>Ga0306921_10001745_pt1 | contig 21396 bp, 19 predicted proteins | sample sta12Cox44000080_FD_203760 | JGI IMG/M metagenome (GOLD analysis project Ga0306921, IMG submission 203760) | Lab enrichment of tropical soil microbial communities from Luquillo Experimental Forest, Puerto Rico - statoxic.12C.oxic.44.000.080 (v2)... | ecosystem: Environmental > Terrestrial >...
TGTCAGCAGCTCGAAAATCATGGTTTTCTGCTTTTTAGGCCCCGCTTCTCCGTTACTTTCCAGATATCCGGCGAACCCGTAACAAAAACCCCCTCTTGCCTTCCCGAGGCAAGAGGGGGCTGTTGTTGCCTGTACTTCGTTGGTCCGGTGTCTACAGGTTCGCTTGGAAGTCGCTGTAATTGCGAACTTTCTTGTACACCTGCACGCGATTGCGTTGACTCTCGGCGACAATCACGCTGTCGGTTTCAGGATCAAACTCCACCGCGGTCGGGAAGCAGAAGCGCCATTGCGGTTCGAGGCTCTTTACGCGGCGCCGGGCCTTCATCATGTCCGGGTTGGCGTCGATGCTCATCTGACCCCACTTCGACAGGACCTGCGCGTCGCCTACCAGGGTCGTGATCGGGCCGCCTTCGGAGTCAAAGATGCAGACCCGATGGTTGCCCCAATCGGCGACATAGATGTCGCCGTCGCTGTCGACCGCGACATCGGTCGGGTGATTGAACTGATCGGTCCGCGGATGTCCGGCTTTCTCGCCTTCGCCGGCGACATAGGGCCCGAAGATCGTCACCCGATAGGCGTTCTCCGGCTCCTCGATCTTGCCGTAGGAACCGATGCTCGACAGGGGCCGGCCGTGCGGCGACAGTTTCTGGATCCGATGGTTCTTCCAGTCGGCGACCAGGATGTCGCCGGCCTTGTCGAGGGTAATGCCCCAGGGTTGGTTGAACTCGCCCTCGCCTCTGCCGGCCTGGCCGCATTTGCCGACGAACTTGCCTTCCGGGGTGAAGACCTGCAGGCGGTTGTTGCCGCTGTCGACAACGATCACATTGCCGCTTTTTTCGACTGCGAGCCCCGCCGGGCGAATGAACTCGCCGTCACCGCTGCCAGTCGCGCCCCATTTGCGGATGAACTTGCCGTCGCCGTCGAACACCGAGATCGTGTTGGTCCATTCATCCGAAACATAGACCTGACCCTGGCTATCGACGGCAATGCCGAACGGCCAGATACAGCGTCCGTCGCCTTCGCCGTATTCGCAAAAGTCGACAATCCAATCCTCTTCGCCCGGGCCGCCGAGCTTCACCTTGTTGCAGTGCATACCAAAGTTGTTCTCGCTGCCGCGATTGGTGGTGTAAAGGACCCCACCCTTATCCAGCGCCATAGTCTGGATGTAATTGAACCCGTTGCCTCGGGCCGCGCCGCGCCCGACAGCGTGACTCCAATCGAAGACTCGTCCGCGTGCAACCGTTGTCAGCGGCATTCTCTCCTCCTGTGTTGCTAGGGCGATTTACCATTAGCGATGCCTCCGGCCTGTCGCCTGTCCTGCGTTACGTCTGTCGCTCGCCCGTGGCCCCGGCACGGAGTGCCGAAGCCCGCGGACGGAGCATTCAAGTCTCGATGATCGGAGCCGCTGTCAGGCGCTACAGGTTTGCCTGGAAGTCGCTGTAGTTGCGAACCTTCTTATAGACCTGCAGCCGGTTGCGCTGGTGCTCAGCAACGATCACCGAATCGGTGTTCGGATCGAACTCGACCGCAGTCGGGAAGCAAAAGCGCCACTGCGGTTCGAGGCTCTTCACGCGGCGTCGCGCCTTGGCCATGTCGGGGTTCGCATCGATGCTCATCTGGCCCCATTTCGACAGGACCTGGGCATCCCCGACCAAGGTCGTGATCGGTCCGCCTTCGGGGTCGAAGACGCAGATCCGATGATTGCCCCAATCGGCCACATAGATGTCGCCATCCGTGTCGATTGCCACATCGGTCGGATGATTGAACTGGTCGGTCCGCGGATGGCCCGCCTTCTCGCCTTCGCCCGCAACATACGGGCCGAAGATGGTCACCCGATAGGCGTTGCCCGGTTCCTCGATCTTGCCGTAGGAGCCGATGCTCGCCAGGAACCGGCCGTGCGGCGACAGTTTCTGGACCCGATGGTTCTTCCAGTCGGCAACATAGATGTCGCCGGCCTTGTCGAGGGTGATGCCCCAGGGCTGGTTGAACTCGCCCTCGCCTTTGCCGGGGCCACCACACTTCCCGACGAACTTACCGTCGGGTGTAAAGACCTGCAGCCGGTTGTTACCGCTGTCGACGACGATCAAATTGCCGCTTTTTTCGACTGCGAGACCCGCCGGCCGATTGAGTTCGCCATCACCGCTGCCGGCGACACCCCATTTGCCGATGAATTTGCCGTCGGTGTCGAATATCGAGATCGTGTTGGTCCAGTCATCCGACACGTAGACCCGGCCCTGGGTGTTGTCGATGGCGATGCCGAAGGGCCACGTCGAACGACCGTCGCCTTCGCCATATTCGAAGAAGTCGGCAAGCCATTCCTCTTCGCCGGGACCACCAAGCTTCGTCTTGTTGACGTGCATCGCTTTATTCTGGCCCTCGGTGCCGCGGTTGGCGGCGTAGAGGACGCTGTTGTTGTCCAGGCACATGGACTGGATGTAATTGAACCCGTTGCCACGGGCGGCATTGCGCCCGACCGCATGGCTCCAATCAAAGACACGTCCGCGCGCTACCGTTGTCAACGGCATAGTTCCCTCCTCTTTTTGTAACGATAGCCCGTTGGTCAGCCCTTCGGCCTATCGCCAGTCCTACCTGTCGTTTGCCGGCCGCGCCCCGCGGCCGAGGCCTCGGAGCGCAACCGGTGCTTACCTTCCAGTTCAGTTCAGGAACGCGGGCTTCTCGAACGTGCCGTTGACGATCGGCGCCGGGTTCAACCCGAGCCACTTGTCGAGGATCGTCGAGTAGACGCTGCGGAAGTCCATGTTCGGGTCGAGGTCGCCCTGCACCAGCTTTGAGGCCTCCATCGACGGCATCTCGCCGTAATGGCCGCCCTTGACCTTTTCGCCGAGCACAAACGCGACGCCACCGGCGCCGTGATCGGTACCGGAGCCGTTGTCGTGCACGCGACGGCCGAACTCCGAGAACAGCAGCATGACGACGTTGTCGGCATGGTTGTGCTCGCGCAGATCGGCCCAGAACGCCTCGACGCCCTGGCTGACGGCGCTCCACAGAAGGCTGTGCCCTGGGTTCTGCCCGGCATGCGTGTCAAAGGTGCTGTGGTCGCAATAGAAGATGCGGCTGCCGATGTCGGCACAGTGCGCCTGTGCGATCCCCTTGAGCTTACGGGCGATCGGCGTGTTCGGGTACTCGACCGTCGAGGTGTATTTCAGCGGCGCAACCTTGATGATGTCCTCACCCTTCAGCGAATCGATCGCGGTCTCGCTCAGATAGTCCATGACCGGGCCGCTGCCGAGCGCCGGGCTGTACATCTTGGCGAAGCGGTCGAGCACGGCCGTGCGCTCGTTGCCTTGCACCTGCGGCAGGAAGCCGTAGCGCTCCAGCGGACCGGCAACGCAGGCGACCGGCACGCCGGGGCAGACCAGCGCGCGCGGCAGGCTCGGTCCCATGCTGACGACCTGTACGACATTTTCTTTGTGCGGGTCGAATTCGCGCGCGACCCGGCCGAGCCAACCTTCGGTGCCGACCTTGATCGGCTCGCAGGTGTGCCAGATGTCCATGGCCCGGAAGTGGGACCGCGGCGACTCCTTCCAGCCGACGCCGTGCAGGATGGCGAGCTTGCCGTCATCCCAGAACTTCTTCATCGGCGCCATGTAATCGGGGATGCCGTAGGTCTGGTCGAGGTGGATGATGTTGTTGTCCGGGATCCCGACCGCCGGCCGGTTATCGCGGTACAGCGGGTTGTTATACGGGATTGTTGTATTGATATAGTCGTTGCCGCCAGTCAGCTGCAAAACGACTACACAAGGGTCAGTATTTGCCATAGTGCACTCCTCCTCGTCTGGTTTGCCTCGAGCGTTAGGCGAATTGATACTCTCTGGTGGCGACGATCAGCTGCAGCATCGCGCCGACATGCTGATCGGCCACCTCCGAACTGCCGTTGTCCCAGGACACCTGGCCCCATTCATTGGCTTGGGACAGCAGCTGTTGCTTGGTGTCGGCACCGACGTGGACCGGTCCGAGCAGATCCAGACATCCATCGACCAGCTGGTCGGGGCTCAGCGACCCCTTGGCCTTCAGCCGATTAATGATGCTGCGCACCCCCGGCGCCGAGGTGTCGCCGACCTTTTCGGCCATGAAATTGATGCGGGCCATCAACGAGCCGCTGTTGATCCACTCCTTGCCGGTGTGCCAGCCCTCGACCGATGGCGGGTTCAGCAGGTCCTGGCCCATATAGGCGGTGTTCATCGACAATTCGCCATATCCGGGCTTCGGCAATTCGTGATCGCCGACAAAGCGCAGGGTGCCGACGACAACCTCGGCCGGCGATTTGACGTGCTGGAAGCGGGCGTTCTTGAAGAAGTCCGAATTGAACAGCACGCGCAAGACCTGCTTCACGTCGAACTTCGAGTCGCGGAAGGCGCCGACCAGCGTATCGATCGCCTTCTGGTCGCGCGGCGACTCGATCGGCCAAGCGGGCACCTGCGGCTCGTCAGCGACGAAGAAATTGTACAGGTGCCGGCAAATGAATTTGCCGCATGCCGGCTGCTGCACGACGATATCGAGGATGTCCTCGCCGTTGAACCGGCCCTTGTGCCCAAGGAATTCCTTCTCGCCGTCGTCATGGTCTTCCGGGCGATACTCGAATTTCCACGGGAACCGGCCGTAGGGAGCGCGCGGGATCTTGGTCTCGAAGGTCCAGCCGGTGAAAGCGCGCGAGCATTCGCGGACGTCCTTCTCGGTGTAATTGCCGGCGCCGAGGCTGAACAGCTCGAGCAGTTCGCGGCCCCAGTTCTCGTTCACCGCCGTCCCATGATTTTGCTGGTTGTCCAACCAGAAGATCATGGTCGGATTGCGCGCCAGAAGTGACAGCAACTCCCGGTAATTGCCCATGCCGTGCTCGCGGAACAGCTGGATCTGTTCCAACACCTGGTCGTAATTGTCGACCTTGGAATTGCCGGTGGCGAAGACGTGGTGCCAGAACAGCGCCATCTTTTCTTCGAGCGGCCGCTGGGTGTTCACCAGATAATACAGCCAGTTGACGTTGCCCATCGGCGGCTGGCCGCCGGGGAGCAAGGACGCCGGCTGATAGCGCAGCAGCGTGTAAGGGTCAGCCGCGGGCTGCGTCTCAGGATGCAACAGCTCCTCGACGGTCGCCTCGTAGCCCTTGCCAGCACGCGCCTCAAGCTCGTCACGGCCGGCTCCGAAGCCCGCCCGTCGCATCAGATGTGCCATCAATTCGATGTCGTCTTGATATGCCATACTCGGGTCTCCTCCTTGATTGGGTCAGTCTCGAATCGCTACCGTCGTGCGTTTCGTCCCTTGGGTTTGCGGGTTCGAACGTACACGTCGTCACGCCGACACGGCACCAGCCTCAACATCTTAAGGCAGATGCAGGCGACGCCTGCTTCTTAGAATGATTGTATCCTGGGCCGGCCGCCTGTCAAGCGAATGCGAAGGCGTTAAATGACGGCGCTGGGTCCGATCAGCGATTTTCCGGGCGCACTCGGATGATGACGTCGACCCGGCAAATCTCAGTGCCCAGGGGCGGTAGAGGAAACTCGCTGACCACCACGTCCTGGCCGGGGATGTCTTGCAGCTTGCTGGTCGCTTCGCAAAAGAAGTGATGGTGATCGGTCGTGTTGGTGTCGAAGTAAGATCGGCCCGGCTCGACCACGACCTCGCGCAACAGCCCCGCCTCAGTGAACTGATGCAAGGTGTTGTAGACAGTTGCGAGCGATACTTGGATGTCCGCACCCAAGGCTTCGCCGTGCAGCTGCTCGGCGGTAATGTGGCGGTCTCCGTTTTCGAGTAGCAATCTCGCCAAGGCGAGGCGTTGCCGCGTGGGCCGCAAGCCCACGGACCGCAGCCGCGCTAAGGCGGTTACTGAGGGTGACGTCATCGTCATGCAACAAATATAATCAGGTCACCGGCGAAAATAAACAACCCTTTCGCGATTCGGCGTTGCTTAGTCCCCGGTCTGCAAGCGCCCGACCAACTCGCGCACCGTCGGCACGTAGCCGTTCGCATAGAACGGGTCGGAGGCAAAGCGATAGGCGTTGTGCCCGGCGAACATCAGCTGGTACTCAACGTCGTCCGAATGACGGATCGCCTGAAGCGTCTTTTGGATGCAGAAGCTGCGCGGATCAGCCTTCTTTCCCGTCGTGCGCGCTTCGTTCTGCGCCCAGTTTGAGAACTGGCAGGCGCTGAGGCACCCCATGCAGCCGATCTGATCGGTGCGGATCTCGAGCGCCTTTCGCGGAGTGACGAAAACCAAGGTGGAGTCGGGCGTGCGCAGGGCTTCGGTAAAGCCCGCCGCGACCCAGCCCTCAGCCGATTTCTTGTCGTGCGCCGTCAAGAACACCGTGCGGCCGCGAGCCCCCACGCTGAAGGGCGCGACATGTTCCCCAACGGGCTCGACGGCGTACGCGACCTGATGCTCAGAACGCTCTTGCAGCTCGTTCAGAAAGCCATTGCGCACCGCCGAGGAATAGAAGCCGGTGGGACTGAAGCGATTTAAGTACACATCGCCTTCGCCCAAGGTCAGGAGCTTACGCTTCCATGTTTCGGAAATCGGGCTTTCCTGTGTCACGAGCGGACGCGTCCCAAATTGAAACGCAACCGGCCCCAATTCGGGATTATCGATCCAGTCCAGCCATTCGCGCAGATACCACAGTCCGCCGGCGATGAAGATCGGCGTCGTCGTAAGCCCGAAATCGACCATCAAGTTGCGCAGCTCGCGGACGCGAGGGTAAGGCGGTTCGGGATTCTGTGGGTCCTCGCTGTTGGACAGCCCGTTATGACCGCCCGCGAGCCAGGGATCTTCGTAGACAACACCGCCGAGCCACTCGCAGAATTTATGATAGGCCCGTTTCCACAATGCGCGGAACGCGCGGGCCGACGACACGATCGGGTAATAGTGCACCCCGTAGCGAGCACAGATTTCAGCGATCTTGTAAGGCATTCCGGCGCCGCAGGTGACGCCGTTGATCAGCCCCTTGGCCCCTTCCAGCACCCCGTGGAGTACGCGTTCAGCCGCCGCCATCTCCCACAAAACGTTCATGTGGATGCGGCCTTCGCCATTGGAGCGCTCGTGGGCAACACGTGCCTGCTGTATCCCACCGGCGATCGCATAGGCGACGAGTTCCTCATGTCGCTCGCGTCGCGTCCGCCCGTGGTAGATCTGCGGGACCGGGTGACCTGACTCGGTGTAGCTGTCGGCGTTGACCCCAGAGAACGTGCCGACGCTGCCGGTGGCGGCCCAGGCTCCGGAGCTTTCGCCATTCGACACCGAAATGCCCTTGCCGCCTTCGACGAGCGGCAGCACCTCGCGCCCGGAAATCACGAGTGGATTGAGCGGTTTCACCGGACTGCTCCTTGCCGCGACGGTCTTGCCGGGTTCAAGTCGGCCACGGCGGGGGGCGAGTGGTGCTCTCCGCCGTAGCGGAGAGAATATGGGGAACATCCGAGAACACGGAAGTGACTCCCCAACCGAACAGGGTGTGCGCCTGCGCAGGATCGTTGACCGTGTAGGCGAGCAGGGGGTATCCCGCCTCGCGGATCTCAGCCACGAGGGTCGGATGCAGGCGGCGGTGATCGGCATGGATTGCCGCACAGCCGAGCCTCTCGGCCAGCCCGCGCCAATTCCTCGGCATCGAATGAAACAATATGCCTCGGGCGATTTTAGGGGCGCGGGCTCGCGCCGCCATGAGAGCCTTTGGAGAAAAGCTCGAAATCAGCGGCGGCGGCAGCTGCGGAGGCCACAGCTTGCAGAGCAGCGCGGCAGCCATCGCCCCGGTTTCGGCTTCGCGGCCGCGAACGGCTTTCAGCTCCACGTTTGCTCCGATACCCAACTCGCCAAGGAGCGCCACAGCTTCCGCCAGCGTGGGCACCCGCTCCCCCCGGAAGAAAGCACCGAACCGGCGTCCGGCGTCGTAACGGCGAATCTCCTCGAGGGGCAACAGGGCCGCCTTGCCTCGACCATTCGTCGTGCGATCAAGCCGCCCGTCATGGAGCAAGATCATTTCGCCATCCGCAGTGAGGCGCACGTCGAACTCGACCCAGCGAAAATCGAGCTCCTTTGCCTTGCGCAATCCGGCAAGCGTATTTTCTGGCGCGCATCCAGCTGCGCCGCGATGGCCGATCACCGGCGGGAGTAGACTCTTGAGGTGACCTCTCGGTGTCGACCCCTCGTGGCGAAACAGGGGTTCGCCCTTAGGCTTGGCGCCGGCTATTTCCATACCCGTAAGGTGGCGCATATTCGAGGCGCCAGTAGCGAGAAGTGCAGGGCCGTCCCGCCCGGCACTGCCAATCGTCAGGGCGCCGCCGCCTTCACCTGCTCTTGGCGCCTCGCGCCGAGATCCTCACCGGTCTGCTGATCGACCTGGCGCATGCTGAGCTTGACTTTGCCACGGTCGTCAAAGCCGAGCACTTTGACTTTGACGATGTCGCCCATCTTGACCACGTCGGCGACCTTGCCGACTCGGTGCGGCGCGAGCTCGCTGATGTGCACGAGCCCATCGCGTGATCCGAGGAAGTTCACAAACGCGCCGAAGTCTACAACTTTGACGACCTTCCCGGAGTAGATCAAACCGACTTCGGGCTCGGCGACAATCCCGCGGATCCAATCGATCGCGGCCCTGGCTGCGTCACCATCGACAGCGGCGACCTTGACGGTGCCGTCGTCATCGATGTCGATCTTGGCCCCGGTAGTCTCGGTGATCTCGCGGATGACCTTGCCGCCCGAACCGATCACCTCGCGGATCTTCTCCTTCGGAATGCTGAAGGTGGTGATTCGAGGTGCATTCTCGTTAACTGTGTCACGCGCACCGGCCAGCGCCCTGGCCATCTCGCCCAGGATATGGATGCGGCCCTCCCGTGCTTGGCTCAGAGTGACCCTCATGATCTCCTCGGTGATCGAGGTGATCTTGATGTCCATCTGCAATGCGGTGACGCCCCGCTCGGTGCCGGCAACTTTAAAGTCCATGTCGCCAAGGTGATCCTCGTCGCCGAGAATATCCGACAACACGGCAAAGCTTCCCGGCTCTTTAATCAGCCCCATAGCTATGCCGGCCACCGAACGGGGCAACGGCACCCCGGCGTCCATCAGAGCAAGCGAGGCGCCGCAAACCGAAGCCATCGACGAGGAGCCGTTGGACTCGGTGACCTCGGAAACGACGCGTATCGTGTAGGGGAAGCTGTCCTTTGTCGGCAACAACGGCCGAATCGCCCGCCACGCGAGCTTGCCATGCCCGACCTCGCGACGGCCCGGCGAACCCAACCGTCCGACTTCGCCCGTGGAGTACGGCGGAAAGTTATAGTGGAGCATGAAATTTTCGCGATATTCCCCTTCTAGGGCGTCGATAATCTGCTCATCCTGGCCCGTCCCCAGCGTCGCCACTACGAGCGCCTGCGTCTCGCCTCGGGTGAACAATGCCGAGCCATGCGCGCGACGCAGGACGCCGACCTCGCATGAAATCGGTCGAACTGTACTGGTGTCGCGGCCATCGATTCGCAATCCGTCCCGCAAAACGGCGCCCCGGACAATCTCCTTTTCGAGATCCTTGAACAACTTCAGCGCGGTCGCGCGCTCAAGCTCGTCGGAGAACAGCTCGGCAGCCTGTGCCTTCGCCGAATCGAGCCGGTTGCTGCGATCCTGCTTGCCTTGCTCGCGATATGCGGCCTCGATCCGCGGACCGATCGTTTCGCGCAGCCGTGCCTCGATCGCGGCGAGCTCGGGCAGTGCAGACGTCATGCTCCACGGCTCTCGGGCACACGTCTCGGCGAGCTCGATGATCGCCTGGATCACCGGCTGAAACTCACGATGGCCGAATATCACCGCGCCGAGCATGACCTCCTCGGAAAGTTCTTTAGCTTCGGATTCGACCATCAGCACACCATCGGCTGTGCCGGCAACGACGAGGTCGAGCTGCGAGCGAGGCATCTCGCCTAGTGTCGGGTTCAAGGCGTAGTTCCCGTCGATGTAGCCGACGCGCGCCCCGCCAACAGGCCCCAAGAACGGTATCCCCGAGATCGTGAGAGCCGCCGAGGCGCCGATCATCGCTACAAGGTCGGGATCGTTTTCCAGATCGTGGCTCAGAACCGTGCAGATCACTTGGGTCTCGCTGGCAAATCCGGGGACGAAGAGCGGCCGCAACGGCCGGTCTATCAGTCGCGAGACCAGCGTCTCCTTCTCCGAAGGGCGTCCCTCCCGCTTGAAAAAGCCACCCGGAATCTTTCCGGCAGCAAAGGTCTTCTCCTGATAATTGACCGTCAGAGGGAAGAAGTCCTGACCGGCCTTCGCAGTTTTCACGGCGACCGCCGTGCACAACACGGTGGTTTCGCCATAGGTCGCAACAACCGCACCATCGGCCTGGCGCGCGAGCTTCCCCGTCTCAAGAACGAGAGGGCGTCCGCCCCATATCAGTTCTTTACGATAAACCTGGAACATTCGGTATCATCCCTTTCGGAAAAAATCGGGTGCAGCGGCGCGGTTTCGGCTACGAGGGTTGCCCACGCCGGCGGCAAATGAGAACGGCACCATCGGGCGTTGCCGATGAGCGCGCGCGACACTCCTTCCCGGCCGAATCCGTCCGGCCGAGCGGGCTTTCAGTTGCGCGCAGGGTACCAACGAAGTGTCAGCGGCGCAGTCCGAGACGCCCGATCAACGTCTCGTAACGGCTGACGCTCGACCTCTTGAGATAGTCCAGCAATCGGCGCCGCTGGCCGACCATGACGAGCAATCCGCGCCGCGAGTGGAAGTCCTTCTTATGGCTCCCCAAATGATCGGTGAGATTGCGGATGCGCTCGCTCAGGATCGCCACTTGGACCTCCGGCGACCCGGTGTCACCCTCTTTGGTGGCGTACTCGATGATGAGCGCATGCTTGCGCTCGGCAGTGATCGACACCGATCTACCCCTTCAGCGATTGATGACCCGCGCCGGCTGGAGACCGCCGTTTTCGATCTTGGCCAGAGCGATCACCATTTGGTCGTGCCAAGCGCTGACGACCGTACCCTCATCGAGCCGGTCCAGATGCGCCCGTACGCCAACATCGTGCGGCGTCACCCTCTGCCCGCAACGCAAACGAGCGGCTTCGGCTGCTGTCAAGGCCAGAGCCGGGATGTCGTCCAGCGCGGTCTCGATGGGAAGCAGATATTCCGAAGCAGCCAGACTATGCCGACGCTCGACTACGGAATCCAGTGAAATCGCCTGCTCTACGGTGAACCGTCCGACCGAAAGGCGCCGTAGCTCGGCAACGTGGCCGAACGTTCCGAGCGCGATGCCGAGATCGCGGGAGAGGGCGCGGATATAGGTCCCCTTGCCGACCAGGGCCTCGCAATCGGCGTGGTCCCGATCAGGCATGGCAATGAGCCGCAGCGCAGCGATCTGCACTAGCCGCGCCTTGAGAGTCGGCGGTACCGCGGCGCGCGCGAGTTTATAGGCGCGGCGTCCGTCGACCCTGATCGCCGAGTAAGGTGGCGGTGACTGCAGGATCGTCCCGGTGAATCGGGGCAGGATTGCCTCGATCGCCGACCGGCTCGGCCGCAACGAGCATTCGCCGACGATTTCGCCCTCACGATCGTCGGTGGCGCGGGCGATACCCCAACGGATGCGAAAGCGATACCGCTTGCGGCCGGCCATTGCGTATGCGGTAGTCTTGGTCGCCTCGCCGAGCGCTATCGGCAGCACGCCGGTTGCCAAGGGATCGAGCGTGCCTGCATGTCCGACCTTGGTTCGGGCGAGGCGGCGGATCACCCTGACGACCCGATTCGAGCTGAGCCCGAGCGGTTTGTCGATGACGAGCCACCCGTGAGGAGCGGCATCAGCCCGCATCGTCATGGTCCTCGGCTCGGGCAGCGCGACGACGGAGATCGCGCTCGATTTCGGGCCGTGCGAGCAAAGCGGCAATCCGGTCTGCCTGATCAAACGAGAGGTCCAGCTGAAATATCAGGTTAGGTGTATAACGCAGCGCCACCTCACACGCGACGAGCCGCTTTAAGAATGGCGTACTGCGCTTCAGCCCGGCGACGATTTCAGTTGCGTTCGCACCGCCGAGCGGCATCACAAACACAGTCGCGTTCCGTAAATCGGGGGTAAATCTCACTTCTGTAACCGCAATGCTGGTGTCCCGTAGCGCGGGATCACGGCAGTCGCCCCGACGGAGAATCCCAGAGAGCGCATGTCTCAGTTCTTCCCCGACCCGAAGCCGTCGTTGGCCGACGTTACGCTTCGGCTTGATCTCGATCGGAAATTGCCGCCATTTTCTGTTCATGAGCCAACAGCGCTATAGCGATCGCGCGACTTCTTCCATCTCGAAGCACTCAATCACGTCGCCGGTCTGGATGTCCTGGTAATTCTCGAAGGCCATGCCGCACTCGTAGCCCTGATTGACCTCGCGAACCTCGTCTTTGAAGCGCTTCAGAGTCTTTAGCGTGCCTTCGTGGACGACGACGTTGTCACGCAACAGACGAACCTTTGCACCGCGACGCACGGCACCTTCAGTGACCATACAGCCCGCGACCTTTCCGACTTTAGTGATATTGAAAACATCGCGGATCGAGGCGTTGCCGAGGAAACGCTCACGTAGGGTCGGCGTTAGCAGGCCCGATAGCGCGCCTCGCATGTCTTCGATCAAGTCATAGATGATCGAATAATACCGGATCTCGACACCGTCGCGCCTTGCGAGATCGCGCGCTTGCGGGTTGGCGCGGACATTGAAGCCAATGATCACCGCAGCCGATGCCTTAGCCAAGATCACGTCGCTCTCATTGATCCCGCCGACCGCCGAGTGCAGCACGCGAATTGACACTTCGTCCGTCGACAGCTTCTCGAGCGAGCCGACGATCGCTTCGAGGGAACCTTGCACATCCGACTTGACGACGACTGGCAGTTCCTCGGCGACGCCGGCGGCGATTTGCGAGAACATCTGCTCAAGCGTACCGCGCGCTCCCGACGCCGCGACCGCGTTGCGCCGGCGGCGCTGACGAAAATCAGCGATGTCCCGGGCGCGGCTCTCGTTCTCGGCGACCACGAAATCGTCGCCCGCAAGTGGTGTCCCGTTTAGGCCCAATACTTCGATAGGTGTCGACGGGCCCGCCTCTCGCTGGTTTTGGCCTCGATCGTCGACGAGCGCGCGCACGCGGCCCCATTCGCTGCCGGCGACAAAGATGTCGCCAACCCGCAATGTGCCCCGCTGGATCAGCACCGTCGCGACGGCGCCGCGACCTCGCTCGAGTTTTGCCTCAAGGACGACGCCTTCTGCAGGGCGATTCGGGTTCGCCGTGAGATCGAGCAGTTCGGCTTGCAGAAGGATGGCTTCTTCGAGCTTGTCGAGATTGGTTTTCTGCAGCGCGGAGACCTCGACATCGAGCACGTCGCCACCAAGCTGTTCGACCACTATTTCGTGTTGCAACAGCTCCTGCCGGACGCGCTCTGGCCTCGCGTCGGGCTTGTCGATTTTATTGATGGCGACGATCATCGGCGCTTGCGCTGCCTTGGCGTGGCGGATCGCCTCGACCGTTTGCTCCATGATGCCGTCATCGGCCGCCACGACCAGCACCACGATATCGGTGACGTTGGCTCCACGCGCGCGCATCGCGGTAAAGGCCTGATGACCCGGCGTGTCGATAAAGGTGATTTGCTTGCCGCTTTTCAGGCTGACCCGATAGGCACCGATGTGTTGCGTGATGCCGCCGGCTTCCTCAGCCGCGACATCGGTCTCGCGCAGCGCGTCGAGGAGCGAGGTCTTCCCATGGTCGACATGGCCCATAACCGTGACCACCGGCGCGCGGGGCTCAAGCGTCTGGGGGAGATCCTCTTCGCCTCGCAGCCCCATCTCGACATCCGCTTCGGACACCCGCCGCAGGCGGTGCCCGAACTCGGTTACGATAAGCTCGGCCGTATCGGCGTCGATGGTCTGATTAATCGTCGCCATCACTCCCATGCGCATCAGCGCCTTGATCACGTCGGCGCCGCGCTCGGCCATGCGGTTTGCCACCTCCTGGACGGTGATCGTCTCGGGGACGACGACTTCGCGCACGACCTTGATCTGCTCCTGCTCACCCTGATGCAGCCGCTGCCGCTCGCGCTCCCTGGCCCGGCGGACCGAAGCCAGGCTGCGCATCCGCTCTCCTTCGTCGTCGGCGAGCGCGCGGGTGACCGTGATCTTTCCGGTCCGGCGACGCATCTCTTCGCGACGAGTTGGCGCCACCGGTTTTTTGGCCTCCGGCCGGGCCCCCCGCCGCGGCGCTGCCGTGGGTTCTTCTTCCTCCTCGAGAGGAACGCTGACCTTGCCCGCCGCGGCGAGCGCGGCAACTTTCGCGGCCGCGGCTTTCCCCGCCCGTTCGGCAACTTCCCGCCTCGACTCTTCGTCTTTGCGTCGCTGTGCCTCTTGCGCGGATCGCTGGCGGGCTTCCTCTTCAGCGCGCCGTCGCCTCTCTTCCTCTTCAGCTCTTTTACTCGCTTCCTCCTCGGCCCGGCGCCGGGCCTCCTCTGCGGCCTGCTCTTCTTCTTGGCGGCGCCGGTCGGCTTCGGCGAGAGCGGCACGTCGGCGTGCCTCTTCGTCGGCTTTGCGGGCATCGTGCACCGCGCGGACGCGCCCCGCCTTTTCTTCGGCGGTTAACGCGCGAGGGATCGTAACGGGCGGTCGCGCCGGCTCCTGTGTTACTGGTCGCGCCGTCGCTTGGTCCAGCGCCACGACGGGCGAGGCCTCGACTCGACCGGGTTCGAGTGCCGGCCCTATGGTGCGCTTCTTGCGTACCTCGACCGTGACCGTCTTTGAGCGCCCATGCGAGAAGCTCTGACGCACCTGTCCCATCTCCACACTCTTGCGGAGCTCAAGCCTGCCGCCGGTGCGGGCGAGGGTCAGGGGTCGCTTCTGTTCCTGCTCATTTGCGTCGCTCATCTGGATCCAATACCACCATTTGCCGTGCCGGCCGGCCCGTAGCGGGTTCCACTCGATCAACCACCGCACCGGGGCGAAAGCCGGCAATCTTCTGCGCAACGGTGATCAGCCGGCCGCTCAACCGCCCATCCCCGATAGCTATGTTTACCACATGATCGCGCCCAAAGATCGCGCCCATCTCTGCTGCGGTCAGCACGATCGCAACGGGCAGACCGCGCCCTAGGGCGCGGATCTTCCGGCGCGCGCCTTCCGCCCCGTCGAGCGCCAGGAGGAGCAGGGCGGCTTTCCCCGCTCGCACGACTTCGCAGGCCTTCTCGAAGCCGGCAACCGCGATACCAGCCCGGCGCCCAAGGCCGATCGCATCCAAGCAACGCTGCACCAGCAACGCCTCGACGCGATCCGCAAACCCTGCCGGCGTTATTATCGCCCGGTGCGCCGAACGTGCGAAGAGCCGTCGCGCTATGGCGCTCTCGAGGATATCGCGGCGCGGGGTTAACCACAAACCCCGTCCGGGCAGGCGGGAAGCCATGTCAGCAACAAGCTCACCATTCGGCCCCACGACGAAGCGCAACAGATTCGACCGGTCGTGGATCTCGCCCGTGGCAATGCACCGACGTTGCGACTTGGCGGTGCTCACCCCCCGGCTGCCCTGAACTGTCCTGGTCCTATCTCGAACACGCGCGGCTGCTATTCCTGCTCGGATCTTGTGGGTTCGACGGCTTCATCTGCGTACCAGTGTGCTCGCGCTCGCATAATCAGCGCATTCGCCTCCTCTAGTTCGAGATTGACACCAACCTTGTCGGACCCTGCGAGAAGCTCGACGAGTTCATCCCCCGCAAGGCCGGCGAAATCATCAAGGGTCGTTATCTTGTTCTCGCCGAGTGCGACCAGCATGCCGGGGGTCAACCGTTCGAGCGAAGCGAGTTCGTTGCTGACGCCGAGTTCTTGACGCCGCTCCTCATATCGGCGATCCCGCCGTTCGAGCGAGCTGCGCGCTCGCTCCTGCAGCTCCGCTGCCACCTCGGCGTCGAAACCTTCGATGTCGGCGAGGTCTTCCAGCGGTACATAGGCCACCTCTTCGAGAGAGGTGAAGCCCTCTGTGACCAGCAGATGGGCGATAACATCGTCAATATCGAGGGCATCGATAAACATCTGGCTGCGGTTGCGGAATTCCTCAGTCCGTCGCTCCGACTCCTCCGCCTCGGTCAGGATGTCGATATCCCAGCCCGTAAGTTGTGATGCAAGACGAACATTCTGGCCGCGTCGCCCGATCGCCAAGCTCAGCTGGTCGTCCGGCACGACGACTTCAATGCGCCGCTGTTCCTCATCCATTACGACCTTGGCGACTTCGGCCGGCGCGAGGGCGTTGACGACGAAAGTCGCCGGGTCCGGAGACCACGGAACGATGTCGATCTTTTCACCCTGTAATTCACCCACGACGGCCTGAACACGACTTCCGCGCATGCCGACGCAAGCGCCAACAGGGTCAATTCCGCTGTCGCGCGAGATCACTGCGATTTTGGCGCGACTGCCCGGATCCCGAGCGACCGCCTTGATTTCGATGATGCCGTCATAAATCTCCGGCACCTCCTGCGCGAACAATTTAGCCATGAACTGCGGATGGGTACGCGACAAAAAGATCTGTGGACCCCGCGATTCCTGCCGCACATCGTAGATGTAGGCGCGAACGCGCTCACCCTGACGGAAGCTTTCGCGCGGCAACAGCTCGTCCCGGCGCAGCATCGCCTCGGCGCGACCCAAGTCGACGACGACGTTGCCGAACTCGACGCGTTTGACGAGCCCATTGACAATCTCGCCGACTCGATCCCTGAACTCGAGGAATTGCCGTTGGCGCTCCGCGTCGCGCACCTTCTGAACGATGACCTGCTTTGCCGTCTGCGCTGCTATACGCCCAAAATCAATCGGCGGCAGCGGGTCGGTGATGAAATCACCGATCTCCGCTTCCGGGTTCAACCGCTGCGCCTCGGCATGGGCGATTTGGGTCGCCTCGTTCTCGACCGCCTCTGCCACTTCGCGGAAGCGAAGCAGCCGGATCTCGCCGTTGCGGCGATCGATTTCGGCGCGAATGTCGTATTCCTGGCCGTATTTGGAGCGGCCTGCCTTCTGGATCGCCTGCTCCATGGCCTCCAGCACCTCGTCGCGATCGATGCCCTTGTCGCGAGCGACACTATCAGCGACTTGAAGCAGTTCCGGGCGCGCGTATGTGACGATCGTGTCCATGATGTTCTCGGGTTTCGGGTGTCAATGAGTTCGGGAGCGGGGTTATGGCCTGCGGAGGATGAGGTTCGGAAAATACATGTCGCCGTGCAGCGATCAGATCGTCCGTGAGGATGAGCTTCGCTCGCGCCACTGCATCGAGCGGCAATCGCGTTTCGCCCGCCTCGGTGAAGAGATAAAGAACCCCCTCTGCGGTTCCAATTAGGCGCCCACGGAATCGCCTTCGTCCGTCGAGCGGCATAACGAGCTCTATCTTAGCCTCGAAACCTCTAAAGCGATCAAAGTCCTCTGCACGAACCAACGGGCGGTCGATGCCCGGGGAGCTGATCTCCAGCGTGTAGGCACCGGCGATCGGGTCGGCGACGTCGAGAAGGGCGGAGACGGAACGGCTGATCTCTGCGCAATCATCGTGTGTGATCGGCAAATCGTCGAGCCGTTCGGCCATGACCTGCAGCGTCGTCCGGCGACCGCTGGTCATGACCACTCGCACAAGACGGTAACCCATCGCAATGAGCGACGGCTCGATCATTTGCGCGATGCTCCTCGTGTCAACCAAGAACCCCAGACCTCCTCAGGACATTTAGCAACAAGCGCTCGTGTCTTCGCCTACGAGGACCGACGTGCGCGGAGCCGGTCCCACCTCTCGAAAACAGCCGTAAAGATACAAAAAAAGGGCCGCTGGCCCACCCCATGCGCAACGGTCCGCCGACGGGACCTATAGATTATCAATAAATATGATGGGTATACCTGCGTCGCAAGGGCGTTTCCGTCATTTACGAAACCGTCGTCTCAGGCTCAGAAAGGTTGGGGTACGCCCGGCGGCGCGTGCTTTTTCCTCATAGCGCGTCGGGGGCCAATCTTTCGGGCGGTTGCGCCAGTCACGAGGACCTCGAACAAGCCATTCGAAAAACGGGTGTTCGGTGACTCGCTCGAGCATCCAACTGAGATAATTGCCATCATCCGTCGCGAGCCGGAGTTCGGCTCCGTCCGTCATGATTGCCGCCAAGGCATCGAGGGTCTCGCGGGACACGAGGCGGCGGTTCTGGTGGCGCTGCTTTGGCCAAGGATCTGGAAACAAGATGAAGACGCGATCGATCGACGACGGCCGCAGCGCCCCGATCATCAGCCGCGCGTCGTCGGCAAAAATCCGGATGTTGTCGAGGTGACGGCGTTCGATATGCGCGAGCAGCCTGGCGATACCTGGCTCGAATACCTCGCAGCCGATGAGGCTAATCTCAGGATGGCGTTCGGCCTGAACCGCAAGATGCTCGCCCCCACCAAAACCGATCTCAAGCCAAACCGCCCGTTTCGGAGCACTGAAAGCGGCACGGGGTTCCAGCTGGCCTGCCCGCGGAATGGTCAAAACAAACCGCGGGAGCAATTCGCCGATCCGGAGCTTTTGCCTCGAGCGAAGCCTCCGCCCGCGGCGGCGCCCGAAGACCAGCTGACGCTGTGCCAGCTGCACCATCGAGAAGGCTAGAAGGCGCGCCGCAGCTGGTCCGCGAGATCAAGCCTCTCCCAAGAGAAGCTGCCGTCGGGTTCGGGTTGTCGGCCGAAATGGCCATAAGCCGCCGTGCACGTGTAGATCGGTTTGTTCAAGCCAAGATGCGTGCGGATCCCGCGCGGCGACAGATCCATCAGCTCTTGCAGCACACCGGCCAGCTTTTGCTCGTCAACCACCCCGCCAGTGTCGACATAGAACGACAGCGGCTTGGCGACACCAATCGCGTACGCAACCTGTATCGTGCAGCGCTCGGCAAGTCCCGCACCCACTACATTTTTCGCGAGATAACGCGCGGCATAAGCTGCCGACCGGTCGACCTTGGTCGGGTCCTTACCCGAAAACGCGCCACCGCCATGCGGCGCGGCGCCGCCATAGGTGTCGACGATGATTTTACGTCCGGTGACGCCGGCGTCACCGTGGGGACCGCCGATCACAAAGCGGCCGGTCGGGTTGACGAGAAAATGCTCCTCGTTGCACATCCAGCCTGGGGGCAGCACATCGAGGACATGTGGCCGCACGATCTCACGCACCTCCTCCCGCTCGATCCGGTCGGAGTGTTGGATCGAGACGACGATCTTAGTCGCGCGCACCGGCCTCCCTTCGACGTAATGCAGTGTCACCTGGCTCTTCGAGTCGGGGCCAAGTAAGGGGGTGTTTCCTGCGTGGCGAGCTTCAGAAAGCGAACGCAGGATCGCATGCGCGTAGAAGATCGGCGCCGGCATCAGTTCTGGTGTATCGGTGCAGGCATAGCCGAACATCATACCCTGGTCGCCGGCACCCTCATCCTTGTTACCGGCGGCATCGACACCCTGCGCGATGTCGGTCGACTGGCCGTGGATGAAGCACTTGATCGCGGCGTGCTCCCAGTGGAAATTCTCCTGCTCATAGCCGATCTCGCGGATAGCGTTCCGTGCCACCTTGATCAGCTTTTCGCTGGTGATCGAAGCCGGACCACGAACTTCTCCCGCCAGCACCACGCGGTTGGTCGTGACCAGCGTCTCTACACCGCAACGCGCCTGTGGTTCTGCCGCTAGAAAGGTATCGACGATCGCATCGGAGATGCGGTCGCAGATCTTGTCGGGATGGCCCTCTGACACGGATTCGCTGGTGAACACAAAATCGCGGCTGGCCAAGAGTTCGCCTTTCCTGAAAAGATCACGACATGGAAGAGCACACCGGCGTTGGGGCAACCCTCCACCCCCGCCGATCGCGCTGTACCTGCACGAAGTCGCGATTTCACGCCCGCCCGGCACCGCCGGCCAATGCTCTGGCAAGTTCGAATAGGCGGCGGCGCAAGGCCGGATCGTCAATCTTATAATAGGCGCCGACCAGTTCAACCGTCTCGCGCCGACGCAACGGATCGGAATCGAAGGCATCGGCCGCAGGTTCTGCGAAGCCCGCAGGGATCGCAGGCGCGCGCACCGGATCCATGTCGTCGAAGAAGAAAGACACGGGGACGTCCAGAACGCGGCTCAGGTCATGCAGGCGACTCGCCCCGATTCGATTGGCGCCCCGCTCGTATTTCTGAACCTGCTGAAAAGTCAAACCAATGGCCTCACCGAGCTTTTCTTGGCTCAAGCCGAGCATGTTGCGGCGCAGCCGCACGCGAGAGCCGACATGGATGTCAATCGGGTTCGGCTTGTCGCCCTTTCGGCGACCCGGCCGCCGGGTCTGTTGCTGTATCGCCATCTTCGGTCGATCGCCCTCACAAAGGCAGCGGATTGAGGTATAGAGTACACTATCATACGCGATGAACAACCGACTCGACATAAAAGAAATCGTTCTGACTCTGGATTAGTATCTGCAGCCCCGCAAGGGCCGCTGAACAGCCCTCAGTGAAGCCGCAAGACGACCGGGAGTGCGCCGAGCAAAAGAAGCGCGACAAGGGCCCAGTCGCCAGCGCGGGAATAGAGTGTTGGCTCGCCTCGGGCCGGGAGCGCGACATCGGCATAGCCGATCGTGTCGAGATTAATGCGCGCCCGGACCCGCCCGGCCGCGTCGATCACCGCGCTTATTCCACTGTTCGCGACGCGTACCATCGGCAATCCTTCCTCGACGGTACGCGTCCGAGCGCTGGCGAGATGCTGAAACGGACCCGAGCTGCGGCCGTACCATGCGTCGTTTGTGAGGTTCAGGATCCAGTCCGGACGCTCTTGTTCATTGACGATCGCACCCGGGAAAATGGCCTCGTAGCAAATCGCCGCGGCAAAGGGCGGGAGCCGCGGTAGCGCGATCGTGCGGGGGCCCGGACCGGCGCTGAGATCAATCGCGCCGGCGGTGATTTTCTTGAACGGCAGAGCATCACGAATCGGGAGGTACTCGCCAAACGGAACGAGGTGCGCCTTGTCGTAACGAGCAACGACATCACCGTTGGCGTTCAACGCTTCGATGCTGTTCCAGATCTGCACCACCGGCCCCGGCGGTGGGCTCGCCCGCAGCGCACCGGTAATGAGGTAGCCCCGCTCGGGCACGATGGCGGCGATCTCCCGTCGAACCGTCGCATCGCGTTCGAGGAGAAAAGGCGTTGCTGCCTCCGGCCAAATGATGGCAGCGATCGGTTGAGGTGAGGCCGCGGCACTCAGATTAAGCAATTTCCGAAGATTACCTTCGGCGGCGCCGGGCTCCCATTTCATCGTCTGGGGGATCGAGGGCTGGACGATGCGCAGCCAAATCTCGTCCGCAGCAATCGGAGACAGTTCCAGCCGAACCGCTCCCGAGACGCCGGGTATAACCACCAAAAGCGCCGCGCCGATCGCCGGCATCCAGCGCCGGCGCTCCGAAATTGGGACGAGAGA
>Ga0306921_10001748_pt1 | contig 21372 bp, 21 predicted proteins | sample sta12Cox44000080_FD_203760 | JGI IMG/M metagenome (GOLD analysis project Ga0306921, IMG submission 203760) | Lab enrichment of tropical soil microbial communities from Luquillo Experimental Forest, Puerto Rico - statoxic.12C.oxic.44.000.080 (v2)... | ecosystem: Environmental > Terrestrial >...
TTCACCACCTCCCAGCCAGTTCGCCACCACAGTGAGCGACGGCTCTTCACGGTATTCGTGACAGCCCGCGCCAAGGTCACCGGCCGGATTACTTCACCTGTACTAAACCGGACCAGACCGTGCGGACATGGGACCCAAGCGAGAGCAGGAAGACGAACGCTCGGAAATGATTCGAAAGCTGGTGCTGGCTTCGATATTCGAAAATCAGTTAAGATGGCGTTCATGACGGCCAGCCGTGTTCTCGTTCGCTGTGCTGCGACTTGCCTGTTCATGGCGAGTCTTCCGGCCCAAAATCAGCCTTCGCCGACAGTTCAGAATCTCTTGCCGCCGGATGCAACGATGATCGAGACGGCGGATTTGAGCGCAGGCGTAGGGAAACCACGAGAATTGGTCTTGTGGATGCAAAGGCCCGAAAAAATCTTGCGAGAAATCGATCATCCTGGGGAGTCGTACTGTGGGGACTCGGTCTATGGAGACCATTGGTACGGGCCAACTCGTCTTTCGCTTATTGACGCAGAGAAGCATGAAATGCTTAACACTATTGAAGTCCCAGATTTTTTTGAGCATCCGGGAGATGGACACAGCTTTCCGATTCCATTCTTTGTGCCGAATGATTTTTACGACGTTCCGAACCCTAATTCCAAGAACGAAGGTACACCCAAGATTCTCAATCTTAGAGATCTAACCGGAGAGGGATACCCAGGACAGTTCGTGCTCTTTGAATACGAGTTCTGTGGAACTCCTCTTACATCGGTGCTCGGGTATAGCCGAGTGTCCGACAGAGCGGTTCAGTATCAGGTCGAAGTCTTAGGGAGCAACACGCCAAGTCTCGATACTTGGGTTGCAACCATTTTCGGGAGACAACCGGTAAGTCCAGGACATTGGGACTTCACTTGGGAACCGGGACACGGTGCCAACCGGAAGATCCATGAGAAGGTATCGTTCGACCCATTAGGTCAGTTATTTGTGGATCAGCAGGAAATCACGCAGCTAGGTTTTCGGTAACGGTGGCAAGATAGCCAATTTCTCTCAACCATATAGCCTGGTTGACGTTGGCTCCAGAAGGCACCCACGCAGTCGCGGTGCCGCCGGAGTCAAGCGAGAAAAGGTTGCCGACTACGCATTTGCCTCAGCTGCAAAAACGCTTAGAATCCCGGCGGATGCTCGATCATCACGTTAAAACTTCGCTCCAGGGCCAACCCAACCCGCGCCACCGTCCCTTCGTCGAACAGCCGTCCGATCAGCGTGACTCCGTGCGGGACTCGTCGCGGCGGCGAGAACTTTGGCAGCGGATGCGCCGGATCGGGTGCCCAATCGCTGCGCGCCTCCGAGACTTCCACGAAACCCGCACGCATCGTCAGCGACGGATGCCCGGTAAAGTTGCTGATCGTCAGCATCTCATCCCGCAGTGACGGCACCAGCAGTAGATCGACTTCGCTGAAGAGGCGCGCCATCTCCTGCGCCACCCTCCGCCGCATGCGGTCGCACTGCACGAAATCCACCGCCGAGAGGAACCGCGCCTGCCGGAACAGGTTCGGCCATGCGTCCGATACCTGCGCTCTCATCTGCCGCAACCCGCCCGAAAGCGTCAGTTCCTCGAACGCGGCCCCTGCCTCCGCGAACAAGATGAGCTGCATGGAGTCGTACGACCAATCCGGCATGGACACCTCGTGGGTCGACATCCGGAGTTTGCGAACTGTCTCCAGCGCTGCACGGTCTACATCGGTTGCCGGCGCCTCCTTCATCCATCCGGGAAAATAACCTACTCGCAAGCCGTTCACCGGCGCCATGGCATCAAAATCCAGCCGCGAAGGGACGCTAGCCAAATCGCCTGGGTCTGCACCGGAGATAGCTTGGAGAATCAACATCCCGTCTTCCACGCCCCGCGTCATCGGCCCCAGTTTGTCCAGCGACCAGCACAGCGTCATGGCGCCCGTACGCGGCACGCGCCCGAAGGTCGGACGTAATCCGGTTACGCCGCATCGCATCGACGGGCTGACGATGCTGCCGCCGGTTTCGCTGCCGATCGAAAATCCCACAAGCCCCGCCGCCGTCGCCGCTCCCGGTCCGGCGCTCGATCCCGACGCGCCCTCCTCCAGCAGCCATGGATTCATCGTCTGCCCTCCGAACCAGATGTCGTTCAGCGCCAGCGCGCCAAGGCTGAGCTTGGCGATCAATACTGCTCCCGCGTCATAGAGCCGCTTGACCACCGCGGAATCCTGCTGCGGCACGCGATTACGATATGGCTCGGCGCCCCAGGTCGTAGCGATACCGGCCGTATCCAGCAGATCTTTCACGCCGAATGGCACCCCGTGCAATGGACCCCGGTATCTCCGAGCGGCTATCTCCGCATCCGCTTTCTTGGCCTGCTCCAGTACCTGGTCTCGCGTCAAGGTGATGATGCATCGCAGTTTCGAGTCGAATCGGTCGATACGGTCCAGATAAATGTGCGTCAGCCGCTCGCTCGTCAGCGTGCGCGATTCGATCCACCGTGACAGTTGCGCCAGCGACGCATAAGCGATCTGCGTGTCGTTCGCCGGCATGGGCGCGCCGTCGGTCATGCTGCGCACGAAACGGTCCCGGACCGGCATGCTATGCAACCCCGGCAGCATTGGATTCCAGAGCGTAGCAGGTGCGATCGGTGCATCCGGCGCGAACTTGCGCGGGCCCGCTCGCCGTTCGTAGAGCGCCGCCATGGTCTTCCGCCAACTGCTGGCGGCCTGCTGCCGTTCGTCCGGCTTCAGTTCGAATTGGACCAGTTTCTCAGCTTCCGTGAAAGTAGCCGTCGAGACCGGCGGTCCCGCTTCCGGCGACGTGCCAAAAGCCGGCGGTGCTCCTGCAGGGGGTGCCTCCGCGCGGGGCTTCTGTTCCGTCTTACAACCGGCTGCCGCCGCCATCAGGACTGATACGCCACTCAGAAAGTCCCTTCGCGATTTCTCCATCGCATCATTGTAAGCCGCACGATAACGCCTTAGGTCCGCCTGCTGTCCGGTTTGTCGGCTTAACTGGTCAATCCTTCGAAGAAGTTGATTTTTAAGCTGCTGCTTTTCAGTAAGATACTCGTTTGCTCTCTGGGTAACGAGGACGAAGCCGGCGCCCTTCTTCCTCCCGGCGCTTGCGGCAGGGCGAAGGACTTGCCGTGCATGATTGATGATGCCCGCGCGGCTCTAACTTCGTCAGTACGCGAACTTTAAGGCCGCGTGCACAGATTGGACCAGTTAAGTCGAAAATAACCGGCCAAACTGTTTGATTCAAGAGCGCTTACGCTGAAATTAAGGTCAAACAGATTTGGACCGGTTATTTTTAGCCACACGGACTTGGACGCGCAGAGCGCCAAGGACACAGTTGTGATATCCCATTTGCGCTCCTAACGCGCGGGCGCCGGGAACTTAACTAGTGGGCGCACTCGCAGGATCATTGTCTCGGAGCCGGGCGCACGTGGTCGGGAACATTTTCTCAAGCGTGTTTGCTCCGTTCAATGCCGAGCAGGTGAACCAGGCTTGCCGTTTGGCCAGCACATACGCCAACGCGCCCGGGACTACGGAACTCGTAGCAGCAGCTTCAATTCCCGGCACGGTAGGTATCGGGCGCGGCGGAGCGAGCATTGGGTGTAGACAATTTCGTGGATCTTTGCGTAGCAAATTCGCATCTACCTTCACTGGTTTGGTATCCCATGTGATGTTTGGCCGAGCGATCGGACTGAAACAGTCGCTGCCCAAACATCGAACTCGGATGTCTCTGCTTGGCCCAAACCTGATTCAGGAGAAAATCACATGAGCACTATTCAAGTCAAGGATGGTACTACGATTTACTACAAAGACTGGGGCAAAGGTCCGGTCGTAACCTTCTCGCACGGTTGGCCTCTGAACTCCGACGCGTGGGACGGTCAAATGCTGTTCCTCGTCCAAAACGGCTATCGCTGTGTTGCAGTTGACCGGCGCGGGCATGGGCGATCCAGTCAACCGTCCACAGGAAATGACATGGACGGATACGCGGATGACCTCGCAGCGGTGATCGAGGCCCTGGATCTAAAGAATGCGACCCTCATTGGACATTCGACCGGGGGTGGCGAGGTTGCGCGCTACGTTGCCCGTCACGGTGGTAAGCGCGTCGTGGCGGCAGTTCTGATTGCCGCTGTTCCCCCAATCATGCTGAACACGGCGGCCAACCCGGAAGGTTTGCCGATGGAAGTCTTCGACGCGATTCGCGCACGCGTGGCCAACGATCGCTCGCAGTTCTACAAAGATCTTGCGGTGCAGTTTTATGGAGCCAACAGGCCAGGTGCGAAAGTGTCGCAGGGCATCCTCGATCAGTTCTGGCTCTGGAGCATGCAGGCCGGCGCGTTGAACTCATACGAATGCGTCAAGGCATTTTCCGAAACGGATTTTACTGAGGATTTGAAGAAGTTTGACTTCCCGACGCTTGTTCTCCACGGTGAGGACGACCAGATCGTTCCGGTCAAGGACTCAGCGAGGAAATCCGCCAAACTCGTCAAAGGTGCGCAGGAAATATACTATCCCGGAGCGCCGCACGGACTCACTGCCACGCATCAGGATCGAGTCAACGCCGACCTGCTCGCATTTCTAAAGAAGGTTCAGAAAGGCTCTAAGGCGGCCTAACCCGGCGACTTAAGACAAAGAATCTATGAACACCAGCAGTCTTGCAGAAGAGAGCGGCATTGTCCCAACGATGATCCGTGCAGCAGCGCAGGCGAAAATCGAAGTTCATCCTCTGCGCCGCAATATCAGCGTTTTGGAAGGTTCCGGTGGCAAAATTGCGGTCCTCACCGGCAAAGATGGTAAGCTTCTCATCGACGCCGGCTTCACGGTCTCAAAACCGCGAGTTGCGCCGGCCCTCGATAGCCTGAGTACGGACCCGATCACCCGGCTAATCAATACCCATTGGCATGTCGATCACACCGACGGGAATGCCTGGCTTCATGCCGTAGGGGCAGCCATCACGGCGCATGAAAATACCAAGAAGCACCTGTCCACTTCGACCCGCGTCGAGGGGTGGAGCTATACCTTTGCGCCTGCGCCGGCAGAAGCTCTCCCTACGACGACCTTCCGTGACGCACACCGCCTCCGCCAGAACGACACCAGCCTGACTTTGAAGTATTACGGTCCCGCCCACACAGACAGCGACATCTCCGTGGTCTTTGAAGAAGCGGACGTGATTCAAGTCGGAGATGCGTGGTGGAACGGCTTCTACCCCTTCATCGACTATTCGACCGGAGGCAGCATCGACGGGATGATCAATGCAACCAAGTGGAACCTCTCCGTTGTGACGGAGAAGACAATCATCATTCCTGGCCACGGCCCTGTGGCAGACAAGGCTCGCTTAACCGAGTATTACAACATGCTGGTCGCCATCCGGGAGAATGTCGCAGAACTCAAGAGGCAAGGCAGATCGCTGGCAGAAACGATCGCGGCAAAGCCGACAGCTGCCTACGACGCCAAGTGGGGTCAGTTTCTGATGACGCCGGCGATATTCACCCAGCTTGTCTACTCGGGAGTTTAGTTCGGTATTGAGGAGAAACGCGAATGTCTGCTTCAGAGAAGCCTCATCACATCGATATTTCAGTGACGCTACCCTTGATGTATAGCCACCGACTGATGGCGCAAATAGCCGATCCGCACGCGGAGCGGAACCGTGCGCATCGTCGATTCCTCGAACTGCCCAGCTGCAAAGATGATCGCCGGCGCGTTGCTCGAGATCGAACCTGACGGAATGCGCGAACTACACTGGCAGACCAATTCGGATGAGTTGCAGTACTACATCGAGGCGTAAAGCTCGAATGACAGTGTACGCTTCGGGTAGCGACGAACAAAACTTTCATTACCAGAGCCATGCTGCACTATATTGAGAAACTGGGGTCATCCGATTGAAGTACCTCGAATTGTGGCAGTCCGATCGTTTCGCCGACGGGTCGCTGGCCCAGTGGTTGGCATTTACAGTGTACGAATTGGTCAAGGTGCATCTGAAGATCGACAGATCGGTGTTGGCTGGTGTCTGGACGGTGGTGGGAGGCTGAGGCCGGACAATGGCAATGGACATACTCATTCGGATAACGCCTGCGGCAGGGTGGAAGCGCTCAGCAGTCGGCTTAAGGAGAGAGGGTTATGAGCAGGGAAACACTCAACGAAATCGAAGCGCAGAAGTTTCGGACGGAGGCCGATAGCCTCGGCGAGGTTCGAGTTCCCGGCGACAAATTGTGGGGCGCTCAGACACAGCGCTCGCTTGAGCACTTCAGCATCGGCCGGGACCTGATGCCGCGGGAGATGATCGCGGCCTACGCGATATTGAAAAAAGCTGCTGCAAATGCGAATTACACCGGCAAGCGGCTTAACGATCAGCAGCACAGGTTGATCGTACAGGTTTGTGACGAGATCCTGGCCGGCAAGCATGAAGACATGTTCCCCCTGCACGTATGGATGACGGGAAGCGGCACCCAGTTCAACATGAACGTGAACGAGGTGATTTCGAATCGTTGTTGCCAGCTCGCCGGTACGCCGCTGGGCAGCAAGACACCGGTTCATCCCAATGACCACGTCAATATGTCGCAATCGTCGAACGATAGTTTCCCCTCGGCGATGAACATAGCGACAGCCGTCGGTGTGAAGGAACGACTGATTCCTGCAGTCAAGGCCCTGCACGATGCGGTCGCAGCCAAAGCAGACGAGTGGAAGGATATCGTCAAAATCGGTCGCACCCACATGCAAGATGCGACGCCGCTCACCTTGGGCGAAGAATGGTCCGGCTACACGGGCATGCTCGGGGACAATCTCCGGCGGATGGAGAATACGTTGCAGGGCGTTTATCGCCTGGCGCTGGGCGGCACGGCCGTGGGCACGGGCATCAACGCGGCTCCCGGGTTCGGAGAAGCGGCAGCCTCGGAAATCGCCAGGCTGACGAGTCTGCCGTTTGTCACCGCGCCCAATAAGTTCGCGGTGCAGGGAGCACATGACGACCTGGTCGCGCTTTCAGGGACTCTGCGCACCCTGGCAGTATCGCTCTACAAAATCGCGAACGACATCCGACTGATGTCCTGCGGCCCGCGAGCCGGGTTTGGAGAGCTTGTGATACCGGAAAACGAGCCGGGCTCGTCGATCATGCCGGGTAAAGTAAATCCGACGCAGGCCGAAGCATTGACCATGATCGCGGTGCAAGCGATGGCCAACGACCTGGCGGTGGGCTTCGGCGGAGCGGGCGGGTATCTGGAGATGAACGTGTACAAGCCTTTGATCATCTTCAACGTCAATCACTCGATGACTATCCTGGCGGATGGCTGTACCAACTTCCGCAAGTTTCTGATCGAAGGCACGAAACCGAATCACAAGAAGATTGAGGAATACGTGCAGCGTTCGCTGATGCTGGTGACAGCGCTCTCGCCGGTTATTGGCTATGACAGGGCGTCCAAAATTGCGCACTACGCGCTGGATAACGACCTTACGCTGAAGCAGGCGGCGCTCAAGCTGGGCTTTGTAACGGAAGAAGAGTTTGATCGAGTCGTCGATCCGATCAAAATGGTTCATCCATACGTCGCTAGCACGAATTAGAAGATCAGCGATTATTGAAAGAGAGGAAGTGGCAGAGATGATTAACACGTCAAAGCGTGGAATCGAAGTGCTTCGAGATCCAACCCTGAACAAGTCAACCGCATACACGGAGGCCGAAAAACAAGAACTCGGGTTGATCGGCCTGGTACCAGATGTAACCGAAACCGAAGACCTCCAGTTGCAACGTGTCTTGGCTCAACTCGCCCAGAAGAATACGGATCTTGAACGGTACATCTATCTAATCAACCTACTAGACCACAATGAAACCTTGTTTTACCGGACCGTCATGTCGGACCCCGCACAATTTCTGCCTATCGTTTACGACCCGACGATCGGCGAGGCTTGCCTGAAATTCGGGCATATCTATCGGGGCCCACGCGGCATGTATCTCTCGATGACACGCCGGGGCAAGGTAAAAGACGTGTTGGAGAACTGGCCCCAGAAAGATGTACGGTTCATCTGTGTTACCGACGCCGGGCGGATTCTCGGCCTTGGCGACCTTGGAGCGAACGGGATGGGAATCCCGATCGGGAAGCTGCAGTTGTACACCGCTTGCGCGGGAGTGCCTCCCCAATATTTGTTGCCCATGTATCTCGACGCGGGGACTAACAACGAGCAATATCTTCACGATCCTTTGTACCTGGGTATGAGGAGGGCTCGCCCGTCGACTGAGGAGCTCTATTCGTTTGTCGACGAGTTCGTGGAAGCGGTTCAGGCCGTCTTCCCGAAGTGCTGCATTCACTTCGAGGATTGGACCGGCGCGGACGCGGTCCATCTGCTGCAACGTTACCGCAACAATTACTGCGTGTACAACGACGACGTGCAAGGCACCGCCGGGATAGTCCTTACGGGTATGATCAATGCCGCCAAAGTCAAAGGAACCAAGGTCAGCGACGAGAGGTATCTGTTCCTCGGAGCGGGCTCGGCGGGTATTGGCCTGGCCGACCTGCTCTGCTCGGCCATGGTCAAGGAAGGGCTGCCGGCGAAAGACGCACAGGCCCGCGTTTACATGTTCGATATCAATGGCCTGCTCGAGGACACCCGAACCGATCTGCTGGATTTCCAAAAGCCATATGCTCACAAGCATGCGCCTACTCGGGATTTCGTGGCAGCCATCGAGAGCATCAAGCCGACTACGATCATCGGTGTAAGCACGGTTGGCGGCGCCTTCAACCAGAGGGTGGTTGAAAGCATGTCGCGAATCAATGAGCAACCCGTGATTTTCGCCCTTTCGAACCCGACCGATCATGCCGAGTGCACGCCGGACCAAGCCTACACCTGGTCGCATGGAAAGGCGATCTATGCGGCCGGTGTGCAGTTTCCGCCGGTTCACTTCAACGGACGAACATTCCTGCCGGGGCAGGCGAACAACTTCTATATTTTCCCCGCGATCGGGATGGCCGTGTTCGCAACAGTAGCATCCCGAGTAACTGACGAGATGTTCATCGAAGCTGCGCGCGCGGTCGCCGACCAGGTACCTTCGGAGTTGCTGAAGCAGGGGCTACTTTTCCCGCAGCAATCGAACATTCTGGAAGCTGAAATTCAAACCGCGGCTCGGGTCGCGAAGGTGATCTTCGACTCTGGCCTTGCCCGCGTCGACCGGCCTCCGGATATAATTCGGTTCATTCGCCAGCATGTTTACAAGCCGGAGTACGGCTTCGAAGCAGCGCCGAAAACCAAAGTGGCCTGAAACTCGCCGGATTGTCACCAACCGCCGCGGCTACTGACATGATCACTCCGGGAATCGGAAACGGGGTGTTGCTGATCCTCGCCGCATCAACCGGCAGCGCCGGCCAAGGCGAACAGTTCCTTAGAGATGACGAAAAGCTCCACATCCTGGTCAACAACGCAGGGATCATGGCCCCTCCGCTTGAATGCGATGCGCGCGGTACGAATCTCAATTCGCCGCCAATCATCTAGGACACTTCCAGCTCACCTGCCGGCTTTGGCCGGCGCTAGTCGCCGCTGAAAGCGCCCGCGTCGTCGCGCTTAGCTCAAATGGACACCGGCGGGCTGGGGTCTATTTTCACGATCCCAATTTCGAGCGCCGTGAGTACGACCCGCGGGTCGCTTATGGGCAGTCGAAAACGGCCAATGCCCTGTTCGCCGTGGCACTGGACTCGATGGTCAACGTAAAGGGTACACGCTTTCTCCGTGCATCCCGAGGCATCGTGACGGATTTGATCTGGCACACGTCGCAGGCCCAGATCGATGCGAGTGAGATTATCGACAAAACCGGCAAGGCGATCATCGATCCGGGGAACAACAAGAAGACGCCTCAACGAGGGCCGCAACCAGCGCGTGGTGTGCTACGAGTCCTCAACTGAACGGTATGGGCGGCGTTTATTGCGAGGAATGTGACATCGCCCGCGCGCTTCCTGGTGACGACAGCAAGGAATTGCATGGCGTGCGACCGCGTGCAACCGATCCCGTTGTCGCGGGGCGACTGTGGCAACTGAGCGAGCAGTTGACCGGCGTTGCCAATGTCGCCTAAGAGACGATCATGGGTATCTTGCTGCCTACCACCAGCCGCCGCCGTGAAAGTCCACTACAACCGGAAGTGGGCCTCTCGGTTCTTGAGGACGATAATGCGCACAGGACTTCTTCAGTGGGACCAACCGACAGGACTCTCTCCTCTCCACCCGCAGGCAACTTTGCGACTGGCCTTGCCTGTAAATCTTCGAGCACTTTGCGAACGGCGCCGTAGGAAAGCTTGAAGAGCGGCTGTCCGCGCTGGGCTGCGAGCGCATCGATGAAGGCTTATGTATGCGGTTCAAGGATGGGCCATTTCGATTGGGGTATGGTGACCTTCCTTTCTATGTTTTATCTGCGAATTGGATGGTTGCCTTCCCGTGTAATAAATCCCAAGAACACCGAGGTGCCTACACGGCGCTCCACAGTCTACTTTCATCGAACGGCGTAGGGCCACGAGAACGGGTATGATGCCGCAAGTTTCAGCAGGGATTCACTAAAACCGCACCCTGAAATCAACAGCGTTGAGACCTTATCGATTTGAGCACAAACGTCGCTTCTGTTAAGCAACTCAGACGAGATCGGCCCCAGTCGTCCAGACCATGTAAGAGCCGTGCGTGAGCTCTTCTCCTACTTTACAGGTGCGGCCAGCGAGATCGGCTGCCTCGGTCGTGAGCATCGGGAAGGTGAAACGATTCCCGCCGGTACAGGGCGACGGTGTCGGGCAGTCGATTTTGAATTCCCTCCCGCCAGCTGCGCCGTCACTGTCGACGTCACTAGCGAACGTTTGCTAAGCTGTTTTCCGCTGAGTACTCTCTGGGCAGGGAACTTCTCGAAAGCCAGTTTCCTCCCGGCGACCCAGGAGCTAATATTCCAATGGCGTCCAATCCCATCAGCGCCCAAGCATCGGCAGCCGCCGTAGCTGTTTCGCAGCCCGTTTCCGCTCCGCTCACGAGCGCCGCGATTTTTCTCGTCGTCAAGATCAATCCCGGTGACGGAAATCGCGCCCGGGTTCTTTCGCTCTGCGCCGATCTCTCCTCGCTTCTTCGGGCCGTCGGTTTTCGCGTCCCCGAAGGCGCTCTCTCCTGCATCCTGGGCTTCGGTTCCGACGCCTGGGACCGCCTCTTTGGCTCGCCACGTCCGGCCGAACTTCACCCCTTCCATGAAATTCGCTCCGGTCCGCGTTACGCTGTTTCCACCCCCGGCGACCTGATCTTTCATATCCGCGCCAAGCGCATGGACCTCTGTTTCGAGCTCGCCACGCAAATCGTGGCTCGCCTGGAAGGCGCCGTCGCCACCGCCGACGAAGTCCACGGCTTCCGCTACTTCGACGAACGCGATCTCCTCGGCTTCGTGGACGGCACCGAAAACCCCACCGGCAGTGCTGCCGCCGACGCCGTCTTCATTCGGGACGAAGATCCCGCATTCGCCGGCGGAAGCTACGTTATCGTCCAAAAGTACCTTCACAATCTCGACGCGTGGAACAAGATCCCCACAGAAGCTCAGGAAAAGATCATAGGCCGCACAAAAGTCTCCGATATCGAACTCGACGACTCCGTCAAGCCCAGCTACGCCCACAACGCCCTCACCGTAATCGAAGAAAACGCCAGGGAAATCAAAATCCTCCGGGACAATATGCCTTTCGGCCGGCCGAGCCACGGCGAGTTCGGCACCTATTTCATCGGCTACAGCCGGTCTCCACGCACTATCGAACAAATGCTCGAAAACATGTTCATCGGCCGCCCGCCCGGCAATTATGATCGCATTCTCGACTTCAGCACTGCGGTCACTGGAAATCTGTTCTTCATCCCAACCTCCACATTCCTCGACAATATCGCACCTGACCGGCCCGCGCCCGATGAATCTTCCGGCGCACAGAAGCCCGCGACGGCCTCGCCATCGGTCGGGACTTCCGCCTCAACCGTGCCAACCAAAGATGGTTCGCTCAGCATAGGTTCCCTGAAAGGAGAAAATTCTCATGAACAACCTGCATCGCGAGCTGGCGCCGATCTCTGATGCCGCATGGGTTCAAATCGAAGAAGAAACTTCGCGTACCATCAAGCGCTATCTGGCAGGTCGCCGCGTTGTGGACGTTCACGGCCCGACGGGAACTGCTCTCTCGGCCGTGGGCACAGGCCACCTATCCATGATCGCCGCGCCCGGAGACTACATCACAGCCCAACAGCGGGAAGCAAAAGCCCTCGTCGAGCTGCGCGTTCCCTTCGAGCTCGACCGCCAGATGATTGACGACGTCGAACGCGGCGCCACGGATTCCGATTGGCAGCCGGCAAAGGACGCCGCGCGCAAGCTCGCCTTCGCCGAAGACCGCGCTATTTTCGAAGGTTACGCCGCGGCCGGAATCGTCGGCGTCCGCCAGGGCAGTAGCAATCCCCAGAAATCTCTCCCAGCCGACGTGCGCCAGTACCCGGAGGCTTTCGCCCAAGCCTTAAGCCAGTTGCGTCTTGTCGGTGTCAATGGCCCCTATTCCATTCTGCTCGGCTCCGACGCGTATACGGAGCTCGCCGAAACCCGCGATTACGGCTATCCAGTCCTCGAACACGTCAAACACCTGGTCGAAGGTAAAATCATCTGGGCACCCGCCATTGACGGCGCTTTCGTCGTCACGACCCGTGGCGGCGACCTCGATCTTCATCTTGGTCAGGACGCCTCCATCGGCTACTTGAATCACACTGACACTCACGTTCGCCTCTATTTGCAGGAAACGTTTACCTTCCTCTACGTCACCTCTGAATCCGCCGTCGTCCTCGCCCCGCCCTCCAAGCCCCGCTCAACTTGACGCGCCATCTCTCATCGGCGAGATATTCGGATTTGCCCCAGCAGGTGGTTGGCTTTCCCTTCTCTGTAATCTCGCCCAAATTCCGCCATCTCAAGCGCCGAACAGGGTTTCGGCCTTGTGACGCGCTACCCTTACCGGTAGTCATCGGCAGCACCGGCAAAACCCGACGCCGATGGCCAAGACGGAGAGGGATTGGTTCCTGGATGATGGCCAAACAGGAAGTCAGATTACTGTCTGTCGGGACTCGGCACTGCTGTAAGCGAATTCCTGCAGAACCGACAGCCATATCGCCAAGCCGCTTACGATTTCCAGGATGTCACGATCTCACCCTGCCGATTCGCGCGTGGCGAAGCATGTCGCCACTGCCTTGAAACCCAAGCGCGGAGACGGCACATTTCGCCCTGACGGTGATCAACACGAGCAACGCTCCCAGTAGCAACCGTTCTGGCCGCGCGTCGTGGCGGACGATTTCGACCGTGGCGATCAGCCCAGCCAAGACATAAAGGGTCAGTGAAATCCCGTAGTGGAAACGGGCAATTTCGGAGCGCACCCATCCATCTGGTTGGGAAGCGATTTCACGCCCCTGATCCGAGTCGGTACAGGCAATTTTCAAAGCGCAGGTGTTGCAGACTCGTGCGGGCGCGCGGTAAATGACCGTATGCCAGCGGTCATCGATCTCAGCGCGTGTGAGAAATTGGCCGGCAGGACACTCCCACGCGTCGATCTCATGCCGGTAGTTGAAACCTGCCGTGTGGATGAGCTCTCCGCGACGGTGGCAATGCCGTGCCAGGCGTTCCAACACGAATGCCGCCACGAGCAGGAACAGCGCATACCCGGCCGCGAGCCACACCTCCACACAGATGCCGCCAATCACCCGCCCGCCTCCGGTGTTACAACTTCCGTAAACAGCCCAGCCTGGTCAGGGATCGGTCTGGCAGGCAAAATCCGATAGCGGATCGCCAGCCAGCACAAGTACAGCACCGGCAAAACACCCCCTATAATGAAAAGCACGTCACCGGGGAAGCGTAACCACTGCAACAGGCGGTTGGTGTCATTGGTCAGGAACTTCAGCGTCCTGGCGTCGAAATAGCTCTGGTTCACGCTGGCGTAAAGTTGGAGAAGCCCGAGCGGGAACAGAGTGGCGAACACCATCCATGCCAGCCCGATGTTGAGGGACCAGAAACTGATCTTCGCCGCCCGGTCGGACCAGCGTTCCGGCGGTGCCATGTAGCGCACGCAGAACAGCGCCAGCCCCACGGCCAGCATGCCGTAAACGCCCATCATCGCCGCGTGCCCATGATTGGCAGTGAGGGCAGTGCCGATCTCGTAGTACGAAACTATGGGTAAGTTGATAAGGAAGCCAAAAATTCCAGCGCCCAGGAAGTTCCAGAAACCGACCGAGGCCAGAAACATGACCGCCCAGAGGTGCGGGAAGGGCTTGCGGGCTCGACTCTCCTGTGCTGTTCCAAGTTGGAGGAAACTCCACGCTTCCAGCGTGAGGAACGTCAGTGGGATGACCTCGGCCGCCGAGAAGAACGCTCCTAGCGCCATGTGGACGGCCGGCGTACCCGAAAAATACAAGTGGTGCATGCTGCCGATGACGCCGCCGGCCGAGTAGAGCAAAATGTCGAGGTAGATCATGGTGAGCGCTACGCGTTCTTGCACCACACCAAGCAGGACGAACATGTACGCGACCACCACGGTTGTGAACAGCTCCAGAAAATCCTCCACCCAAAGATGCACCACCCAAAAGCGCCAGAAATCCGAAGTGGTGAAATGCGTGGCCGGGTGCGCCAGCAGCCCGACCGCGTAAAAGGCCGGGATGGAAAGTGCCGAATAGAAGAACAGCCATGGCATGTTGCCGATGTGCTCGGTGCGAAGGCGCCCGCGCAGACCGCGAAACAGGATGACCACCCACCCAACCAACCCGACCGTCAGAAGAATCTGCCAGAAGCGTCCCAGATCCAGGTACTCGAAACCCTGGTTGCCGAACCATGCCCAGGCCTGCTGTAACCAGCCGTGAATTCCGAGGTATTCTCCGATGAGGCTGCCGAACACTACAATGGCGAGTGCCCCCAGCAGTCCGTACGCAAGCCAGTGCTGGCGGGCGGGTTCATGACCGGCGATCATGGGAACCAAGAATATGCCTGCCGCCAAATAAGAAGTCGCGACCCAGAAGATGGCCAACTGGAGATGCCAGGTCCGGGCGAGGTTGAAGGGCAAGAATCGCGCCAAGTCGATTCCGAAAAAGCCGGAGAGTTCCGCGCGGTAGTGCTGGGTGGCGCCTCCCAGAAGCGTTTGCAACAGAAATAGGACAGCCATCACGAAAAAGAACCAGGCGCACGCGCGCTGTGACGGCGTTAGCAAGACCTCGCCGGGCGGACGGAAAGATATAGCCTGGCGTTCGCGGCCATGCCAGCCCAGGTAGTTCCAGCGGCCAAATGCAGCCAAAAGAAGGCCGATGCCGCCCAGGAGCGCAATCAGGGAGAGGACGCTCCAGAGGACAGTGTCCCCCGTGGCCCTGTTGTCCACCAGCGACTCGGGCGGCCAGTTGTTGGTATAGGAATAGTTGAGGCCCGGCCTTGATGCCGCGGCTGCCCAGGCTGACCAGCCGAAGAAGGCCGTGAGCTGGTGAATCGTGCCTGGATCTGCGATCGGTTTTGGACGCAGCCCATATTTCGTGCTTGGCTCGGTGAAGAAGCCGCGGTAATACGCCTCAACTTCGGCGAAGGCAGAGGCTTGGGCTGGAGTGAACGTGAGCGTGTCCGCGCCCGGATCGTACCGATTAGTTTTGAAATCCGCGATCGTCTCGGTGCGGGCGCGGTCGGAGTCGAGGCCGCGATACCGGCTGTTCACGATGAGGGCCGCGCGATGCAGGTAGTCGGCGGTGAAGTCCGGCCCCAGATAAGCGCCGTGGCCAAAGATGGAACCATACTCCATCAGGCCGTTGCGCAGGAAGGCCTCCTGGCCGGCGACAATGTCGGAGCGCGTGAACAGGACCCGCCCGGCGGAATCGACAACTTTGCCCGGAATCGGAGGTTCGCCGGTGTATGTGCGGTAAGCCAACAGCCCCAACACGATAAACCCGAAGCAGAAGACAATAATGACGGCCTGTGCCCAACCGGTAGAAATGAGCAGCGCTCGCTTGCCTGGCTTTGCCATCGAACCCAGCCCTCCGTTTTCTTGATTTTACGAATAAGCCCTGGGAATTCAATGGGTGCTTTCGCACGGTCAAAAACTTCTCACTGCTGCCGTTCGGCCGCGCGGAATTGAGGTCGCTTCTGCGATCCTCAGGCGATTAACCGGTCTTTCGCACTTCAGTGGTTTTGCACAGGGTAACTTGTTGAAATTCGGTAAAGCCGACGCAAAGGTCTTCACCACAGCGAAGGCTGGGTGGCGGCCTCGCTTTCAGGAATTGCAAGGGCGTGCGACGCCTTGACGCCGGGCGGCGGCTGGGAGGGCAAGGTCATGTGCAGTATGGCCTAGACGTCTTTCTCCGGCTCAGTGTGGCGCGGCAATACGAGCCAGCGCCCATCCACCATCGGAATCCAGACCTCCACCATCTGGATCGTCGCCAGCTTTTCCAATATCGCCGCCGGCGTCAGTCCCGACTATGTGCTGACGGTGTGCGACAACGCGAAACAGAGCTGTCCGGTATTCTTCGGAAAGGCTGTGCGCCTGTACCAGGCCGAAGCCATGGAAACAGCGCGACACCGGCGGCGAACATTTTGCGGCGCCCGTACAGGTCACCTAACGCTCCACCCTCAAGCAGCAGCGCCGCCAGAAATAATGCGTATGCTTCCACCACTCATTGAATTTCGGAGATGGTCGCCCCTAATGGCGATTGCAGCGCTGGGAGCGCCACCCTGACAACAGTTCCGTCGATGAATGCCATACTCGAACCGAGTATCGTTGTGGCAATAATCCAATCGTGCTACTCGCGGAATGCCTGGCGCACGAACCCGAGAGAATGAGGGCTTCCTCGCCAGCAGGCTTGGCGAAAGGTGGCGTAGTTCATCCTAAAAAAAGGCGATGGAATTTATTCCCGGAGAAAAAGATGTACGAAAGAGATGGCGATTGAGCCTTCGCCGACGGCGGATGCCACTCGTTTCACGTTTCCGCAGCGTACATCACCGGATGCGAAAACTCCGGGCAAGCTTGTTTCTAAGAGATAGGGCCGGCGCGTGAGCGGCCAATGCGCGGTAGCCAATTCCTCCGAGGACAGTTCGGGCCCGGTCTTTACGAAACCCTTGCTATCAAGCGTGACGCAGTTCTCAAGCCAGGCTGTGTTGGGAACCGCGCCAGTCATGATGAACAAGTGAGGAATATTTCTCGTTTCAGTCGCGCCGCTCTGATTGTCGCGCCACGTCACGCGTTGCAAGTGTTTCTCGCCGGCAAGGGCGGCAATCTCAGTATGCGGCAGGACAGTGATTTTAGGATTTTGCTCGATCCGGCGAATTAAGTATTGCGACATGGTATCGGCCAAACCGTCGGATCGCACAAGTACATAGACGTGATTCGTGGTTTCGGCCAGAAACACCGCGGCCTGCCCCGCGGAGTTTCCGCCTCCAACGACAATGACTTCCTCTCCTTTGCAGAGTTGCGCCTCGACGAATGTTGCCCCGTAGTACACGCCGGCGCCTTCGAACGGAGCGAGGTTTTCGAGAGGCAGCTTAGAGTATTTTGCCCCGGTTGCGATTATGATCGCCCTTGCTGGAATACGCGAACCGTCCTGCAATTCCACAACAAATGGCCTTCGCTCGCACGCCATGCGAGTTGCTTTGGCGAGCACCATCTGCACGCCAAATTTCTGGGCTTGTGTGTAGGCTCGTGCAGCAAGCTCGTTTCCGGAGACACCAGCCGGAAATCCGAGATAGTTTTCAATTCTCGAACTGGAGCCGGCTTGTCCACCTGGCGAATACGTTTCCAGCAACAGTACGTCAAGCCCTTCCGAAGCTCCATACACCGCAGCCGCAAGTCCGGACGGTCCCGCACCGACGATCACCAGATCGCGTACTTGGCTTTGGTCAAGCGTCAGGTTAAAACCTAGGCAGTTCGCGATTTTTTCGTTCGTCGGGTTGCGGAGCACGGTTTCGCCCCGGCAGATCACAACTGGTGTATCTGCGGCAGAAATCTGGAAGTGATCCAGCAGATCTTGCACCTCAGCATCCCGCTCTAAATCGATGTAGGTGTACGGGTGGCCATTACGAGTGAGGAATTCCTTGATCCGCAGTGTATCGGCGGAATGGCTGGAACCGACTAGCGCTACGTCCCCAACGCCCTGCGCCTGCAACTCCGCCCGCCGAAGGATAAAGGCACGCATGAGAACTTCGCTCAGTTCTGCGTCGGTTTGCACCAAAGCCAGCAGCCGCTCGCGGGAAAGTTGAATTACGTTACCGTCTGTGCGCGCACGCAGGCGGGCCATGCCGCGGCGGCCGGAGAGCGTGTTGACTTCACCCGTGAATTGTCCGGAGCGAAATATCGTAATGAGCGTTTCGATCGCGCCCGACGGACGTACCGCCTCAACTTCACCGGAAACGATCACAAAGAACGGTAAGGCCGGCTCCCCCTGCTCGGCTAAGACCTCGCCAGCACGCATAGCGCGCATGGGTCCGTGGGTGGCGATGCGGTCAATTTGCTCCGTTGTCAGAGTTGGAAATATCTGATCGGCGCGAGATGCCGTGAGTGGAAGCGGAGTTCCGGGTGGGCCTACGGGTTCATTCTTCACGTCGCCTCGTTTGGAGTGGCTGAGGTCGATGCAGGGAACATCGTGCTTTGAAAATGAACCAGCCGGGTCACGTCACCCTCCTGAGCATACACCGCAACTAGCCGGACGTACGAATCTGTACTCTTCCCGTTGCGCGACGATGTTGTTTTGCTCTCGGCGGTCAAGATTGCCGCGGAGCCAAAAACCCGGATAACGGGGTCCTCAAGGTCGATCCTGTGGAACGTCAGTCCCTGTTCACGCAGGTCCTTCAATACTTGTTCTTTGTTTAACACGGAACCGTCCGGCCGAACGAGCATATAACGCTCCGAATAAATCGCTTCCAGCGCCGCATAGTCCTGGTGCAGGAGCGCTCGGTTGAAACCATCAGTGTGAAGTCGAAGCACGTCTTCGGCAGTCATAGGCACTCCTTCGAGTATGGCTCACATCCGCTTAATCTAGGGCTTAACCAGGCGCGCCGAACTCCATAGCGCCACCCAGGATTGACCCGGTTCGGATAGAGCTCCAGCATCTTGTCGTACAGCTCCTGAGCGGTGCTCGTGGCTTCGGCTAGCCGGTCGAAATCGCGGATGTACTGCCGCGTCTGTTCCGCAATGTCGGGATTGTCGTCGCTTTCCGTTCGCTTGTGTGAAGCGACAACGGCGCGTGGGTTCAGCGACTCGATCTTGTCGAGCGCGGCAATCCACTCCTGTCGCTTTTGCGCATTCGACTCCGCAAGATAGAGGTGAACGTCGTTGTAGGCGGCGTCACCAGCAACCACGAGCCCGATTGAAGGGACATGCAAACAGGTCGTGTGATCCGTATCAGTATGACCAAGCTCCCCGGCGACCAATTCATACCCTTCCAGGTCGATTACGTTTCCTTGGAGCTCTTCCGCAATCACCAGATTGTCGGGAATTTGACCCGGAAATCCCCTCTTTCAGGCGCCCAGCACCGCCGGGGAGACGTTCTGGCGCATTACCTTAACTGTATTGGGCGTTGCCACGACCCTGACGTTTGCGAATCGCTCAAGGAAAGCGCTAACTCCGAACCAATGGTCTCCATGGCCGTGAGTGAATTTTTGTTTTTGGACGCGATCCAAGCGGCCAACGCATTGGTCTGCTTGATCGTTATAAAGGCGTCAACTAATACAGCGTCGCTCGCCCATATATGAGGGTGGACGCCATCGCCTGAAAATACGTCTCCTGCACGCCCGGAGGCCGGTCGGGCGTGACGATCGGTATGCCCGGCGTCATGAAGACCTCCCAGTTGAGAACAGGAGTCTCCGTGGTATTCACTGGATACCTGCCGTCTTTGTGAGCTTATCACTCAGTGTTCGGATGACCTTTTCCATAGCAGCCTACTCTCTGTGAGAGTTGTCTCTTGGGTTGGCCGCCACCCACTGGAATGGCTTTTACTCGCCCTGGTCGGCGACGTCTTCATGCCTGCGTTTCATTGCAACGAAATCGCCATTTCTTCTCAGCCTCACGTTGAATCGCGCCCGCATTCTCATCGAAGCCCTGGACGTCGGCCGAGTAGTCGTGTTGGGGGCAAGACTGGACGGATGATGAGCGAGCGCGGGGCATACCAAAGCGAAGAGGTCGACAGTTATGGAATCGAGACCGCGGGAGGCGCCGGTGATAAACCAAGTCTTCCTGTCAGCCTCCTTGCTGCGATCAAATCGAGTTTCGCGATCGTTTGCGAAGAAAGTTGAAGGGCCGCGGCCTGAAGATTCTCGCGGAGATGTCTGACCGAAGATGTGCCGGGAATCAGGAGAATGTTGGGCGCGCGATGAAGGAGCCACGCGAGCGCAACCTGCATTGGCGTCGCGCTTAACGATGCAGCAACCGTATCCAGCTCCGACGATTGCAGCGGCGTAAATCCTCCCAGCGGGAAGAACGGCACGTACGCTACGCCTTGCTTTGCAAGCTCGTCCACAAACCAGTCATCATCCCGCTCGACGATGTTGAAGAAGTTCTGAACGCAGACGATTTCCGACATTTTCCGCGCCTCCGCGAATTGCCGAGGTGTGACATTGCTCAAACCGAGATGACGGATCAGTCCTTGCCGTTGGAGCTCCGCGAGCACGGTAAGCGGTTCCTCAATCGATCCCTCCGACGGTTTCAGCACCTCGCCCACGCGCAGATTGACCACGTCGAGCTTGTCCACACCGAGGTTTCGAAGATTGTCATGAATCCCATCGATCAGCTCCTGGCGCGAACGCGCGTGAATCCACGACTTGTCGGCGCCGCGCCGGGCGCCCACTTTCGTGACGATCACCAACCCATCCGCATAAGGATGGAGCGCCTGTTTGATGATCTGGTTGGTCACATGGGGGCCATAGAAATCGCTCGTGTCGATATGGTTCACACCTGAGTCGATTGCTTTTCGCAAGACTCTGACGGCCTCGCCGGGATCGCGTGGCGGCCCGTACACCTGAGGGCCCGCCAGTTGCATTGCGCCATAGCCCATTCGGTTCACCGTCATAGCCGCGTTCGGGAACGGGAAACTTCCTCCGAGATTGGTTTGCGTCATCACTTGCTTGCTCCTCCTCTCTGGTCAAACGTTTTCTGGTCCGTTTCAAAATAGCTTGGCTGGTCAACATCGGGGATGAGCAGAGGCTGCGTCGGACGCCATCCCAATTGTTCCCGCGTCTGCGCACTCGAGGCCGGGCAATCAAGACCCGCGAAATGTGCGAACCACCCGAAATGATCGGTCGCCTCCTCGGGTGACTTGCTGACGACCGGGACATTCAAGCGCCGGCCGATCAATTCTGCGATCTCGCGGAACCGCACACCCTCATCCGCGACGGCGTGAAAGCGCGGCGCAGCAGGCCGCTT
>Ga0306921_10001749_pt1 | contig 21365 bp, 18 predicted proteins | sample sta12Cox44000080_FD_203760 | JGI IMG/M metagenome (GOLD analysis project Ga0306921, IMG submission 203760) | Lab enrichment of tropical soil microbial communities from Luquillo Experimental Forest, Puerto Rico - statoxic.12C.oxic.44.000.080 (v2)... | ecosystem: Environmental > Terrestrial >...
TCGTCGGCAAGGCCGTCGGTGTCGGGCTCGCCTCGGGTGTGGACTTTCTCGGTGCCACCCTGATCATGATCGCTGCCTGGATGGCGGGGCTATCACTCGCTTTCGGCGTTTCGTGGCTCACGATCATGGATCGTGTCGGAGCCGCCGTCTGGGCGGGCGTCGGCCTTCTGCGTGCGCGCTGGAGCTCCTCGCGCGACGCCGCCGAGGGGCGTGAGCGGCGCCAGGCGCGCAAGGAATCAGTCGAAAGCGCGCAGAAGAAATCCGCGACACGCGCGCCACCGCGCATCGAAGCGCCGGCACCGGTGGTGGAAAAGAGCGCACGCGTCGAGCGCGAGCGTCAGGTGCCGCTGTTCGATCCGCCCAAGGCGAGCGAGCTGCCGCCGCTGAAGCTGCTCGATGACCCGCCGCCCCGCGAGCCGCTGTATTCGGCCGAAGCGCTCGAGGCGCTCTCGCGCCTCGTGGAGATGAAGCTCAAGGACTTCTCGATCGAGGCCGAGGTGGTGGCAGTGCAGCCGGGGCCGGTCGTGACGCGCTTCGAGCTGCGACCGGCTCCGGGGGTGAAGGCGAGTCAGATCACCGCGCTCGCCAAGGACCTCGCCCGCGCGCTGTCGGTGCTGTCGGTGCGTGTAGTGGAGGTGATTCCCGGCAAAAGCGTGATGGGCCTCGAGATCGCCAACGAAAAGCGCGAAGTGGTGACGCTCGGGGAGATCATCCGCTCCAAGGCGTACGACGAGATGCATTCACCGCTCGCGCTGGCACTCGGCAAGGACATCGGCGGCGCGCCGGTGGTCGCCGACCTCACGCGCATGCCGCACCTGCTGATCGCGGGCACCACGGGCTCCGGCAAGTCGGTCGGCATCAACGCCATGGTGCTGTCGCTGCTGTATAAGTCGACCGCCGAGCACGTGCGCCTCATCATGATCGACCCGAAGATGCTCGAGCTTTCGGTGTACGAAGGCATCCCGCACCTCCTCGCGCCAGTCGTGACCGACATGAAGCAGGCCGCCAACGCGCTGCGCTGGTGCGTCGCGGAGATGGAGCGCCGCTACCAGCTGATGGCGGCGCTTGGCGTGCGCAACATCGCCGGCTTCAACCGGCGCGTCAGGGAAGCGAGCGATGCCGGCAAACCGCTCCGCGATCCGGTGATGATGCTCCGGGCTGCCAACGATCCGAGCATCGACCAGCGCGAGATCCCGGATCTCGTGCCGCTGCCGTACGTGGTGGTCGTGGTCGATGAGCTCGCCGATCTCATGCTGGTGGTCGGCAAGAAGGTCGAGGAGCTCATCACGCGCCTCGCGCAGAAGGCGCGCGCCTCAGGTCTCCATCTGGTGCTCGCCACGCAGCGTCCCTCGGTCGATGTGATCACGGGCCTCATCAAGGCGAACATTCCCTGTCGTATCGCCTTCCAGGTTTCCGCCCGCGTCGACTCGCGCACCATCCTCGACCAGATGGGCGCCGAGACACTGCTCGGCCACGGCGACATGCTGTATCTGCCGCCGGGCACCTCGCTGCCGACACGCGTCCACGGTGCGTTCGTCTCCGATCAGGAGGTGCATCGCGTGGTGGAGGCACTCAAGAGTCCGGCGCCACCGAACTACATCGAGGAAGTGCTCTCCGGCCCCAAGACGCCGATCCCTGGCCTGAGCGGCGAGGAGGGCGAAGGCGGCGGCGGCAACGGCGAGGACGCGGAAGCGGATCCCCTCTACGACGAGGCGGTGCGCATCGTCACGACCGAGCGCAAGCCCTCGATCTCCTATGTGCAGCGGCGGCTGAAGATTGGTTATAACCGCGCGGCGCGGCTGCTCGAGGCGATGGAGCTCGCCGGGCTCGTCGGACCGTTGCAGGCGAACGGCGCCCGGGATGTACTGGCGCCGGCCCCGCCGGAGGAATGAGGTGCCGCTCGCACTCCTCACCGCAGTGACACTGTTGCTCGCGGTGCCGGGCACTGCGGCACCGGTGGCTGCCGCACCGGTCGCGGCTGCGCCGCCCGCTCCACCCGCCTCCGCCAATTCGGCGGTGACGCCGCTCGACAAGTATCTCGACAACCTGCGGACGCTCCGTGCGACTTTCCTGCAGACGCTCGCCGACCCACACGGGCGCGAGATCGATCGGGCGAGCGGTACCCTGATCGTGCAGCGGCCGGGAAAGTTCAGCTGGGACATCCGTCCACAGCCGGTAGCACCCGGTGCGGCCGGCGCCGGCACGACCTCTGCGCCCGCCGGCGGCGCGGGCCAGCTCATGGTCTGTGACGGAGTGAATCTCTGGTTCTATGACCGCGACCTGCAACAAGTCACGGTGAAGCCGGTCGATGCCGCCTTGTCGGCGACACCGGCGATGCTGCTCTCGGGCGCGGTCGATGTGCGCAAGAGCTTCACGCTCACGCCGGTCGGCGAGCGCGAGGGACTCGAGTGGGTGCTGGTGGAGCCTGCCGGGGCGCAGGCGGATTTCCGCAGCGCACTGTTCGGCTTCGAGCACGGTGAGCTGCGCCGCATGATCCTCGAGGACAAGCTCGATCAGACCGCCACGGTCGTCTTCGAGAAGATCGAGAAAAACGGCCCGGTCCGGCCTGCCGAGGTGAGCTTCACGCCGCCGGCGGGGGCGGACGTGATTGGCACGCCACGCAAGTGAATGACCCGCTGCGACCGCTCGCGGACCGCATGCGGCCGCGGAATCTCGCCGAGTTCGTCGGCCAACGCCACCTGCTCGGTCCCGGCAAGCCCCTTTCCGCCAGCATCGAAGCGGGGCAGCTGCATTCGTTGATCCTGTGGGGGCCCCCAGGCACGGGTAAGACCACGCTGGCGCGCCTCATCGCCAAGGCCGCCGACGCCGAGTTCATCGCCCTCTCGGCGGTGATGGCCGGGGTAAAGGACATTCGCGCTGCGGTCGAGTCGGCGCGCGCCGCGCGCGCCGCGCAGGGGCGACCGACACTGTTGTTTCTCGATGAAGTGCACCGCTTCAACAAGGCGCAGCAGGACACCTTTCTGCCGTACCTCGAGGACGGCACGCTGACTTTCATCGGCGCCACCACCGAGAACCCCTCGTTCGAGGTGATCAGTGCGCTGTTGTCGCGGGCGCGTGTGTACGTGCTGCGGCCGCTGTCGGTCGATGATCTGCTCACGTTGCTGCGCAGCGCTCTCACCGACGGCGAGCGTGGCCTCGGTGCCCAGCATCTCGAGGCGGAGACTGCCGCGCTCGATCTCCTGGCGCGCGCCGCCGACGGCGACGCACGGCGCGCGCTCAACATGCTGGAGCTCGCCGCGAGCCTCGCCGAGGCGGCCGGCACGCGGCAGCTGACGCTCGCCGTGGCGCAGGAGGTGGCGAGCGGCACGCAGCGGCGCTTCGATAAGGGAGGGGATCAGTTCTACGACCAGATCTCCGCGCTCCACAAGGCGCTGCGCGGCTCCGATCCCGACGGCGCGCTTTACTGGCTGTGCCGCATGCTCGATGGCGGCTGTGACCCGCTGTACATCGCGCGGCGGGTTACGCGCATGGCGGTGGAGGACATCGGGCTCGCGGATCCTCGCGCGCTCGCCCTGAGCCTCGACGCCTGGCAGACGTACGAGCGCATGGGAACGCCCGAAGGGGAGCTCGCGATCGCGACCGCGGTCGTGTACCTCGCCTGCGCACCGAAGAGCAACGCGGTCTACGTCGCGATGGACGAGGCGATGGCGGATGTCGAGGAGTTCGGTACGCTCGATGTGCCGTTGCGGCTGCGCAATGCGCCGACGCGGCTGATGAAGAACCTCGGCTACGGGCGCGGCTACCGCTACGCGCACGACGAGCCGGATGGCTTCGCCGCCGGCGAGCGCTATCTGCCGGATGAGATGCCGGATCGGCGATACTATCGACCCGTGCCGCGCGGGTTGGAAATGAAAATAGGCGAGGCGCTTGCCCGGCTGCGGGCGCGGGCGCCGACGAAAGGCTGAAGCGTCGTGATTGACCCCAAGCTGTTGCGCACCGATCCGGACGCCGTGGCGCGCAACCTGGCGCGGCGCGGCTTTGAGCTCGATGTGAGCGCGCTCCGCGCACTGGAGGAGAAGCGCAAACCCTGGGCAGTGGAGGTCGACCGGCTGCGCGCCGAGCGTAACGCCAATGCCAAGGCAGTCGGAATGGCCAAGGCGCGCGCTGAGGACATCACGACGCTCATCGCGCGCGGCGAGGATCTCACCGTGCAGCTCGGGCGCGCGGAAACCGAGCTCGAGGGCGTGCAGCGCGAGCTCGAGCAGTGGCAGCTCGAGCTACCCAACCTGCTCGATGAGTCGGTGCCCGACGGGCGCGATGAGAGCGCCAACCGCGAGGTTGCGCGCTGGGGCGAGGCGCGCCGCTTCGAGTTCGCGCCACGCGATCACGTCGAGATCGGCGAGCGGCTCGGCGGGCTCGATTTCGAAGTGGCAGCGCGCATCTCCGGAGCGCGCTTCGTGGTGATGCGTGCTCAGGTCGCGCGGCTGCATCGCGCGCTCGCGCAGTTCATGCTCGACCTGCATAGCCGCGAGCACGGGTACACCGAGGTTAACGTACCGTACCTGGTGCGGCCCGAGGCGCTCATCGGCACCGGGCAGCTGCCGAAGTTCGAGGCGGATCTGTTCGCCGCGATCGGCGGCGCGCAGCCGTACTTTCTCATTCCCACCGCGGAGGTGCCGGTCACCAACCTCGCGCGCGGCGAGATCATCGGCGCGGAAGCGCTGCCGCTGAAGTATGTGGCCCACACACCCTGCTTCCGCTCGGAAGCCGGCGCGCACGGCAAGGACACGCGCGGCATGATCCGCAATCACCAGTTCGACAAGGTGGAGCTGGTGCACATCGTACGCCCGGCCGATTCCTATGCCGCGCTCGAGGAGCTCACGACGCACGCCGAGACGGTGCTGCAGCGCCTTGCCCTTCCGTATCGCAAAGTGGAGCTCTGCGCCGGCGATGTTGGGTTCGCCAGCGCCAAGACCTATGACCTCGAGGTGTGGCTGCCCTCGCAGCAGCGCTATCGTGAGATCTCCTCCTGCAGCAATTGCGAGGCGTTCCAGGCACGGCGCCTGCAGGCACGCTGGCGCAACCCGGTGAGCGGCAAGCCCGAGCCGGTCCATACACTGAACGGCTCCGGGCTCGCGGTCGGACGCACGCTGGTCGCCGTGCTGGAGAACTACCAACAGGCCGATGGCTCGGTGACCGTGCCCGAAGCGCTTCGGTCCTGGATGGGCGGCCTCACGCGCCTCACCGCGTAGACTATCGATTATCGATAGTCCTATACTGCTGGCGATGAAGCGCTCCCCGCGCCCGGTAGCTCGACTGCGCCCGCGCGACCCGCTCTTCAACAACTCGGTGCAGAAGGCGCTCGCCATGCTGGAAACCTTCGGTGGCGAGCGGCGCACTCGGGGCCTCGCCGAGCTCGCCGCGGCTGCCGGTATGACCACCAGCTCCGCACAACGCTGCATCCACACGCTGATGCGCCTCGGTTACCTGCGGCGCGACGCGCGGCTGCGTCGCTGGGTGCTCACACCGCGGGCGCTGTTGCTCACCGAGGCCTATCTCTCGGGTCACGCGCTGCTCGAGCACGCGACCGCGCATCTTATCGAGCTGAACCAGGCGAGTGGCGAGTCGGTGAGCCTGTCCGAGCCCGACGGTACCGACATGGTGTTCATGGCGCGCTTCCCGAGTCTCAGGCCTTTCCACATCCACATGCCGGTCGGGCGGCGTCTGCCGATGTACTGCACGGCCGCGGGACGCGCCTATCTCTCGGCCCTGCCGGCCGCTGTGGCGCGGCGCATTCTCGGCCGCTCTCGCCCCGCGGCCCACACACCGAGCACGCTCACCGACCCGCAGCAGATCTGGAAGCGGGTCGAGGCGGCGCGCGAATGCGGCTACGCCTGGTCGGACCAGGAGTATTACCGGGGTGATCTCACGATTGCTGCCCCGGTGCTCGGAGAAGACGGTGAGCCGCTCGCGGCGGTCAACATCTCCGCACCCACGAGCCGCTGGACGTTGGCGCAGCTGCGCGCCAAGCTCGCACCACTGCTGCTGCAGAGCGCACAGGCCGCCTCACTCGGTCAAACACTGCGCTCGCAACGGCGCCTGACGAGATAACGGGGGACAGATGTCGGAACTCAGCCGCTCGCTGCAACCGCGCCACGTCACCATGATCTCGATCGGTGGCATCATCGGCGCGGGGCTGTTCGTCGGCAGCAGCGCCTCGATCGCGGCGACCGGGCCCGCCATCGTGCTGAGCTACGCCATCACCGGCACGCTGGTGCTGCTGGTGATGCGCATGCTGGCCGAGATGGCGGTGGCACTGCCGGCCGTCCGCTCGTTCACCGAGTTCGCGCGCGTCGGGCTCGGTCCCTGGGCTGGCTTCGTCGCGGGATGGCTGTATTGGTACTTCTGGATCATCGTCGTGCCGGTAGAGGCGATCGCCGGTGCCACCATCCTGCACGGCTGGCTGGGGCTGCCAACCTGGCTGCTCGGCATCGTGCTCATGGCCATCATGACCGCCGTCAATCTCATGTCGGCCCGCTCGTACGGCGAGTTCGAATTCTGGTTCGCCTCGATCAAAGTGGCGGCGATACTGGTGTTCATCGCACTCGCGGCGGCCTTCGCGCTGGGGTTCACCTCGCCCACCGGTCCGACGTTCGCCAACCTCACGCGCTATGGCGGCTTCGTGCCGAAAGGGTGGCTGTCGGTGCTCGCGGGCGCGGTGACCGTGTACTTCTCGCTCACCGGCGCCGAGATCACCACCATCGCCGCCGCCGAGTCGCGTGAGCCGGCGCGCGCCGTGGCGCGTCTCGGCAGCTCGGTCATCGTCCGCATCCTCACTTTCTACGTGGGCTCGGTGCTGCTGATCGTCACCGTCGTGCCGTGGATCGAAGTGCGCCCCGGTGAATCGCCGTTCACTCTCGCGCTCGCCACCATGCACTTCCGCTGGGCGAGCGTCGCCATGAGCGCCATCATCCTCACCGCGGTGCTGTCGTGCCTGAACTCCGCCTTCTACGTGTGCTCGCGCGTGCTGTTCGTGCTGGCCGAGCACGGCGATGCCCCGCAATGGCTGGTGCAGCTGAATGCGCGACGCGTGCCGACGCGCTCGGTATGGATGGGGAGTCTCGCCGGCGTGACCGGTATCCTCGCCGCGATCGCCTCCCCGCAGACGGTGTTCGCCTTTCTCGTCAACGCCTCGGGTGCCCTGATGGTGTTCGTCTACATGATCGTGGCGCTCGCGCAAATCCGTCTGCGCCGCGCGCGTGAGGCACACGGGGAACCCGAGCCAGCGCTCACCATGTGGTTCTTCCCGTGGACGAGCTACGCGGCGCTCGCCGGCATGGCGGCGGTACTCATCGCGATGGCGCTCACCCCGGGAGAGATGTCGACCGAGCTGCACGTGAGCGTGCTGGCGCTGGCGGTAGCCGTGGTCGCCTACTTCATCGTCGATGCGCGCCGCGGCGCGCGGTGGACACCCCGCACGCCGGCCGCCCCGCCGGCCGGGGGGTCATGACGGCGGCGCCGCGGACGCGGCGGCGGTTCATCGTGACCTCGGCCGCGGTCGCCGGGGCACTGGTGGTTGGGGTGGCGGTGCGCGGGCTGCGCCGCGCTCCCGCCGGCAGCACCGCCGCGCGTGGTGTTCTCAATGCCTTCGTGCGCATCGCGCCGGACGGTCAGGTGACGCTCGTGATGCCAAAGGTGGAGATGGGGCAGGGCACATATACCTCGCTTCCCATGCTGATCGCCGAGGAGCTGGAGGTGGATCTGGCATCCGTCGCGCTCGAGCCCGCACCGCCCGATCCTGCCGTCTACGGATTCCCGGTCGACCCGGAAGCTCCCGAGGGCATCCAGCGCGACCAGGCGACCGGCACCTCGCTCTCCATCATCCAGTGCTGGGAGCCCCTGCGCCAGGCCGGCGCCACCGCGCGCCTCATGCTGATGCAGGCGGCGGCCAAGCGCTGGCGCGTGCCCGTGGATAGCTGTCACGCCGCATCGGGCGAGGTGATCCACGCGGCATCCGGGCGGCGCCTCGGTTATGGGGCACTGGCACGCGCCGCCGCGGCTTTGCCGCTACCGCCGTCACCACCGCTCAAGGACCCGAAGAATTTCCGCCTCATCGGTCACGCCACGCCGCGACGCGATACGCCCGCGAAAGTGAATGGCAGCGCGGTGTTTGGGATCGATGTGCGACCGCCGCACGCGAAGGTCGCACTCATCGCGATCTCTCCTGTGGACGGCGGCCACATCGTCGAGCCGCTCGCGAGCGATGCGGCGCTTGCGGTGCACGGGGTCACGCAGGTGGTGAATGAAGGCGATGTGATCGCCGTCGTGGCCGAGCACACCTGGGCTGCGATGAAGGGCATGAAGGCGCTCAATCCCCGTTGGCAGAGCGGTGCCAACGGCAGCGTGCAGCAGGCCGCGATCGTGGCCGCGCTCGAAGCCGCGGCGCACGAGCCCGGCGTCGTTGCCACCCTCAAGGGCAAGCCCGCCGAGGCCGCGGCGCACGCTGCCACCCACGTCGATGCGATCTATCACCAGCCATTCCTCGCCCACGCGACGCTCGAGCCCATGAACTGCACCATCGACTGGCGCAAGGACGTGTGCGAGATCTGGGTCGGCACCCAGGTGCCCGATCGCGCGGTCGCGAAGCTCGGGCCGCTGGGCCTCAAACCCGAGCAGATCCAACTTCATAATCAACTGATCGGTGGCGGCTTCGGGCGGCGCCTGGAGGTAGATGGCATCGTCGTCGCGGCGCGCATCGCGCGGCACGTGGAAGGTCCGGTGCGGGTGCTGTGGACGCGCGAGGAGGACATCCAGCACGACCGCTACCGTCCGTACTACGTCGACCGTCTGTCCGCCGCGCTCGATGCGCACGGCCACCCGATCAGCTGGCGTCACACCATCGCCGGTGCGGGACTGTGGGCGCTCTATTACGGCGAGGGGACGGTGCCGAAAGGCGTTGACTTCGACGCCATCACCTCCGCCGCGGATCTCGTCTACCCGCTGGAGAACATGGAAGTGCGCTTCTCACGCCGCGACCCGCCGGGGGTGCCGACCGGCTGGTGGCGCGGAGTCGGTCCGACCCGCAGCGTGTTTGTGGTGGAGAGTTTCATCGATGAGCTGGCGGTCGCCGCACAGCAGGATCCGGTGCGCTATCGCCGCGCGCTCCTCAAGGATGCGCGCATGCGCGCGGTGCTCGATCTCGCCGCTGATCGCGCCGGCTGGGGCATGGGACTGCCGGCCGGCAGCGGCCGCGGCGTATCGATTCAGCACGCCTTCGGCAGCTACCTCGCGCTGGTCGCGGAGGTGAGCGTCAACGACAAAGGCCAGCCGCGCGTCGAGCGCGTGGTGTGCGCCATGGATTGCGGCCGGATCGTCAATCCGGACGGCGTGCGTGCCCAGCTCGAGGGCGGTGTGACGTTCGGCCTGAGCGCGGCACTCGGCAACGAGATCACGATCGCCGATGGCCGCGTACGGCAGAGCAACTTCCACGATTTTCAGTCGCTGCGCATCGCCGAGGCGCCGCGGGTCGAGGTGCATCTGATCCCGAGCGGCGAAGCGCCGGGCGGGGTGGGCGAGACGGGAACGGCGTGTGTGACGGCGGCGCTGTGCAACGCGATCTTCGCGGCCACCGGCAAGCGGGTACGCAAGTTGCCGGTGAGCCGCGGCCTTAAAGTGTGAGCTTGAGCCTGCGACAACATTGTGGCTAAAGTGCCGCGTCGGGTGCGGCGAAACAAGAACCGAACGGGGAGACGATCATGGGGCGCATTAACGACAGCCACCTGGTGCCGGAACGCAGCGGCGGAAGCGGATGGATCGCAGCAGTGGCGGCCCTCGCCTGTGTGGCGGGTGCCGGGCGCGCACCAGCGCAGGAGCAGGCGCCGGCGACCGAGACCCCCGCCGTGGGCGGGTTGCAGGAAGTCGTCGTCACGGCGACGCGGCGCGAGGAGAGCCTCTCCAGGGTGCCGATCAGCGTGAGCGCGCTGACTCAGCAGGATCTCGACGCGCGCGGCATCAAGGACTTTTCCGAAGTCGCCCGCTTCACCCCCGGGGTGAACTTCGATAACTCCGGCACCAACAACATCTCGATCCGCGGCATCTCCGGCACCGGCGGCGCCGGCACCACGGGCATCTATATCGATGACACCCCGATTCAGATGCGCGCGCTCGCCTTCAACCCCGATGAGGCGCTGCCGAAGTCCTTCGACCTCGACCGCATCGAAGTGCTGCGCGGGCCGCAGGGAACGCTGTTCGGCTCGGGGTCCGAAGGCGGCACGGTGCGCTACATCACGACACAGCCGAGTCTCACCCGAACGAGCGTCTACGCCCGCGCGGAGCTGGCGACAACCCAGGGCGGCGATCCGAGCTACGAGGCCGGCGTCGCCATCGGTGGGCCGCTGATCGACAATACACTCGGCGCACGGATCACCGTCTGGTACCGCCGTGATGGTGGCTGGATCGACCACATCGATCCGTACACCGGAAACGTCGACGACAAGAACGCCAACCACGAGGACTCGAGCCTCATACGGCTGGCGTTCCTGTGGGCACCGTCGGAGAAGTGGTCCGTCACCCCGAGCATCTACTACCAGGACCGCAAGGAACACAACATCTCGAATTACTGGCCGCTGTATTCCGATGCCGGCAACAACCACTTCGCGAGCGCCGACCCGGACGAGCGCAACTCACCCGACACGTTCTATCTGCCCTCGTTGAAGATCCAGGGCGATCTGGGCTCGGCGACTTTCATCTCGAACACTTCCTTCTATCACCGCGAGAATACGACCGGGTATGAAGCCACGCTCTACAACCTCGGCTATTACCAGACGCAGAACGCCGCGCCGATATTCTGCAACCCGACCTATTCACCATCAGTGTGCCCGCCCGCGACGTCGTCGCCGTGGCTTGTCCCTTTCCCACTTCTTGATGGCAAGGGCCCGCACGTGCCGGGGCTCGACTATCGCGCCTCGGGCTCGAGCGTTCAGAACGGGCAGGAAAACCTCACCCAGGAGTTTCGCCTGCAGTCGAATGATCCGAATGCGCGGCTGCTGTGGACCGCCGGCATCTTCGGCAACGAGAACCGCCAGACCTATCTCGAGCGGATCCACGATCCGATGCTCGGTCAGCTGACCAACGCCGTGTTCGGCGATCCGAATTTCGAGGACATATTCTGTTACTTTAACAGCGCGGGCACCTGCGTCGGCGTCCCCTTCGACCCGAACTATCCTGAGGACTCGTATTTCCTCCGCACCAGCTCGAAGGACACGCAGCTGGCGGGGTTCGGCGAAGTGACCTACGGACTGACGGAGCAACTGAAGCTCACCGTCGGGGCGCGATATTCGCACATGAAGTATTCGTTCGATACGCTCACGGGCGGCCCGCAGCTTTACGCGCCAACCCGTGCGGGTTCCAACAGCAACACCGAGAACGCCTTCACGCCCAAGGTGAGCCTGCAATATCAGTACGATCCGAACAACATGTACTACGCGACTTACGCCAAGGGCTTCCGTCCGGGAGGCGCGAACAATCCGATCCCGAATGCCGCGTGCCCGACGGACTTCAACAACTTCGGCCTTCCCCCGAATCCGACGACGGGCGCCGGGGAGCCGCCGACCTTCAGCTCGGACACGGTGAAGAGCTACGAGGTGGGCGCGAAGAACAACTTCGACAACCGCATCCGGATCGCGACCAGCATCTACTACATCCAATGGAATAACATCCAGCAGCTGATCGTGCCGCCGGTCTGCCAAATCTCCTTCATTGCCAACACCGGCAACGCAACGGTGAAGGGTGCGGACCTGCAGGCGGACTTCTCGGTGACGAGCGCGTTCACGATCGAGCTCGCCCTGGGCTACACCCAGGCGCGCTACAACGAGGACTTCCGCTTCAACCAGCCCTGCACAGGCGCCGCCCCGCCCGCCCCCCAGCCGCCGACCTGTGCGGGCGACCCGCGCCCCCTGGTCGCCGACGGCAATGCCATCGTGAGCGCTTCCAGCGAGACCGGCGGCGGCCAGCCCACGGCGCCATTCACGGCCGCTCTCGCGCTCGAGTACCACTTCCCGGTGTTCGCGCGCGACACCTTCGTACGGCTCGACGGCCAATACGAGGCACATGCCAAGTGGCCTACGGCGACTCTCGACCCCGGTACCTCGCAGTACGAATCGGTGAATTACGTGCTGCCGTCGACGACCTTCGTGAGCTTCCGCGCCGGCATGCAGTTCGAGCAGTTGTCGTTACAGGCCTTCGTCGACAATCTCACCGACTCGCACACGGTCACGGATTACAACTGGACCATCGATCCTCTGGTGCCCGGCACCAGCCGCCTGCAGCGCAACTACACCTTCCGGCCGCGCACCTTCGGCATCACCGCCATCTACCGCCGGTAGCGCTTTCAGTACTGCGCGGCGGGCGCCGGACCGGTCGCGGCGAGAGCGCGGATCACCTCGCGCCGCCGCGCCTGCACGTCGGCGAGCGGCGTGTGGCGGACACGGCTCACCTCATCGACCGTGAACGGCACCGCTCGCGGCTCACCCGGAGCGCCGTAGCTCTCGGCGAGCCAATTGAGGACGGCGGCGAGCTGTGCATCGGCAAGCGCCGAATTGGCCGCTCCCGGTACCCGCAGCACGTAGTTACGCCCCTCGGCGGTGCGCATGAAGAGGCTCACTGAGCCGGCGAGGGGTGGGATCTTGCCGGGCACGCCCTGCGCCTGCCCGCCGTGACAGCCCATGCAGTACAGCGTGTAGTCCTGCGCCGGGCTGGCACGCGCTGCGGCGCTGAACGCGGCGAGCGCGACGGCGAGTGCCAGCAGACGCGCTGCCATCTTTCAGGATCCCCCGGCGAGGAGGCTCTTGCGGTGCTCGCGAACCGCGGCGCCATCGAGCGGATGCGCGCGCTCGGCGGCGATTTCCTCGGCAGTGAGCGGCTTGATGGCGGTGGCGGCGTGCGCGAGGTCGAACACCACGAAGTTCAGCGTGGCGGCGAGGGTTGCGTCATCGAGTCGCGCGAAATCCGGCATCTGGGAGTTGAAGTGCGATTGCCCGACCGTGATGTCGCCGAACATGCCGTAGAGCAATGTGATCGCAAGCTGCCGCCGCCCCTCGGGGCTCGCGGCGTAGCGCGCCGGCTCGGACGAGAGCGGCGGCGCGAGTCCGGGTATTCCGGCGCCCGTCGCACCGTGACACATGGCGCAGTTGGTCTGGAATGCCGCGGCGCCTTGCGGATAGGACGGCGTGCCGGCGGCGCGTGCGGCAGGTGCGCCGCTCAGCACGGCGGCGAGGGCGGTGAGGGCAACCGCCTCCGTAACCCGGAGGCTGCGCATTGGGCGCATTCCGCAGAGGGCGCTGCGGCGGATCATTTCTCGGCCACTCCGAGGATCACCGACACCGTACAGTGATAGTTGACATCGGCGTTCGCCATGCACCAGTTGAGATCGTTGTTGCGCGAGGGCCGGTAGATCGGCTTCTCACCCTCGTTGCGGGTGCAGTCGCAGGTGCCGCAGCTGCTCTTCCCGCAGCAGTCGTTATACGAGACGATATAGTCGCGGCCGTCGGCCGCGTTATGACAAGTCCCGATCCAGGAGATGGGCGAGGGCGCCGCTCCAGGAGGGCACGAGGCCGAGGTGCCGCCACAGCAGGAGCAGAGGAAGCCATCGATCGCGCAGTACTTCCAGTATTCGCAGCTCTCGGGACTGTCGGCCCGCGGCTTGGCTTCCGCGGCACGCGCACGGCCGGCGCGATCCATCGGCAGTAGCGGCAGCAGCGCTGCGCCGGTGAGCAGCTGCCCGAGCGACGCCAACAGACTCCGGCGCGAGGTGCGCTGCGCCAACGAGCGGGTGGAGCGCTCGCACAACTGATCGAGTTTGCGCATCGTGGACTCCGTGCCGTTACGGATTGATCAACATCCAGGGCGACTGAGCGACGTGTTTCTCGATGTGCCGTACCTGGCCGGTGAGCGCATCGAGCACCGCCATCTGGGAAGTCTCGGTGGCGGCGAAAAGGATCGGGGCGGGATCCTGCGACACCTGCACGGCGATGACGCGCGACAGCCCGTGTACCTTGAGCGGCCAGCGTGCCAGGCGCCGGTGGCTCGCCAGGTCGTACACCCATATTTCCGTGCCGCCGTCCTTGTGCGTGCCTTCGCCGCCCTCGTGCATCGGCACGTACAGTCGCCCGAGCTCGCGATGGATGGCGCCCACCTGATACGCACCCGGCCGCCAGTGCCCCTTCTCGGCGGCGCTCACCAGCGACCAGGGCGCGGTAAATTCCGGTTGCGCTCCGCTCAAGTTGATCTCGTGCACCTCACCGAGGAACGACAGGAAGGCATCACCACGTGCGGTCGGAATGCCCTGCACGAACACCGGATCCTTATCGGCATCGAAGAACGGCTCGGACATGGCACGCGCGGCCTCACGGCCCTGGCCATCGAGCGTTACGGTGAGCAGGCGGCCGCTCTCGCAGAGCGAGGACACCCGGTAGTGGCCCGAGGGAATGACCAGCACGCAACCGGCAGTGTCGATCTCGCCGAGCACCGTGCCCGCCGCCGGGTCGAGCACGCCGAAGGAGGCCGCCGGAGTCATATAGGCGGCATAGAGAAGATGTCCGTCGGCACTGTAGGCCAGGTTGAAGAGGCTGGTGGCGGACAGGGCACGCTTCGAGGGCAGCGGGATCTCGTGGGTCACCGTGAGCGTAGTGTTGTCGGTGAACTCGACCACATCGGTACGCGCGCCCCGGCTGCCCCGCGCGAAGTAGGTGGAGGCTACCGCCGTCGTACCGCCGTCGGGGGAGAGGTTGACGCTACTGTAAAATCCGGCGCCGATCTGGCCGAGCCGCCGGTAGCTGTCACCGTCGTAGAGGTACACGCGCATATCGATTTCGTTGTCGAACGACTCGTCGAAGACGTACACCCAGTGCGGGCTGCGCGCGGGCAGGCGCTCGACCGTGAGATGCTCGGCGGGGAGCGGCGGCGGGATAGCGAGCACGCGCGCCGCCAGCAGCGGCCAGGACAATGCCGCGCAGAGCATGTGGGCAGATCGCATCGGTCACCCCGTGGGGCCGTGGCTGCATCGTTGGCGTCACTCGGGTGGGTGCGCCGTTGTGGCCCGGCGGGAGTCTCGCACAACGCCGGGAGCGGCGGAAGGCGCTGGCTGGGGCATAATGGCCGTAGACGGGCGGCGCGGCGGGGGGCAACTCCGGGCCGACGCGCGGCTGCTGGACGATAGACAACAATCGATTATCGATAAGCGATGTCCGCCGTGAATCTGCAATCGCTGTGGTCGGTGACCGCGCCGCCGGGTCCGGTCTGCAGCCCGTTGACGCGGGCGCTGCGCGCCCAGGCGGCGGTGATCGGTGCCGGCTACACCGGATTATCCGCGGCGCTGCACCTCGCCGAAGCGGGGCGCGATGTCGTGGTACTGGAGGCGGCAGAGATCGGCGAGCGCGCGTCCGGCCTCAACGGCGGTCAGGTCATCCCGGGTGTCAAACAGGATCCCGACACCCTCGAGCGCCTGCTGGGTCCCTACGCCGGCGGCCGCCTGGTCGCGACCGCCGCCGCAGGCCCCGATCTGGTGTTCGAGCTCATCGCGCGACACGGCATCGAGTGCGAGGCAAAGCGTGCCGGCTGGATCCAGCCCGCCACTTCCGAGGCCGCGCTGTCGCAGCTGGCGCGACGCGTCGAGCAGTGGTTGCGGCGCGGCGCGCCGGTGTCGCTCCTCTCGCGCAGCGAGGTACTGCAGCTCACTGGATCGGCACTCTACTGCGGCGGGCTCCTCGATCGGCGCGGGGGAACCGTGCAACCGCTCGCCTACGTACGCGGCCTGGCACAGGCGGTGCTGCGCGCCGGCGCCCGCATTCACACTCACAGCCCGGCGCTGCGTCTCGCGCGCCGTACCGGGTCCTGGGGCATCGACACACCTCAAGGCAGTGTCACTGCGCCGATCGTCATCATCGCCACCGACGCTTACACCGACTCGATCAGCGAGGAACTGCGGCGCACGGTGGTGCCAGTGCCGTCGTTTCAGGTGGCCACCGCGCCCATTCCGGCCGGGCTGCGCAGCACGATACTGCCAGAGGGACAGGCGGCCTCCGACACCTGGCACCTGCTGCGCTATTTTCGCCTGGATGCCAGCGGACGACTGGTGCTCGGCTCGCGTGGCACCTTTGCGCAGACGCCGCAGCTGCGCGATGTGCAGTATCACTACCACGCGGTGCACGAGATCTATCCGCAGCTGAAGGGCATCGGGTTCGAATATCACTGGGGCGGCCTGGTGGCGATGACACCGGACCACCTGCCGCATCTGCACGAGCTGGCACCCGGGCTCCTTGCGGGACTCGGCTACAACGGCCGCGGCGTTGCCATGGCGACAGTCATGGGACGGCTGTTGGCGCGGCGCGTGCTCGGTGCCCAGGTCATGGAGCTCGGCTTCCCCGTCTCACCCCTGCAGCCGGTGCCGTTCCACGGCCTGAGCGCCGTTGGCGCGCGCGCCGCCATCCAGTACCTGCGCTTCGTCGACGGGCTGGCGCGGGTTGGCGGGCGGCTGCGTACTCACGTCCCGTTCAGGGCGTAAGCGATGTCAACGAGTGCGATGAAAACCGGGCTGCTCGGCGCGCTCGTGCTGATCAACATCGCCTTCGTCATCGGCTGGCTCTGGGCCGTGCGGCGTTACCGCCTGAGCGGTCGCCCGGGTCCGGTGGACATTGGCATCGGCTGCCTCACTACATTCCTCGACACGCTCGGTATCGGTTCGTTTGCCCCGACGACGGCGCTGTTCAAGTTTCGCGGCAAGCCCGCCGATGAGTTGATCCCAGGCACACTCAATGTCGGGCTCAACGCCGCAGGCTTTCTCGAGACCGTGCTGTTCGTTACAGCGGTGACCGTACAACCGTCGCTCCTCGTGTCGATGGTTGCCAGTGCGACCGCCGGAGCATGGCTCGGCGCAGGCGTGGTGAGCCGCATGCCACGCCGCGCCATTCAGCTATTCATGGGCGTGGCGCTGCTCATCGCTGCGTTTTTCTTCGCCATGACGAATGTGCACGAGCTCTCGATCCGACACGGCGACTTCGCCCGCGTCCTCGACATCTTCCCGCCCGGTGGTCAGGCATTCGCACTCGCCGGCTGGCGGTTCGTCGTCGCGGTGCTCGTCAGCTTCGTGCTGGGCGCCCTGATGTGTATCGGCATCGGGAACTACGCCCCACTCATGATCCTGCTGGCGCTCCTTGGAATGCATCCGCTCGCGGCGTTTCCGATCATGATGGCGAGCGATGGCATGCTGCAGCCCGTGGCGAGCCTCGGCTTCTTTCGCTCGGGGCGCTTCGCCCACGTATCGGCACTCGGCCTGACGGCCGGCAGCTTCGTCGGGGTGTTCGTGGCGTTCTACATCGTGAAGAGCCTGCCGCTCACGAGCATGCGGTGGCTGGTGACTGCGGTGGTGACCTACGCGGCCGTCTCGATGCTGCGCTCCGCCCGGGCGGGACGGGCTGCGGCAGCGCGCGTAGCACTCAATTGACAGGACGGCGCGGTCTACTCTCAGCCGGCGCCCTCCGTCGCGGCTGTCACAAAGCCCAACCCATGCGCACGGCGACGATGTAACGATGGCTGGGGCGAGCGGGTTGCGCTGGTGCCGGCGGGGCCGCAGGCGCCTGCGAGGCGTGAGCGGTCGAATGCTCCGAGCAGCGCCGCGGTTCTGCCGCCTTCAGCGGCGATGACACGCTGAATACCGTGGCAATGACCAGCCCAAGCATCAGGTTGATCGCGAGCGATCCCACGATCGCCCAGGTTGCCGTCCTCATGTGCCTCTCCCCCGCAGTGGTTTTTGCTACGTATATGAGACGCCGCGAGGTCTTCGTGCGGCAGGAGGCCGGCCTCGCATCCATCCTCACCGCCAACGGGTTCGTCCCCGGACCGGTGTTACACTAATGCGACAGCCGGAACGTCGCTGTAACAAGAGATGGCCAAGCTCCACGAAGTCGAGATCCATCGACTGCGGCCGACCCAGATCACGGTTGGTCTGATCGAGGTACACGACAAGCGCGACATGCTGCTCGGTCTGAAGAAGGACGAGCGGCGGGCGTTTCTGCAGGCTCATCCCATGCCGGCCGTGTGGGGACCGGACGACAAGCTCTACATCACCGACCACCATCACCTTGGGCGCGCATGCTCGGAGGCTGGTGTCGACACCGCGTTTTTTCTGGTCGAGGACGACCTTTCGGAGGTGCCGATTGCAGAGTTCTGGCCGAAAATGGCCGCTGCCCAGTGGGTGCACCCGATCGACCAGCGGGGCGAGCCACGCCCTTTCGACGCCATTCCCAACCACCTCGAGAAACTGATCGACGACCCCTACCGCTCCCTGGCAGGCTACGTGCGCAACGCCGGCGGATACAACAAGACGCCGACCGCATTTGCCGAATTCCTGTGGGCGGATTTCTTCCGGCCGCGGGTCACTATCGGGCCGACGCGGGCGGACTTCGACCGCAGTGTCGCCGCCGCTCTCGAGCTGGCAACCTCGAGTGAGGCCGCGCACCTGCCCGGCTACAAAGGACCGCAACAGACCTGATGCATCCGGCGCAACACCGATGAGCGATCAAACGCCGTTTTCATCCGAGTGTCCCAAGTGCGGTCGCGACCGACTGCTCACGGGGTACCCGGCGGACGAGCTCAAGGAACTGCTGAAGTCGGGCGCGGAGATCGAGGCGTACTGCCTCAGTTGCGACGAGCACTGGCCGATCTCGACCGAGGAGCGAGTGGACCTCGCCGTGGCGCTCTCGCGAGGCAAGTGATCCACGCCCACCGCTTCCGCCCGAGGTGGCCGTGTGTCACGCGATACCCCGTGCCAATACACGATCGCGATATAGGCAAGAAACAACGCGAGAGCGCCGATGTCAATGAGAAGGACTTCCATAGGTCACCCTTACCGTGTCACAGCACGGGAATCCGGTGACAGTCAGCATAGGCAAGAGGCGTAGCTTCGGCCCGTAACACCCCGCTCGTCCCGCTGCGAACTGTTCAGCGCAGGCACCAGAACAGTTCGCAGGGCACAGCTCAGGGTATCCGCTCACCATCGCCGTCGATATAGAACGGCTCATCCTTAGTGAGCTGCGCCTTTTAGTGAGCTGCGCCGTGCAGCCACAGTGGACCACACAAAGCGCTGATACGCCGGGACCGAAGCCGGACGCGCGAGACTTGACCTAATATCACGACTTCCTAACAACTCCATAAGGATTCCCCCTCGCTTCGTCGACAAGGTAGGTAAGGCGGCCTAGAGGGGGAGGGCCTGTACGCATGAGCACCACTGAAACATGGCGTGCGCTTACCTGCATTTGCCGGATGCCACCTGGGCACGGTTATCCGAATCAGGAAAACTACCTGTTAGATCATCGCTGCCCGCTGCATGGCGAAAAAGCGGAGCCGGCAGTGTGGGGTCGCCACATGGAGATGGAGCTACTCGTGGCAGCGCGCACGTGGCGCATCCTGCGGAAAAGCGGCTGAACCAAATCGATGGCATTCCCCACGGGGTCGATTCGCACCCGAAACTCTGTAGTGACGTAGTACTCCGGCTGTACCACGCTGCCGGCACGGACGCGAAGGCTCCGCTGGCGGCGGGCGTCGAGTGTCGGGGATGCTCGCGCGCGTCTCGTGTCGCAGTGTCGAAACAAAATGGAAACATCGGGCTCTGAAACGGTCTGCGCAGCCTGATAAAATCCATGCAAGTGCTTGAGTTGATTACAACGGAGAGGTGGCAGAGCGGTTGAATGCACCGGTCTTGAAAGCCTGCCTCTTTGCGGCTGTTTGAGTCTTGGGTGGGGTGGCCGAGTGGTTTAAGGCAGTAGTCTTGAAAACTACCGAAGGCTCACGCCTTCCGTGGGTTCGAATCCCACCCCCACCGCCAACTTGAAACGACCGCTCACGGCGAGGAGCGGTCACGTCGTATGTGGAATCGCATGCGGTGAAGCAGACGTTCACAGAGTTCACTAAGCTCACAGGGCGTGCGCCACTCAGTACGTGACCCATGTTGAGACGATCTTTTCTCGTGGCAGTAATCGCCGGATTGATTACGGCTAGAAGGAATATATCCGCCGCGCCACAAGGAGCCTCACTGAATGTTGTCGATGTAATGCCAACGTTTTGGAAGTTTTGGGATTCTACTATTCAGCAACCAGACGACGTTCGCGTTCGTGCGTTCTTTGATACCGTCGTTGCGGCGTACCCAGACCTGTTTCATCACGGTCTGATTGCGAGCGGCGCGCTCACGGATCTTGGTAGCGTCCCTGAAGTGCAAAAGCGGGTCTCAAAATACCTGGATGACGTAAAGCCATATATTCCCGCAATGAGGTGTATCACGACCAATATCCAACAAAACTTCTCTCGCTACGTGAGTGACCTTTCAGCCACATTCCACGACTACGCTCCGACCACTCCCGTGTACTTCACAGTGTCATTGTTTGGATTCGCAGCTGGAATGAATTTCTCAGGCGAAACACTCGGCCTCTATTTTGGGATCGATGAGCTCGCCCGGATTCCTGGATCAGATGGGAACCTGAAGATCATCTTCGAACATGAATTGTTTCACCAATACCACTATCAGATAGCACCGGAGATAAGCACCAATCAGGCCGCGTGGGCCTATATGTGGGAGGAGGGATTAGCGACGTACGTGAGCCGTCTAATGAGCCCGGGTTGTACGATCGATCAAGCGCTCATGATTCCACCTCGACTGTCGGAGTTGGCTAGACCGCACTTGCGGGAGCTGGCGCAGCGAATGCTCGACAACCCGGACTCCACTGTTTCACCCACATTTGCGGACCTCTTCTCACTCGACGCAGCTGCCTCGGGGTTACCCGGACGCAGCGGGTATTATCTCGGTTTTCGAGTTGCCGAATCGCTCGGCGCGACTCGGTCGCCAATGCAACTGGCCCATTTACGCGGTTCTGAACTTGAGCAGGCCGTTCTGGGCGAACTCACTGAATTGCGAAACCTGGCATAGTGGCAGACTGAAATATCCGAAAAGCGGGCATTCGCGGCGGCAACTTGAAACGGCCGCTCACGGCCCAGGAGCGGTCGTTCGGCCAACGAGTGCCGCCCAAGAGCAGGCGTTGCGACCCGCTAAGCTGGCCGCCGACCCACCGAGTCGGGAGCGGGGAAGCGACAGGCAACCTGATGCTGGAGCCCTCTTTCGCTGCGATCACCTATTCGGCCGCTTTGGCCGCCTTTTCAATCAGCGCCGCGACCTCTTTGGGATGCGCGAGAAATGTGACATGGCTTCCAGGGAGCTCGATCGTCTCTGATTTGGCCCGGCGACTCATGAACCGCTCGAGCTCGGGATTGATCATACGATCTTGTGTGGAGACGACTGCATAGCTCGGTTTCTTCGACCACGCCGTCGCCGTGACCTTGGCCTCAAATGACGAACCCGCGAT
>Ga0306921_10001751_pt1 | contig 21359 bp, 17 predicted proteins | sample sta12Cox44000080_FD_203760 | JGI IMG/M metagenome (GOLD analysis project Ga0306921, IMG submission 203760) | Lab enrichment of tropical soil microbial communities from Luquillo Experimental Forest, Puerto Rico - statoxic.12C.oxic.44.000.080 (v2)... | ecosystem: Environmental > Terrestrial >...
TTGGTTTGTCCGCTCAGATGGCGGTGCGGGGGATCGCCAAGGTGGTGGATGCCTACGCGCTCGATAAGCGCACCAAGCGGAAGTTCCGAACCGATGGGGCTTTTCCGTACGATGCGCGCATCCTGAGTTGGGATCTGGAATCCGAGACCGTCTCGATCTGGACTGTGGCGGGCCGGCGCCGGATGCCATTTGAATGCGGGGAGCGGCAGCGTAACCTGTTGGAGCGGCAACAGGGTGAAAGCGACCTGATCTACCGCCGCCAGGCTTTCTATTTGGCAACCACCTCGAACGTGGATGTGCCTGAACCACAAGCTGTGGATGACTTTCTGGGAGTGGATTTGGGGGTAGCGAACGTTGCGAGCGATTCGGATGGACGGCGCTACTCCGGCTCTGAGGTGAAGAATGTGCGCTGGCGGAACCGGAAGTTGCGGGCTAGATTGCAGGCCAAGCAAACGCGATCCGCCAAACGCAGGTTTAAGAAGTTGGCGGGGGGAGAATCGCGTTTCGCCCGCCATGTGAACCACTGTATTAGCAAGCAGATCGTTCGCACGGCTAAAGGCACCGGGCGCGGAATCCGTATGGAGGAGCTGAATGGAATCCGCACACGGGTAAAAGTTAGGCACGGCGAGCGAGGGGTTCTGCACTCTTGGGGGTTCTGGCAGTTGCGCCAGATGATCGTTTATAAGGCGGCACTGGCAGGAGTCCTGGTGGAGTTTGTCGATCCGCGCAACACCAGCCGGACGTGCTCCGAGTGTGGCCACTGTGAGAAGGGCAACCGCCGTAATCAATCTGAGTTTCGGTGTCGCTCGTGCGGAAGGGAAGCGCATGCCGATATCAACGCTGCCGAGAATATCCGGCAGGGCCGCAGTAAACCGGCCGAACGTGACGTGGTCGAGAATCGTCTGTCGCATTCGTTTCGCTTCAGGCGGCTTTCAGCCGCAGTCACAAGCCCTCGCCTTTAGGCGAGGGTGGTTTACCTCTACTCCTAACGTTCTGCTTCTGTTGTACACGGCCTCGACCTTCTGGCCCTGCTGGTTGAGCGGAACCGACTCGTAGTCTCCATTGGGCGGAGTGACCATGCGATACCGCCAATCTTCGGTAAGAGTGACACCCAGTAGCCGGTGAGATCGAGGCGCGCTGGCCTTGGGGGAAAGCGGTTCGCCGCCTCTCCCCTGGGAGTGCGCAGGCATCCCTCTGACGATCCAAACCCCCATCGAAACCACCGAAGCCCGTGCCGCCAGCCGTGTCCAGTTCACCTGGTTCATCCTCCGCGCCAAGATCGGTGTATATCAGAACAGAAACTTCAATGCAAACTGGATCCGGCCGGACTGGATCCGGCCGGCGCGGGGGCCGGAAAAAGTCAGGATATGTCCGGCCGCAGCGTTTCTGCCCACCTCCGCGCACGAACAAGCTGCCTCCGCCGATGCCGGTAACCGGCGGCCCCAGATTGGTGTGATTGAAGATATTGAAAAACCCGGCCCGGAACTGAACGGTAAGGGTTTCCTTGACTCTGGTATCCTTCAACAGCAGCGCGAAATCGATGGTGAAAAACCGGGGGCCTCAAACCGTATTTCGCCCCAGGCTACCGAACGTGCCGGGAGTCTCAAGAGTGAAACACTGCGGGTTGTACCGCTCATTTACTTTCCCACTTGGACCTGGCAGCCCGGCACGTGGTCCGGCCGGGGTATCAAGGCGACCAGCCCGTTGATCTTGAACACGTGGGTCTGATCGTTGGAGCAGACGCCTTAATCCACATTGGTGTTGTATGGGTTCGTGAAGGCGCCGTTTCTGTTGGAATTGAAACTGCCGAGATACCCGCCGTTATCGATGCACCGCGACCAAGTGTAGGAAACCAGAGCGTGGACGTTTCCGGGCGAGGCGGCGACTCATGTTCTGCAGGGAGTTGTAGCGCAGCCGCACCTCCGGAGTCAGGTTGGGGAAGCCGGCCAGCCCATTGTTCAAGTTGGGATTCGAGGTCGTTGCCCGGTGTACCGAATCCGAGATGCCCCCGGCGGGGCCGTTCGAGGGCGAGGGATTCGCGCATCGCGGGCCTTGGGCGAAACTGCACACGAGCGGCGGATTCGCCTCATTGCTGGTTAACGGGTGAAGGCCGGGCGGGCCCACATAAACTACGGTCAGCACCGTGCTCGGCGCCAGCTCCCTCTGGATGTTCAGGTTGTATTGCATGACGTCGGGAGTGGAATCCGCATAGTAATCCCATCCCGGCGCGGAGCTGGGCTGGGCGACGTTGATGGCGCCCGGCGCCGGAATATTCGGATAGAGGCGCCGGCGATACCCGGACCGAGCATGCCCGGAAGCGCGTTGATCGCCCACGGCTGGGCCGCCCAGAACCCGGGTGCGATGTCGTTGACGCCAGCGCAAGGCTTGGGCGGCGTCGCGCGCGTCGCCCAGACTCAGGTGGTGGTTTCTCCCAAGGACGTTGTGCCGCCCGGTCGCCGGCCAGAGCTTTTTTTCTCAGCTCGTGGGGCTCCTCGGCACCCGCTCGGGACAAAACCAGGAGAAGCAAGATCGCAACGCGAACCGCATGCCTCATAGCTGGAGAGCAGTTTGGTATAAAATAGCAGCCGCGAAAGGAACGAACATGAGTGCCCAGCCAAGGGCCCCCCGGTGGACGCCGTACCTGTTGAGCGTGTTGCGCATCGGGATCGGCCTGCTCTTTTTCCAGCATGGGGCAGAGAAGCTTTGGGGCTTCGCTGGCGGACGAATCGACCACAATTTCGGGACGCTCCATGGATTCGCGGGACCGCTCGAAATCCTCGGCGGTCTTTTGATGACCGTGGGGTTGTTTACACGCGCCACGGCTTTCATCCTGAGCGGCGAAATGGCGGTCGCTTATTTCAGCCGCTGGGCGCCGCGAGGGTTTTGGCCGATCACCAACGGCGGTGAGGAAGCCGTGATCTATTGCTTCCTTTACCTGTGGCTGGTCACGGCCGGCGGCGGCCCGTGGAGCCTGGATGAGTGGATCTGGCGAAAGACGAAGGAGATGGGCGAAGGGCTCGGGATGAGGCGGGAACCCGAGCCGGTGATTGTTAAGAACCGTTAAGAAGGGTCAAGGTTTGTTAATGAGAGATGCGATCACCTCGTGGGAAGTCTACAGCCGCTCCGTCGTCCGCTTCGTTCTGGCGTTCACATTTTCTCTTCACGGTTACCGGCACTGGTTTGGGCTATTTCCCGCCTCCGCCGGCAGGCGGGCCGCCATCCCCATGGCGTTGGACGGACTGCCTCCCTTGGTCGGCGGTCTCGAGATTGCGGGAGGGCTGTTCCTGTTCGCCGGCCTGCTGACGCGCCCGACCGCGATCGCTTTGTGCGGCGAATTGCTGGCTGCTTATCTTTATTCGGCAATGCCGCGGGGGGTTTGGCCAATTCGCAACGGCGGCAACGAAACGCTGGTCTACTTCCTTGTGTTTCTGTACTTCGCGGTGGCCGGCGGCGGCTCCTGGAGCCTGGACCACCTGCTCTACAAGAGGCGAAGCCCACCGGGTGCGGCGGCGCCCGCGTGAGGCCGGCGAGGCCTCTCGCTTGCCGCTCGACTTAGACGAAGTGGAAAAATTCGATCGATTGGTTCGCGACCCAGCCGGGGGCGTGTTCCACTAGAGCGGGTTATTGGCCGTCCACGGAGAACGCCAGCAGCAAATTTCCCGCCATCACCGGCAGCCGCGAATAGCCTGAATTGAGGAAGACCATTCCCCCAGCGACCACCGGCCCGCCGCCGTTGATCGATCCGCCGTGCGCACGGATGGCGTTCACGGTCGAAAAGTCATGGGTTGTGTCAAAGTCCCAGATCGTGGCACCGGTTCGCGCCTCGTAAGCTCGCAGATGGCCGTCGAGCGAGCCGGCAAACAACACACCCGGGATCAGCGTCAGCGGAGCCGGCTGCGCCGCACTGCATCCGGGAGTGCCCAGACAAACCGGCTTCGGCGCTGGGCGGGACCAGAGTTTCTTTCCCGTGGCGATTGCGATGGCGACGAGGCCGCCCCCTGCCTCCGGTTTCCCCGGGTCCCAGTCCGATACCGCGAAGTACACGATCTTCTCATCCGCCGCCGCCCCCCACATGATTCCGCCCTGGGGGCCTCCGGAAGCCAGCTTGTTTTCCCAAACGATTCTGCCTTGCTGGTCCGGGTCGAGCCCATAGACCATTCCCGATTTTGCTCCCACGATCAGCAGCCGCCTTGTTCCGCCAAGCGACCGCAGAATCGGGGGCGCGCCGATGTCGGCATCCTTTCCCGGTTTTGGCGGGCAATTGGCCCGCTCTTGGGTGGTGCACCCGAAGTTGAAGACATCGCCGGCGAGGAATTGGCGTCGCCACAACAGCCGGCCGCTCTCCATATCGAAGGCCAGGACTGCGTCGCTCGTGGACGTGGGCGGGTCCGAGTAGTTCACGCCGCTCGCGGCATAGAGCGCTTTCTGATCGAGATCAAGCGTGGGCGACGACCACAATGCCGCACCCGACGGACCCCAACGGCTGCCATCGGTCGGCTTGGCAGCATCCGGGATCGTGAAAGTCTTCCAGAGCAGCTTGCCGGTCCGAGCGTCCAGCGCCGCGAGGCTGCCTCGAAACGTGCAGCATCGAAACGCTGGGTTGGCCGCCGCCACCTGTTCGGCGCCACCTGAAACGGGTACATACAGCTTCCCGGCCTCCAGTTTCGGTGTGCCTGTGATCTCCGCGTAGAGATGATCATCTACGCGCGTTTTCCACAGCAGCGTCCCCGTGCTCGCGCTAACGCCGTACATGTTTCCCTCAAGATCGCCGAAATACGCCGCTTGTCCATCGCTGGTGACGAGGATGGCGGTTCGCACGCCTTCGGCGGCCTGATAGGTCCAGTAGACGCACCCGGTGCCGGCATCGAGCGAGTAGACCGCTCCGTCTGCGCTGCCGACAAACACGCGTCCTCTGAAAACAGTGGGGGAAGCAAACGCGGTAGTGACTCCGGGGTATCCGAACGCCCACTTCACCTTCAGTCTCGGCACACTCGAGCGGGTTAAGCCGCCAGCGGTCTTCTGAAACCGGCTGTTGGCCGCATCAACGCCCCACCCGTTCCAGCCAGGTTCGATGCTAGCCGAGTTGGCGGCGGCGGAACACTTAGCGGCCGGAGGCATCACCTGCGCCCGTTCGGCGTTACCCAGATAATGGGCCACCAGGCTGCGCTCGCTCGGGCTCAGCGAAGAGCCTTGCGACCGCATCTTCCCCGACTCCAACGCGGCCAGGATCGTCTCGGGTGGAAGGGCACGGAGCGCGTCGGCGAGCGGCGCCGATGTGCTGCTCCCCGAGCGGTGACACGGCGAGCACTGATTGCGAAACACCTCGGCGCCGTCCTGCGCCACGACGGGGAACGATCCCAGAACAAGCACCGCCACGAGTCTCATGGTTCTGCCCTCGGAAGGGCTAGTATACAGTACCTGCGGGTGAGGGCAACCTTGGCTCCCCCCGTGGGATGAGGCTGTCGTGGGATGACGCTTGACAACCTCCGCTGCCTTCGTCATACTTCTGGCCCATGAACGGTCGATCGCGACGCAATTTCTTGGGCGGGCTTGCGGCTGCCGGCGTCGGTTCATTTCTCGGCGGGAAACCCTCGGGGGCGCAGCCGGCCGCGAATCCGCGCCGGATCGACGTCCATCATCACTTCACGCCGCCTGCTTACCTAGAATTCCTAAAGGCGCACAACCAGGCGGGCGGCGGGGTCCGCGGCGGCCGCGGGGGCGGGCTCAACGCGGCGGTTGCCGGATGGAAGCTCGAAGAGGATCTCGAAGACATGGACCGCAGCGGCACGGCCACCGCGATCCTCTCCATCACCACTCCGGGATTCTTGTTCGGCGAAACCAATGAAGTGCGGAAAGTCAGTCGCGAGTGCAACGACTATGCGGCGAAGTTGAGGTCCGATCACGCCGGCCGCTTCGGCCTCTTTGCGGCGATCCCGGCCGCGGATGCGCCGGGTGCTCTTGGGGAGATCGAATATGCGCTCGATACGTTGAAGGCGGACGGGATCGGGTTGTATTCGAGCTACGGCGATTTCTGGCTCGGCGATGCCAGAATGGCGCCCATTCACGAGGAGCTCAACCGCCGCAAAGCCGTGGTGTACGTCCACCCGATCGAAGCCAATTGCTGTCGCAATATCGTCAAAGATGTTGCCGACACGGTGGTGGAATATGGCGCGGACACCACGCGCACCATCGCCAGCCTGATCTTCAGCGGTTCCGCCACCCGCTATCCCGACATCACCTGGATTTTTTCGCACGCCGGGGGCATGATGCCCTTCGTGATCGAACGGTTCGTTCCGGCACCGAGGCCGAGATTGTGCCCGGTGTCGTGACGAAGGGGCAGGGCAATATTCCCCCGCGGAATGTGCCGAAAGGCGTGCTGTACGAGCTTCGCAAGATGTACTACGATACAGCGCAGGCGACCAACCCCGTGGCCATGGGCGCGCTTCGGAAAGTCGTGCCCGTCTCGCAGATCGTCTACGGCACCGATTACTGGTATCGCAGCGCCGCCGAAACCGCCCGCGGTCTTGCCACGAACAAGGTCTTCAATGAAGCGGAGATGCGCGCGATCAACCGCGGGAACGCGGAGCGGATTCTGCCGCGTTACCGCGCATAACGAGTAGAAACGAGGAACAACCAATGCCGAAGAATATGATGGTTCCGTGCCTGATGCTCGCCGCGGCGCTCGCGTGCTCCGTCGCTGCCCAACCACCGGCGGCGGCTCCCGAAAAGCCGGACTCGGAGAAAGTCAAGGCTTTGATCGAAAAGGCAAAGAAGGCCGGCGGGCCGATGTTCTCCGAAGAAGCCCACTTTTTTTGCGAAGCGCCGCGCGCCAATAGTCCCAGCGACCCCCCGATCGAACCCACCAAGATCTTTGACAACGTGTACGTGATCGGAAATCAAGGGACTGCGGTGTATGTCATCAGGACCTCCGATGGACTGCTCATGATTGACTCGCTGGCAGCCAACCAGGTGGAGTCGCAGCTCCTCCCGGGATTCCAAAAGTTGGGCCTGGATCCCGGTCAGGTGAAGATCATTGTGATGGGCCACGGGCATGCCGACCACTTCGGAGGTTCGCCCTACATGCAGGAGCATTACGGCTCGAAGGTCTACATCTCGGCGGCGGATTGGGATCTGATGGAGCATCCACCGGCGGGACGCGGCGGCGAGAAGAAGGCGCCGGCCGTGCTGCCGAAGCACGATCAGGTGGTTGTGGAAGGCCAGCCCATCGTGCTCGGAGACTTCCGGATGATGCCGGTCTCGATCCCCGGACACACGCCCGGATCGATGGGCTATATCTTCGACGTGAAGGATAACGGCAAGACGCGCGTGGCCGCGATGTATGGCGGGACCATTCTGACGCCGGGAATTATCTCCGATGCCGGCTTACAGACCTACCTCAAGAGCGTCGCGCATTTCAAGGACGAGACCCGGAAGGCCAAGGTCGAGGTGGAGCTGCAGAATCATCCGTTGATGGACCCGATCCAGCCCAAGCTCGACAAACTGAAGGCCCGACAAAAAGGCCAGCAAAATCCTTTCGTCGTGGGAACAGCGAACTATCAGAGGTTCGTGGACGTGATGGCGGCCTGCACAGAAGTAAACATCGCCCGCCGGGCGGAGTAGCGCCGGCTACTTAGTAAATTCAAACGCTGTCGCCGCCGGTGTCGAGACCGCGACTCCGGTTCCGGACGACTGCACGTCGCCGCTTACCGCGTAAAACCGATTCCCGATCACCGCGCCGGCCACGCCGTGACGGGGTGTCGCCATCGGCGAAAGCGTGGACCACGTGTTCGTTGCCGGATCGTACGCCTCAAACACACGGAAGGCCGTTTGCACAACCGGATCCTGCCACTCGCCGCCCGCGATGTAGATCCGTCCGTTATAAACCGCCGATGCGACCGCACTTCGCGCCGTAGGCATGCGCGCGCCCGGTGGGCCCCATTGATCGGCAGCCGGATCGTACACTTCAACCAGCGAGATGTCGGAGGCGAGGCCGATGAACGCCGCTCCTACGCGCCCGCCGATCACGTAAATCTTGCCGTTAACCGCGCCTGCTCCCATATGGTTGCGAGGCGTCGGCATGGGCGTGCGCGTGCGCCAGGTGTTTCGACCGGGGTCGTATTCCTCGACTGTGCCCAGCACGTTCTGCCGGGTCTGCTGGTTGATGTAATTCTCCTTGGCACCGGGCGCCGTCGTGGCGCCGCCGATCACGTAGATCTTGTCGTTCACTTCCACTGCCTCGGCCGCACCGCGCTTGGTGGGCATCGGCGCCAGCGCCTTCCACGAATCTTTCCCCGGATCATACTCCCAGGTGTTGTTGATGGGCACCCAGGCAGCGGGGCCGCTGTCGGGATACACGAAGCCGCCAAACGCGTAAATCTTCCCGTCGTGCTCGCAAAAGGCCACGTGGTGGGACGGCAAGGCCATCGGCTTCTTCTTGGTCCACGCATTCTGGGCTGGGTCGTATTCGTACACGAGGCCGGCGGGATGCCAGAGCGGGATCAGCCCGGCAAAGACGTACAGTTTGCCGTTGGCTGCCTCACCCATGACCTCTTCTTTCGGTTCCGGGAATGGCGCCAGATCTACCCATTTTCCTTGAGCATGCACGGCAAGCGCGGCCGCCCAAGCGCAGCCCACCAGTTTCACCAGTCGCTTTGTCGAGTTAAACATAGTCGTTTGTCACCACGGACCTTTCAGGGTTGATTAGGAACGTCCAGATGAGAGTGCCTAGCGCCATGACTCCGGTGGTCACGAAGAACGGTGTGACCCACGAACCGCGCTGGATGAAGTAACCGAAGACCAGAGGCGTTAGCGAAGCGCCTAGAGCGCCGGCCATGTTCATCACCCCGGTCACCGTGCCGCTGAATTGTCCGCCCACGTCCATGGGAACCGCCCACGCCGGGCCAATCACCCATTCGAGAAAGAAAAAGGACGCCGCCAGGAAAACGACGCACGTCCAAGTGTCACCAGTGGTTGCCGCAGGGATCAGGAAAAGCCCGGAGGCGAGCATGGCCGGTGCGGCTACCACTCTGCGCGCGAGCTTGGCGTTGCCCGTCCGGCGGAACAGGACGTCGGTCAACGCTCCGCCTACCACGTCGCCGGCCATCCCGGCGAAGAGCGGAATAGAGCTGATCAAGCGGAGCGCCTGCAGCGTCACGTGCCGGTACTCGCGCAGGTAGGTGGGATACCACGAAAGGAAAAAGTAGGTTCCATAGAAGAAACAGCCGTATGCCGCGGCGATGGCCCACATGTTTGGCGAGCTGAAAATGACCTTCCAGGGGATCGTGGGGCGCGCTGCGACTAACTCCTGAATGCCGCCATCTGGGCTTCGGCCGCGAATTTGGGCCAACTCCGCCTCGTTGACTCCCCCATGCTCCTCCGGCCGGTTCCGGTAATAGAAATAGAACGCGATCGACCAGATCATGCCCAACGATGCGAACGTGTAAAAAATTGCACGCCAGCCGAAGGCTAGCATGATGCTGGCTGCCACGAAGGGTGTAATAGCGACCGCAAACCGGCTGAAGAAATGGGTGATGCCCTGAATCCGGCCGCGTTCTGCTCGAGGGAACCACAGCTGCATGCCGCGGCTCGCCACGGGGAAGGCGCCCGCTTCGCCGAGTCCGAGAAGAAAACGCGCACTGAAGAGCGAACCCAGACCCAAGGCGCCGCCGGTCATCGCGGCCGCCAAAGCCCACCATGGCATAATCACCAGGAGCACTTTCTTTGGGCCAAAACGGTCTCCCAGGAACCCCGCGGGAATCTGTCCGATAGCGTAGGCCCAGGTGAAAGCGCTGAAGACCAGCGCCATCGCGGTCCGGCTCAGTCCGAACTCTTTGGCGATCTCAACCTGCGCGACCGTAATGTTGCTCCGGTCCATGTAGCAGATCAGGTACATCAGGCTGATCAAAAACAAAACCACCCAACGGGTCTGGGTCGGCCTGGCTGCGCCCGTTTTGGGACTGGGTGCGCCCGTTTTGGGAATGGTGAACGTTCGACTGGTTTCCGACACGTGACTGCCTGATTCGCCGACGCCTATACGAGCGAAGTCGCTTCGGCGGGATGCTCCTCGACGACAATCTCTACCGGATGACCGGTTTCGGCCGAAAGGTCCGCCGCCTGATAGACCTGCATGACCATCTTGGCGTGCTCCGGCGTCACAATCGGCTGCCGGCCCAGGGCCACGCATTCCAGAAAATAGACGGTTTCGGCCGCCATCGGCCCGGCGTACACATGGCCGACGCTCTCACCGGGCATGGTGGAGATCGGAAATTGGATGCCGCCTTGCATGGTTGTGACGTACACGTCGCGGTGCGTGTCATCCACCATGAGCGCGCCCTCGGTGCCGACCACCTCGATCCAGGTGGACGAGAAATTGGGATACGCAGGCGGGAGGACCCATCCCGCCCCGATGGTGAAGGCCGATCCATCGTCCATGGTGACGACGATCCACACGCAGTCCGGTACGTTGTACTGCGGCCCCATGATCTTGCGGACCTCCTGCGCATAGACCTTGACCGGTTTCCTGGGCGCCAGGCACCAGAGCACAAAATCGATGTCGTGCGTAGCTTCCATCGCGGCTGGCGAGAGCTTCACGCGTCCGCCGATTTTCTTGCCAAGATTTCGTGTGATGTGCCGGCTTACTAACGCGCTGACCGGATCGCCAATGGTGCCATCCTCGATCGAACGCTTGACATAAGCGAACTTCGGGTTGAAGCGCTGGGAGTAGCCAATGGTGAACACGAGATCCTTCGAGCGTGCCAGGCGAATCAGCTCGTCCGCCTCGCGGAGTTCGAGCGCGATGGGTTTTTCGAGCAAAACGTGCTTCCCCGCCTCGAGGCTCTCCTTGGCAATCGGGTAGTGAGTGGGCTCCGGCGTGGTCGAAATCATGACCGCATCAATCGTCGGATTTTCCAACAGCCGCCGATAGTCGGTTGTGGCTGTGACCGGATTGGCCAGCGCCACGACTTCTTTGAGCCGCGCTTCCTTGATTTCGGCGATATGGAGATCGTTGACGAAGGGGCTCTTGGCGCAGGTTTCGGCACGAATCCCGCCGCACCAGCCGGTTCCGATTACCCCGACGTTGATCATTCGCATGTCCCCTCCAGACCCGGCAATGGTACACTGCCGTGCCCGATGTGTCAACGCGGCTGAGCACTGCTCCGCTGGGCACTGCGCGGGAGTCCGGCTCCTCGACCATCGACCGATCTGTCCTCGCTCGAGACGCGTCTCGAACAAGGATCGGGTGCAGCCGTTGGCCCCCAAACAGACCCTCGAACCGCGTCGCTTTTCGTAAAGTCTTGTTCCGTGGAAATGATCGACATCCATCTCTACCAGGCGCAGGGCGGCTGGCAGTAAGCTCACAAGATGATCCGCCTGGCGCACGGCTGGCGACTGTCGGCGGGTGGGGAGATCTCGCGGGCTCTGATTCGTGAATTCATCCGGCCAGCGATCCGAGCGATTCCGTCAGAAATGGCCCATCAACTGGGCGCTTGCCGTGTGTTGCTCGTCTCCCAACTCGGCGGCCCGCGCATCGCTTCGCGATGGGTCTCAACCGGGCCGGGCGTCGAGATCACCGTCGCTACAGAGGGCAGAGATCCCCACGACATCGCGCTCGAGCTGCTGATTTGTTTCGGGCAGGCTCTCTGGGAGAACCTCACGCCGGACCAGGCCAAGGCGTACTGGCTACTGCTGGACGCGGAGTTGCGAAACAACATCCCCGGTGAGATCGACGAGGAAGCAGTTCGAGAGAAACGGGCGCTTCTGGCGAGCGCCATCAGCGCGGCCAGCCGCCGCCGCCTCAAGCGTTACGGGCGTGCCTCCTTCGCTGCTACGGCGGCTGAGTACGTGCATTGCCTTTGGCACGACGTGCATGTGATCCGCGGCCCCGAGCACCTCCCGGCGTTCGAAGTCCGGCGGCGCCTGGAGCTGCTGGCACGCTGGTTTCCGCCAGACCGCGAACATCCGTTATATCCTAAGGGCGGGGAAACGTCAGGAGGTTGATATGATCCACAACCTCGCCCATCCTTTCGAACGGGTCATCCAAGGCCTGGTATTAATCGTGCTCGCGATTCTGCTTTCGGTCAGCCTTTACTTCAGCTTCCGGCTCGCCGGCTAGTAGGCGCACGCGGACGGACGGGAAGCCACAGCAGCCAGAACAGAACGAACCCCACCCCGGCCGCACCGGCGAGATAGATCGGCCACGGGCCCAACCAATCGAGTAGGGACGGGTTCCGCGGCTTCCGGCACAGATACATATAGTTGGCGCCGACCACCCCGTTGAAAGCTCCGAGGACCATTGTGTAAGCGGTGAGGAGAGCGTAGGAACGCCACAACGCACCGGTCCGTAGTGGCTGAATCCGGCCAAAGACGAGGACCGCGCTGGCGGTCACGACCCCACCGTGTGCAAGAAAGAAATAGACCGCCGGATAGGAAGGCCACGGGGACCAGAGGTCGGGAGTCAACAGGGCCATGCCGGATCCGGCCATGCCCGCGAAATAGGCGAACTCGATGGCCAGCGGCGTGGCCGTTAGACAGGCCAAAACGGTCACCCACAGCGTCACATCGCAGAGTTGAAGGGGGAGATTGGTTAGGTGGATCCCTTCGTGGGAATAGCGGAAGATCCACCAAATGAGTTCGTTCGCGGCCAGGCCGTATCCGAGCGCCAGCCGCACCCGGATCCACGGAAGGCGTTGCTGTCGCGACCGGAATGCCAGCAGGGCCGCCGCCAGCACGATTGTCAGCAGCAACCCTGCATGAACCCATCCGAACAGCCGCACGATGTTATTTCCAGATAACCAGATAAGATTATATAATAAGTGGTAAGGATGCGAGTCTCGGCGGCGACGAGCCAGCCAGGTCCGAACGGAATCCCGGCTTCGCCTAGAAAAAGCGTTTGTTCGATCCGGAGACCCGGGCCGCGACCGGTGAGGAGCGGCGCTCGGCTTCACTGATTACCGGGTCCGGATCGAGGCCCTCCGCTGCCTGAATCGAACGACCCGAAGTCGATCGACGGGTGGCGCCTGCCGATCGGGATGTAGACCTCTATCGGGTCGAATGAAAGATCACTCGATCGGAGACACAAAAAGTTCCGCAGTCAGGAAGACTCGGTTGGGACAGCAGGGAGCCGTCCTACTCCGCCAACATGCCGAAGTGACGAAACGCTTCTTTGACAGCGGAGCGCTTCTCGGGCGGGCATTCATGCCACGGACGTCGTGGTTGGCCGGTCGGGCCCTCTAGGTAGAGTTCCCGGCAGTGGCTGATCCAAAACGGGTGGGGCACAAACCCGTACCGCCCCTGGATCCACTCCTGGATATCCAGATCAGCGACAGGTGGGTCTTGATTGGCTGTGACTGTATTGGCTGTGACTCTCGTCGGACTCATTTACCAGACTCGTCTCTACGATAATAAGACAAACAGCTCTTTTGCTGCAAGAACCCACCGCCCGAGGAAGGTGTGGTTCGATACACGGCAGAAGATACGCCATTTGGCCTATCAATTGCTCGCTCTCCGTATCCACGAATACAGAAAAAGGGGGGCTATCTGGCATGGAGAACTTTCCTGTTACCGCTGGAAATATGGCCGCTCGGCGGCCTACCTTCGAGCCACACGCAGAATACATTGAGTCGGCCCCGGTTGTCGATGTGCTGTTTGATCAGCTCGCGTATCTGGTTGCTCACGCAAGGCGGCGTTGCCCTCGAGGCTGTCAGGACTGCATCCGCCTTAAGCAAGTGAAGGACTGGCTCATGTTGCCATTTCGCACAGCAGGTCACGAAACGGGGGCTCCACGCTTGGGCCGGTGCGTGTGACGAGCCACAGTCAAGCGAGTACTAAGGGAACCTCGTTTCTAGGGTTTTTTCACCCAGTATCAGAATTCAGAAAAGTCCCTCCGTCCACGGCTGTTTCAAATGGCACAGCCAATTGGGAACCGGATGCCCTTGGGGAAACGGCGTCCGTTCGTAGGGGCCGAGGCGGTCAGCTCTTGCGCACTAGAATTCGTAACGCAGCGCGAACTGCATGGACCGTGGGTCCATCGTCCCCTGGAACTCACCGAAGGTCTGCGGCGACTGCAAGCTCAGGCTCGGATTCGTGAAGTTAGGGTGATTAAAGGCGTTGAACGCCTCGGCTCGAAATTGCAGCCTTTGCCCCTCCCAGGGGAGGCGAAATGCTTTGGTGAGCGCCATATCGACATTAAAGATTGGCGCCAGGCGAACCGCCGCGCGAGTGCCGGCGCCCTCGGGCGGCTGATCCTGAAAATTGCTGGACACGCTCGTCGTCGGGAAAATGCTGGGGATGCCATTGCCGTCGATATGCACGCTACCGGAGGAAGTCGGCGTGTTCACGACCGCCAGTGAACTCAGCCAGTAATTGGTGTTGTAGGCCAAATCGCCCTCCACGGCGCTTGCGAGCGGTGTGCTGTACCGCCAAATGCTCGACAATTGCCAGCCTCCGACAATCTGGTTGAGCCAGCCGGGCGCCTTGCGCAACAGGGTCCTGCCCCTGCCGAACGGCAGCTCATACATGAAGTTCGCATTGAAGTTGTGGCGGATGTCAAAATCGGAAGATCCGCGGAACGCGCTCAGGTTGTAAATATCCTGGATTGAAGCGCCCTGTTCCCCCGCTCCCGACTCGGCTGCGGAACCATTGTCGATCGAGTGCGAGTAGGTGTAGTTGAAATCGAACTGGAAGCCGCTCGAGAAGCGGTGCCGCAGGGTGAGGGTCAGGCCATTGAAGTTCGCCTCCCCGGCGTTCATCCACATGGGCATGGTGCTGCCCTGCCGGGCGAAAAACGTATAGCATCCCGGCACGCTCAGGCATCTGCCGGGAAGGTATTCGCCGACGATCCGGTCCGCAGCGTGAAGACTGTCGAGGAAGCTGCTGCCGAAGACTCCGTAGACACTATAGAAGTAGTTCGCCGACGCGCTGCCGGGGAAGTAGGCGTCCTTGTATCCCGGCCAGACATTGTTCACGAACGGGAGATTCGGAACCAGGCTCGGATTGTTCATCACCTCGTTGGCAATAAAGGCCGCCGCGTTGTTATAGGGCAGGCCGGCTTGGCGCGCCAATGAGTTGGCGAGATTGTAAACGCTCTGAGCATTTTGTTGCCAAGTGAGGCCCGATGCCGGATCTCGGTAGTTTTCAAGCGGAGTGTAGACGTCGCCCTCCATTAACAGGCGGCGTGAAAATCTTCCTACGTATCCGATTTCGAGGGTCACGTTGCCGGGCAGATCGCGCGAGAAACTCGCATTGAAAATCATCGAATACGGTGTCTTCAGGCCCGGCGAAATGCCTAAGAACGTGCCTGTGATGGCGGCAATGGGAGGTGGCGTATAAGGGAAACCGCCGGTAGCGGCCGGCGGAAGAGCCGGGTAGACTCCGGTGAATCGCGGTGAGGTGGAAAAGCTGTAGGAATCGGGAAAGTTGGTTGGGTTTGAGAGGCCGAGCGAGCCGAATTGATCGAAGTTCGCGATCAGGTCGTTGCCGAACTGGTCATAGGCAAGCGCCCCGCCGACACGGAAGGCGCCGCTTTTGCCGAACAGTTTGCCCAACAGGCCTTGATGGTCGGTGGGAGCATACGCCAGCCCGAAGCGTGGCGCCAAGTTCAGATTGTCCGGACTCCACCACGATGGTTTCCCGTTGACGGGACCGTTCAGCGCGTAGCTGAGAGTGAAATTCGGCATCTGATTGGCGGCGACGCCCTGCCATTGCAAGCCATTTCGCTCGCCGAGGTATTGGTCGAGCGGCACGGTGGTATCCACCTGGAGCCCGTTGGCTTCGTAAGGCGGCCGGAAGTTCTCGTAGCGCAAGCCGTAATTGAGCGTAAGTTCGCGGTTCACACGGAAGGAATCCCCGATGTAGCCCGCGTATGACCGCGAAACGAAGGTACGATTTTGCGGCGTCCCCTGAGGCAGCAGCTGCCCGCTACGGTTGTACTGATAGGTGACAAACACGTCGTTCAACACGCCCAGCAGCATGGCGGATGCGTTGGTCACCGCGGTCGGGTTCGCCAGTTGGGCGTTGTTCAGGTAGGCCGAGACGGAGTTGTCGATATCCTCGCCCAGTCCGATCAGCTCGGTGGCGCCGTAAGCGTACAGAGGAAACGAATTCGTAAACGCGGCAAGCGAGTTCCGGTTGAAACGGAAGTTCGCTCCCAGGGTGATGGTGTGCCGGCCCTTGGTCCACGTCAGATCGTCGACGAAATTGTTCAGCGGATTGACGCGGCCTTTGGCGCGCGCGCCCCAGTTCTCGAGAGGCGCGAGTGCGGTCGGCTCGAATTGAAATCCGGTTCCACCGACGCCCGAAAGGCTTTGGCTTAAACGTGTCAGACCATAAGTGAATGAATTGATCAGGGTCGGCGTGAAGATCGCGGTGTAGTGCGCGGATAACCCCTTATTGTTATCGCGCTCGGTGGAGGCGGGCGCCTGGCCGGGGAACTGCGCCAGAATCTGATCCTGTGTGACATCGCCCAGGCTCCCGCGCAAGCTGAGCATGTGCTTGCCTTGGTCGTCGAGCTTCAAGTCCACTTTGGCCACCCAGGCCATATTGTTGAGGTGGTCCGGCGCGTTAAAACGATAGCCGCCAAAATTGAGGCCGCCATCCTGACCGTAGGCGGGATCATTGCCCACCGGATATTGATTCAACAGTTTCTGGTAGGCCGTGTTGAGACCGAGGCCCAGCGGATCGATCGCCGCCAGTTGCGAAGGGCCGATGGTTTGCGTGCTCCCGTCGGTAAGCTGAACGTTGAGGTAACCCTGCTTCAACGACTCCGAAGGCACGGCCCGCACCTGCGCCACGCTGCTCGAGTCGAGGCGCTGTTCCCAGTTGACAAAGTAAAACAGACGGTCCTTCTTGATCGGACCGCCCACCGAAGCGCCAAACTGGTTGCGGACCAGTTGCTGCACGGGCACGCCGGACTCGTTGTTGAACCAGGTGTTCGCGGAAGTTGCCGTGTTGCGGTTGTACTCGTAGAGTGATCCGTGCCATTGATTCGTTCCACTTTTTGTGACCAGCACGACCTGACCGCCCGAGGAACGGCCTTCGGTAATTCCCTGTCCGCCGACGGTTACGCGAAATTCCTGGACCGAATCGAGCGGAATCGGCAGCACTGAATTGAAGCCCGCATTGATATTCGCTCCGTTACCGTTCACGCCCTGGTAGGTCGTGCCAGTCGTGGTGTTCTGGGCCACAAGACCGGCGTTCTGGTTGTCGTTCACATCAACGCCGTCCAAGGTGATGTTGTTTTGGTCGCGCCGCGCACCGAGTACCTCGCCATTGGTAGTCACGCCGGGCTCAAGGCTGAGGAGCTGGACCACGTTCCTGGTTTGAAGCGGGAGCTCGCGAACCTGTTTTTCAGAGAACGCGTTGCCCACCGACGCGTCAACGGTGTTGATGGTTGAGGCTTCCGCCGCCACGTCGACCGTCTGCGTGGCCTTTCCCAGTTCCATATGGAGGTCGAGGGTGGTCGGGGTGTTCACCAGCAGTTGGACGTCGGTTCGGGTCAACGTGCTGAACCCGGCCATGTCGACCACCACTTTGTAAGTGCCGGGCGGAACCTGTAAGAACTGGTACTCGCCGTTGTTGTTGGTCGCGGTCTGGCGATTGAACCCGGTACCGTCGCTTGCGAGAGTGAGACGGGCGGCAGCAATCACCGCGCCTTGGGGATCGGTGACGACTCCGTGCAACTGGCTGGTGGATTGAGAAAAGCCGCTTACCACGGCCAGAGCCAAACCTCCGAGCAACGCCGAAAGCATATGGAAAACACATCGAGCGTTCATAATCTTCTCTCCGCCTCTTTGAGGCCCAAAATGTTCGCGAGAGACGGGCTCGCTCTGGTTTTTAGCTCGGCCGCGACCGTTCGAGCCAGGGCGTGCCGTACGCGGGCACGAAATCAAGGTGCCAAAGGGCTGTCATGTTGTAGAGACCGCCTGCACCAGGTTAGTCTGTTCGGACACGCTCTCCAGATGGTGCGCGAGTTGAGAAATCTCGTGTTCCGTTGAGGAGTCGGATATCCTCACGTCGAGCCTCACGCGCGAGCCTTGTTCGGAGGATCCCTTTGCCAGCACAATCACCCGTGTCGCCAGACGCAAAGACTCTTGGGTATTGTGAGTCACAAACACCACCGTGGTTGCGGTGGCCTGCCAGAGCGAGCGGATGAGGCGCTGCATTTCCTTCCGGGTGCCGGGATCGAGTGCACTGAACGCTTCATCCATCAGCAGAATGCGCGGCTTTGTCATTAATGCCTGCGCAATCGCCACCCTTTGCTGCATCCCCCCCGAAAGCTGGTCTGGGTACTTCCGTTGGTCGGCTTCGCACAGTCCGATCTGGCGCAAATAGTCGAGGGCTTGCCGCCGCAACTCGATCCGCCGCCGGCGAAAACCCGAGGTCCACCGCCGCCAAAGACGAAACTCGCTGACTTCGGGCCCGAAGGTGATATTGTCGAGCACGGTCTTGTCAGGGAACAAGGCATACTTCTGGGGCACGTAACCGCGTGTGCGATCGGGTTGGTGATGCTCGCGGCCATCGATAAGGATGCGGCCTTCGGTCGGGTGCTCGGAGCCGAGCAGCAGGCGCAGCAGTGTCGATTTTCCGCAGCCGGTCTGTCCCAGAACACAGACGAACTCGCCCTCCTCGATCGCGAGATCGATGCGGTTCAGCACGGCTCGTGCCGGAGTGCCGTACGACATGGAGACGCGATCGATTTCAATCAGCGCCACCGTATCACGACTCCCGGAACCAGGGATGGAGTCTCCGGTTCACAAAACGCATGCTCCAGTCCACCAGAAAAAGCAAAAGCGCGACCCATAGCACGTAAGGGACGATCACGTCCATACCCATGTGTCGGCGCAAGAGCGCGATGCGGTAGGCGAGGCCGTCGGTCGACGCGATCATCTCGCCGGCGAACAGAAATAGCATGACGGCCTTCAAGTTCAATCGAATGCTGTTCAGCACGCGCGGCATGATCTGTTTCAACACCACCCGGTAAGCCACGTCGAAATCGCCGGCGCCCAAGGTGAACGCCTTGACCACCTGTTCAGCCGGTACACCACGCGTCAGGTTAAACGTGTCCAGGATGATGGTGGGGGCGACGCCAATCACGATGAGCATGATTTTCGACAACTCATCGATGCCGAATGCGATAAATAAAATCGGCAGCAGCGATAGCGCCACAATCTTGTCGAAGAACAGAATGAACCGAAGGCAGAACACTCCGACGTAGGGGAATAGACCCATGTGCAGCCCCAACAGAACCGCGGGAATCAGCAGGACGAGGCTCAACAAGAAGCGTCGCGAGGTGGCTTGGGTGTCTTTCCAGAGCATACTCCGCAAAAGGCGCTCGCCGACGGCGCCGCGAGGCTGGTCGACGACGTCGTCGTCAGCGGGTTTAAGCGCCGCCTCATACATGCCGCGAGCCATCTGCCCCAGAGTCGGTATCACGCGATCTTCCGGGTTTTGACGGTGCCGCGCGTGCGCCGCGTAAAGATACAGGGCAATCGCGGCGCTGAACAGGGTCCAGGAGAGCACCATCGCCCAGGTGCGATTCGGTTTGGCGTGGATGAGAAAAAATCCGACCGACATATGCCCTAGAGTTTTCTCTCTCCCGCCATTTGCATGTAACTCGCATCGAACTGCAGCCGCACTCGATCGGGTTTGCCTTGCACCGATCCATCCGGGTACCGGATGGCCACATCGTCCACCGATTTTGTGTCGACTCCTAAGAGGCCATGCTCGAAGCAGAACTGCCGCACCAGCGCCATTTTCTGCTTGAGGTCAGGCGACAGAGCAAAATCCGAGGCCGATTGCGGTGTATAGAACATTTTCGTGGTGCTGAGCTGTTCTCTATACGAAGCCAGCGTGTCCTGGGAGCCCTCGGCGACCGCCGCCAGCACTTTGTCTGCGGCCGGTCCAGTCATCTGCGCCAACATCTCATACCAGGCTCCGGCCAGTGCCTCGGCGAACTTGCGGCCGGATCCGTCGGGTCGGTTCAGCACGTCGGTGCGCACCACCGTCAGATCCAAAATCTCGCCCGGAATTTCGGAGGAATTGAACAGCGAAGTAATTCCTCTCTGCTTGAGGATCTGGGACACCATGGGTTTCCAGGTGACCACGGCCGACGTGCTCGAATCAGTGAGAAACGCGGTGGCGATGTCGGAGTCCGACGTGTTGATCATGCGCACCTGCTTCAGTTGCTGGCGGAGGCCATGGATCGTCATGGCACGGTCGAAGAGGTATTCGGAGACCGTCTTCTCCACCAGCAGCATCTTCTTGCCGGACAGGTCTTTCATCTGGAGCCCGTTCCGCACCAGCAGAGCGTCGTTCCCGTTGGAGTAGTCCCCGATCAGAATCGCCGTGGTCGGAACGCCGGAGGCCGCCGGCATGTCCAGCGCTTCCATGTTGGTCATGGTGCACGCGTCAATGTTGCGCGCAACGAACGCGTCGAGGGAGGGGGCGTAGTCGAATCGCTGGACCTTGATGGTGATGCCGTACTTGTCGGCCCACTTCCGCATCAGGCCGGCCTTGTTCATGTAAGAGTAGGGCGTCCATCCGGCGTAGACCGACCAGCCGACCGTAAAGACGGGCCTCTGACTAAAGGCGGAAATCGCGACGAACAGGAAGGAAGCCAGAATTTTCGGCATGGTCGTCCTCGGAGTCTGCGCAGACCGAGTGGCGACGCGGCCGGAACGAAAGGCTATGGGTGATTCTAGCATGGATGTCTCATCTCGCAGATACGGCCTGGGTCAGGTAGGCGCGCCACCCTCCAAACTGCGTGATCTCGTGAGCCGTTTGGAGCGCGTATGACTCGCACAGAAAACCCTTCACCACTTCATCGTTATCGAGGGTGACGTTTCCAATTCCGAGCGGTGACGGGGTGGCGGCCACGAGCCCGCCGAACTCGTCTTCGGGAACCACCCAGACTTCCACTTCGAGGCCGGCGCCGGCGTAGCCGGGATCACGCACGAGGCCGGGTTTCGAGGGGAGCGTTTTGTCGAGCGCGTACAGCCGGTAGCCCGGAGCCGTCCGGCAGGTTTTCACATAGCGGGCGCCGCGTTCGGTCAATTGCCAGTTCAAAGGCTGGCCGGCGAGATGCGCACCGACCACCGCAACGGCAATACAGTCCGGCGGCGTTCGTCCCAGCTCGACCGCGGGCTCCGGCCGGCCGGATTGCGCGCAATGAAATTGATCCGCGAGGGCCAGCAGCGCCTCGTCGCTGAAGGCCGGTCCGATGAGGGATATTCCGAAGGGCAGCCGCGTCGAGCGGAAACCGGCCGGAACCGCGACGGCGGCGAGATCGAGTAGGTTCACAAAATTGGTGTAGTAGCCGAGTTTGGTATTCAAATGAACAGGATCGGACGCCACTTGCTCGTGGG
>Ga0306921_10001752_pt1 | contig 21359 bp, 21 predicted proteins | sample sta12Cox44000080_FD_203760 | JGI IMG/M metagenome (GOLD analysis project Ga0306921, IMG submission 203760) | Lab enrichment of tropical soil microbial communities from Luquillo Experimental Forest, Puerto Rico - statoxic.12C.oxic.44.000.080 (v2)... | ecosystem: Environmental > Terrestrial >...
CGTGCTCAACGGCAGCAAGAACTGGGTCACGAACGGCGAGCAGGCCGGGGTCTATCTCATCTTCGCCCGCACCGCGAAGGACGGCGGTCACAAGGGTCTGAGCGCGTTCATCGTCGAGCGCGGCAGCCCGGGGCTGGTGATCGGCAAGGCCGAGGACAAGATGGGTCTGCGCGGCTCCGACACGGTGGCGCTCGCCCTCGAGGATCTGAAGGTGCCGGCCGATCAGCGCCTCGGTGAGGAGGGCGAAGGCTTCAGGATCGCGATGAGCATGCTGGACGCCGGACGCATCGGGGTGGCGGCGCAGGCGCTGGGGGTGGCGCGCGCCGCGTTCGCGGAGAGCGTGCGCTACGCGCAGCAGCGCCAGGCGTTCGGCGGACCGCTGGCGCGCATCCAGGCGGTGCAGTTCAAGCTCGCCGGGATGGAGCGCCGTCTCCAGTGCGCCCGCCTGCTGCTCGACCGCGCGGCATGGCTCAAGGACATCGACCAGCCCTACACCCGCGAGGCCTCGATGGCCAAGCTCTACGCCAGCGAGGCGGCGACCTGGATCACGCACCAGGCGATCCAGATCCACGGCGGTTACGGCTACGTCAAGGAGTACGCGGTCGAGCGCTACTACCGTGACGCGCGGGTCATGGAGATCTACGAAGGCACGAGCGAGATCCAGCGCCTGGTCATCGCGCGCTCCCTGCTCCGGGACGGCGTCAGGGTGTGAGCGCTCACCGGAGCATGTTCCCCGTTCGGGAGGTTGCCATGCGTCGATGGATCATGCTGGCGGCGATGGCCGCGGCCACGGCGGGTGCCGCTCCGCCGGCCCGGGCGGCGGTCGAGTCGACCCAGGTGCCGGTGGTGCGGCTCCATGCCTCGATCGAGGTGCGCGCGCCGGCCTCGGCGGTGTGGGCCCAGATCACAAGCGGCGCGAATCTCGTGACCTGGTGCCCGATGTGGAAGAGCCCCGCCAACGCCAAGGTCAACCTCACCCACGTCGGCGCCGTGCTCGAATTCACCGACGAGTGGGGGAACGGGGGGCGCTCCGTGGTCACCTACCTCGCACCCGGGCGGGAGATCCGCGTGGCTCACGAGCCCACCCGGGGCGACTACATGTGCCAGGCCAAGCTGATCCTCGAACCCTCGCCCCGCGGCACGCTGGTCCACTATTGGGACCAGTACACCGACGAGAGCCCGCCGGCCGATCTGGCGGCAACGCGCAAGAAGACGGAGGCTGCGACCGAGAGCATGCTTGCCGCCCTCAAGAAGGCGGCCGAGAAGGAGTGAGCCGGCCGCCGTGGTGCCGCTGCGGCGCTGCCCGCTCCGGCGTGAAGCGCCGAATCTGCTAGAATCGTCGCCCATCCCAAGGTAGTGGATCCCCCCGCCGCAACGGAGTTTTCCCTCATGTCCAAAGTCGCTGTCCTCCGCACCACGCCGGAGACCGTCGTCGAGGATTACGGCCGGCTCATGGACCTCGCGGGCTACCGAGAAGCCGTGCCGTTCTGCGCCCAGACCTGCCTGCGCATCAACATCTCCTGGCACGTCTACATGCCGGCCTGCTCGACCACACCCTGGCAGATGCACGGGGTGATCGAGCGGCTCAAGCGCGACGGCTACGACGTGGCGCGCGATCTGATCGCGGCCCAGAACGACACGGTGGTGGTGAGCTGCCGCGAGGGCACGGTCAGGAACCACCTCGCCCCGGTGCTGGAGCGCTACCAGGTGCCGATCCAGTACCTGAGCGAGCCGCCCACCGAGTGGGTGCGCTACGAGCCCCGCGGGAAGCTGCTGGTGCTCGACCGCGTCTTCGACAAGACCGGCATCCAGGTGCCGAAGTTGCTGATCGGCAAGAACGTCATCCACCTGCCGACCGTCAAGACCCACGTGTTCACCGGCACCACCGGCGCGATGAAGAACGCCTTCGGCGGACTGCTCAACCTCAACCGCCACTGGACCCACTCGGTCATCCACGAGACGCTGGTCGACCTGCTCACCATCCAGAAGGAGATCCACCCCGGCATCTTCGCGGTGATGGACGGCACCATCGCCGGCGAAGGCCCCGGCCCGCGCGCGATGCGGCCCCACGTCAAGAACTACATCCTGGCCTCCAGTGACTGCGTGGCGATCGACGCGATCGCGGCGAAGCTGATGGGCTTCGATCCCATGACCGACCTCAAGTTCATCCGCCTCGCCCACGAGCACGGGCTGGGGGTGGGCCGCCCGGAAGAGATCGAGCTGGTGGGGGACGACATCCGCAACGTGAACTTCGGCTTCCGCGGCAGCCTCAACGAGAACACCTTCGCCGCGTGGGGCCAGAAGCTCATCTACTGGGGCCCGCTCAAGCCGCTCGAGAACCTGCTGCTGCGCTCCCCGATCGTGCCGTGGAGCTACGTCGCCTCGCGGGCCTATCACGACGGCTACTGGTACCCGGTGAACGGCCTCCCGCGGGTGCGCGAGATCCTGAAGACCGGCTGGGGCAGCCTGTTCAACGCCTACGGCGACGGGAGCGCGCTGCAGAAGGCCTAGACGCGCCTCCCGGCGCGTCCGCCAATACGAATTGCGCGCCTTTTGCGAAGGTTTGTATTGATGCCCGACGCGCGCCTTCGCTAGAATTTCCTCCGACTGCGAGGTTGACTGGTCCGCCCGGACGCGGCCCCCCCGCAGACGCGGCCGACGCAGGTCCCCGCGTCCTTTACGCCCCTCCGATCCGGCCCGATGCCGGGCGGGCGGCCCATACCCCCGAGGTACGCCTTGAAGTTCCGCCGAGTCCCCCTCGTCCCCCTTGCCCTCATGGCGTTCGCGCTGGCGCTGTCGGGATGCTCCTCCGGCAGCGCCCCTTCCGGCGCGGGGGGCCCCATGGGCACGGTGACGGTCCGCCTCACCGATGCCCCCGCCAACTTCCAGCACGTCTATCTCGACATCGCCCAGGTGTCCATCCACGCCGCCGACTCGACGATGGTCCCCGCGGGCGCGGGCGAGGACGGCGGCTGGATCGTGGTCCCGACCACGCCCGGGATCCACGACCTGCTCCAGCTGCGCAACGGCGTCTTCACGACCATCGGCACCGGCCTGGTGCCGGCCGGGACCTATGACCAGATCAGGCTCAAGCTCGGCCCCGACAATACGATCGTCGCCGACAGCGTGGCCTATCCCCTCAAGGTGCCGAGTGGCATGGCCTCGGGCTACAAGCTGATGGGCCAGTTCACGGTCCCGCCCGACGTGGGTGTGGACGTCGGCATCGACTTCGACGCCCAGCGCTCGATCCATCAGACCGGCAGCGGGCAGTGGATGCTCAAGCCGGTGGCCCGCACCTTCCTCATCCCGCTGTCGGGCGCGATCGCGGGCCGCGTGGTTCCCGACTCGGTCGTGACCACCGTCTATGCGATCCAGGCGCCCGACACGGTCGCCACCACCACGACCGACGCGACCGGGCACTTCGTCCTGCCGCTGCTTCCGCCCGGCGTCTATTCGGTGCACTTTGCGCCCCAGAGCCCGAGCTTCCAGTCGCTGGCGATCGAGGCGGTCGCGGTGACCGCGGGGCTCGTGACCGACATGGGCGTGATCACGCTCCCGCCCGCGCCGCAACCGATGTCGGCCTCGCGGCTGGCCCCGTTCAGCCCCGGGGTCTCGACGCGCCTGCGTCGCTGAGCCAGGCCCTTAAGGTCCGCAGCACACGACGCCCCGGCGCCCACACCGCCGGGGCGTCGTCACGCCCGGGATCGCGTTCCCTGCTTCAGCCCGGGCGGCGAGCCGGCCGATAACTCCGGCGTTCGGTCGCCGCTGCCTCACGCTCGACAGCCGCTCGTCATGGCCGCGCTCGCGGCGCCGCAGCCGGACCATCGGTCCGGAGGGATCGTGATGGACCACTCGACAGTCGCCTCACCGTTCAGCTCCGCGGCCGGCACGGCCGCCTTCGCCGTCTTCGCGCTGCTGGTCGTCGCTTCGATGTGGCGGCTGTTCTCCAAGGCCGGCGAGGCGGGCTGGAAGTCCCTGGTGCCGTTCCTGGGAGCGTTCGTCTACCTCAAGATCACCGGTCGCCCGGCGTGGTGGTTCCTGCTCATGATCATCCCGGTGATCAACATCATCCCGGGGATCGTGACCTGCTTCGACCTCGCGCGGGTGTTCGGCAAGGGTCCGGGATTCGGGGTCGGCATCCTGATGCTGAGTCCGATCTTCATTCCGATCCTGGCGTTCGGCGGCGCCCGTTACGTGGGAGCGTCCGGCCGCCCGGCGCCCGCGTACCGGGCCGCCGCGTAGCTCGGGCCGCACGCAGCGCCCCGGCGGACGTCCGCCGGGGCGTTTGCGTTGGCTGCGGGCGCCGGCCCTGGCCCGGGAGCCGCCCTGGTACAGCCCGTGCGGCGAACAATGCCTCCCGTACCCCGAGCTACCAGTGCAGTCTGCCCGCCGAGATCTGGTAGACAACGTAACCCGCGAACGCCGCGAATGCCGCGCCGAGGAGCCACCAAATCCACGTTCGGCCCGCCGGTGCGGGATCGATGGCCTGCGGGCTGGCAGACATCACGGTCTCGGCTGGCGAGACGGCGGTCTCCGGGGCGTCAGCGCCAGCAGCGTCTTCGCTGGCTGGCTCGCCCGGACCCGCGGCCTGCATCCTCGCCAGGCCCCGGAAGAACTGGATCGCGCCGAAAATGATCGCCCCCCAGGTGACCAGATACGTACCGCCGCGGGAGGCCGCCCGGTAGGAGGCGGCGGTGACGAGGATGCCACCAACGCACCACAGGGCGCCCCGGATCATTTCCTTGCGACCCGCCTCGCGCAGCACGTCCGACCTGACCGCCTGCAGATGGTTGACGACGGTCTTCGCGTCCTCGGCTCTCACGCCTGATTGGATGAGATGGTTCTCGACTTCCGCTGGGGATGCGCCACGCGACATGGCATTGGCCGCGGCCTGGTAGACCGCAGCCGCGATATCCTCGGCACCGTGCTCGTCCGCCAACGGACCTCCGAATCAGGAAGGGAACGAGGCGCGGCGATGGTCCCGCGGCTCGGGAGGGTGTGAAGAATTTAGCCCCGGCGCGAAGCCCAAACAAGAACCGAAGAGAGCGCGGTGCTCAGGGGATGGTCTCGAGCACCAGCGTGGGGTGGAACGGTCCCGCGCCGCGCCCGTAGGGCACCAGCGTTCCCGCGGCGTAGAGCAGCACGCCGTCGCCGTGGGACACGGTGCGCAGGGGTCCGGGATGCGGGGCCGACCACTCGGGCTCGAGCATCCGGAAGCGCAGCGAGGCCATGTGCCCGTCCGGCCCCGGGAACGCGCTCGCCACGATGCCGGGGTCACGGGTGGGGCGCAGCCCGCGCAGCCAGTCGGGGTACTCCCACTCGTAGGTGTCGAGGTTGACCGCGATCACCACGCCCGGCGGCGGCGGCGGCAGGCGCGGATCGAGGCAGCGCAGATCGGGATGCTGGTCGGCGGCGTACTGGAATCCCCAGTGTCCGACGTAGGCCACGGTCTCCCGGCGCTGCCCGGCGATCACCGCCAGCCGGTCGGCGAAGTCGCGCTCGGCGCGCGCGTAGGCGTTGTCGCTCAGCACCAGCATCAGCGCCAGCGTGGCCTGGGCGACGATCGACGCCCACACCGCGCCGCGCGCGCCCGCGCCGCGCGGCTGGGTGCGGATCAGCAGCAGCGGTAGCGCCGCGAAGGCGGGGTAGTAGTAGCGCGGCGCGTGGTGGGGCGCGAACAAGACGTTGAACGCGGTGATCGCGAGCGGCCAGGCGAGCAGGAACGCATCGTCGCGGATCGCCGGCGAATCCCACGACCGCCGCTGCCACACCCGCGCCGTCGCGACGCCGATGAAGGTCGCGAGCAGCAGCCCGTTGACGACGAACACCACCTGCTCCGGCGAGCGCGCAGCCGCCCAGGGCGGCGCGCCGCCCAACGCCAGCGCCACGTCGGCGATCAGGACGACGCCTGCGGGGATCGCGAAGGCGAGCAGCGCGCGCCCGCGTCCCCGCGCCCACGACGGGATCGCGAGCGCGGGCAGGAACACGAAGCTCGAGCCCCAGGTCGCGATCGCATGGAGCGCCTGCGGCGGATCGATGAGCCCGCCGGGGCGCGCGCGCTCGCGCGACTGGAGCAGGTGGATCGCGCCGCCCGGCATGAAGAAGTGGTTGTGGAGCACCCACAGCCCGAGCCCCGCCACCGGGACGCCCAGCCAGGCGAGCGCGCGCGAGCGCCCGCGCAGCAGGGCGTAGAGGGCCATCAGGGCGAGCACGATCGCCGAGTTGTACTTGGTGAGCAGCGCCAGCGCCGCGAGCCCGGCCGCGGTGGCGAGCCAGCGCCGCGAGCGGGCGTCGATGCCGCGAATCCAGGCCGCGAGCGCGGCCAGCACCAGCGCCATGCCGGGCACGTCGAGCATCAGGTTGGTGCCCGGCGCGAGCGTGGGGGAGAGCATGAGGAGCAGGAACGCGGCGCGCGGCCAGGCGGTGAAGCGCCGCGCCAGCGCCATCATGGCGACCGCCGCGAGCAGCACGTAGCCGGCGGCGAGCAGATGGAGCAGCGGCAGGTGCCAGCCGAACACCGCAACCAGCGCCGCCTGCTGATAGTTGTAGAGCGGCGGGTTGACCGCGAAGGTGTAGATCGGACGCGGCCCCACCTCCCAGGGGTAGAAGTTGGTCAGCGGCCGCAGCGGATCCTCGAGGATGCCGCGCACGGTGGCGAGGTAGAGCGTGTCGTCCATGTGCGCTGGCTTGGTGATGAAGCTCGCGAGATGGGCGAGCGCGACGGGCAGGATCAGCGTCCAGTCCTTGTGCTTGAGCTCGAGCGCGCCGGTGCCCGAGGGGGGCGCGGGAGCGGGCGGCGGCGATGCGCCGCGCGGGAGGTCAGCGCGCCGGGCGGGGGCGCCGGGGCGCCGGCCCCCGCGGTCCCGGCTCATGCCCGGGCGGGCGGCCCGGGAACGGGCCCGGGCTCGCACAGCTCGACCAGCACGCCGCCCAGGCTCTTCGGGTGCAGGAACGCGATGCGGCTGCCGTGAGCACCCGGGCGCGGCGCCTCGTCGATGAGCCGCACCCCGGCAGCGCGGCAGCGCTCGAGCGCGGCGGCGAGGTCCGGGACCTGGAGGCTCACGTGGTGGAGTCCGGGGCCCTGGCGGTCGAGGAACCGCGCCACCGTGTGATCGCCCGAGCGGGGCTCGAGCAGCTCGAGGGTCAGCGGTCCGAGGTGGACGAACACGACCCTCAGCGCCCCGCCGTCGAGCCACTCCTCGGCGCCGCGGGCGGCGCCCAGCGCCGCCACCAGCTGCCCGGCCAGCGCGTCGGCCGCACGGGTCGCGATCGCGACGTGGGCGAGGCCGGTGACGCTCTGCGTACCGCCCGCGCCCGCCGGGGCGCTCACGACGCGGTCCCCGGGCGGTAGGAGCCGAACACGCCGCGCAGGGTGTCGCACACCTCGCCCAGCGTGGCGCGGGCCTTCAGCGCGTTGAGGATCAGCGGCATCAAGTGATCGCTGCCGCGCGCCCCGGCCTCGAGCCGCGCCAGCGCCGCCCGGGTGTGCGCAGCGTCGCGCTGCTCCCGCCAGGCGGCGAGGAACGCGGCGCGCTCGCGCTCGACCGCCGGGTCGGGCCTAAAGGGCGGCGGCGACGCCGCGCCGGGCTCGGCGTAACGGTTGACGCCCACGATCACCCGCTCGCCCGATTCGACCTCGCGCTGCCAGCGATAGGCGGCGCGGTGGATCTGGTCCTGCACCCAGCCCTGCTCGATCGCCGCCAGCATGCCGCCGCGCGCGTCGACCTGGTCGAGCAGCGCCCGCGCCCGGCGCTCGAGCTCGGCGGTCAGCGCCTCGACCCAGTAGCTCCCCGCCAGGGGATCGGCGGCGTCGGTGACCCCGCTCTCGTGCGCCAGCACCTGCTGGGTGCGCAGCGCCAGCAGCGCCGCGCCCTCGCCCGGCAGGCCGAGCGCCTCGTCGTAGGAGTTGGTGTGGAGCGACTGGGTGCCGCCCAGCACCGCGGCGAGCGCCTGGACCGTGGTGCGCACCGTGTTGTTGAGGGGCTGCTGCGCGGTCAGCATCGAGCCCGCGGTCTGGGCGTGGAAGCGCAGCTTGAGCGCCTCGGGGTCGCGGACGCCGAAGCGCTCGCGCAGCAGGCCGGCCCACAGGCGGCGCGCGGCCCGGAACTTGGCCGCCTCCTCGAACAGGTGGTTGTGGGCGTTGAAGAAGAACGAGATGCGCCGCAGGATGCGCGGCAGGTCCAGGTGCCGCGCGCGCGCCGCCTCGAGGTAGGCGAGGCCGTTCCCGAGCGTGAACGCCAGCTCCTGGACCGCCGTGGCGCCGGCCTCGCGCATGTGGTAACCGCTCACCGAGATGCTGTTCCACTGCGGCACCTGGTCGGCCGCGAACTCGAACAGGTCGGTGATGAGCCGCAGCGAGGGCTGCGGCGGGTAGATGTACGTGCCGCGCGCCACGTACTCCTTGAGCACGTCGTTCTGCACCGTGCCGCCCAGCTGCTGGCGCGGCGTGCCGCGCTGATCGGCGACCGCGACGTAGAACGCGAGCAGCAGCGGGGCGGTGGCGTTGATGGTCATCGAGGTGGTGACGCGCTCGAGCGGCAGGCCGTCGAGCAGCGCCTCCATGTCGGCGAGGCACGAGATCGCCACCCCGACCCGGCCCACTTCGCCGCGGGCCGCCGCGGCGTCGGAGTCGAGCCCCATCTGGGTCGGCAGGTCGAACGCGACCGAGAGCCCGGTCTGGCCCTGATCCAGCAGGTAGCGGAAGCGCTGGTTGGTCTGCGCCGCGCTGCCGAAGCCGGCGTACTGGCGCATCGTCCAGGGACGCGCGCGATACATCGTGGCGTGGATGCCGCGCGTGTAGGGTGGGGTGCCGGGCGGCGGCGTGCGGCGCGCGAGGTCGCGCGGCAGGTCGGCCGGCCCGTAGACGGGCGCGACCGGGACGCCCGAGGGCGTGGCGCGGGGCTCGAGGCCGGACGAGGCCGCCGGCGCCCGCCGCGCGCGCGGCGCTCGCGCCCGCTGCGCCGGCGTGCGCGTCGGGCGTGCCCGCCGCGACCGGGCGCGCGCGCTCACGCGCCCTCCGGGCGCAGGCGCAGCAGCGGCTGACCGGCGCTCACCGTGGCGCGCTCGTCGACCAGCAGCTCGGCGACGATCCCGCCGTGGCGGCTGACCAGCTCGTTCTGCATCTTCATCGCCTCGACCACCGCCACCGCGCCGCCGGGGGCGACGCGCTCGCCGGGCTCGACCCGGAACGCGACCAGCAGGCCGGGCATCGGCGCCACGATGGTCTCCACGGCCTGGGCGGCGGCGACGCGGCGCACCGATCGGAGCACCTTCTCGATCGGGTGGCGCACCTCGACCGGGAAGGTGGTGCCGCCGAGCGTGACCTCGACCGACCCCGCCCCCGCGGGGCCCGGCGCCACCCGCACTTCGTGCGAGCGGCCGTTGACGATCAGCGAGTACACCTCGCCGTCCGGGAGCCGGTGGAAGTCGGCCGCCAGCCGCCGCCCCTCGACCTCGAGCACCAGGCTCCCATGCTGGGCGTGGAACTCGACCTCGGCGTCGTGGCCCTCGAGCGTCACCCAGAGCTTCATGCGCGCCCGCTCGCCGCGGCGCCGGCGCGCGGCCGCCGCGCGCATTCCGGTTCTAGAACCACGCCGACCACCAGCCGTCCGGGCCGCCGGCCCGCAGTGGCTGGGCGGCGCGCTGCTTCAATCCCACGATCGTCGCCTGGACCCCCACCGCGTAGCAGCACAGCAGCGCCCCGAAGGCGAGGGTCATGAAGAACTTTCCGATCGTGAAGCTCGGGTCGTTGGTGGCCGCGGCGTAGAACGCCAGCACCTCGGCGGCGACCAGCGCCGACCAGCGCGGCTCGAGCTTCCACCACTGGCGCAGCGTGTTGGCGATCGCCACCACCGCGGTCGAGGCGACGCTGAAGGAGGCGAGGAAGCTCCAGTTGAACACCTCACGGAATCCGTGCTCCATGGCTCAGCCCTCCGTTGGGGGTGAACGCCGTGCGCCGTGCCCGCGGCTCATCGCCGCGCCCTGCCGCCGGGCCGGCGCCGCTCCCCCCAGCGCCATGGCGAGCGCGTGACGCCGCCGTTGCGGCGCTCGGGCAGCGCGACGCGCAGCCGCTCCTCGCGCGCGTGGAGCGCCGCCGCCAGCAGCGCGATCTCGGTGGCGTCGCGGCCCGGCGCCAGCGCCGCGGCGCGGAAGTGCTCGTCGATGAAGCCGGTCGAGAGCCGGCCGGCAATGAACTCCGGGTGTGCGACCAGCCAGCGGTGGAAGGCGAGGTTGTGCCGCACCCCCTCGAGCACGAACTCGGACAGGGCGCGGTCCATGCGCCGCCGCGCCTGCTCGCGATCCTGGCCCCACACGATCAGCTTGGAGAGCAGCGAATCGTAGAACACCGGGATCTCGTAGCCGCGATAGAAGCCGGCGTCGTTGCGCACCCCGGGGCCGCTTGGGAAGCGCACCCGGTCGATGCGGCCGGCCCCCGGCAGGAAGCCGGTGAGCGGATCCTCGGCGATCACGCGCGCCTCCATCGCCGCGCCGCGCGGCGCCGGCGGCTGGTCGCCGAACGACAGTGGCGCTCCGGCCGCGACGCGCAGCTGCTCGGCGACCAGGTCGAGGCCGGTCACCATCTCGGTCACCGGGTGCTCGACCTGGAGCCGGGTGTTGACCTCGAGGAAGTAGAAGCTCCCGTCCTGATCGAGGATGAACTCGACCGTGCCGGCGCTGAGGTATCCGACCTGCTTCGCCACCTTGCACGCCGCGTCGGCGAACGCGGCGCGGCGCGCCGCGGTGAAGGCGGGCGAGGGGGTCTCCTCGAAGAGCTTCTGGTGGCGCCGCTGGATCGAGCACTCGCGCTCCCCCAGGCACACCACGCGCCCGCTGGCATCGGCGAGGATCTGGGCCTCGACGTGGCGCGGGCGCTCGATCAGCTTCTCCAGGTACATGCGATCGTCGCCGAACGCCTGGCGCGCCTCGCCGCGCGCCAGCGCCCAGGCCGCGTCGAGCCCGGCCGCATCGCGCACCACCCGCATCCCCTTGCCGCCCCCGCCCGCCGCCGCCTTGAGCAGCACCGGATAGCCGATGGGCCCGGCGGCGGCCCGGGCCTGTTCCAGGCTTTCGAGCGCCCGATCGCCCCCCGGCACCACCGGGACCCCCGCGGCGCGCGCCGCGGCACGCGCCGCGAGCTTGTCGCCCAGCGCCGCGATGGTCTGCGCCCCCGGTCCGATGAAGGTCAGGCCGGCCGCGGCGCAGGCGGCGGCGAACCCCGCGTTCTCCGCGAAGAACCCGTAGCCGGGATGGATGGCGTCGGCGCGCGCGCGGCGCGCCACCTCGAGCACGCGCTCCTGGTGGAGATAGCTCTCGCTCGAGGGCCCGGCGCCGAGCGCGTAGGCCTCGTCCGCGAGCAGCACGTGGAGTGCGGCGCGGTCGGGCTCGCTGTAGACCGCGATCGAGGTCATCCCCAGCTCGCGCAGCGTGCGGATCACCCGCACCGCGATCTCCCCGCGATTCGCGACCAGCACGCGGCGGATCGGCATCAGCCCTCGATCACGACGCAGGCGACCGCGAATCCGCCGTCGTGGGTGAGCGACAGATGGGTGCTGCGGGCGCCGAGGGCGATGAAGCGCTCGAGCGCCGCCTGGTGGTAGAGGAGGCGGGGCTGCTGCCCGCCGGGCTGCAGGACCTCGGCGTGCTTCCAGCCCACGCCGCCCGAGAGCCCGGTGCCGATCGCCTTGAAAGCCGCTTCCTTGGCGGCGAAGCGCGCCGCGAGGTGGGGGAGCGGGTCCTTGTGGGTGCGGCAGTAGGCCAGCTCACCGTCGGTGAAGATGCGCTTCTCCATGCGCTCGCCGAAGCGCTCGAGGGCCTGGAACAGGCGCTCGACCCGGATGATGTCCACCCCGATGCCCCGCACCGGCATGCCGCCTCCCAATGAGAGGTCGAAAGCTAATGGCACGACGGCGGATCGGCAAGGTCGCGGGGCCGTGAGCACGGTCCGCCCGGCGCCTCAAGTCGTTGCGGCGCCGGGTCGATAACGCCGGGGACATGCCCTGCCCGGCCCGCGGCGGGGCCGTAGGCCATTGCAGGAAGGGAATCCGCCCATGCCTGGAACACGCCGCCACATCTCGATCGTGCTCACGGGGCTGTGCCTCACGGCGCCGGCCGCCGCCGGCGTGCTGCGCGGCGTGGTGCGGGTCCCCACGCTGCTTCCCGCCACGGCGCCGTCCGTCAGCAATTACCCCGGGCACGCGACGGCGATGCCGGGAATGCACATGCCGGCGCGCGGCCTGGTCACCGATGCCGTGGTCTATCTCGAGCAGGTGCCGGCCGAAGTCGACTCGGCGCTCGCGGTCGCCGCCGTGGCCGCGCCCCGGCCGCAGTTGGCGCAGAGGAACCAGTCCTTCGTGCCGCGCGTGGTGCCGATCGCGGTCGGCTCGGCGATCGAGTTCCCCAACCTCGATCCCATCTACCACAACGTCTTCAGCCTCTCGAAGCCGCGCCGCTTCGACCTCGGCAAGTACCCGCGCGGCCAGTCGAAGACCGTGGTGTTCGAGCACGCCGGCCAGATCAACGTCTACTGCGACATCCATTCCGAGATGGAGGCCTTCATCCTGGTGCTGCCCCACCACGCCTTCACCCAGCCGCGCCCCGACGGCAGCTTCGAGCTGCCATCGCTGCCGCCCGGACACTACAAGCTCCACGTCTGGCATCCGGACTTCCATGAGATCGAGCGCGAGGTCGAGGTGCCGGCCGACAACGACCTGGCGGTCGACGTCTCCTTGTAGCTCATGACGCTTTCGCTCCGTACCCGGATCCTGCTCATCACGGCGATCCCGATCGTGACGCTGGTGTTCGCCACCCTGGCGATCGTCGGCCGCACCATGACCGGGCAGATCCGGCGCGGCATCCACGACGACCTGATGCGCGCGGCCGCGGTGGCCTCCAAGGTGCTCGAGGCGCGTGCCCGCACCCTCGCGGTCGCCGGCGACATCATCGCGCGCGACCCCAAGTTCTTCTCGGTGCTCACCATCCCCGGCTCCGACCGCGACCGGCAGCTCACCGAGACCGTGGCGGGGGTGGCGCGCGACTTCAACCTCCCCGACCAGACCGATCTGTTCGAGGTCCTCGACCGCCACGGCCGGCTGCTGGCCTCGGTGGGCAGCGGCGCCTCCGACGGCCCGGGGCGCGCCTGGCTGGTGGAGCGCGCGCTCGCCGGCCGACCCGGCGCCGGCGTGCTCGAGACGCCCGCCGCGCACTACCAGGCCCAGGCCGTTCCGGTGCGCGTCGGCGGGCAGATCGTCGGCGTGCTGCTGCTGGGCGCGCGGCTGGACGACGCCCTGGCGCACGAGCTCGAGCGCCTGACGCGCAGCCAGGTCACGTTCCTCTCCGGGCCGGTGAGCGCCGGCACCACGCTGCTCCACCCCGAGGAGCTGCGGGCCCTGATCGCGGCCACCTCGGCGGGCGGGCCCGCCACCCCCGGCACGGTGTTCGAGCTGCGGCACGGCGGCGACGTCGAGCTGACGCTGGTCGACGATCTGCCCGGGGACCATCCGCAGCAGCCCCAGCGCTACGCGATGCAGCGCTCGCTTGCCGCCGAGACCGGGTTCCTGCGCGCCATCCAGGCGCTGCTGATCGGGCTTGGCGCGGTGGCGCTGTTCGCGGCGGTGGGGGCGGGCGCGTTCGTCGCGCGGCGCATCCTGTCGCCGGTCCGGCGCCTGGTCCACGGCGCCGAGGAGATGGAGCGCGGCAACTACGACTACCCGCTCGAGCTCGGCGGCGGCGACGAGATCGCGCGCCTCGCCCGGCGCTTCGACGACATGCGCGCCCGCCACCGCCGCTACGTCACCAGCCTCCAGGAGCTGGACCGGGTGAAGAGCGAGTTCATCGCCATCGCCTCGCACGAGCTGCGCACCCCGATCGGGGTCACGGTCGGCTTCCAGGAGCTGATGGTGCGCGGCGCGCTCGGGCCGGTCACCGACGACCAGAAGGAGGCCCTGGACGCGATCGGGCAGAGCATGGAGACCCTGACACGCATCGCCGAGGACGCGACTCGGGTGGCGCAGGTCGAGAGCCAGCGGCTCGACCTGGCGCGCGGCGAGCACGATCTGGGCCCGCTCATCGATCGGGCGGTGACCGCGGCGCTCGCCGACGGGCCCAACCGCAACGTGTCGGTGGAAGTCGAGTGCGAGCCGGGCACGGCCTCGATCGACGGGCCGCGGCTGGAGCAGGCGGTCGCCAACCTGGTGCGCAACGGCATCCGCTTCAGCCCCGACGGCTCGCGGGTCACGGTGCGCGCCGGCTGCGCCCGGGGCGTGCTCGAGATCGTGGTCGCGGACACCGGGGTGGGGATCCCGCGCGATCGCCAGGCGGCGGTGTTCGAGCGCGCGTTCATGGTGCGCGAGTCGGAGCACCACCACTCCTCGAGCGCGCTCGAGTTCAACTCCGCCGGGCTCGGGCTCGGGCTGCCGATCGCCAGCGGCATCGTGCGCGCCCACGGTGGCACCATCGTGCTCGAGAGCGAGCCGGGGCGCGGCAGCACCTTCACCATCCTGATCCCGGTCGAGGCGCCCCGGCTGCTGGAGGCGGTGGCGTGATCCCCGCCGCGGCGCTCGCGCTGGCCGCGGTGCGGTAGCGCGGCGGCGCCGCCCAGCCGCCTTGACGCCCCGCGCCCGGGTCACCTAGAGTTATAGTTCGAACGTTGCCGGTCGCGGCGGGCCTCATGGCCCTGCGCCCGGATCCTTGGAAACTCCCGGGCCCCATGGCCTTCTCGTTCACCCTCGAAGCCACCGATTCGAGCACCGCGGCCCGCGCCGGTCGCATCGCCGTCGCGGGCGGCGAGGTCCTGACCCCGGCGTTCATGCCGGTGGGCTCGGCGGGGTCGGTCAAGACCCTGACCCCGGACGAGCTGCGCGCGGCAGGATGCGAGATCCTGCTGGCCAACACATACCATCTGTCGCTGCGTCCCGGGGTGGACACGGTGCGGCGGATGGGCGGCCTGCACGCCTTCATGGGCTGGCAGGGCGCGATCCTGACCGACAGCGGCGGTTTCCAGGTCATGAGCCTGTCGCCGCTCAGAAAGATCAGCGACGCGGGGGTCGAGTTCCGCAGCCATCTCGACGGCAGCCGGGCGATGCTCGGCCCCGAGCAAGCGATCCGCATCCAGGACGGGCTCGGCGCCGACATCGCGATGTCGCTGGACGAGCTGGTCGAGGCCGGCGCCGATGGGACGACGGTGCGCGAGGCGGTCGATCGCACGGTGCGCTGGGCAGCGCGCGGGCTGGCGGAGCGCGAGCGGCTGCGCGGCGAAGGGCGGGGCGGGATGGCACTGTTCGGCATCGTTCAGGGGGCCGCCGAGCCGGGCGAGCGGGCGCGCTGCTTCGAGCGGCTGGGCGGGATGCGGTTCGACGGCTACGCCATGGGAGGACTGTGGGTGGGCGAAGGGCGACGGCTGGGACTCGACATGGTCGAGCACGACTGCGGCCGCTTCCCGGCCGACCGCCCGCGCTACCTGATGGGGGTGGGGCACCCGATGGACCTGATCGATTCGATCGCGCGCGGCGCCGACATGTTCGACTGCGTACTGCCGACCCGCAACGCCAGGCGCGGGACGGTGTTCATCTCGACCGGGCGGCTGGTGGTCAAGAACGCCGCCTACGCCCACGACCAGCGCCCGCTGGACCCGGCGTGCGACTGCTACACCTGCCGGCGTTTCAGCCGCGCCTACCTGCGGCACCTGTTCGCTGCCCGCGAGCTGCTGGCGATGCGGCTGGCCTCGATCCACGCCGTCCATCACATGCTGCGGCTGATGCGCGAGGCCCGTGCGGCGATCCTGGCCGGACACTACGCCGGCTTCCGCGAGCAGACTCGCAGCAGCTATCACAGCGGCGCCACCCTGGCGCCCGCGCCGGACGAGGCGCCGTCACCGCACGGCGCTGCCGGCCGCCACTCATGACCGGAAGGAGCCACCATGTGGAGTGACGCGTTCGCGCAGGCCGCGGGCGGAGGAGCCGGGGCCCCGGCCGGGCCGCCGGCCAATCCGCTGATCGGCACCCTGGTGCAGATGGGGCCGTTCATCTTCATGCTGATCATCATCTACATGCTGCTGATCCGGCCCCAGCAGCAGCAGTCGCGCAACCTGCAGAAGATGCGCTCGGCGCTCAAGAAGGGCGATCGCGTGCTCACCACCGGCGGCATCATCGGCACCATCGTCGGCGTCGAGGGCGAGAAGGCGGTGCTGCGCGTCGCGGACGAGGTCAAGCTCGAGTTCGCCACCAGCGCCATCGTCCAGCTGATGCCGGAGACCAAGTAGTGCCGATCCGGCCGGTGCGGATCTACGGCGACCCGGTGCTGCGCAACAAGGCGCGCGAGGTCGCGGCCGTCGACGAGACGCTGCGCGCCCTGATCGCCGATCTGCGCGATACCATGAGGGCCTACAACGGCGTGGGGCTGGCGGCGAACCAGGTCGGCGTGCTGCAGCGCGTGCTGGTGGTCGACGTGCCGCTCGACGAGGAGCGCCGCGAGCAGGTGGCGATCGTGAACCCGGTGATCGTGTCGCGGTCGGGCGCCGAGGTGGGCGAGGAGGGGTGCCTGTCGATTCCCGGGATCTACGACGACGTCAAGCGCGCGACCAGAGTCCGGGTGCGCGGGCTCGACGAGCACGGGACGCCGCTCGAGCTCGACGCCGAGGGCTACCTGGCGCGCGCGCTCCAGCACGAGGTCGATCACCTCGACGGCATCCTGTTCGTCGACCGGCTGTCGCTGCTCAAGCGCCAGTTCCTGCGCCGCGCGCTCGATGCGCTGGCGCGCGGCGAGTTGCCCGAGGACTACCGCCCCGCCGGCGCCGTCCCCGCCGCGCCGCCGCGCGGCGCCGGAGGACGGTCGTGAGCCGGCCGCGCGTGGTGTTCATGGGCACGCCGGAGTTCGCGGTGCCGTCGCTGGCCGCGGTCGCCGCGGCCGGTGACGTGGCGGCGGTCGTGACCCGGCCGGATCGCCCGCGCGGGCGCGGGCTCGAGAGCGGTCCATCGGCGGTGGCGCTCGAGGCCGCGCGGCTCGGGCTCGAGGTGCTCAAGCCCGAGCGCGCCAACGCGCCCGAGCTGCGCGGCCGGATCAGCGCGCTCGCGCCCGATCTGCTGGCGGTGGTCGCCTTCGGCGCGATCCTCGGCGCCGACCTGCTGCGCGTGCCGCGGCTCGGCGCCATCAACATGCACGGCTCGCTGCTCCCCGATTACCGTGGCGCCTCCCCGGTCCAGCGCGCGCTGTGGGACGGCCGCAGCTCCACCGGGGTCACCACCCTGTGGATGGACGAGGGGATCGACACCGGCGATCTCATCCTCCAGCGCTGGCATCCGATCGATTCCGGCGACGACGCCGAGACGCTGGCGCGCGTGCTCGCCGCGCTCGGCGCCCCGCTGCTGGCCGAGAGCCTCACCCTCGCGCATGCCGGCCGCGCCCCGCGCCGCCCGCAGCTCGGGTCGGCCGGGTCCTACGCCGGCAAGCTCCAGAAGCGCGACGGCGAGGTGAACTGGACGCTCGACGCCACGACGGTGTGGAACCACCTGCGGGCGGTGACCCCGTGGCCCGGGGCGACCGCCCACTTCCAGGGACGGCGACTGCAGATCGTCGCGGCGCGCCCGCTCGATCTCCTGCCGGGTGACGAGCGGCCCGGCACCGTGTTGGCACTCGCGCCCGAGGCGGTGAGCGTCGCGTGCGGTCGCGGCGCGCTGGCGCTCCTGCGGGTCAAGCCCGAGGGCCGGGGCGAGATGGGCGCCGCGGAGTGGGCGCGCGGCGCGCGCCTGACCCGCGGCCACACCTTCGAGCCCGCGGGGCTCGAGATGAAGGAGTTCCGGATATGAGCGGTGAGCGCGGACGCCAGCGCCGGCGCGGACCCGGGAACGACGCGGGCCGACCGCGGCGCGGCCGCAGCGATCCGCCGCCTCCGCCGCCCGAGCGCTTCGATCACGATCGCGGACAGGCCGGAGCGATCAATCGTTCGCGGCCGATCTACGAGCAGCCCGGCCGTCCGGGCCGTCGCGGCCGCGGGCCGCAGAACGGCGTCCCGGAGCCGTCGCGGCGCCGCGTCCTGCAGGTGCGCGAGGAGCGTCCGGCCCCGGCGCTGTCCGACAACCCGCGCGAGGCGGCGCTCCAGGTGCTGACCGCCGTCGACACGCGCCGCGCCTTCAGCGACCGGCTGCTCGACGCCGCCCACGGCGCCGGCCGCGACCCGCGCGACGAGGCGCTGCTCCATGAGCTCGCCAAGGGGACGCTGCGCTGGCGCGGTCGCCTCGACGCGGTGCTCGATCCGCTGGTCCACATCGGGCTCGGCCAAGTCCAGCCCTGGATCCGCAACATCCTGCGTCTCGGGGCCTACCAGCTCCTGTTCCTCGATCGCGTCCCGGCCCACGCCGCGGTCGATGAATCGGTCAAGCTCGCGCATCGCTACGGGCATCCCGGCACCGCCGGCCTCGTGAACAGCGTGCTGCGCCGCCTCGCCGAGGAGAAGGACCAGCTCGTGCTCCCCGAGGGCGACGATCCGGCCTCGCTCGCGGCCTGGGGCTCGCACCCGCGCTGGATGGTCGAGCGCTGGCTCGAGCGCTTCGGGCTCGAGGCGACGCGTGCGCTGATGCTGGCCGACAACCGCACCGCGCGGCTCGGCCTGCGCGTCAATCGCCTGCGCGGCAGCCGCGACCAGCTGATCGAGCGCCTCGCCGCCGAGGGTGTCGAGGCCGAGCCCGCGGGCCTCGCCCCCGATCTGGTGTGGACCTCCGAGCACGTCGTGCCCGGGCGACTGGCGGCGTTCAAGGAGGGCTGGTGCACGGTGCAGGACGAGAGCGAGTGCCTGGTGTCCCGGTTGGTGGCGCCGGCCGCGCACGAGCGCATCCTCGACCTGTGCGCGGCGCCGGGCGGCAAGTGCACGCACCTCGCCGAGCTGATCGGCGACGAGGGCGAGGTGTGGGCGATGGAGCGTGACCCGGCGCGCGTGGCCTCGATCGAGACCGCGGTCAAGCGGCTCGGCCTCCATGCCGTCCACGTGGTGGCCGGCGACGGGCGCGACTACGCCTTCCCGATGCCGTTCGATCGCGTGCTGGTCGATGCGCCGTGCTCGGGCCTCGGGGTGCTGGCGCGGCGCGCCGACGCGCGCTGGCGCAAGGGGCCCGAGGTGCTGCGCGAGCTTCAGCCGGTCCAGCTCGATCTGCTGCAGGCCGGCGGGCGGCGTGCGCGGCCCGGCGGCGTGCTGGTGTACAGCGTGTGCTCGTTCGAGCCCGAGGAGACGGTCGAGCTGGTCGAGCGCTTCCTGTACGCCAGCCCCCAGTTCGTGCTCGAGGCGGCGCACGGCTTCGTGCCCGACGAGGTGGTGGACGAGAACGGCTTCATGCGCGTGCTGCCCCAGGTCCACGGCTGCGACGGTGCGTTCGCGGCCCGGTTCCGCAAGACGTGAGCACCCCGAAACGGCGGCGGGCACGGCCCGCGCCGCCCGCGCCGCAACCGTCGCCAGCGCCGCCCGCGCCGCCCGCGCAGCAAGCACGTCCCGCGTCCCAAGCGCCGCCCGCGCCCAAAGCCGCGCCCAGGGCGCTGCCGCCCCGGCTCCCGGAGCGGCGCAGCCGCGCGCGGCGCGCGCGCGACGCCGCGATCGCCGGCATGGTGGCGCTGCTGGGGTTCGCGATCGGGCTGTTCGTGTTCAACAGCGTCATCATGCCGCGGCTGATCCACGGCCGGCCCGAGGTGCTGGTGCCGGATCTCTCGAACCTGTCGGTCGAGCAGGCCGCGGCCGAGCTCGCGGCGCTCGGGCTCGAGCTCGGGCGCTCGGGGTCGCGCTTCGACAGCTCGGTGCCGCGCGGGTTCATTCTCTCGCAGGATCCGCTGCCCGGCACGTCGGTGCGGCAGCGACGCAAGGTGATGGTGATGGTGAGCCAGGGCGAGGAGTTCGGCGCCGTCCCCGGCACGGTGGGCTCGACGCTGCGCGGCGCCGTGCTCGCGATCGAGCACTCCGGGCTCGGCTTCGCCGGCACGACGCGCGCGCCCTCGAACGACGTGGGCCCCGACGTGGTCGCGGCCTCGGACCCCGCGCCGGGCGCGATCGTGCCGAGCAACTGGCCGGTGGGGCTGCTGGTGGCCACCGGGCCGGTCGAGGAGGGCTTCGTCATGCCGGGGCTGCTGGGGCGCGACGCCGCCGCCGTCCACCACACCCTCGAGGCGGCGGGATTCAGGGTCGAGGTGCGCGGCAACGAGGCCAACGGCATCGTGCTCTACCAGAACCCCGCGGCCGGCTCGTACGTGGCGCGCGGGGCCACGATCTTCGTCCAGGCCGGCGGCCGGGCGCGGAAATGAAGGCGCCCGCGCCCGCCGCCGCGCGCCCCCCGGCGCGTCCCGCGCCCGCGCCGCCGCTCGCCGCGGCCTCGATCCTCTCCGCCGACTGGTCGCGCCTCGGCGCCGCGCTCGAGATCCTCGATCCGGCGAGCGATTGGGTGCACTGCGATGTCATGGACAACCACTTCGTCCCCAACCTCACCTTCGGTCCCCAGCTGGTCGAGGCGGTGAGCAAGCTCTCGCCCGCCTTCCGCGACGTCCACCTGATGATCGAGCATCCCGAGCGCCTGGTGGCCGCGTTCCGCGCCGCGGGAGCGGACCGCATCACGGTTCATCTCGAAGCCTGCCCGGATCCGCGCGCGGTGCTCGACCTGGTGCGGGCGACCGGCGCCAGCACCGGGCTCGCGATCAGGCCGGGGACACCGCTCGCCGCCGCCGAGCCCTTCCTTCCCGGGCTCGACCTGCTGCTGGTCATGACGGTGGAGCCGGGCTTCGGCGGCCAGGCCTTCATGCCCGGCATGCTCGACAAGGTGCGCGCGGCGCGGACGTGGCGCGAGCGGCGTCGGGAGCGCCTCCTGATCGAGGTCGACGGGGGCATCGATCCCGCGACCGCCCCGGCGGCCCGCGAGGCGGGGGCGGACGCCTTCGTCGCCGGCCATGCGGTCTACGGGCAGGACGACCCGCGCGCCGCTCTGGCCGCGCTGCGGGCGGCGATCGGAGCGGCCTGACCGGCCCGCGCGCTCGCTCTTTCCTAATCCCTTTCGTTGTGCTATGTTGCCCGCTTTGCCAGACAGGGTGGTGACGTGTTCGAAGCGTTGACCGACCGGCTCCAGGGGATCGTCCGTCATCTCACCGGACAGGGTCGGCTGACGCCCGACAACATCCGGGAGAGCCTGCGCGACGTGCGGCGGGCGCTGCTGGAGGCCGACGTCCAGCTGGGCGTGGCGCGGGACTTCGTGGCCCGCGTCGAGCAGCGCGCCGTCGGCGAAGAAGTGCTGAAGAGCCTCACCCCCGGACAGCAGGTGGTGAAGATCGTCCGGGACGAACTCGAGAGCCTGCTGGGGAGAAGTCCGGTGACGCTGGCCGGCTCGCCCCACCTGCCGACCACG
>Ga0306921_10001753_pt1 | contig 21354 bp, 17 predicted proteins | sample sta12Cox44000080_FD_203760 | JGI IMG/M metagenome (GOLD analysis project Ga0306921, IMG submission 203760) | Lab enrichment of tropical soil microbial communities from Luquillo Experimental Forest, Puerto Rico - statoxic.12C.oxic.44.000.080 (v2)... | ecosystem: Environmental > Terrestrial >...
TCCACAACCGGCTGGTCGTCGAGACGCTCCGCCAGCAGGGCGCCATCTTCGTCGACGAGCTCGACGAGGTGCCGGACGACGCGACCGTGATCTTCAGCGCGCACGGCATCTCGCCCGCGGTGCGCGAAGAGGGCGTGCGGCGCGGCCTGCGCGTCATCGACGCGACCTGTCCGCTGGTGACGAAGGTGCATCTCGAGGCGGTCCGCTACGCGCGCGAGGACTACTCGATCGTGCTGATCGGCCACGAGGACCACGACGAGGTCATCGGCACGCTCGGCGAGGCGCCGGAGCGCATCTTCGTGATCGCCGACGTCGACGAGGTCGCGACGCTCGAGGTCCCCAATCCGGACAAGGTCGCCTACCTGACCCAGACGACCCTCTCGGTCGACGACACGCGCGACGTGATCGAGGCGCTGCGCCGGAAGTTCCCGAAGATCGTGGGGCCGTCGCGCAACGACATCTGCTACGCGACCCAGAACCGCCAGGCGGCCGTGAAGCGGCTGGCAAACGGCGTCGATCTCCTGCTGGTCATCGGCTCCAACAACAGCTCGAACGCGATCCGGCTCGTGGAGGTCGCGCGGACCGCCGGCACCCACGCCTACCTGATCAACGACGTCGGCGACATCCGCCAGGAGTGGCTTGCGAACTCCAGCCGCGTCGGCATCACCGCGGGCGCGTCCACGCCGGAGGTGCTGGTCACGCAGACGGTCGAGGCTCTTCGCGGGCAGGGCGTGGCCGTGCGTGAGGTCCACGTGGTCGAGGAGGACGTGCGGTTCGCGCTGCCGCAGGAGCTCGCGCGCATGGCCGAGGAGCGCGGGATGACCCTGCCGGCGCGGACGGCGATGCGCCAGACGATCTAGGCGCCGCGCTCCGCGACTCCTCGCCCTCGCGGGCTGTCCGGGCGCTCCGACCTGGGCGGCTTGCCGATCCGCCCGGCCGCCGGTACCATTCCGGTCCGATATGCGCCGCCGATCACCTCGGCTCGCGATCCGTCACAAGGTCTGGCTCGACGCCGGCCCGCGCTTCGCGCTGGGCGACGGCGGTGTCGTGCTGCTCCGGGCCATCGAGGCCACCGGGTCGATCAGGGCCGCCGCGCGACGCGCCGGCTGGTCGTATCGGCACACCCTCGCCTATCTCGACAACGCGGAGCGGTCCCTCGGGTTTCGGATGATCGCGCGGGCTCGAGGCGGAGTCGAGCGCGGCGGCACGGCGCTGACTCGGGAGGGTCAGGATTTCGTCCGTCGTTACGATCGCTTCCGCCGGCGCCTCGACCACGCGCTGCGCGACTTCTACGCCGCGGCCTTCCGGTAGCAACGACATCAGGCCGGGCGATCACGGAGGCTTCCCCATGCGCCGCACGCTCTACCTGCTCGCCGCCTTTCTCGCCCCGACACTCGGGGCGGGATCGTCCGCGGCGAGCGCCCAGTCGAAAGTCGTCATCCTGTCGACGACGACCAGCACGCAAGACTCCGGCCTTCTCGACGTGCTCGTGCCGATGTTCGAGCGCACGAGCGGCTATTCGGTGAAGACGGTATCGGTCGGCACCGGCCAGGCCCTGGCGCTGGCGGCGCGGGGCGAAGCCGACGTCGCGCTGGTGCACGCGTCGTCCCTCGAAAAACAGTACGTGGCCGACGGCAAGATGCACAACCGGCGGCTCGTCATGTACAACGACTTCGTCCTGATCGGCCCGGCCGAGGATCCCGCCGGTATCAAGGGAATGGCGAAGGTCGCGGAGGCGCTCAAGAAGGTCGCCGGGGCGCGAGCGCGCTTCGTTTCGCGCGGCGACAAGTCCGGGACGCATGTGCTGGAGCTCGGGCTCTGGAAGCTGGCCGGCGTCGAGCCGAAAGGCGCCTGGTATATCGAGTCCGGGCAGGGGATGGGGCAGACACTCGTCATCGCCAACGAGCGCGCGGCCTACACGCTGACGGACCGTGCGACGTTCCTCGCCTTCCAGCAGCGAGTGAAGCTGCCGATCCTCGTCGAAAAGGACCGGCTGCTCCTCAACGTCTACTCGGTGATGGAAGTGAACCCGGCGAACGGCCCGCGCGTGAACGCCGCGGGTGGCAAGGCGTTCGCCGACTTCATGGTGTCGCCGGCCACGCAGGCCGCGATCAAGTCCTTCGGCGTCAGCATGTACGGGCAGGCCCTCTTCGTGCCCATCGCCGGCAAGACCGAAGAGGAGATCGGAGGTTGAGCGGGCCATGGAGCTCATCTGGGACGGCATCCGGCAGGCATTCCTTCTCCTCCTCGGAATGGACCGAGAAGTCCTGGCGATCACCTGGCTGTCGTTTCAGATCGCCGCGACGTCGACGGGCCTGGCCCTCGCCGTGGGCATCCCGCTCGGCACGCTGATCGCCCTCACGCGGTTCCCCGCGCGCGCGCTCGTGGTCAGCCTCATCAATACGGGCATGGGGCTTCCGCCGGTGGTCGTCGGCCTCTTTGTCTCGATTTTTCTGTGGCGGGGCGGGCCGCTGGGCTTCTTCGAGCTGCTCTACACGCCCGCGGCGATCGTGATCGCCCAGTTCGTCATCGCGGCGCCGATCGTGACGGGGCTGACCCTTGCGGCCGTCCAGCAGATCCCGCCGATGTTCCGGCTCCAGATGGTCGCGATCGGGGCGTCGCGCGGCCAGCTCCTGTGGCTCTTGCTCCGCGAGGCGCGCCTGCCGATGCTGGCGGCGGTCATGGCCGGGTTCGGCGGCGTCATCTCCGAGATCGGCGCCTCGATGATGGTTGGCGGCAACATCCGGGGCCAGACGCGCGTGCTGACGACCGCCACCGTGATGGAGACGACGAAGGGAAGCTTCGACGTCGCCATCGCCCTCTCGGTGATCTTGCTGGCCATGACCTTCCTGGTGAACTACCTGCTCACGGCCCTGCAGCAGCGTCGCAGGCCCTCGTGACCGGCGCCATCCTGGAAATCGGCGGCGTCACCGTCGCGCACGGCGGCCGCGCCGTCTTGCAGATCGACCGGCTGGCCGTTCGGCGCGGCGAGATCCTGGCGATCATCGGGCCCAACGGGTCGGGCAAGTCGACGCTCCTCCGGATCATGGGGCTCCTCGATCGGCCGGCGCGAGGCGAGGTCCGGCTCGACGGCCGGGCCATCGACTGGGGACGCGGTTTGCTGACGAGCCGGCGCCGGTTCGCGTCGGTCTTCCAGGAGCCGCTGCTCGCGGACACGACGGTCGAGCGCAACGTCGCCCTCGGCCTCACCTTGCGGGGGGTGCCGGCCGGCGAGGCCCGCCGCCGCGCCGGCCACTGGATCGCGCGCTTCGGCATCGCGCCGCTGGCCGGCCGCCAAGCGCGGACTCTCTCGGGCGGCGAGGCGCAGCGCACCAGCCTGGCGCGCGCCTTCGCCATCGAGCCGGACGTGCTCCTGCTGGACGAGCCGTTCTCGGCCCTCGATCCGGCGACCCGCGAGGATCTGCTCCGCGATCTCCAGCGCGCTCTTCGCGAGACCACGCTCACGACGGTGTTCGTCACCCACGACCGGAACGAAGCGCTGCGACTGGGTGACCGCGTCGGCGTCATGCTCGAGGGGCGCCTCGAGCAGCTCGATACGCCCGAGGTCGTCTTCGGACATCCCGCGGGACCGGACGTCGCGCGTTTCGTCGGCGTCGAGAACCTCCTCCCGGGCCGGATCGCCTCAGCCGAAGGGGGGCTCCTGACCGTGGACTGCGGTGCGCTGCACGTTCTGGTTCCAGGCGAGCTCTCGATCGGGCGATCGGTGATCTTGTGCGTCCGCCCTGAAGACGTCGTGATCCGGCCCGCCTCGGCCGGGTCCATGCGAGACAGTGCGCTCAACCACCTTCGCGGGCAGGTCGCGGAGCTTATCTCGATCGGACCGCAGGTGCGCGTGCTCGTCGAGTGTGGTCAGCCGCTCGTCGCGCTGATCACTCGCCACTCCGTGGTGGAGCTGGCGCTGAAGGTGGGCAGCCCGGTCACCGCCAGCTTCAAAGCCTCGGCGGTCCACGTGATCGACCGGGGCAGCGCCGGCTGATTCAGGCGCTGAGTCCGCGCGCGGCGCGACAGTCAGCCGAGCAGGTCGTCGACGACGAGTGGGAGGTCGGGGAACGCCAGCAGCGTCAGGCTCGCGCCGCGCTCGAGCCGTGCGACGTCGCGATAGCGACCGGCGCTCGGCGCGCGGAGCACCTCGACGTGTTCGGTCGTGAGATCGAGCAGCCACACCTCACCGATACCCGCCCGCGCGTATAGCGGGATCTTGACGCGCCGGTCGAGCCGCAAGGTGGCGTCCGCTACCTCGATGATCAGCAGGACGTCCCCTGCGACGGGGTGAGCGCGGCTATAGAAGTCCGACCTCGGTCGAAGCAGCGTGATATCCGGCTGGAGCTCTGACATCTCGTCCGGGAACGCCACCGGGTTCTGGATACGCGCGATGGCCCGGCCCGCCAGCCGGGAGAAGAAGACGTGGGCCATGCGGTCCACCGTGCCGGCGTGCTGCGCGCCGGTCGGCTCGCGGACGACGATCGTCCCGGCGATCAGCTCGACCCGCGGATCGTCGGCGAGGATGCCGGCTTCTCCCATCCGGTGGTACTCGTCGATCGTGAAGCGCCGGCGGCTGGCCGCGAGGGCCATCGAGTCAGGAGGCGCGGCGGGCTTCGAGTGCGGCGAGTCGCTCGCGGATGTCGATGGCCGTCCGCAGCTCGCGATCCAGGCCGTCGATCCGGGTGTCGAGCCGTCGGATCTCGGCGATGACCTCGCCCTTGAGGGAAATCGTCTCGGTGCGGAGGGAGTCGATCTTGGCCGTGAGGCGGCCGTCGACGCCCTCGATCTTCTGATCGAGGATACGAATGTCGCCTCGAAGCGCATGAAGCTCCGGCGCGACGATGTCCTGAAACGCCTTCTTGATCTGGTCGTACACGCCCATACCGTCATTCAATCAGGCCAGTGGCCACGGGTCAACGTTCGGATTGGGATACACTTGGGGACCTCATGAGCTTCGTCAGCCACGTCGAGTGCACGGTCTGCGGCGCCCATCACGATGCCAAACGGCTTCTGACCGTCTGCGAGAAGTGCGGCCAGATGCTCGCCGTCCGCTACGACCTCCCGCGCGTGAAGGCGAGCGTGACGAAAGACGCGCTCCGGCGGCGCGGACCCGGGATGTACCGTTTCCGCGAACTGACGCCGGTCGGCGACTCGGAGGCGCTCGTGACGCTCGGCGAGGGGGGCACGCCGCTCCTCGAGCTTCCGCGGCTCGCCGCTCATTTCGGGATCCGGAAGCTGTGGGCCAAGGACGACGGCCAGAACCCGACCGGATCGTTCAAGGCACGGGGCCTCGGCATGGCGATCACGCGCGCGCGCACGCTCGGCGCGCGGGGCTTCGTGATCCCGTCGGCCGGCAACGCGGGCGGCGCCGCCGCCGTGTACGCGGCGCGGTGCGGCCTGCCGTGCGTCGTCATCGTGCCGCGCGGGACGCCGCCCGCCGCGGTCGCCGAGGCGCAGATCGCCGGCGCGTACGTCTTCACGATCGAAGGCTCGATCGCGACGGCCGGGCGCGTCGTGGCCAGGGTCGCCCCCCAGCTCGGCTGGTTCGATCTCTCGACGCTCAAGGAGCCCTACCGGCTCGAAGGCAAGAAGACGATCGGTCTCGAGGTGGCCGAGCAGCTCGACTGGCGGATGCCCGAAATCCTGCTCTATCCCACGGGCGGCGGCACCGGGCTCGTGGGGATCCCCAAGGGATATGAGGAGCTGAGCGCGATGGGCTGGCTGTCGGGATCGCTGCCGCGCTTCTTCGCCGTCCAGGCCGACGGGTGCGCCCCGGTCGTGAAGGCCTTCGCTGCGGGTGCCGAGACGACGACCGCGTGGGAGAACCCGACCACCCACGCCGCCGGGCTCCGGGTGCCCTCCCCCTTCGCGGGCCGCCAAATGCTGCGCATCCTTCGAGAGACCCGGGGCGGGGCCCTTGCCGTGACCGAAACCGCTATCCAGGACGCCCAGCGCCTCGTAGCCCGGACCGAGGGGATCTGGACCGCGCCCGAATCGGCCGCGCTCGTCGCCGCGCTCGCCCAGCTCAAGGACCGCGGCGAGGCCCTGCGCGACGCCGAGATCATGCTGATCTTCACCGGCGCGGGCCTCAAGTACGAGCCGCCGGCGTTCCCGGCGCCCACCGACCTGGACGGGTCGGAAGAGGAGATCCTGGCCAGGGTGAGGCGCACGGTCGGGGCTTAACAGGGTCCCGCCTTCGGTGGTAGCATCTGCCCACCGCATCGCTCGTTCCAGGGAGGCCTGCTGATGGCGATCGAGATCGGGAAGATCCGGAACGTCGGCGTCGTCGGTCACGGTGGCGTCGGCAAAACATCCCTCGTCGAAGCCATGCTGTTCGCGGCCGGCGCGGTGACGCGCTTGGGCAAGGTGGACGACGGCTCGACTACGACCGACTTCGATCCCGACGAAATCCGGCGCAAAATCTCGATCAACACCTCGGTGGCGTATCTTGACTGGAAAGGCCACCACATCAATCTGGTCGACACCCCCGGGTACGGCGACTTCATCGCCGACGCCCGCGCCGGCCTTCGCGTGGTCGAGGCAGCGATCGTCGTGGTGGACGCGGTGGCGGGCGTGCAGGTCCAGACCGAGAAGGTCTGGAAGTTCGCCACCGAGTACGATCTGCCGCGGGTGGTCGTGGTCAATCGCCTCGACCGCGAGCGCGCGGACTTCTTCCGCACGTTCGAGTCGCTGGGCAAGCGGCTCAAGGGGCGGCTGGTCGCGCTGCACCTGCCGGTCGGCGAGGAAGCCGGATTCAAGGGGTTCGTGGACCTGGTCAAGATGAAGGCCGTCACCTTCGCCGGGGGCAAGCCCACGGAGGGCGAGATCCCGGCCGACCTCGCCGACCGGGCCAAGGAGTATCGTGAGAAGCTCGTCGAGGCGGCCGCCGAGACCGACGACGACCTGCTGGCCAAGTATCTGGAGGAAGGCTCGCTCGGCGAAGCCGAGATGCTGAAGGCCCTGCGCGCGGGCATCTCGCAGGGCAAGCTCATGCCGGTGCTGTGCGCCGCGGCATCGAAGTCGATCGGCGTCCACGCGCTGCTGGACCTGATCGTGGCCGAGCTGCCCTCGCCGGCCGACCGCGCGGAGATCGCGGGCACGGATCTGAAGGCCAAGCAGGAGGCCACGCGCCCCGCGGACGCGAAGGCTCCGGTGACCGCGCTCGTGTTCAAGACGCTCAGCGATCCCCATATCGGCAAGCTCTCGCTCTTCCGCGTCATGACCGGCACGCTCAGGGCCGACTCGACCCTGTTCAATCCGGCGCACAGCGCGCGCGAGCGCATGGGCCACGTGTCGTGGCTGCAGGGCAAGACGCAGAAGAACGTCGAGGCGCTCGGGCCCGGCGAGATCGGTGTCGCCCAGAAGCTCAAGGAGACGCAGACCGGGGACACGCTCACCGAGGAGGCGCAGCCGTTCGCGCTGCCGAAGATCACCTTCCCGGAGGCGGCCATCTCCTTCGCCATCCAGCCCAAGACCCGCGGCGACGAGGACAAGATCTCGAACGCGCTGGCGCGCATCTCGGAAGAGGATCCGACCGTCCACTATCACTTCGATCCGGAGACCAAGCAGCTCCTGGTCTCCGGGGTCGGCAGCCTGCACGTGGAGATGGTCGTCGAGCGCATGAAACGCAAGTACAACGTCGAGGTGAACCTGCTGCCGCCGCGCATACCCTACAAGGAGACGGTCAAGGGGCGCGCCGAGGGGCAGGGCAAGTACAAGAAGCAGACCGGCGGGCGCGGCCAGTACGGCGACACGTGGCTGCGCGTCGAGCCGATGCAGCGTGGCGGCGGGTTCGAGTTCGTCGACGACATCTTCGGGGGAGCCGTGCCGCGCAACTTCATCCCGTCGGTCGAGAAGGGCGTGCGCGACTGCATGAAGAAGGGCATCCTGGCCGGCTATCCGGTCGTGGACATGAAGGTCACGCTCTACGACGGCTCCTATCACGACGTCGACTCGTCCGACATGGCGTTCCAGATCGCGGCCTCGATGGGCCTGCAGAAGGTGTTCATGGACGCCCGGCCCATCCTGCTCGAGCCGATCATGAACGTCGAGATCACGACCCCCGCGGATCACGCGGGCGACGTCATCGGCGACCTGAACTCGCGGCGCGGCCGGATCGTCGGCATGGAGCCGGCGGGCGAGACCGCCGCGGTGCGCGCCGTGGTGCCGATGTCCGAGATGCTGACCTATGAGTCGAGCCTGCGCTCGATGACCGGCGGCCGCGGCGGCTACTCGATGGAGTTCTCACACTACGAGGAGGTCCCGTCTTCCCTCGCCGACAAGGTCATCAAGGAAGCGAAGGCGGAGCGGGAGAAGGCCGAGAAGCACTAGAGCGATCGGGGGCCTCCTGTAGAATAGGGCCCAATGATCTTCCAGCAGATCCTCAACGAAGAGTCCGGCTGCCTGTCGTACCTGATCGGCTGCGGCGAGGCCGGGAAGGCCCTCGTCGTCGATCCAGGCCGTGACCGCGTTCCCGAATATCTCAGGCTCGCGGCGAAGAAGGGCCTGACGATCAGCCACATCCTCGAGACACATACCCACGCCGACCACATCTCGGGCAACCGCGATCTGGCCGAGGCCGTGCGGGCGCCGATCCTCGTGCACGCTACGGCCGGGGTGGCCTTCGAGCACCAGGGCGTGAGCGACGGCGACGAGATCCGGATCGGCAACGTGCGCTTCAAGATCGCTCACACGCCTGGCCACACCCCCGACTCGATCTGCGTGATGGTCTCGGACCTGTCTCGCGGCGAGGCGCCGTGGTTCGTCTTGACCGGCGACATGCTGTTCGTCGGCTCGGTCGGGCGCCCTGATCTCGGCGGCGCGCGCGCGGCCGAGGACGCCTGGGAGAGCCTCCAGCGCGTGCTGCTGCCGCTCGACGACAGCGTCGAGGTCTATCCCGCCCACGGCGCGGGCTCGGCGTGCGGCAAGGCGATGTCGGCGAAGTCGGGCTCGACGATCGGCTTCGAGCGCCGCTTCAATCCGGCGCTCCAGCTCCGCGACCGCCAGGCGTTCGTCGATTTCATCATGAAGGATCTGCCGGCCAAGCCGCCCTCCTTCGAGAAGATCGTCGGCAAGAACAAGGGGCTGATCTCGCTCGCCGCCGCCAAGCCGCGGCCGTTCACCGCGCGCGAGGCGTGGGAAGCCGTGCAGCGCGGCGACGTCGTGCTGGACCTGCGCGATCCCGGGACCTACGGCGAGATGCATATCGCCGGCGCGGTCAACGTGTGGATCGAGAGCCCGCAGTTCGCCGAGCGCGTCGCGGGTATGGTGCCGTCCGGCGCCTCCTTGCTCCTGCTGGCCCAGGGGCCATCCGATCTCGACCGCGCCGTCCAGGCGCTGTCGCGTGTCGGCATCGACGAGATCACCGGCTTCCTGCAGTGGGGGATGATCGAGTGGCGCAGCGAGGGCTTCCCGATCGAGTCGGTGCCACAGATCACGGTCTCCGAGCTGGCCGAATGGCTCGAGCAGGGGCGCGACGTGGCCGTGATCGACGTGCGCGAGCACGTCGAGTGGATCGACGGCCACATCGACGGCGCCATCCACCTGCCGATGCTGGAAGCGACGGCGCGCCGCGCCGAGGTTCCGGCCGACCGGCCCAAGGCGGTCCTCTGCGCGGGCGGCCTGCGCTCGAGCACGGCGATCAGCGCGCTCAAGCGGCACGGCCTTTCGAACTGGTTCAACGTCACCGGCGGCATGACGGCGTGGAAGCGCTTCGGCTATCCCGTCGTGCGCTCCTCGTCGGACCCGGCCTCCGCTCCTCGCGCGTGATCGCATAGTGGGAGTGCGAGCCGAAGCGGTGCCTCCGCTGAGGCGAGCCCTTCAGTGAAATCGAGTGCGTTCGCTCCGCTGTGTGCCGCGGTGTTCGTGCGCCCGTGGCTGGTCTGGGGCTCGGCCGTGCTCGTCGCCACCCTCAACGTTTTCCTCTTCGCATTCGATCGTCCGTGGACTGCCTCGGACGGGCTCCGCAACTGGGGCGACTGGGTGCTGACCGGCGCCGGCCTCGTGCGCCGGCCGGACCTCCTGCCGCCCTGGCTCTACTCGGGCTCGCTCCTGAACATCGGCGTGATCGTCGGCGGCGCCATCGCCGCGCTCCTTTCGCGCGAGTTCGCGATCCGGGTGCCCGCGCGCGCCGAGCTCGTCAAAGGCGGCGCCGGCGGGCTCCTGATGGGCGTCGGCGCCGTGCTCGCCTTCGGATGCAACATCGGCGGGTTTTTCTCGGCGACGAGCGCGCTTTCACTCTCCGGCCTCGGGATGATGCTCGGGCTCGGAGCCGGCGCGTTCATCGGCCTGCGCTATCTGATCTGGGAGGTTGCGCACCGGCCGCAGTGGTCGCGCGGCGGCGGGCGCATCTATCTGCAGGCCGGCGGCCCGGCGGCCGCAGGCCACGCCTGGGCCGGGGTGATCGTCGCCGGGCTCGTCGCGGCGGCGCTGGTCCTCTACACCCGCGCGGGCTACGGGCCGCAGGGCGTGTTCCTGCTCTTCGGTGCCGCCTTCGGCGTGGTCTTCCAGCGGTCGCGGTTCTGTCTGGTCCGCGCTTTTCGTGAGCCGTTCATGACCGGTGATGCGGAGCACACGCGGGCCGCGGCCCTGGCGCTCGCCGTCTCGACGCTCGGCTTCGCGATCTTGAAGTTCACCGACCTCAAGGACAAAAGCGAGTGGGTGTTCCCGGCGGCGGGGATCGGCTCGCTCGCCGGCGGCCTGGCCTTCGGTGTCGGGATGACGCTCGCGGGCGGCTGCGGGGCGGGCTCGCTCTGGCGCGCCGGCGAAGGGCAGGTGAAGCTCTGGGCCGCGGTCGCGTGCTTCGCCCTGGGCGCGTCGCTCGCGCGCCTCGTCGCGGCGCAGACCGGGCTCCTCCAGAAGCTCGGCGTCGCGGTGTTCCTGCCGTCGTCGCTCGGCTGGGGAGGCGCCATCGCGTTGATCGTCGCGATCGCGCTCGCGTGGGCTATGCTGTCGACCTGGAACGAGGAGACGCACACGTTCAGCGTGGTCTAGCGGAGGAACGGATGAACGCGTCGACGCGGAGAGAATTCCTTCGGACGTCGTCCTGGGCAGGGCTCGGGCTCTTCGCCGCGGGCTGCGCGCCGAAGGTGTCTGACTTCGCGCGGAAGTCGGGCCGCCGCGTGGTCGTGATCGGTGGCGGCTGGGGCGGAGCCACGGCGGCGAAGTACGTCCGCCTGGCCGATCCGTCGATCGAGGTCGTCCTGCTCGAGCCCAACAAAGAATTCGTCTCGTGTCCGTTCTCGAATCTGGTGCTGAGCGGCCAGCGCATGATCGAGAGCCTGACCTTCAACTACGACGGTCTGCGCGACCACGGCGTCCGGGTCCTGCACGAGACGGCCACGATGATCGAGCCCGACGTCCGGCGCGTACGCGTGGGCACCGCGGCGCTGCCCTACGACCGGCTCATCGTTTCGCCGGGCGTCGAGTTCCAGTGGGATCAGGTCGAGGGCCTCGCCGCCGCGCAGGATCGCGTGCTCCACGCCTGGAAGGCCGGCCCGCAGACCGTCGAGCTGGCCCGGCAGCTCCAGGCCATGCCGGACGGCGGCGTGTTCGTGCTGACGATCCCGCCGGCCGCCTATCGCTGCCCGCCGGGGCCCTACGAGCGCACGTGCCAGGTCGCCTGGTACCTGAAGAACGCGAAGCCGAAGTCGAAGCTGATCGTGCTCGACGCGAACCCCAACATCATCTCGAAGACCGCGCTGTTCCGCGCCGCCTGGGCCGCGTACCCGAACATCGACTACCGCGGCTCGAACAAGGTGGTGAAGGTCGATCCGGGCGCACGAGAGGTGACCACGGAGCTCGGCGACAAGTTGAAGTACGACGTCCTCAACCTGATCCCGCCCCAGCGGGCCGGGACGATCGCGGTCACCGCGGATCTCGTCGGCGCCGACAAGCGCTGGTGCGAGGTCAACCATCTCACCTACGAGTCGGCCAAGCACAAGAACATCCACGTGATCGGCGACGCGACGATCGGGCTGCCGGTGCCGAAGTCGGGCAACGTCGCCAACGCGATGGGGAAGATCTGCGCCGTCGCGGTCGCGAGCCTGCTCAACGACAAGCCTGTGCCGACCATGGCGCCCGGGAACACCTGCTACAGCTGGGTGAGCGACCGGGAGGCGATCGCCGTCGTCAACACCTACAAGATCGACGGTGGGAAGGTGGTGCAGATCGAGCAGAAGCTGACGCCGGGGCAGTCGGAGGCGTGGGCTCAAAACGCTGTGGGGTGGGCGAATAGTATTTGGGCGGACATGCTGGGCTAGGCGCAGACGAATGATAAGGGCCCATCTGCTTCGTTGGCGACCTCGGTCCTTCCTGCGGCGTATGCGGCATACGCCTCGGTCGGGCCTCGGCCGCCGCCTCGCATCTGGACCCTTCTCATTCGTCTGTACGGCGCTCATCGATTGCTCGGTGCGAAAGGACGTGACGACGATGCGCGTTTCCACGAGTGTGTGGTGCGTGCTGCTCATGCTTGTGGTGGTTGGGCTTGTGGTGGCGCGGCCGGTGGGGGCGGGGCCGCTCGATATGTCTGGGGCGCCGCAGGCGATGGTGTGCAGTGCATGTCACGGGTTCGGGGGCCAGAGCCGGTCGAACACGATGCCGATCCTGGCCGGTATCGCGCCCTGGTATTTCAAGAAGGCGATCCAGGACTACGCGGCCGGCAAAAGGACGTCGCCCGAGATGGAGCCCTACGCGAAGATGGTGATGCAGTCGGGCATCGACGACATCGCGGCGTACTTCGCGGCGCAGGCGCGCACGGCGTCGCCCGTCAAGGTCGATCCCGCGGCCGTCGAGCGCGGGCGCGCGGCGGCTGCCCAGTGCACGGTCTGTCACGGCGCTTCGGGCCGGGGCGATGCCTCCAAGGGTGTTCCCGACCTCACGGGCCAGCCGCCCGGATATCTGCGCAACCAGATGCTCCTCTTCAAGGCCGATCGGCGTAGCCCGGGCGACGAGCAGCTCAAGGCGGTGAAAGCGCTGATGCGAACGATCCCCGAGGCGCAGATCGCGGATCTCGCCGCCTACTGGTCGAGCATCCGGTAAGTGGAACTCGCCGATGGGGCGATTCTCGTGGGTCTCGGGCTTGCCATCGGCGCCTTCGGCACGCTCATCGGTGCCGGCGGCGGATTTCTCCTGGTGCCCCTCTTCGTCCTCGGCTATCACTTTCCGCCGGCGCAGGCGGTCGGCACCTCGCTCTCGCTGGTGTTCCTCAACGCGGGGTCCGGGAGCGTGGCCTATCTGCGGCAGCGACGGGTCGATCTCTCACTCGGCTGGAAGTTCGCGGCCGCGACCGTTCCCGGCGCCGTCATCGGCGCCTTTCTCACGCGGTCGATCTCGTCGTCGCTGTTCAGTCTGCTCTTCGGCATCGTGCTGGTGGCGATCGCGGTGCTCCTCTTCTCCGGCATCGCGATGGCGCCGTCGGCCCGCGCCGGGCTCCGGCAGGTCGTGGACTCGTCCAGCGAGGCGCACACCTACCGGGTCGACGTCTGGAAGGGCGTCGTCGTCAGCCTGCTCGTCGGGTTCATGTCGAGCATCCTCGGCATCGGCGGCGGCATCATCCACGTGCCGTTCCTGATCGTCGCGTTGAGCCTGCCGATCCACATCGCCACCGCCACCTCGCACTTCGTTCTCAGCATCTCGGCGTTCGTCGGCGCCGCGACGTTCCTGGCCCTGGGTAACGTCGACCTCCGCACGGTCGCGCTCATGGGGGTGGGCATTCTCGTCGGCGCCCAGCTCGGAGCCCGGGCGTCGCTTCGCGCGGGCGCGACGTTGATCCGGAGGATCCTGGCCGGCTCGCTCGCCGTGGTCGGGCTGCGGATGATCCTGCAGGGGCTCCGCCTTGCATAGGCGAGGTTGACGTGCGTTACGGCTTCGTGATCGATCAGCGCCGCTGCATCGGCTGTCACGCCTGTACGGTGGCGTGCAAGGAGGAAAACCGGGTCCCGCTCGGGGCGTTTCGCACCTGGGTGAAGTACGTCGAGCGCGGCACCTTCCCGAACACTCGGCGCTACTTTTCCGTGCTCCGCTGTAACCACTGCGACGCGGCGCCCTGCGTGACCATCTGCCCGACCGTTGCGCTCTACCGGCGGGCCGACGGCATCGTCGACTTCGACGGCCGCCGCTGCATCGGGTGCAAGTCGTGCATGCAGGCCTGTCCCTACGACGCGCTCTACATCGATCCGGAGACGTCGACGGCGGCCAAGTGCAACTACTGCGCGCACCGGGTCGAGGTCGGCCTCGAGCCCGCGTGCGTGATCGTGTGCCCGGAGCGGGCGATCATCCCCGGCGACCTGGACGACCCGACCTCACAGATCGCCACCATCGTGGCGCGTGAGCCGGTGCAGGTGAGGAAGGCGGAGCAGGGCACGCGGCCCAAGGTCTTCTACGTGGGCGCGGACGCCGCGTCGCTCACGCCGGAGCTTCAGACCGCATCGGAGCGTTATCTCTGGGCGGAGCGGCCGCGCGAGGAAGTGGACCTGATGAAGATGGTCGCGGCCGCCCGGGAGACCGAGCGCGGCCCGGAGGACTCCGCGCTCAGCCGGCCGGTCTACGACGCGCCGCACGCCGTGCGGCCGTGGGGCTGGAAGGTCTCGGCGTATCTGTGGACGAAATCCATCTCGGCCGGCGCGCTGCTCGTCGCGGCCTTCGCGGGCTCCGAGTCGTGGGGCGGCCTCTTCACCACCGTGGCGCCGGCGCTCGGCCTCCTGTTCCTGGCCATCACGACCGCGCTTCTCGTCGTGGACCTCAAGCGCCCGGAGCGCTTCGCCTATATCTTGACAAAGCCGAACTGGCGTTCGTGGCTCGTGTGGGGCGCCTGGATCCTGATGGCGTTCGGCGTCGTCGGCGTGGTGTGGCTGGCGGCGGGCGCGACGGGACATCCGGACGTGCTCCACCTGGCGCTCGTGCCGTCGATGCTCCTGGCGCTTGCGACCGCGGGGTACAGCGCGTTCCTCTTCGGTCAGGCCGAGGGGCGTGATTTCTGGCAGAGCCCGCTCGTGCTGCCGCACCTGATCGTCGCCGCCGTGCTCGCGGGCGCCGCCAGCCTGTCGATCGCCGCCGCCGTCGCGCCCACCCAGAGTAGTGTCGCCGATCCGAGCGTGACCCTGTGGCCGCTCCTGTTCCTGTCGCTGGTCGCCCACGGGTTTCTGGTCGGGCTCGAGGTCTTCACCCGGCATGCGGTCCACGATGCGACCCTGGCGGCGCGGCTGATCCGGCGCGGCCGGTATCGCGTGCGGTTCTGGATCGGCATCGCGCTGGGCGGCGTGCTCCTGCCGATGGCGTTGATGATCCTCGGCGCGGCGGCGGATTCGACCGCGCTGAGCACGCTCGGCGCCGTCCTTGCGCTCGCAGGTCTCTGGCTCTGGGAGGACTTGTGGGTGAAGGCCGGGCAATCCGCTCCACTGAGCTAGGACACCCATGACAGAACGTGCCGCCGCGCCGCTTCACCCGGTTGCCCGGGAGCTTGCCGCGTCCCAGGGAGTCCTCGAGAGCTACCCGCCCGTCGAGCGCTGGGACGACTGGGAAGAGTACGATCCGGTCGCCTGGCCCGAGAAGGTCAAGCGGCGTTACTCGCTGATCCCAACGATCTGCTTCAACTGCGAGGCGGCCTGCGGGCTCCTTGCCTACGTCGATCGCGAGACGCTCGCGATCCAGAAGTTCGAGGGCAACCCGACGCACCCGGGAAGCCGCGGGCGCAACTGCGCCAAGGGGCCAGCGACGCTCAATCAGGTGACCGATCCCGAGCGGATCCGCTATCCGCTGCGCCGCGTCGGGCCGCGCGGGGGCGGGCGGTGGGAGCGCGTCACGTGGGACGAGGTGCTCGACGACATCGGCGGGCGCATCCGCAAGGCGCTGGTCGAGGGACGGCAGCGCGAGGTCATGTACCACCTCGGCCGACCCGGCCACGAGCTCGTCTACCTGCAGCGCGTCTTCCACGCCTGGGGTATCGACGGCCACAACAGCCACACCAACGTCTGCTCGGCGAGCGCGCGGGCCGGCTACGCGTTCTGGCACGGCATGGACCGGCCGTCGCCCGACCACGCGAACGCGCGCTTCATCCTGCTGCTCTCCTCGCACCTGGAGACGGGCCACTACTTCAACCCGCACGCCCAGCGAATCATCGAGGCCAAGTCGCGCGGCGCCAAGATCGCGGTCTTCGACACGCGTCTCTCCAACACGGCGTCGATGGCCGACTGGTGGGTGGCGCCGTGGCCGGGGTCGGAGTCGGCCGTGCTGCTGGCGATGGCGCACATCCTCGTGCGCGAGAAGCTCTACGACCGCGAGTTCGTCCGCCGGTGGGTGAACTGGGACGAGTACCTGCGCGAGGAGCGGCCCGAGCTGCCGGTGACGTTCGAGTCGTTCGAGCGCGCGATCGACGAGCTATACAGGCGCTTCACGCCCGAGTTCGCCGAGGCCGAGAGCGGCGTCGCCGCCGCCACCGTCGTCGAGATCGCGCGTGAGATCGGCCGCGCCGGCTCGGCGCTGGCGACCCACATCTGGCGCAACACGGCCGCCGGGAACCTCGGCGGCTGGCAGGTGGCGCGCGCGCTCGAGCTGATCGTCGTGCTGATGGGCGCGGTCGGCACGCCCGGCGGCACCGCCCCGAGCGCCTGGAACAAGGCGGTGCCGGCGCCGCCGATGATGCCGCCGCCGGGCAAGATCTGGAGCGAGCTCCTGATGCCGCGCGAGTACCCGCTCGCGTTCTTCGAGATGAGCTTCCTGCTCCCGCACTTCCTGCGGGAGGGCCGCGGGAAGCTCGCGATGTACTTCACCCGTGTCTACAACCCGGTGTGGACGAACCCCGACGGGATGTCGTGGATCGAGGCGCTGACGGATGAGACCAAGATCGAACGACATGCATGTCTGACCCCGATATGGAGTGAGACGGCGTGGTTCGCCGATTTCGTATTGCCGATGGGCCACGCCTCCGAGCGCCACGACTTGATGTCCCAGGAGACTCATGCGGCGCGCTGGATCGGCTTCCGCCAGCCGGTGCTGCGCGTCGCCCTCGAGAAGGCGGGCAAGCGCTTCGACCTCACGTGGCAGGCGCACGAGGCGGCGGGCATCGGGCAGATCTGGGAAGAGGACGAGTTCTGGATCGAGCTCTCCTGGCGGATCGATCCCGACGGCACGCTCGGCATCCGCAAGTACTTCGAGTCGCCGTATCGCCCGGGCGAGAAGCTCCGGATCGAGGAACAGTACCGGTGGATGTTCGAGAACAGCGTGCCCGGGCTGCCGGAAGCCGCCGCCCGGGAGAAGCTGACGCCGCTCGCCTACATGCGGAAGTACGGCGCGTTCCTGGTCGAGGACGGCGTCTATCGCACCCACGAGCAGGCTCCGCCGGCGCGCGAGCTCGACGGCGCGACGGTCGATCCGGTCACGAAGGTGGTCGCCAAGAGCGGCCAGACCATCGGCGTCGAGATCGACGGCCGGCGCCACATTGGATTCCCGACGCCGTCGCGCAAGCTCGAATTCTTTTCCAAGACCTTGAAGGCGTGGAAGTGGCCGGAGCAGGCCGTGCCGAACTATATCCGGAGCCACGTCCACTGGTCGAACCTCGATCGCGCGAAGGGCGAGATGGTGCTGCTGCCGACCTTCAGGCTCCCGACCTTGATCCACACGCGCTCGGGGAACGCGAAGTGGCTCTACGAGATCTCGCACACGAACCCACTCTGGCTCCATCCGGAGGACGCGACGCGGCTCGGCGTGGCCACCGGCGATCTCTTGAAGATCGCGACGCGCATCGGCCACTTCGTCGACAAGGTGTGGGTGACCGAGTCCGTGCGCCCGGGCGTCGTGGCGTGCTCGCATCACCTCGGGCGGTGGCGGCTGCACGAGGACGCCGGCGGCGAACGGTGGTCGACGGCCCTCGTGGATCTGAGCCGGCTCGACGCGGGCAAGTGGCGCATGCGGCAGGTCCACGGGCCGCGGCCGTTCGCGAGCGACGATCCGGACTCGTCGCGGATCTGGTGGAACGAGGCCGGCGTGCACCAGAACCTGACGTTCCCGGTGCAGCCGGATCCGGTCAGCGGCCAGCACTGCTGGCACCAGAAGGTGACCGTGACGCGGCCCGGCCCCGACGACCGCTACGGCGACGTCTTCGTCGACACCGACAAGTCGTTCGAGGTCTACCGCGAGTGGCTGGCGCTCGCGCGTCCGGCCCCGGGCCCCGACAACCTCAGGCGGCCGCTCTGGCTCCCGCGCGCGTTCAAGCCGGACGCATCTGCGTATCGTCTGGACGCCGGGTAGCGACGCGCCGTCACAGCGATCCTCTCGCTGACTCGCCACGACCTTTGCGCCGACGACAACTGCGCCGCCGGCGCGCTACTGCTCGATGACCTGGTCGGCCTGCAGCAGCAGTGTCTTGGGAATCGTCAACCTGAGCGTCTTCGCCGTCTTCTGGTTGATGACGAGCTCGAACTTCGTCGGGTCTTCGATCGGCAAATCGCCCGGATTGGCGCCCTTCAGAACCTTGTCCACGTATCGCGCGGCGCGCCGGAACGAGTCGGTCAGGCTCGAGCCATAGGAGATCAGACCGCCGGCTTCAACGTCGGCCTTCGTTGCAAACATGGTCGGGATGCGCTGCTTGATCGCGAAGTCGATGATGATCGGCCTGTAAGCGGTCGTGATTGGGCTGGCAATGATGAGCAAGGCATCGGGGCGGCTCTGCGTCATCGCGGCGAAGGCCTTCGGGACATCGTTGGGGTCTCGCACCTCGACGAGCTGAAGCGTCACTCGCAGCTTGCGCGCTGCCGACTGCGCTTCTTGCCACTGGCGCAGTCCACCCTGATTGGCCGGATTCCAGAGGACGGCGGCGCGGGAGAGCTTCGGAACGGCCTCCTTGAGCAGCTCCAGCCGTTTTCCGTTGAGTCCTTCCGCCGACCAGCCCGTGCCCGTGATATTCCCGCCCGGTCGGGCGACGCTCTTGACGAGCCCTTCTTCGACCGGATCGCCGAGCGCCGGGACGATGATGGGAATCGCTTTCGTCGCCTCTCTCGCGGCGTCGATCGCCCCCGGCACCGCGACGATGACGTCGACCTTCAGGTTGACCAGCTCGGCCGCCAGATCGGGCAAGAGCTCACGATTCCACGCCGCCGAACGGTAATCGATGACGACATTCTGGCCCACGATGTAGCCGAGCTCTCTCAGGCCATCGAGGAAGGCGGCGCGTTCGGCAGAGGGCGGGTCGGCGAGCGGCGACACGACCAGATATCCGATCCGTGGGACCTTGTCCGCCGAGCGCTGCGCGTCGGCAGCGGGCGCACACACGATCACGAAGGCAAAGGCCAGGAGCTTCAGGGCGCGGCGCGCGGTCCTTGGGCTCACAGGAGCGGTTGTCCCGGCTTCCCGACCAAGCGCATACTTCCTCCCCGAGAGATGGACGTGGGGAGACTCTGGGTCGGCATCAGCAACTTGTCAAGGCGGTGGTGGCTGCTCCCTGTCCTCGCCTGCGGAACGATCGGGATCCTCCTCGCGGCGAACGCCTGGGGCCACGTCCACGAGGTGTCGAAGGTACGGTTCGTCGAGCATTCCCCAGCGGTATTCGATGCCGCGCAGCGGGATCGCAAGCCGGTCTTTCTGCTCGTCAGCGCGGTCTGGTGTTACTGGTGCAAGTACTTCGAGGATCAGGTCCTGGCGGACGCGGAGGTCTCGGATTACCTGAATCGGCATTACCTGAACGTCTTCGCCGACCACGACCGGCGCCCGGACCTCGTGCGCAAGTATGTCCGGGGACTGCCGATGATCGTACTCTTCGGTTCTGACGGCCGTGTCCAGCAGTCGTTCGCGGGCGTGCTCAAGAAGGACGATTTCCTGGGCGTCGTGAAGGACGTCGCCACCTTGCCGCCTTCGACCCCCGCCCCCCGACCGGATGTCGCTTCGTCTCCGGCGCCGGTGACCGCGGATACGTATCAGCGCCTTCGCCAGGACATGCTGCGCTTCGTCGCCGAGCACCTGGACACGGTCTATGGCGGGTTCGGCGCCGGCGACAAATATCCTCAGCCGCGGCTGCTCGCCTATCTGCTCGAGCTGCACCGGGCCACGGGGGATCGCCGCTATCTCGTGGCGGTCGAGAAGAGCCTCGACGGGATCCTGGGGGCCCTCTACGACCCTGTGGACGGTGGATTCTATCGCTACGCCGAGGGACGGGAGTGGCGCCGCCCACACTACGAGAAGCTCGTGCATCTCAACGCGACCCTGGCGGCCGTCCTCGGCGAGGCTCACCGCATGACGGGCAGCGCACGCTACCGCGAAGCGGCAGATCGAACGTCCGCCTATCTGCTCCGAACCCTCCACGATGCGACCGCGGGAGGCTTTTACAGCAGCCAGAGCGCCGACCCCGCGTATTACCGCCTGGCACGGGAGCAACGGCGCGCCGCGCGGCAGCCGGCCGTGAATCGCGACAAGATCACCGCGTGGAACGCCGAAGCGGCCATCGCACTGCTCGCCCTGAGCCAGTCCCTGGCGAGAAACGATCTTCGCGACGCTGCCCTTCGCACGCTCGAGTTCATTCGGGTGAATCTCGTGGGCGAGAAAGGTGTGTTCCACCTCTACGAGTCTCGGACCGGCCAGAAGTATGGCGAAGGTCAGGTCGATGACAACGCGTGGGCTGCGCTCGGGCTCCTCGAGGGTTATCGCGTCGCCACCGTGGAATCGAACCGGCAGGCGGCACAGCAGGTGCTGCGCTTTGCCGTGGCCGACCTCTTCGATCCGGGCCGAGGGGCATTCGGCAGAGACAAAGATCTTCCGCTCGCGCTCGACGCCAACGGGGTGATGGCCGAGGCTCTGCTCCGGGCGCGGCAGGCCGGAGGCCCCGCCGACTATGTCGATGTCGCCCGACGCGTCCTCACGACCTTTGGCGGAACCGCGCACGCTCTCCTGGGCGAGGGCGACGACAGGGCGCCCCGAGCCTCCGATGCCGTGTACTATCTGCGGGCCTACGCGCAGGTGATCGCGCGGGCCTCGCAGAGCGAGCCGCGGCGCTGATGTGCCAGTCTGCGGGCGGTCACCGGATTCCGGGCACGCTCATCGGCTTGCCGTTGTCGAACGCGGTCATGAAGAGCTCGAGATCCGCGTACTCCGGCGCATCCGCGGGCAAATAGTTCATGCCGAGCGGTAGCATGCACACCTGGAAGCGCTTTCGAATGTCCCAGACGCCGCGATACGCCATGAACCAGAGCGGGAAGTGCCGGGTCAACCCCTCCCGCGCCAGACTGAGCTGGCGCGAGCCTGCCCACCTTCCGGCGCCTCGATCCGTATCGTGGCAGTCGGCGCAGGCGTGGTTGCGCTGGCCTACCCGCTTGAAGTACACGGCTCGCCCACGCTCGTAGGCGGCAGCGGCCTCGGGGCTCGTGACGT
>Ga0306921_10001755_pt1 | contig 21348 bp, 29 predicted proteins | sample sta12Cox44000080_FD_203760 | JGI IMG/M metagenome (GOLD analysis project Ga0306921, IMG submission 203760) | Lab enrichment of tropical soil microbial communities from Luquillo Experimental Forest, Puerto Rico - statoxic.12C.oxic.44.000.080 (v2)... | ecosystem: Environmental > Terrestrial >...
GCGTAAAGAAGTCTGCCTATCAAATCCTGCGCAGGCCAGTGATCACGGAAAAAGGCCTGGGCGTGAAGGAGACCGAAGGCACGCTGGTCTTCGAAGTAGCGTCCAAGGCGACCAAGACGGAGATCAAGCAGGCCGTTCAGCATGTCTTCAAGGTGAAGGTGGATTCGGTGCGCACTGCCAATTTCGAAGGCAAGGAGCGGCGCCGCGGCAAGTTCACCGGGTATCGTCCCGATTGGAAGAAGGCGTACGTGAGATTGAAAGCGGGCGAAAAGATGCCCGAGTACGCGGAGAACCTCTAGACGGCAGTGCCCAGTGAGTGGTGGATTGGTGGTTAAAAGTAAAAAAAGCAGCTCCCTCGATTCGGACTGCAGTCCTCGTTCGGGATGACAGGTTCGAGGGTTTTGTGAAGAGCGAAGTGCGACAACCAAGAACAAACAGAGAGTAAAGCCTCCCCCCTGTACGCCAAAGCCGGGGCAGGATGTGGCACGGGTAACAAGCGAGTAGAAACATGGCGATCAAAACTTACAGACCGGTTACTCCGACGCGGCGGTTCATAACCACCACGGTCAACGACGATCTTACGACCAGCCGGCCGTACAAGCCGCTGACCCAACCCAAGCAGCGCACAGGCGGACGCCGCAACGCGGGCGACTTAACCATCTGGCATCGCGGCGGCGGTCACAAGCGCAAACTGCGCATCATTGATTTCAAGCGCGACAAGTTCGGGGTGCCGGCGACGGTGGCTTCGATTGAGTACGATCCCAATCGCTCTGCCCGCATCGCGCTGCTGAACTACGCCGATGGCGAGAAGCGCTATATCGTGTATCCGGTTGGACTCAAAGTCGGTGCGAAGATCGTGAGCGGTCCCGACGCCGATATCCTGGTGGGCAATGCTCTTCCGCTGAAGAACATTCCTCCCGGCACGACGGTGCACAACATCGAGCTGAAGCCCGGCAAGGGGGCGCAGATGGCGCGTTCCGCCGGTGCGCAGGCGCAGTTGGTGGCGAAAGAAGGCGACTATGCGCTGCTCAAGCTGCCCTCCGGCGAGACTCGCAAAGTCCTGGTGGACTGCATGGCGACAGTTGGCCAGGTGGGCAATCTCGATCACGAGAATATCTCGATCGGCAAGGCCGGACGCACCCGCTGGCTGGGACGCCGTCCCGTGAACCGTGGAGTAGTCATGAATCCGGTGGATCATCCGCACGGCGGCGGCGAAGGCAAGACCAGCGGTGGACGTCATCCGGTGACCCCGTGGGGCCAGCCGACACGCGGCTACAAGACGCGCAACAACAAGCGGACCGATAAGTTCATCGTGACCCGCAGACAGAAGTAGGACTGAGACGATATGGCACGTTCGACGAAGAAAGGTCCGTTCATCGATTCGCATTTGCAGGCGAAGATCGACGACATGAATGCGCGCAACGAGAAGAAGGTCGTGCGCACCTGGTCGCGCCGTTCGACCGTGATCCCGGAGATGGTGGGACATACGCTGGCGGTGCACAACGGGAAGAAGTTCATCCCGGTGTATATCACCGAAAACATGGTGGGTCACAAGCTGGGTGAGTTCAGCATGACCCGTAGCTTCAAGGGTCACTCCGTGAAGGCGGCGACCGAAACAGCGGCCAAGCCCGCGCCCGGGCCGGCGCCGGCGCGCTAAGGAGACGACATGGAATTCACCGCCAAACTGAATTACGTCCGCGTCTCGCCCCAGAAGGCACGCCTGGTACTCGAGCTGATCAAAGGACGCCGGGTAGAGGAGGCGCTCGACGCGCTTCTGTATGACAAGCACGGGGTCGCGCCGGCGCTCTACAAGCTGCTGCGATCGGCGATCGAGAATGCCAACTACCTCAGCGCCGAGAAGGGTCTCGATGTGGACGTGGACCGGCTCTACGTGAAACGGGCTATCGCCAACGAAGGGCCGCGGATGAAGCGCATTCGTCCCGCGCCGCAAGGCCGGGCGTATCGCTATCAGCGCCGCATCTCGCATATCGAGCTGGCCCTGGAAGAGAAGGCGTCAAAGAACGGCAAAGGTGAACTGGCGACGACCGTAGCTGAAGAGAAACCGGCGAAGAAAGTTGCCGCCAAGAAAAAAGTGCCGCTAAGGAAGCCGGCTGCGAAGAAGGTTCCGGCTAAGAAATTCGCCGGCAAGAAGGCGACGAAGAAGTAACCAGATTTTGCGCCAGGCCGCACTGGAGCGAGCCGGCGACAGCGGCGATGCCCGAGGGCAGTCGCTGCGGAGAAGAAGCGAGACTATGGGACAGAAAGTCCATCCTTATGGATTCCGCCTCGGCATCACCAAGCCGTGGAGGTCGCGCTGGTTCGTGGAGCGCGACTACGACAAACTGTTGCTGGAAGACGTCAAGCTGAAGGAAGAGCTGAAGGACAAGCTCAAGTCGGCGGGCGTCAGCTCGATCGAAATCGAGCGTCCCGGCAACAAGCTGCGCATCATCATCCGTACTGCGCGTCCGGGCATCATCATTGGGCGCAAGGGCGCCGAGATCGACAAGCTGAAGCAGGAGATCCAGAAGCGCACCAATCGCGATGTCTTCGTCGACATCCAGGAAGTGCACAAGCCGGAGCTCGACGCGCAACTGGTGGCAGAAAACATAGCGCTGCAGCTGGAGAAGCGCGTGGGCTTCCGCCGGGCGATGCGCAAGTCGGTAGATTCGGCGCTGCGCTTCGGGTGCAAGGGCATTAAAGTGCGCGTCAGCGGCCGGCTGAACGGCAACGAAATCGCCCGCTCGGAGTGGTATCTGCAGGGCCGCTTACCGCTGCACACGCTGCGAGCCGATATCGATTATGGCTTCGCTGAAGCGCATACAACGTACGGCATCATCGGCGTGAAGTGCTGGGTATACAAGGGCGAAATCCTGCGCGAGAAGAAGCGCGAGCCGCAGGGCGTGCAGGCGGGAGCGTTCTAGAAGGAAAAAGGGCACGCGAAGAGCCGTTGCCAGTCGTCGGTTCTGAGAACCGTCGCTGGCGGGCGAGAAGAATTTGGGTCAGGTTGTGGATGGTTGGCTCCGGTGTAGCCGACGGAAACCAGACAACTGGAAACTGTTTATGTTGATGCCAAAGAAAGTGAAGTACCGCAAGCAGCAGCGCGGCCGCATGGCGGGCAAGGCGTGGCGCGGCGGTGAGCTGTCGTTCGGCGACTTCGGCTTGAAGGTCATGGAGCCGGGTTGGATCACCGACCGGCAGATTGAGGCGAGCCGTGTTGCGATGACGCGCTTCGTCAAGCGCGGCGGCAAGATTTGGATCCGCCTGTTCCCCGACAAGCCGGTGACCAAGAAACCGGCCGAAACCCGTATGGGCAAAGGCAAGGGAGCGCCGGATCACTGGGTTGCTGTCGTGCGGCCGGGCAAGATCCTCTTCGAAATGGAGGGGGTCTCGGCTACCGACGCCGCCGAGGCGATGCGCCTGGCTTCTCACAAGCTGGGGCTACGGACCAAGTTCGTGCAGCGCGAAGGCGTCCATTAAGTCGGAGCTATGCTCCTGAATTGTCAGTTGTCGGTTCTCCGTTGCAGAAAAGCGGTGCGCGACGAGAAAGCCGTGATTGACGAAACCAAGATTGGAGTCGGTTGCTGGAGTCAGGGGCATGCAGTGCGAACTGACAACCGGCAACTGGCGGCTAATAACTGGATTTTCATAATGAATGCAGACAAGATCCGCAATTTAACCGATGCCGAACTGGTGCACCAGCAAGTCGAGCTGGCTGACCAGCTCTTCAAGCTGAAGTTCCAGTTGAAGATGGGCCAGACGGAAAGCTTGAAGAAGATTCGCGACCTGAAAAAAGACCTCGCACGCATCCAGACCATCCAACGCGAGAAGCAGCTGGCCGCGGGCAACGGAGCACCAACCCCGAAGACCGCAGCACCTGCGGCAGCGCCCCAGAAGGCAATGAAGCCGGCAACGACGAAGAAAGCAGCCACGAAAACAACCAAGGCTGCGACGGAGAAGAAGTAAGCAATGGCCGAAGAGACCAAGACGAGCAAGACCCCGGGTCTGCGCAAGACCCTGATTGGCAAAGTGGTTTCCACCAAGATGGCCAAGACCATTGTGGTCGAAGTCGGCCGGCAGAAGGCACACCCTTTCTACAAGCGCGTGGTGAAACGCAGCAAGAAGTTCTATGCGCATGACGAGAAAGGAACGGCACACCTGGGCGATTGGGTAAGGATCGAAGAAACCCGTCCGCTCTCCAAGCTGAAGCGGTGGCAGTTAAAGGACATTATTCAGCGCGCGGCGCTGGTGGCGCCAGTCGAGGAGCAGCCGGTCTAAAACCAGTTGTCAGACGCGGGTGGCGGCTGGGGTGGACGCGAGAATTACGGCACGTTTTCCGACAACCGATGACAGACAGCCGACTGGGACGGGCCAAAGGAGAAGAGAGTATGGCAGTGATGATGAGAACGATGCTCGATGTCGCCGATAACTCCGGGGCGCGCAAGCTGCAGATGATCCTGCCGCTGGGCGGCTCGACCGGGTTAGTCGCCGGACTAGGCGATATCGTCACCGCTGCGGTGAAGGAAGCCGCTCCCGATGGAACAGCCAAGAAGGGCACCGTCGTGAAGGCGGTGATCGTGCGCACTCGTAAGGAGCATCGTCGTCGTGACGGCACCTACATCCGCTTCGATCAGAATGCGGCGGTGCTGATCAATGAGCAGCACGAGCCGGTCGGCACACGCGTCTTCGGTCCCGTGGCCCGCGAGCTGCGTGAGAAGAGATTTCTAAAGATTGTTTCGCTGGCGCCAGAGGTTTTGTAGTCACTAGCAATCAGCAGCTGGCTATGGGCTGGATGGAGAACAAATCGTCAGTCGCTGGTGGCCAATTGCCCGTGGCTGAGAGGAATTTTGGAAATGCAGAAAACAGTGGATATCCGCCGCAACGATACCGTGCAGGTGATCAGCGGGCGAGACAAGGGTAAGCAGGGTCGGGTGCTGCGCGTAATGCCTGACGAAGGCAAGGTGTTGGTCGAGCACGTCATGATGGTGAAGAAGAATGTGCGGCCGAATCCGCAGCGCAACATCAAAGGCGGCATCGCTGAACAAGAAAGCGCCATCCACCTCAGCAACGTGATGCTGATGTGTACTGCCTGCGGTCGGCCGGTGCGGGTAGGCCACGAGAAGCATGGCGACAGGCATGTGCGCGTGTGCCGGATCTGCCGGGCGACACTGGAGAAGTAATGGGCCAGTGATGGGTGGTTAGTAGGTTTCTAGAACTATCCACGGAGCACGAGGCACGGAATGGATCACCTCACGAACCGGTTCAACTCCGAAACCGTGAGAAAGGTAGAAGCAAAGAATGGCGAAGCCAGAAAATCCGAGAGAAGACAAGCAACAAAAGGTCGCCGGAGCCGGCCAAGCCCAGGGCAAGCCGAAGGAAAAGAAGGCAAAGCCTGAGGCGGCTGAAGCGGCGGGCGAAGAGAAATCCGCCAAGCCCGCGCGGCCGAAGGCAACCAGTCGCAGCACAACGCGTTTACGCGAAAGGTACTACAAGGAGGTACGGCCGGCGCTGATGAAAGAGTTCAGCCTGGACAATCCCATGGCCGCTCCCAAGGTGGAGAAGATCGTGGTCAACATGGGGGTAGGGGAGGCGACGCAGAACGCGAAGCTGATTGACCCGGCGGCGAGCGAAGTCGGGCTCATTACCGGTCAGAAGCCGGTGGTCACGCGGGCCAAGAAGTCGATCGCGGCGTTTAAGGTACGCGAAGGCATGCCCATCGGTGTGATGGTGACCCTGCGCGGCGACCGGATGTACGAGTTCATGGACCGCCTGCTGAACATTGCGCTCCCACGGGTGCGCGATTTCCGCGGCGTTCCGACCAAGTCATTCGACGGGCGCGGCAATTACACGCTTGGCATTCGCGATCAGCTGATCTTCCCGGAGATCGATTACTCGAAGGTTGAAAAGCTGAAAGGCATGAACATTACCTTTGTGACCTCGGCCCGCAATGACGATCAGGCCCGCTCCCTGCTGAAGCATATGGGCATGCCGTTTCGGCAGTAAATGCAGTTCCAGTGGTCGGTCTTCCGTTGTCGGTGAAGGCCGAAGAGTGCGGATCACCGTGGCCGCAGATGGATTCGAGAGAAGGGACGCGAGTCCCGAAGCGAAAGGCTCGTAGCTAAGAGCGGATCAAAGGAAACGATGGCCAGAACATCACATGTAGCTAAGGCGAACAAGAAACCCAAGTTCCCGACACGCCAGCACAATCGCTGTCACATTTGTGGACGGCCGCGGGCGTATCTGCGCAAGTTCGGCATTTGCCGTCTGTGCTTCCGCGGACTGGCATTGCGGGGAGAAATCCCCGGGGTTTCGAAGTCGAGCTGGTAAATATCTGTGGCTAGTTGCTAGCAGATCGTGGCTAGTAACTAGTGAGTACGTCGTCGCGGGTTCTTACAACTGAATTCCGGCGCAATCGCGCCAGGGAGGATGGGAACTGCAGCTCGAGCCCAAGTAAGCGAACGGGCGACGATTTGAGGAGAACAAGAGCATGAGTTTGACCGATCCGGTCGCAGATTTTCTCACTCGCGTGCGCAACGCGATCAACGCTCGCCACCAAAAGGTGGACGTGCCGCTTTCCAAGTTGAAGCTGGAGATTGCCCGCATTCTGAAGGAAGAGGGCTACATCGCGAACTTCAAGCCGGTGGAAGACGAGGGCCGCAAGTCGCTGCGTGTGTACCTGAAGTACGCCTCCGACAACACGTCGCCGATCTCGCACCTGTCCCGGGTGTCACGGCCGGGCTGCCGGGTTTACGTTGGCCACGCCGAGATCCCGCGCGTGCTGGGCGGGTTGGGCATCAACATCCTGACCACTCCGAAGGGCGTGATGACGGGACGCCAGGCGCGCAAAGAGGGTGTCGGCGGAGAAGTGCTCTGCGAAATTTACTAGCCGGGTAAAGCGTGATCCCTTGATTCGGATGCGCTCTGCTCTGCGCTTCCTCGGGATGACAAGCTTTAGCGGATGGCTAATTGCTGTTTGGTGAGAGACACATATGTCGAGAATTGGTAACAAGCCGATCCCGTTGCCCAAGGGCGTGACCTACACCGTCGAGGGCAACACGGTAACTGTGCAGGGCCCAAAGGGCAAAGTCACCACCCATCTGCCGGCGGGCGTGAGACTCGAGCAGAAGGACGGCCACATTGTGGCGGTGCGCGAAGACGACTCGAAGGTGGCGGTGCACGGGCTGGTCCGGGCTCTGGTCAACAACTCGGTCGAAGGTGTGACCAAGGGCTGGACGAAAGAATTAGACATCGTCGGTATCGGTTACCGGGCGGAGATGAAGGGCAAGGGCATCGTGGTGTTCACGCTGGGGTTCTCGCATCCGATTGAGTATCCCTTGCCACCCGGCATCGAAGTCGCGATCGATCCCAAGCAGACCCATTTGACCATCAATGGCATTGATCGGCAAAAGGTGGGATTCGTGGCGGCAGAGATGCGCGCGCTGCGTCCGCCCGACCCGTACAAGAACAAGGGCGTGCGCTATGCCGACGAACGCCTGAAGAAGAAGGTCGGCAAGACCGGAGCTAAGTAGTGGCGCTTTGCGGGCTGCCGCCGATGCCGCGCGGAGCGGGCATCCGGAGGGCGAAAACCGCGAAGAGGAGTAGCGAGGAGTAGCAAAAGCGATTCAGGACGGAACGGTGCGAAGATCCCGCCCCGTTTTCCCGGCACAGAAACCCGGGACAAGGAACAAAGATGATTGCAAAGACTTCGAAAGATCAGACGCGGCAGAAGGTACACACGCGCATCCGTAAGAAGATTCATGGCACGGCGGAGCGTCCGCGTCTGAACGTGTATCGTTCGGTGAACCACATTTATGCCCAGGTGATCGATGATACGAAGGGTTCGACCATCGTGGCCGCGGCCTCGGTTGAGAAGGGCAAGGGCATCAAAGGCGACAAGCGGCCGACTGGTGGCAATTTGAGCTCCGCCAAGGAAGTCGGCAAGATGATCGCCGAGCGCGCGAAGCAGAAGGGTATCAGCCGGGTGGTCTTTGATCGCGGCGGGTATCTGTATCACGGACGTGTGAAGGCGCTGGCCGATGCTGCACGCGAGGCGGGGCTGGAGTTTTAGCTTCCCACGCTGGCCCAAAAGCGGACGCAGGGTGGGGCACCGAAAAGTTAGCAATTAGCGAAGAGCGAGAAGCGAAGAGCAAAAAATGCCAACAGTAAAGAAGAAGCTTGATGCGGGACAGTACCAATTGAAAGACCAGGTAGTCTCGATCAATCGCGTGACCAAGGTGGTAAAGGGCGGCAAGAACCTGTCGTTCGCGGCGCTGGTAGTGGTGGGCGATCCCACAGCTGCAGTGGTGGGCTACGGCTCCGGCAAGGCGAAGGAGGTTCCCCAGGCCATCCGCAAGGGGATTGAAGCGGCGAAGAAGAACCTGCTGCGGGTGAACTTGTCGCAGACCTCGATTCCGCACCAGGTGCTGGGTCGCTATGGTGCCGGCATGGTGATGCTGAAGCCGGCTCCTGAAGGTACCGGGGTTATCGCGGGCGGAGCGGTTCGCGCCGTCATGACTTCGGCGGGGGTGCAGAACGTGCTGACGAAATCGATCGGCACCACGAATCCCCACAACGTAATCAAGGCTACGTTCAACGCGCTGGGCAAGTTGCGCGACAAGAACGATGTGGCGGCGCTGCGGGGCAAAGCGGCGGAGGAGTTGTAATCATGGCTCGCATTCGAAAGAAACCGGAGACCGTGAAGCCGGCTGTCACCGGAACGAAGATTCAGCTGAAGTGGGTACGCTCCGCGATCGCCTCCCCGGTGAAACATAAGCTGGTGGTTAAGGGCCTGGGTTTTACCCGGCTGAACGAGGTAATCGAGCGCGAGGATACGCCGTCGATCCGTGGTATGGTGGCGAAGGTGCCGCATCTGGTAGAGATCGTAAAATAAGGTCTCAGTTGTCAGTGGTCCGTTGTCCGTAGAATGTGGAACTTGACTGCTCTTGCCGAAACATGGATGAAGGCAAGCGATAACTGGAACCGAAGATAGGTACAGAATGAATCTCAGTAATTTACGCAAGCCGCGGAAGGCGACGGCGAAACGGAAGCGCGTGGGCCGTGGCATGGGCTCGGGCATGGGTAAAACCTCAACCCGGGGCCACAAGGGCCAGCGGTCGCGCAGCGGTTCGCGCATGATGCGCGGTTTTGAAGGCGGCCAGATGCCGTTGCATCGCCGTTTGCCTAAACGTGGTTTCACCAACATCTTCCGCACGGAATACGAAGTCGTGAACTTGGGACGGCTGGCAGAAGTCGGCGAGAGAGAGATCACGCCCGAGGTGCTGCGCAAGGCAGGAGTTGTGAGCTCCCGGAACGCCTTGGTCAAGATCCTCGGCAGTGGCGAGGTGTCGGCGGCCATTACCGTGCACGCGCACAAGTTTTCCAAGTCGGCTCAGGAGAAGATCGAGAAGGCTGGAGGGAAGATTCAGGTTCTCACAGGGAGATAATGTTTTGAAACTCACCCTACGCCCGGGCCGGGAGTAGGATGGGGCGCCCGAAAAGTTACTTTTCGCCTTTCGCTCGCGGCTTTTGTCAGGCGCCTGGCGAAGGATGGAGAATACCAGGGAGACTCTGATCAAGTCGCGGCGAAGTCCCTTGTGGGCTAAAGCCGAAGTGAGCTTGCAGTATGCGCGGATGGCCTGAAGGCTGTTCCTTTCAAGAACGAGACTTGATAAGAGTGTTCCGACCAGACGGGCTAGGCCGAAGGGCGATAGTGAACTGATAACCGACAACCGAGAACTGGGTTTTTATGCTTGAAAAGCTGGCCAACATATTCCGCGTTCCCGACCTGCGCAAGCGAATTCTGTTTACGCTTGGACTGCTGGCCGTTTACCGGCTCGGCGGACATATTCCCACGCCGGGCATCAACGCTGATCTGCTGCAGCAGTTCTTCGATCAGAACCGCGGTACCTTCCTCGGTTTTGTCGACCTGTTCAGCGGTGGCCAGTTACGCCGCCTGACGATCTTCGCCCTGGGAATCATGCCGTACATTACGGCGTCGATCATTTTGCAGTTAATGACCGTGGTCTATGAGCCGCTGGCCAAGCTGCAGAAGGAAGGCGAGCTGGGGCGCAAGAAGATCACCCAGTGGACGCGTTATCTGACGTTGCTGCTCAGCGCGGTGCAATCGCTGGGTATCGCATATACGTTGCAGCGCCAGACCCTCAGCGGGGGTACTGCCTTCGTCACCAATCCCGGCCTCGGCTTTGTGCTGATGACAATGCTGACGCTGACCACAGGCAGCGTTTTCATCATGTGGCTGGGCGAGCAGATCACCGAGCGCGGTGTGGGCAACGGCATGTCCCTGTTGATCTTCGCCGGCATCGTGGTGGGCTTGCCGCGCGGCGTGGCCGAAATGTGGGACAAGGCTGCGACTCAGGCATGGGGCGCCTTCACCGTCCCCGCGATGGTGCTGCTGGTGCTCGTGATGATCGCCGTGGTCGCGTTTATCGTCTTCGTGGAGCGCAGCGAGCGGCGAATTCCGGTGCAATACGCCAAGCGAGTGGTGGGGCGCAAGATCATGGGAGGCCAGTCAACCCACCTGCCGCTGCGTGTGAACTCCGGCGGCGTCATGCCGGTGATCTTCGCGTCGTCGGTATTAACCTTGCCCCAGACCCTGGGCGCTTTGCCGCTCTTCCGCGACAACCGGTACCTCAGCCCACTGTTCCAGGCGCTGCGCTGGGGCGAACCGCTGTACACCCTGCTGTACGCCGTGGGAATCATCTTCTTTGCCTATTTCTATGTGTCAATTGTCTTCAACCCGAATGAGGTTGCCGACAACATGCGGAAGTATGGCGGATTCATTCCCGGCATCCGGCCGGGTGCGCGGACTTCGAATTACATCAACGATATTTTGACTCGTATCACGCTGGTTGGTGCTCTCTACCTGATCCTGATCTCTTTCATTCCTGAATGGATGATCACGGGTATTCACCTCAACCATTTGTGGGGACCAATTGGCGCCTTTTTCGAGCGCCTGCCGACCTGGATCACGAACGGCCTGAACGTGAACTTCTACTTCGGGGGAACGTCGCTGCTCATCGTAGTTGGCGTCGCCATGGATACCGTGAACCAGGTGGAGTCGCAGCTGGTGATGCGACATTATGAGGGCTTTACTCCGCGCAGCGGACGTGTTCGCGGGCGTAGGGCGACGTGGTAAGGAGCGATTACCAGGCAACCGTGTTTGGCTCATTAGTAATGGATAGTTGCAAGCTCGGAGCTGCCGGGAGGCTCCGCGGACACACCTAAGGGGCGAAGCATGGGCGCGCAGACTTCCTCGGCAGCAGGCGGCGTGATGGCCAAGGCGACGGTCGTAGGTCCCATCATCCTGTTGGGACCGCCGGGCGCCGGTAAGGGCACGCAGGCCAAGCTCATCGCAGAGCGGTACGGCATTCCCCAGATTTCCACCGGAGACCTGCTGCGCGACAATGTGGCCCGCAAGACAGACTTGGGGTTGAAGGCGCGGGCGATCATGGATCGCGGCGACCTGGTGCCGGATGAACTGGTGTGCGACATGGTCGCCTTTCGGCTGCAACTTGCTGATTGCGCTAAGGGCTTTATTCTTGACGGTTTCCCGCGGACAGTGCGGCAAGCCGGATGGCTGGATGGTTACTTGGAGACGATGCGGGCAGGAAAGGACGCGGCTGCCCGGGCGGCATGCGCACCTCCGGTTGTGATCCGTTTAGAGGTCGAGTATAATAAGTTGTTGCAACGCATCGTTGGACGTCGTTCTTGTCCCACCTGCGGCCGGATTTACAACGTTTACTTCCAGCCTCCAAACGTCGAAGGAATCTGCGATCTTGACGGCGGGCCGCTTGTTTCGCGTCGGGACGATTCAGAAGACGTTGTCACGGAACGACTTAAAACTTACGAACGGCAGACCCTGCCGCTGGTGGACTATTATCGCGCCAAGGGCCGGTTGGTCGAAATCGATGGCGATCTCCCGGTGGAAGAGGTGGCGGCGCAGACGTTCCGTGCCATCGAAAGTGTGCGTTTGGCGCAATAGGGATGTCTATCGTTTGCAAGTCAGCCTCTGAGATTGAAAAGATGCGTCACAGCGGGCGCATCGTCCGTCAGGTGCTCGACACCGTGCGCCAGGCGGTAGCGCCGGGGGTCACGACGATGGACTTGGAGCGCGTAGCCGAGCGCAAGATCAGGGACTTGGGAGCAAAGCCGGCATTTAAGGGCTATTACGATTATCCCTGTGTACTGTGCACGTCGGTGAATAGCGAGATCGTCCACGGCATCCCGTCGGAGCGGCGGGTGTTGAGAGCGGGCGACATCGTCTCCATTGACACCGGCGTAGTGCTCGACGGCTATTATGGCGACGCCGCGATCACGGTGCCGGTGGGCGACGAGATTTTCCCTGAACTGCAGAAGCTGCTGGACGTGACGCGTGAATCGTTGGCCCAGGGAATTGAAGCGGCGCGTATTGGCAACACCGTGGGCGATGTTGGTGCAGCCGTGCAAAAGGTAGTCGAGGCGAACGGCTTCAGCGTAGTCCGCGAGTTCGTGGGTCATGGAATTGGGACCAAGCTGCACGAGGATCCGCAGGTTCCGAACTATGGCATGCCGGGACACGGGCCCAGGCTGCGCGACGGCATGGTACTTGCGATCGAACCGATGGTAAACGTTGGGCGTCCGGAGACGCGACTGTTGGACGACAAGTGGACAGCCGTGACGGAAGACGGCAGTGCCAGTGCCCACTTCGAACACTGCGTCGCGGTGACGAGGAACGGTCCGGTGATTTTGACCGAATAGGGCGGCGGTTGTCAGTTGTCAGTTAGCAACTAGCGACCAGCAATTTGCAGGCACGGGTAGCCCGGTAGAGGCGATTTTCGATTGAGCTCGCCTTCCTTTGAGGGTCCAAGCAACGCGGCAAGGGGCCGAGAACTGACAACTGACAACAGGTTTCTTGGGGTTGAATGAGTAAGGAAGACGCGATAGAGGTAATGGCAACGGTGATCGAACCGCTGCCCAACGCCATGTTCCGGGTGGAACTGGAAAACAAGCATCAGGTTTTGGCGCACGTCTCGGGCAAGATGCGCAAGAATTTCATTCGCATTCTTCCTGGCGATCGGGTTGCGGTGGAGCTTTCGCCCTACGACTTGACCCGGGGACGGATCGTGTACCGCTACAAGTAGCTGGTTTGCGGGATGTCTGAGCCGGCCGCCGCTATCCCGAGTGCAGGCGAGGGATCTAGGTGAGGTTGTCGCTCGCTCGCCGGGAAGGCGACAGGGACGCACCCAACTGACAGTTGAGGTTTTCATGAAGGTACGGGCATCGGTAAAAAAGATTTGTGACAAGTGCAAGGTGATTCGCCGGCACGGCGTGGTACGCGTGATCTGCGAAAACGCGAAGCACAAGCAGAGGCAGGGATAGCACTATGGCACGCATTGCAGGCGTCGATCTACCGCGCAACAAGCATGTGAGGATCGCGCTCACCTACATTTACGGCATCGGCAATTCGCGTTCGGACACGATTCTGAGCGCAGCCCATGTGGAACCCGCAAAGAAGGTGAGCGACCTCAACGAAGACGAGGTCAACCGCATCCGCCAGATCATCGAAGAACAGGGCAACGTCGAAGGCGATCTCCGGAAAGATGTCTCGATGCACATCAAGCGGCTCATCGAAATCGGTTCTTATCGTGGGTATCGTCATCGCCGCAGCCTTCCGGTTCGCGGCCAGCGTACCCATACCAACGCCCGCACCCGCAAGGGTCCGCGCAAGGGCACGGTAGCCAACAAGAAGAAAGCGACAGCGAAGACGTAGCGCGACAGGAAAACAGAGAATATGGCTAAAGCAGCTGGATCCGCTGCAGCGGAGAAAAAAGGCAAGACGGGCAAGAAGTTCAAGAAGAAGGAGCGCAAGCACGTCCCCGTGGGGCTGGTGCATATTCAGGCTTCCTTCAACAACACCATCGTTACCATCACCGATCCTACGGGGAACACGGTGTCGTGGAAAAGCTCGGGCTCGCTCGGCTTCCGCGGGTCGCGTAAGGGTACGCCCTTCGCGGCGCAGCAGGCCGCTATGAACGCCGCCAACCAGGCCCGCGATCACGGCATGCGTAGCGTGGATGTGCGGGTCAGCGGTCCGGGTTCGGGGCGCGAGTCGGCGGTGCGTGCGCTGTCGGCCGCCGGCCTCGATGTGCGCTCGATCAAGGATGTGACGCCGGTTCCGCACAACGGCTGCCGTCCGCCGAAGCGGCGCAGAGTCTAGTGGATGGTGGCCACTAGATCGTGCCTGAAAATTCACTGGTAACGGATAACAGATTTTCGATCGGGACGAAGGGAAGCCAATCCTGTAAACCGATCCACTAAAGAGTAGGCGGATCCTACTCGATAAGGAGAACGTAACTTGGCACGGTACAAAGACGCAGTATGCCGCCTTTGCCGCCGCGAGGGTATGAAGCTGTTCCTCAAGGGCGCAAAGTGCTTTACGGACAAGTGTCCGGTTGAAAAGCGCAATTTCGCTCCCGGCCAGCACGGCAAGGACCGCAAAGCCAAAGTCGTTGGCTACGGGCTGCAACTCCGCGAGAAGCAGAAGGCGAAGCGCATCTATTTCACCCAGGAAGGTCAATTCCGCAACTACTTCGAGAAGGCTGCCCAGTCGAAGGGCGTCACCGGCGAGATGTTGCTCCAACAGCTCGAGCGCCGGCTCGATAATGTCGTGTACCGCCTGGGATTTGCGGTGGCGCGGCGCCAGGCGCGCCAGCTGGTACGTCATGGCCACGTCGCGGTGAATGGTCGCAAGGTCAACATTCCTTCGTACCAGGTCAGTGTGGGCGACGAGATCGCGGTGCGCGAGAAGAGCAACAAGCTCGCGCTGCTGGAGAGCGCGAAGGAATTTGCCAGCCACCAGGCTCCACCGAATTGGCTGGAGGCGGATCGCGACAATTACAAGGGCCGCGTGACCGCGCTGCCTCAGCGTGAAGACATCAACCTGCCCATCAACGAGCAGCTGATCGTCGAACTTTACAGCAAGTAATCGGTCTTGCGGCGCGTGCAGGGCGACGCGTGCCAAAGAGTCGAACAATGCACCCGAGACACAAATTGCTGGACCCCAGCCTCTACCAAAAAGCGGGCGCAGACGGGGTGCCCAGTTTGGGTTCTCAACAACCTCGAGCCAGATCAGCCGGTGCGGCGCCTTCCAAGCCAACCGCGCAGCATGGCCGGAGAGAAACAGGAGTAACGAATGCTTTGGAAAGGATTTCAGAAACCGAAACGGCTTGCTACAGACACCGAGAGCTTGACCGACAAATACGGTCACTTTTGGGCGCAGCCATTTGAGCGTGGTTTCGGTACAACCATCGGCAACGCGCTGCGCCGCGTGTTGCTTTCGTCTATTGAAGGAGCCGCGGTGACCGCGGTCAAGATCGAAGGCGTCTTGCACGAGTTCCAGTCGATCCCCGGAGTTGTCGAGGATGCGACAGACATCATCCTCAACCTGAAGCAGATTCCCTTCCGCCTCAATGGCGACGCCCCAAAGGCGATTTACCTGCGTGCGGACCAGCCGAGCGTGGTTACCTCAGGCATGATCGAAGCCGACAGCGATGTCGAAGTTCTCGACAAGGACGTTTACATTGCAACCATCAGCGAAGGCGGCAAGCTCGACATGGAGATGCGGCTGAAAAAGGGCCGCGGTTATGTCTCGGCCGACAAGAATTTCGACGAGGACCTCGGGCTCGGATTCATTCCGATCGATTCGGTGCATTCGCCGGTACGCAAGTGCAATTACTCAGTCGAAGCTGCTCGTCTGGGCCAGATCACCGACTACGACAAGCTGGCTATTGAAGTGTGGACCAACGGCTCAGTGACTCCGGCGGATGCGCTGGGGCTCGCCGCGAAGCTGCTGAAGGACCACATGAACATCTTCATCAACTTCGAAGAGGAGTTGGAGGCCCAGGCGGCAGGGGCGGCCGACAAGCCCGAGATCCGCAACGAGAACCTGAACCGTTCCGTCGAGGAGCTGGAGCTTTCGGTGCGCAGTTATAACTGCCTGAAGAATGCCAACATTCAGACCATCGGCGAGCTGGTGCAGAAGACCGAAGCCGAGATGCTCAAGACCAAAAACTTCGGCCGCAAGTCGCTGAATGAGATCAAGGAAATCCTGGCTTCAATGGGCTTGAGCTTGGGCATGAAGATCGACGAGCACGGCAACGCAGTTCCGGGCAGCGGCGCTGCTCCTGCGTCTGTGCTGCCGTCGGCGATCAACTACGGCGAACCGAATTACTAACTTCAGTTGTCGGTGATTGCGTGTCAGTTGTCAGCCAAAAGAGCTTGGCAACCGGGAGTAGCGCGGGAAAAGGATGCGGACACCACCCTGCCAGAATCTGGCCTAAGGGTGGGGCGCGTGACACTTGTATTGACAACTGAGAGCTGACAACCGTTTCTCCAAGGATCACGGACATGCGTCATCGCAGAGCAGGATGGAAAATAGGACGGAACACCGAGCACCGACGCGCGCTGCTGCGCAACCTGGTGACCTCACTGATTGTGGAAGAGCGCATTGAAACGACGGTTACCAAGGCCAAGGCGATGCGCCCACATGTCGAAAAGATGATCACTCTAGGCAAGCGTGGCGACGTCGCGGCGCGGCGGCAGGCCGCAGCTTACCTGATGACGCGCGATGCCGTCGATAAGCTCTTCGAGACGGTTTCGCCGCGTTATGGCGACCGCGACGGCGGATACTTGCGGATCATCCGCGGCGGCTTTCGCCGCGGCGACGGCGGTGATATAGCGTTCGTCGAGTTGCTCGGCAGCGAGAAGACGCTCGACGAGAAGCGTCAGAAGCGCGCCGAGCTTCGCGCCAAGCGCGCCGAAGAGGCTCGCAAGGCGATGGAATCCGCCGAAGCCGAAAACAAGCAGATGGAAGCAGAGGCGGCCGCAGCCGAGGAACGGAAGAAGGAAGAATAGGAGACGGTGCATCCCACCGCCTTGGTGCCAGACTTCGGATCCATCCGCCTCGAGTGCCTGTCTCCGAGCTTGGAGCGGCAACCTTGTGAAGCTCGGCGGTACCGCGTCCCTTAGGTTTATCTCGTTCCCTCTACTTCCTGGGGTCGGGCACATAAGAACCTATGGAACGGCTGGAGCTGGCCGGGGGATGTTGGGGTATTTTCAGCGCGTGATCCAAAACACTTAAGTCGCTGGTCAATGCTTTCCTGCTCGAAAACACCGGCTTTCACATGGTGTTCTATTCTCCCGGGGATGGCATGATTGATTGTGTTGGAGAGCATGACAAGAAGGTGACGCGAGAAGTTCCAAAACCATCCCCAGCCCGAAGGTCACCAGTCCACTTCCTGTCGTTTTCTATCGCATCGGCTGCAGTTCGGGCTCGCGCTCACGATCGCCTTGACGGCTGAGCTCCCACAGCGAATAAACATACAGTAGCACTTGAAATACGGCAGCTCCGGCGCTGTCGAGGATGACATCCTGCCAGCGGCCGGTGCGCGATGGAATGAAAGTCTGATGCAATTCATCGAACGAGGCCGTGATGACAGTAACCAGCATGCCAAGCAGCACCCATTCCCAGCGCCAGTAATCACGCAGGCAGATTCCCCAGGCCCGCTGCATGACTGGCCGCAGCCGATCGCGATAGGTGTTCCTCAGTGCCAGGAAGACCAGTACGCTAAGCACGGCGTAACCGATGAAGTGTCCAGTTTTGCGCAGGATTTCGTTGAGTTCCAAAACGTGCCAGACAGAAATGTGCGGAAGGAAAAATCTGAGCACGCTGTAGAGCAAGCCGCTGGTGTTGCTTGACGAGGCGAGGTCCGTGGACTCGAGCCGGATGATGCCCAGCCAGATGGTCACCGGCCACCAATTGCGGACGAAGACGCGGAGGGTCGGTTTCAGCAAAATGGAACGCTCCACCGAGCAAGGCCAGTTATCGTCGACTGAGCGGAATCACCCTTCGGCAACGTCTTACTCGACACGATAGTTGGGTGCCTCGCGCGTGATCATGACGTCGTGTACATGGCTTTCACGCAGACCGGCTCCGCTGATGCGCACGAAGCGGGCCTTCTGCTGCAGTTCCGAGAGATTAGAGCAACCGACGTAGCCCATACCGCTCTTCACGCCACCCACCAGTTGATACACGATCATGGCTACCGTTCCACGATACGGTACGCGTCCCTCGATGCCTTCGGGAACCAGCTTCCCCAGGCGGTTGTTCTCGCCTCCATCTTCCGAGATCACTGGTACGGAGGAATCCGCCTCTGCGCTCTGGAAGTAGCGTTCGCTGGAACCCTGTGCCATGGCTGCCAACGAGCCCATGCCACGATAAGCCTTGAACGAGCGCCCCTGATACAGAATGGTCTCGCCAGGACTCTCCTCGGTGCCGGCGAGAAGGGAGCCGATCATAACGCAGTTTGCCCCCGCTGCAATGGCTTTGGTGATGTCGCCCGAATACTTGATGCCGCCATCAGCGATGATCGGCACATCCGAGTCGCGCACCGCGCGAGCCGCTTCCGCGATCGCGGTGATCTGCGGAACGCCGGCCCCGGTTACTACGCGGGTTGTGCAGATCGATCCTGGTCCGATGCCGACCTTCACGCCGTCAGCGCCGGCACGTGCGAGTTCACAAGCGCCATCGAAGGTGCCGACATTACCGGCTATTACGTCAACGTCAGGGAGTGCGGCCTTCACCTTGCGAACGGCGTCGATGACGCGTGTTGAGTGTCCATGTGCGCTGTCGATGGCCAGCAAATCAACCTTGGAACGCACCATCTCCTGCGCACGCTCAAGGAAATCTCCGGTGGCGCCGATCGCTGCACCCACCCGCAAACGGCCATGGGCGTCCTTTGCGGCAGTGGGATACTTCAGGCGTTTCTGGATGTCCTTGACGGTGATCAAACCCTTTAGATGATAGTGGTCATCGACCACGAGAAGCTTCTCGATGCGGTGCTGGTGGAGAATCGCTTCCGCATCAGTCAGAGTTGTGCCCACCGGAACCGTGATCAGGTTGTCCTTCGTCATCACCTCGCTGATAGGAATGTCGGTGCGGGTCTCGAAGCGCAGATCGCGGTTGGTAAGAATACCGACAAGCTTTTTATGCTTGGTGACGGGCACGCCGGAGATGCGGTAATGCCGCATGACCTCGAGCGCGTCAGCAATCTTGTCTTCCGGCGACATGGTGATGGGGTCGACAATCATGCCGCTTTCCGAGCGCTTCACCTTATCCACTTCGCTGGCCTGCTGGTCAATTGTCAGGTTGCGATGGATGATGCCGAGTCCACCTTGCTGCGCCATTGCAATCGCCATCCGTGACTCGGTCACCGTGTCCATAGCGGCACTGATTAGGGGAATTCGAAGTTCGATATGGCGAGTCAGACGAGTGGTGGTGTCCGCCTCGGAGGGAACCACATCCGATTTGGCAGGCAACAGCAACACGTCATCGAAGGTAAGCGCCTCAGGCACAGGAAAGTGGATCATGGCAGTTAGTCCGCGGAGGGGTAATTGCTTATTGTAGAGTCGCGCGATGGTTTAGGCAAACAAGACTACAAGCAGCGGGCGCGATTGAACCTGCTCGAACTGGTTTGCTGGCGAAAGGCCGCAGGCTTAGCTGGCGGCTTCGGTTGCGTCGACATGACCGTTTGCCGCGTGCGAGCCATACTCTTTCAGTTTGTTATGGAGCGTCTTCAGGCTAATGCCGAGAATCTCCGCGGCACGTGTTTTGTTGTTATTGGTGGCTTCCAGGGTCTTCATGATCAGCAAGCGTTCAGCTTCGTCGACCGTGGTGCCTACGCCGAGACGAACAGCATTCGCCTCCTGCACCGGAGCCCGCAGGATCACCTGGCCGAATCCGGGCGGCAGGTGCCGTGGTTCGATCAGGCCGCCATCACACACGATCACTGCGCGCTCCAGCGTGTTGCGCAACTCTCGAACGTTCCCCGGCCATGAATGTGCTTGAAATGCATTCACAACGGCATCGGTCACTCCCCCCACACCGCGTTCATGTTTCTCGTTCATGTCGGTGAGCAGCGCATGCACAAGATCAGGCAGGTCTTCCTTGTGATCGCGCAGGGCTGGCATGTGAATGTTGAAGACGTTCAGGCGATAGAACAAGTCTGTGCGCAGATCACCTTTGGCCACCGCTTCTTCGGGGGACTTATTGGTTGCCGCCAGCACACGCACATCGACCATGGTTTCGGTCTTGCTGCCCAGGCGACGCAGTTTGCGATCTTCCAAAACTCGCAGCAGCTTGGCCTGAGTTGCGATCGGCATCTCGCCGATCTCGTCCAGCAGCAAGGTACCTCCTTCGGCCAACTCGAAGCAGCCCGTACGCCGCTCGAGCGCTCCGGTGAAAGCCCCCTTCTCATGACCGAAGATTTCGCTTTCGATCAACGTCTCCGGAATCGCCGCGCAATTGATCGCAACAAATGGCTTTGACCTGCGGCTGCTGAGGGAATGGATCGTGCGCGCGAGGAGTTCCTTGCCCGTACCGCTTTCGCCAGTGATGAGCACCGAGGCCGTGCTGGGTGCGACCATCTCCACCAGGTGAAACACTTCCTGCATTTTCTTTGACGCCCCCACCAGATCGCCGAGCACCCCGACGTCGCGTAACTTGCGGCGCGTGACCTCGAGTTCGACCTCGGTGCCCCGGATTCGCGCCGCATTTTGCAAAATGTTGCGCAGGCGGGTAGGGTTGACGGGCTTTTCGATGAAGTCGAAGGCGCCTCGCTTCATGGCGGTGACGGCGGCATCCACGCTGCCTTGGGCGGTAAGCAGAATGACGGCGATTTGCTGCGGTCGAGCAGCGATGTGCTCCAGCAGTTCCATGCCGTCCATACGCGGCATCTTGAGGTCGGTAATGACGATAGCCGGATTCCAGGACTCGACCTTCTCCCTTCCTTCCAGGCCGTCACAGGCAGTTTCGGTGTCGTAGCCCCAGGCGCGGATTAGCTCTGCCAACCCGATACGCTCATTCTCTTCGTCTTCGGCTATGAGAACTCTTTCTTTGATCATGGATAACGGCACCTCGCAAACTGTTTGGCATCATCAGTATCAGGGCGATTGAAACCAATCGTTGGATGCCGATTCGATCGATCCGAGTAGATTTACGTTTCAGTAAAACGGCTTGCGCGAGATAGCGCAGCGCCACAAGGTGGCTTCCAATAAGGTACCACTCCCCGGCACTTCGGTGCGCTGTTGGTGGAAGAAGAGTTGTGGCCGGATGGCGGTGCTTGGGGCATTCCGGTTGGGAATAGGAATTCTCGCGCGGTCTAGCGGTATTTTAAGATAGGCGCACCCTCGCCCCTGCCTCCTCGACAAGAGAGCGGCAGCGGTTTCAAAGTGGAACGGAGTTCTATTCCATCCCACAATTGCAGCTGGCAGATTCATGCCACTATTAGCAGATAT
>Ga0306921_10001756_pt1 | contig 21345 bp, 16 predicted proteins | sample sta12Cox44000080_FD_203760 | JGI IMG/M metagenome (GOLD analysis project Ga0306921, IMG submission 203760) | Lab enrichment of tropical soil microbial communities from Luquillo Experimental Forest, Puerto Rico - statoxic.12C.oxic.44.000.080 (v2)... | ecosystem: Environmental > Terrestrial >...
CACAGCTACACCGACCAGATGGAAGAGTACATGCTCAGCGACGCTGTAACTTCAGATTCGGCGGCGCCGGCGGAAATCCAAAAACACGGACAAGAGGCGCATACGGCGGTGAACAAATATCCGCGGGATTGTGGCCCGGATGAACGATCGTTGCTGGCCAAGATCGACGAGGGCCTATCCACGCAGGAAGGTTCGTTTGCAGGAATGCTGGCGAGGCGGGCAGACGAGCGCAAACAGCGCGGGCATGCCTTCGTATATGGCGAGCTGATTCCACGAAAAACGCAGTTACTGAGGTTAGCGAGCTCGGTGGCCGATCTGAACGGCAAGGAACTTAACAGCCAAAACCAGGCGTTGGCTGCGCAGTTTGAGCAATTGCAAAACCGGCTAGGGCGCACGATCGCGGTGACGCTGGTTGCCGGCTTGCTCCTCTCGCTGGTCGCAGGTTTTTACATTCTCCGCCTCGAACAGCACGGCCGCGGTCGGTATCTGGCGCTCGCGAGGAGCCGCCAAGAGCTGGAACGGCTTTCCCGCCGTCTGGTCGACGCACAAGAAGCAGAGAGGCGATCGATTTCGCGGGAATTGCACGACGAAGTTGGCCAGACGCTTGGCGCGTTGCTGGTGGACGTGGGGCATTTGTCGAACTTGCTGCCGGCTGAGGACAAAATCGCGCAGGAACAAATTGGGCGGATCAAAAAAGCCGCGGAAACGGCGGTGAAGTCGATCCGAGACATGGCGCTATTGCTCAGACCGCCGATGCTCGACGATCTGGGGCTGATTCCGGCGCTCGAATGGCAAGCGCGCGAAACGTCGCGGCGTGGCGAGATGGAAGTTGAGGTCCATGCAGAAGAGCTGACCGGCGACCTGCCGGACGACGTGAAGGTCGGGATTTACCGGCTGGTGCAGGAAGCCCTACAGAACGCCGCGACGCACGCTGACGCGAAGAACGCGACGGTGGTTGTGAAACGGGAAAGAAACAGCGTAGTTGTCGAAATCAACGACGACGGCAAGGGATTCCAACCGGAAAGAACACGTGGGATGGGCATCCTTGGGATGGAAGAGCGCGTGCGCCAATTGCGCGGTGCGCTTGTGCTGCGATCGACCCCGGGCAAGGGCACAACTGTGCATGCGGAACTGCCAATCAACGACAGGGGATTGGCTGAGCGATGAGAAAGATTCGTGTACTGCTGGCCGATGATCACCAACTAATGCGCAGCGGCATTCGGCTGATGCTGGAACGTGAAACGAACCTGAGCGTCGTGGGCGAAGCTAATGACGGCCGCGAAGCAGTGGCGCTTGCGAAATCGCTGAGGCCGGACGTGGTGGTGATGGACATCGGGATGGCGAATTTGAATGGAATCGAAGCGGCGCAGCAAATGACCGGGGACAGCCCCGAAATTGCCGTTGTGATGCTGAGCATGCATTCGGACGAGAGCTATGTTCTGCGAGCGCTAAAAGCCGGGGCACGCGCTTATTTGTTAAAGGATTCTGCCGAGGCGGACCTGATCAAGGCCGTACACGCGGTCGCGGGCGGCAAATCTTTCTTTAGTCCGGCGGTGAGCAAGGTACTGCTGGACGATTACGTGCGAAAACTCAGGCGCTCCGGAACGGAAGATGCCTACGATCTGTTAACGCCGAGAGAGCGCGAAGTGCTGCAACTGATCGCAGAAGGTAAGTCCAACAAGGACATAGCGAACCTGCTGAACCTGAGCGTGTACACGGTCGAAAGCCACCGCTCGAACCTAATGGAGAAGCTGAACGTTCGCGGATTGCCGGAGCTAATTCTATACGCCGTTCGGAAGGGCATCATTTCGTAACTGCGCACTGGTATTCTCCACGTTTGAATGGTCTAACGCTTCGCCTTTCTGTCACTTAGCCATCCCCAATCGTCGGGCCACTTTCTCCCTACTCGATGGGAGAATCATTGCCCTTTGCGAAGGCGTCAGAGTAAATGTGACGCAAGATCACGCATCCTTCAGAAAATGTTCCTGCGGGATGCACACTTTCGATGAAGGGAAGGGCAAATGACGGAAAGATGGTCTTTTATTTTCTCGAAGCCCGCTGCGCTGGCGCTGGGCGTGGTGTTGGGTGCAGCCGGTTTGGGCATTGCGCACACGACGCAGAAGGGAGCGTCAAATCCGCCTGCGACTGTGAAAGTCGCGGAAGCCAACGAGGGGCCAAGCAAGAACAGCTACGCGCCGGTGGTGAAGAACGTTTTGCCATCGGTCGTGAATATTTCGAGTTCGAAAGTTGTGAAGGCAGGGCCAGAAATGGGCGGCCAGATGGATCCGTTGTTCCGGCAATTCTTTGGCGATGAGGGCGGACCGTTTAACGGCATTCCGAAGGATCGCCGGGAAAAAAGTCTCGGTTCCGGCGTGATTGTGAGCCCGGAAGGCTACATTCTGACGAACAACCACGTTGTGGACGGCGCGACGGATGTTCGCGTGACGCTCTCGGATAAGCGTGAACTCGAGGCAAAGGTCGTCGGTACTGATCCGAAGACAGACATCGCGGTTCTGAAAATCGAAGCCTCCAACTTGAAACCGATTATTCTGGGCGATTCCTCGAAAGTGGAAGTAGGCGATACGGCGCTGGCCATCGGCAATCCTTTTGGCGTCGGCCAAACCGTTACGATGGGCATCATAAGCGCGAAGGGCCGCGGAAATCTCGGCATCGAAGATTATGAAGACTTCATCCAGACCGATGCACCGATCAACCCCGGCAATTCCGGCGGCGCTCTAATCAATGATCGCGGCGAACTCGTGGGAATCAACACCGCGATTCTTTCGCATGGATCGGGCGGCAACGAAGGGATCGGGTTCGCGGTTCCTGTGAATCTGGCGCACCAGGTGATGGACCAGATCCTGACGAACGGCAAAGTCGTTCGAGCGTACATGGGCATCCTGCCGCAAGATATGACGCCGGATATGGCGAAGGCCTTCGGCCAGAAAGAAGCGCGGGGCGTCGTCGTGGGTGACGTGACTCCGCAGAGCCCGGCTCAGGAAGGCGGCATTCAACGCGGCGACATCATTTTGAATGTCGACGGCAAGCCGGTCACCGACAGCAATCAGCTTCGCATGAGCATTTCAATGATGCAGCCCGGCACGAACATCAAGGTGAAGGTGCTGCGCAACGGCAGCGAGCAGGTGATGTCCCTGAAACTCGCGGAGATGCCGACAGAGAGCGCCAAGGTGGAATCAGACGGTGGTGAGGACTCCACTAAGGCGCTGCAGGGTGTCGAGGTGACAAACCTGACGCCACGCACGGCCGAGCGGTTGGGCCTTCCGGCATCGACGACGGGCGTGGTCGTTGCCGATATCGACCCAGCCAGCAAAGTGGTGGATTCCGGCCTGCGCAAGGGTGACGTGATTCAGGAAGTAAATCACCAGCCGGTGAAGAACGTATCTGAGTTCCAGAGCGCCGTAAAGAAAGCAGGGAGCGACCCGCTGCTTCTGGTAAATCGCCAGGGCAGGACGATGTTCATCGCGGCGTAGGGAAGGCGCCGCTTTGAACGGGGAGGCCAGCCCGCAACGGCTGGCCTTCTTTCTGTAAGGCATTCTCGATGGAAATTGTAGTCAGGCAAAAAATTCAAGGGAGAGAGCTGTAGAGGTAGAAATGATAGGAGCACGTCGCAAAAAACGGAATTTGGATTACCGCTGGTTTCTCGAGCGCCTCGAGCACGAAGACATGGGCGAGATGATTGCGCTCGAGGAATTGGTGAAGGGATCAAGCGAGAATCCCGAAGCGTTCATTGAGGAATGGCTTCGGCCTCTATTGAGGCAGGGGCTTAGCGTAGAACGAGCGTATGAATTGGTGATCGAGAGCGTGCTTCGGCCGAATTAGTACCTGGGTCAAGATTTGTTTCACCGCTCCGCAGCATTGAGCGGTCACGGATTTGCAAGACTCGCCTCGCGCTGTCCATTCGTGGTATCAATCAGGACCAGAAAGCGCTCCAACAAAGGTTAAGCGACCGGAGGTCGGAGATGCGCAACCCGATCGATAGGCGGGAATTCCTGCAATCAGCCGGAGCGTCTCTCGCCGCGTTCAGCATGCTTCCAGCCGCCACAACGCTGATTCCGTCCGGTGCTTCGAGTGGGCAGACGGGCCGCCTCGTTTATCCGATGAACCGAAACTGGCGCTTCAGCGCGAAGCGCTTTGAGAACGACACCGCACCGGGTTTCGACGATTCTGGCTTCGAACGAGTAACGATTCCTCACACAAATCTGCGCCTCCCATGGCACAGCTTTGACGAAAAGTCGTATCAGTTTGTGTCTATCTACCGCCGCCACTTCCGAATGCCACGCGAGACTCAAGGCCGCTACGTATTCGTGGATTTCGAGGGCGCCATGACAGCTTCGGCGGTGTGGCTCAACGGCCAACGCATCGGCGAATACCGAGGCGGTTACACGCCCTTCTCGTTCGAACTGACGCCGCACGTTGCGTGGAATGACCAGAATGTGCTCGCGGTCGAACTGGATTCGCGCGAACGATCCGATATTCCTCCTTTTGGACACCAGATCGACTACCTGACATTTGGGGGGATCTATCGCGAAGTGTCGTTGCGAGTGGTTAGCCCGTTCTACCTCGAAAATGTATTCGCGCGACCGACGGGTGTGCTAACGGAGTCGCCGGCCGTGGCCGTTGCCTGTTACGTGGTCAGTCACGAGGCTTCAAGACCTTTAGCGCTCGAGGTCGAGCTTCGGGATGGAGATCGCGTCCTGGCGCAAAAAGAGAGCACGCTGAAGCCCCAGACTTCCACAGAACCGCAAGAACACGTGGCTACGTTGCAGGGACTCGGGCCGGTGCGGCGCTGGAAGCTTGACGACCCGTTTCTCTACACGGTCGTCGTGCGGCTCAAGGACGGGGATTTAGTCCTCGACCAGGACACACGGCGCATTGGATTTCGCGAAGCGCAGTTCACCGAGCACGGCTTCGAACTAAACGGCCGCCCCTTGAAACTTCGCGGCCTGGATCACCACCAGACGTTTCCCTTCGTGGGGCAGGCGATGCCCGCGCGCATTCAGCGGCGCGACGCTGAAATCCTGAAGAAGGAGTTGAAGTGCAACATTGTGCGCACTTCCCATTATCCGCAGTCGAGACACTTTCTCGACGCGTGCGATGAGCTAGGTTTGCTCGTTTTCGAGGAGATTCCCGGCTGGCAGCACATTGGTGACACCGGCTGGCAGGACCTCACTGTCGACAACGTACGGAGAATGATCCGCCGGGACTGGAATCATCCGTCGATTATTTTGTGGGGCGTGCGGGTCAATGAGTCGCGCGACAATCACGACCTGTACACGCGCACGAACGCACTGGCGCATTCGCTCGACCCCTCGCGTCCAACTGGGGGCGTGCGATATTTCCAGGAGTCAGAATTCCTCGAAGATGTTTTCACAATGAACGATTTTGGTTTCCCGCTCAAGCCACCGAATCATCCGCGGTATCTGAACACAGAGTTTGTGGGCCACACCTATCCCACAAAGCCCTACGATCCGGTGGAGCGCCTGGCCGAGCATATCCGCCGACATGCACGCGTGCACAATCAGCTGGCGTCAAATCCAGCCTATGCTGGAGGTCTTGGCTGGTGCGCATTCGACTACAATACGCACGCCGATTTCGGTTCTGGCGACCGCATTTGCTATCACGGCGTGAGCGATATCTTCCGGTTGCCGAAGCCGGCAGGCGAGTTTTACCGGTCGCAGTGCGACCCAGCAGAGGAGATCGTCCTTGAGCCCTCGTTTCAATGGTCGGCAATGGATGATTGGTCGAGCGCGCTCGAGAAGGCCGTTGTTTGCTCAAACTGCGATCACCTGAAGTTTTACGTCGAAGGGACGTTGATTGCAGAGGCGAATCCCGATAGAAATACCTTCGGCCATCTGCCGCACCCGCCCTTCCAGGTCAAATTGAACGACCAACCCTGGGGCGAGCTGCAAATTGAAGGTTATGTCGCGGGGAAAAAGGTCGTAGAGAAGCGCTTTTCGGCGATGGGCGTTGACAAGGATTTTCTGGTGGCGGCCGACGATACCTCGCTCAAGGCCGACGGGGCCGATACCACGCGGGTGAGTTTCAAGGTAGCCGATCAGTTCGGGAATTTGCGGCGTTACTCGACCGGCGCAATCGCGTTTTCCATTCAAGGACCGGCTGAACTCATCGGAGAAAATCCTTTCAGCCTTGTTGGCGGATGCGGCGCGGTTTGGGTCCGCGCGAAAGAGCAATCCGGCATCGTGACACTCAGCGCGACACATCAGGTCCTTGGAACAAAAACGGTTGAGTTCACCATCACAGCCACAGCGCAGGAGCAAGTTTAGAAGTTTGCGTTACACTGGCGGGCCCCGGCCGAGGCGTTGCGCGCTCGGGTCGGTCCTATGCTCCCTTCAGTTCTTCTGCCTCAGCATTTCCTCCATATCGCCCATCTGTTCTCCCAGCAGATTCAACTTTCGCGCCAAGCCCTGTATCTCCGCTTCTGCGCGCCGATTTACAGCGTAATCCAACTCGCTTCGCACACGGTCTTTCCGGTCCTGGCGATTCTGGCTCATCATGATTAACGGAGCCTGGATCGCGGCAAGGAGGGACAGAATCAGGTTCAACAGAATAAACGGATAGGGGTCCCACGCGCGTCCTCCCAGCCAGACGTTAACCAGGGAATAGATCGCCGTGCTCAGCGCAAATGAAAGAATAAATGTCCAAGAGCCTCCAAGCGTAACAACCTGATCGGCTATTCGTTGCGGCAGCGTTTCTCTCTCGTCGATGATCTCGTTCGCGTTGCGCATCGCACGAATGCGTACCAGCTGCTGCGACGCATGAAACTGTTTCCCGAGCACCGCGAGCATATTCATTCCCGCCAACGGTCTCCGTCGCAGCAGCGTCTCGATCGCAGTTCGCCGAATCTCCAGACACTCAGTTGCTTCGAGCGAAGTCGCGCCGGTCTGGTGGGGCGTTTCCTCCAACATCGAAGCGAACCCAAAGAATTCGCCGTGCGAGGGCTCATCCACAACCACTTCCTGGTGGTCCTCGTCTACCGTCGTCACCCGCACGCGCCCTGTGACCATCACATACGCCTGCCCTCCCGGATCTCCCATCTTGTAGATCCGCTGCCGTGGCACAAACTGTTTAAGGTATACCTGTGCTGCGAGGACCTCGGTCTCTTCGGTATCCAGCGAGGCAAACAACGGCACATGCTTCAACACTTCAGGATTGCACGGCATGGCACATTCCTCCGATGAGGTTTCGCAGTTCCGCAACGACAGGAGGCACACCTCCACCGTTTCGCCACGGACTCACTGCGATTTGCAGAGTATACGCTCGATTCGCTGCGGCAGCTTTCAGGGGCTAACGATGGTATCGGCGACCCTTTGCCAGCAAAACCAGAGACTTCGCGGGGAATTCGACACTCGCGACCGAAACCGTGGCCCTGCCCGGCGGGTTGCAGCCGACAACTTGAGTGGATTCCGTCGCTAGCAACTTCACATCGTCAGAACGACGCGGAATTGTGCGTGGCCGCTCATCATTCGCGCGTAACCCTCGGCCGCTTTTTCGAGCGGATAGGTTTCGATCAGGGCGCGCACACCCGATAGTTCGGCGAACCGCAATGTGTCCTCGGAATCGGTTGGCGTTCCCGCGGCCCAGCCGTGAATGCTTCGAACGCCCATTATGAGCTGTAGCGGTGTGACCTCGATGGGCTCAAAGGTGGCTCCAACGACGATGAGCTTGCCATTCGGGCCCAGACCGTCGATCAACTCAGACATCGCCTTTGAGTTTGGAGCCGTCGCTAGAATCACTTGTGCGCCGCCCAGTTTTTGCAATTCGGCCGCAGCGTTCCCAGCTTTGCTGTCGATGTACACGCTCGCGCCGAGTTTCTTTGCCAGCGCCGCGTTTTCGGAACCACGCCCGATTGCCGCGACCTTGTAGCCAAACTTGTTAGCAAATTGAATTCCGAGGTGACCAAGGCCGCCGACGCCCTGAATCGCTACCAGATCGCCGGGCATCGCACCGCTGTGCCGCAACGCGTTGTAGGTAGTAATTCCGGCGCAGAGCAGCGGTGCTGCCTCAACGGCATTCAGGCTTTCCGGTAACGCCACCAGTGCCTCGACCGGCGCCACCATGTATTGCTGGTATCCGCCGTCGTAACTGATGCCAGGAATTTTCAAATTCCGGCAATTGCGAAAATCTCCGCGCCGGCACGAGGGGCACGTATTGTCCTGCCCTCCATGCCAGCCGACGCCGACGCGCTGCCCCTTCTTCCACTCGGAAACAGCGGAGCCCACCTCATCGATGATACCGGCAACTTCATGACCGGGAACGCGAGGATACTGAATGCCGGGCCATGCGCCTTCCTTCGTGAGCACGTCACTGTGACAGATACCGCAAGCCTGAACCTTGATACGGACCTGTCCCGCGCCCGGGTTGGGAATTTCGCGCTCGACAATCTCGAAATCGCCTCCCGCCTTGGAAATCTGTGCCGCCTTCATTGGTGCTACTCCGACTTTTGTAGTTGCCATGATGCCTCCTGATGAATCTCGGCCATACCGCTTGAAACACTTGCTGACGGTGAGACGGGATCCTTGGTCGCTCCGCCTGTTCTTTGCCTTGCTCGTCCGAGCACCTTCTCGGCCGGAGAGGGAAACCAAATGTGGCGGTTACCCTCGACTCCGCCCGGGAAGCGCACAGGACCGTGACTCCTTTCTGAAGAGTTTCGATGCACGTCCGATTGAATCGGTACTCCGAGGCCATCGAGGCCTGGCGGAAGCGAGGCAATGGGACGAAGGCATCCGGATATACCTGGTACTAGGAGACGGGCATTGCGAACTGCTGCTTCGCCGGGGCGGCCGCCGTTTTCGCGATGGTTGCCTCCTTCCGATTTAGTTGGTAAGGTATGACCCCGCCCGCTGGCAATCCGCGCTGTCTGGATGGCCCAATACTCCGAGACGGGAGATTGTCTCCTCGCTTGGAGGACCTGATGGAAACCCACGATGTTGATCTGGTTCACTGACAATCGCCCGCCACCTTTGAACTGGATTCCGGCTTGCCCGTTGTTTCTAGCCTCGGCGAAGTGAATCACTTCTCGCGAGCAACCAAGCGACAGCTTAAATCTGGAGGGACGAAAATGAGCGAGCAGCTAAGACCGACCGCCGGCGGATAGCCTCTTCAGGGTTTCTCTTTCCGGATGCGGTCTGATCAATTCTCCGCACCTGAACCACGGCACGGCATTTCCCGGCCACGAGCGCGACCTTCAGGGCAGCAGCGCGGAATTGCGACGAAGCAAAAAGAAAGCGGGATTGCCATGGCAATGAATGTTGCAGAGCTGATGGTCGAGACCCTCGCCGATCGAGGCGTTGAGAGAGTTTACGGACTGCCGGGCGACTCGCTGAATGGAATCACTGACGCGATTCGAGCCCAAAAAAAAATTCAATGGATTCACGTGCGGCACGAAGAGGCTGCCGCCTTCGCCGCGGGTGCGGAGGCCCATCTCACCGGCAAACTGGCTGTCTGCGCAGGAAGTTGCGGGCCAGGCAATTTGCACCTAATCAACGGTCTCTATGACTGTTACCGAAGCCGTGTACCGGTCCTCGCCCTTGCGGCCCAGATCCCCAGCCACGAAATCGGCAGTAATTATTTCCAGGAGACGCACCCGGAGTATCTCTTCGCTCAGTGCAGCCACTATTGCGAAGTCGTTTCGCATCCCGCGCAGATGCCTCGAGTCTTGGAAATTGCCATCCAAACAGCAGAATCGCGACGTGGCGTCTCCGTCGTGACGATTCCCGGAGACGTCGCACTGCAACCGGCAACCGTGAGTTCGCCGCGGCTGCACTTTCCCCCGCCGAAGCCGACGGTCCGCCCTTCGGACGACGAAATCGATGCGTTAGCCAAAATTCTCAATGAGGCGAAGAAAATCACTATTCTTGGCGGTGCCGGCTGTGCCGGAGCGCATGCTGAATTGATTGCCCTGGCCGGAAAGCTGAACGCCCCGATTGTGCACTCCATGCGCGGAAAGGAGTTTATCGAGTACGACAACCCGTTTGACGTCGGCATGACTGGTCTTCTGGGATTCTCTTCCGGCTATCACGCTATGATGAACTGCGACGTCTTGCTGATGATCGGCACGGACTTCCCTTATCAGCAGTTTTTCCCAAAAGACGCCAAAGTCGTGCAGATTGATATTCGCGGCGAGCAGCTAGGGCGTCGCACCAAAGTGGACTACGGATATGTCGGAGACACGCACACGACTCTGAAGGCCCTCCTGCCAAAATTGCGGGAGAACGACTATGCTATTCATCTAAAAGAATCCGTCGAGCACTACAAGAAGACTCGCAAGGATCTCGACGAGATTGCGACTCCCAACAGCAACGGAGAGCCAATCCATCCGCAATATGCTGTGAGGATGCTCAACGAACTCGCTGCCGAAGACGCCATCTTCTCATGCGACGTAGGCACTCCGACGATCTGGGCCGCGCGCTACTTGGCCATGAATGGCAAGCGTCGTTTGTTGGGTTCTTTCAATCACGGGTCCATGGCCAATGCGTTGCCACAAGCGATCGGGGCGCAGGCGAGTCATCCCGGCCGGCAAGTCGTCACTCTATCAGGCGATGGCGGACTGGCCATGCTCATGGGCGATCTGCTCTCGCTTCGACAGCTGAAAACGCCAGTTAAGATCGTGGTTTTTAAGAATAATTCCCTGGCGTTCGTGGAATTGGAAATGAAAGCCGCGGGCATCCTGAACTTCGGAACTGGCTTGGAAAATCCGAATTTCGCGAAGATGGCGGAGGCGCTCGGCTTTCTCGGGCTAACGGCTGAAGCGGCGGACCAGGTTCGGCCGATGTTGGCGCGGGCGCTTGCGCACCAGGGACCGGCGCTCGTCGAAATTCCGGTAAGCCGTCAGGAGCTTTCGATGCCGCCCACCATCACGCTCGAACAAATGAAAGGCTTCAGCCTTTTTGCTTTGAAGGCCGTCCTGAGCGGTTACGGGGACGAAATCGTCGATCTCGCGAAGGTCAACCTGTTTCGCTAGATCCAAACAAGTTCCGGACGAATGGTGATCCATTCGTGTTAACTCTGTCTGCAATTGAAAGGGTGTTACATGAATACAGAAAATTATCAGAATGTCGTCATCGGTAGCGGTGAGGGTGGCAAGTACATCGCCTGGCATCTCGCACAATCCGGTCAACAAACCGTGGTCGTCGAGCGACGATGGATTGGCGGATCGTGCCCGAACATCAATTGCCTCCCCAGCAAGAACGAGATTTGGAGCGCCAAAGTGGCGAATCTCGCCTACCATGCGGGTAAATTCGGGAGTTCGCCGAGTGCTGCTCCGGTCAACATGACCGCGGTTAGAAACCGCAAACGCGAAATGGTTCAGGGCTTGGTTCAGATGCACCTGGATCGCTACAAGGCCACAGGCGCCGAGTTAGTCATGGGCCAAGCGAAGCTCACCGGTCCCCGGACGATCGAGGTGGGCTTGAACGACGGTGGCACGCGTACTCTGTTTGCCGAGCGTCTGTTTTTGAATCTTGGCACGCACGCGACGATTCCACCCGTTCTCGGTCTTGCGGAGTCCTCCCCGCTCACGAATATCGAACTGCTAGAGCTTGATCGGGCTCCCGAACATCTCATCATCGTCGGCGGCGGCTACGTCGGTCTCGAATTTGCCCAAGCTTACCGCCGCTTCGGAAGCAAAGTAACGGTTCTGCATAACACACTACAGCTTCTCCCCAACGCGGATCCAGACGTGGCGGACGAAGTGGCGCGTTTCTTCACCGAGGAAGGAATTGATGTTGTGGTTCCCGCAGAAATCCTCAGCGTGAGCGGTCGTTCCGGTACCAGTGTCAACCTGGTGGTTCGCACCCGCTCGGGCGAAACGACCATTACCGGCAGCGACATTTTGGTCGCAACAGGCCGCACCCCGAACACCGCCGGGATGGGCTTGGAATCTGCCGGAGTTAAGCTGGATTCTCGCGGCTACGTAGCGGTTAATGATCGCCTCGAGACAACAGCATCGAATGTCTGGGCGATCGGCGAGTGCGCCGGCAGTCCCCAATTCACGCACGCTTCCTTCGACGATTTTCGAATCATTCGCGACAACCTCGCCGGCGGACACCGCACGACTCGCGACCGGGTCATCCCGTCGTGTCTGTTCACCGACCCTCAAGTCGCGCACGTCGGCCTAACCGAAAGCGAAGCGACACGGCGTGGTATAGCAGTTCGAGTCGTAAAACTGCCCGCGGCTGCGGTTCTGCGCACGCGAACGATCAGTGAGACCGTTGGCTTTATGAAGGCGCTGATTGATCCCACATACGATCGGATCCTCGGCTTTACAATGGTCGGCCCGGAAGCGGGCGAAGTCCTGGCCGTGGTCCAGATGGCTATGCTCGGCGGTTTTCCCTACACCGCGTTGCGTGACGCCATTCTGACGCATCCAACCATGGCCGAAGGACTGAACGCGCTGTTCGCCGCGGTCAAGCAAGAAAAAGCTGTCGCGAAGCCTGCCGGCTCAAGCCAGTCGGCTGTTGCATAGGTTATCGCGCAGAAAATGTGCAGTTACTTGCGGAACAGGTCCCGCTGGAGGTGATCAAACTGCTGCTGTATCTGTTTGGCACCGTGCTCGACGGACGCAAGACTCCGGTGATGGACGGAATCCCGCGCTCCCTCGGTCGTGCGCCACGTGATTTTCGCAAATACACACAGCGTGCCGCCGCGAGCGGCGTATGGGGAGGTTTACATGGATAACACGCGTCTAGCAAGTGGCCTAGTCTTTATGGCGGCGATTGGCAGCGGAATCGTCGCCGGCGTGTTCTTTGCATTCTCGTCCTTCGTGATGGCAGCGCTAGGACGGATTTCACCCACACAAGCCGTCGCAGCAATGAACTCCATCAATGTCACCGCCGTCAATCCCGGTTTCATGACCCATTCGTGGGCGCAGGAGTCCTTTCCCTCGTTGTCGGTATTCGATCCCCTTTCTTGTGGAACCACACAGGAACCGGGCTCGTCCTCCTGGCCAGCCTCGTTTATTTGCTAGGCTGCTTTGCGGCCACCATATTCTTGAACGTACCCCTCAACCATCAGCTTGCATCTATCACCGATCCCGCAGCGGCAATTGCGTTCTGGCCGCAATATCTCAAGAGATGGACCACGTGGAACCATCTCCGCACGGTCGCAGCGGCCTTGTCTGCAATACTTTTTGCCGCGGCGCTTTGTCGAAGCTGACTGTGACTCATCGAAGGAGTCGCAGCTCGCGACGTGGTTGCATAAATGAAATCTTCAATGTGAGAACTCCGAAGACAAGCCCTCGTTCGCAAGGTCATGTAGCGCTTCTTGTTCGAGCCAGACTGTTTTCCAATCGTCCAGAAATGTGGCGCCTATTCTTCGGTAAAACCTGATCGCCCCATCGTTCCAAGCGAGAACATTGAACATGATCCCGAAGCCGTTGGCGTCTTCCGTTATTCTGGCGACATGCGCCAACAACACCCGCCCCACACCCTTCCCGCGAAACTGCGGTAGGACGAAGAGGTCTTCCAGGAAAATGCCGTGGCCTCGAAGCGACGAGTAGCAATCGAAGAAGAGCGCATAACCTGCCGGTAGGCCATCGATCTCGGCAATCAATACTCGAAATTTGGGCCGGTCTCCAAATCCATCTTGGCGCACTTGCTCCTCGGTAACAATTGTGGTGAGCCGCTCATACGCCGCAAATTCTTGAAAAAACGCCATCAGCAAGGGGACGTCATTTGCGGTGCCAGAACGGATCGAGAACATTGCTTGCTCCTTGTTCAGCAGATTACTACCAATCTCCAATTGCATCACTTAGTGGCGACCTTGACACTCAGGTGCGAGCCTGAAGTTATCGCGCCAGGCTCTCAATTTCTCGCTTGCCGACCATTCCGGAGTCATTGTTGCCGCACCAGCTTCTACGCCAACATTCGATTTGGTATTAGGCACTGACAGCCATTTCTCACCCGCCTCGGCGAGCATTATTGTGCAGCTAGCAAACGGACCCGCGCGATTTCTGAAGGTCGCAAAACCTTTCGACACCGCTTTAAACGCAGCCGAAACATCTGAAGCAGCTCGAAAGAGCTGGCCTGATTGAACGCTGGAACGAACGGCTCGATCAGTTTGACCAGCGTCTTAAGGAAAAGAAGAAAAAGGAGAAGAAGTAATGACGAAACCGATGACGGCCATAGAATTCATCGGGCGAACAGGCAGTCGCACCAACGTCACAGGTGAAAACCACAACACAAACTTGTCACGTACTCGATAACAGTCAAAGCGACAAGCGACCTCCACGCCGGTGTCGGAAGCGTGCCGCCCTCGTGATACAGAAATAATATGGACTGGACAAACTTCTGGTTGTTCTTCTTTTCGTTCACGGCAGCCTACTGCTTCCCCGATTTCAAGAAACGGAAGTAAAAGAAGACTTTTGGGGCGCCGAGTTTCCTTGGAACGAGATCACTGGCAGTTTCACCCTTTGTCGGTTAACGACGTGGCAAGCGCGTACCGCAAAATTCACTGGTCATGCTGCGCTTTCCCGATTGCACAAGCCGAAAAGCGCAACGTAAGTAGTTCGAGCGTTACCACATTCTTTTCAAAGAGGGTTGTAGGGCCCTAAGTGACCACAGGGCAACTCTAATATGGGCTAAACACTCCTGTCCAACAACCGGCGTCTCCCGGAGTAGGCTTCACCTTTCACCGGAACTGGAATTTGGTCGCTTACTAGGCTTTTGCCCGCGGGCGGAACAACGCATGGTAGATCATCAGAACGACGACTGCGCCAACAACAGCAACTAGGATGCTGTAAAGATTTACGCCGGTTACCCCCACGTGGCCAATGGTGTTGAAGAGCCAGCCGCCCACAACAGCACCAACAATCCCCAACACAATGTCTATGACCGCGCCTGATCCAGATTTGTTCACGATTTTACTAGCGATGAAACCTGAGATCAGCCCGAGAACAATCCATGCTAGGAATGACATTGAGACCTCCCGAGGCGCCCACGACTAGCGGAAGAAGCGAAACAGTCTGTCGCCGTGCTCCTACTCCTGGGTAAGGCCGTCCGCTTAGTATCGGCGCCGTCGTCGTCATCCTAATACAGTTCTTACCTGCTGAATAGACTCTCAAGCGAGACCGTAGATACCGGGGCCGTACAGCCCTCTTCTTAATTGCTACCGGAGGGAACCTCACGGGTTGTCGGGCAGCACCGGAAGCGTCATCGTATCAACCGTCTCGGGATCGTCACGAAGTTTAATGTACAGCAGTGTTCCGTTCGGCCGCGGAACGGCGAGCGAATCGCCGACGTAATCGGGGGGAACTCCGACGGAATTCAAAAATTTGGGATCTGTCGAAACCGAGTGAAGCAGGAACAGATTCGAGCCACGAAGCATGCAAGGCTTCTCTGGCGCATCCGGGCAATGGATTTCGCCAAGGGAAGGAATGCGGACAAGCACGGCGAGCGGTTGCCAGTCGCCGTTGGCCCCGTTTGCGTCGACCGCCCGGAAGCGGAGGAGGCCAAACGCTGCAGGTCCAAACGCTTTCAGCGGATCGAATACTGCCAAAGCGCTCTTGGCGTCCTGCAACATCAGTGTGCCCGCAGAAACGCTCAGCATGGCGCTGAACGCGCCATCCTCCGTGGCCACCTCCACCTTTTCAGAAAGCGGAAAATTAGCCGGAACGTCGGCCTTCAGGAAAAACGAAAGGCGCCCACCCTGCGGAAGTTCGTTAGGATTACCAACTCGAATGTACGAAGCAGTGGAAGCTTGCTGCAGGTTCTTGCTCACCAGAGCAATCTTTGGCCGTGGCGCTTCGACAGTAGCTGGCACCTGCAGGACACGTCCGTCGTTCAGCGTGACGCGCGCAGACAAAGCCGCGCTGGGCTGAAGTGAATAGGTTGCGCTGGGATTCTCCGCGACCAGATCGAGTGAGCTTCCTGACAAGCGCGACTCCTCAGCAGGGGAAAAGCATACGCCCTCCAATTCGAGGCAGGAGACCTGCTCGAGGTGAGTTCCGGCTAGCACGCCCTGCTGGTCACCGGAGTAGATTTTGAAATGTTCGAGATGGGCGGCCTCGGTGTAAGTGGACGTGGTGATGATGTCGGGCTGGCTCAAGCCGAATTGCGCCACCTTTAGCTCCACCTGCCCGGAGTCCTCGTGCTCCAGCGGAAGTTGAACTTCCAAATGGTCGGGCCCTAGTGTTTTCCACGTGGCCTTGAGATCTTTGCCGTTGGCATTCACAAGAACCACCTTTTCGACGCAAGCCACACAGTCCGTTTGCAATTGAATCGTCAAATCGCGGCCCACAACGATTGAATCTCCGTTCGAGGAATGAATTGTCCATTGTGCAGAATGCGCTGCGTGGAGCTGAAATTCGGGTCCTTCGAAAGAGGCGAACCCCCAGAAGCCGCGCAGCGTTCCAGTCAGGTTTGGCCCTAGAGTGCCGTGAAGATCGTGAGTGTCGACAACGAATCCCCCTCGACTGGCGTCAGCGGTCGCGGGCAGATCCATCGGAGCGCCGGTCTTCCCTTCGACGCGAAATATAAAATCGTGGGCAAGGGATGTCGAGAACACCAGGGGAGTACCCTCTACTGGAAGGATCAGCGGGGATTGCTGCAGGCACAAAATCTGTTTGGGCTGGACATTTTGGAGCGAAGGCAACGACGAATGACCAATGGGCGGCAGGCCGACAACCAGCACCGATTTCGGATTGCGGAAAGAAGGAGGGGTATTGAGTTTCAGATTCAGCAGGTCCCTGTCCGGCAGTGAAAGAGCGGGAATGTACTGATATGTAGCCGTGTGAAGGCTGCTGAGTAGGCGCGCCGCATCGACAATTGCACCGACATACGGGCTGAAATATGCACCCTTCATCACCGGAGTGGAACCGAGGGCGGTGATCAGGTCGGACGAGGGGCCGGAGGTGAGAGTCGCGACGAGAGTCTGGTCATGCGAGTCGCTAATGACAAGCTGGTCGGTATCCTGCGTGAGGCAGGAAGATTGCTCTTCGAGCGGCTTGCTAAAGCAGTCTTCGTTCAGCTTGATGCGCAGCGTTTGCGCCAAGAGCGTGGAGCGCTTTTTGAGCGACCCGGAATCAAACTCAAAGGTTTTTTTGACTTCTTCCAGATATTTGTCCAGGCGCGTACGGTCAAGACTCGCTTGTTCCAAATCGACAGTGGCCCGTACGAAAACGCCTGGCCGTCCGCGAACCGTCGAGCGGAGCGTGGCGAAATCGCCGCCGGTTTCAGGAGCCAGGAACATCACGGCCTGCTCGGCGCCCTGCGGAACCGTAACCAAGGTCCCTTTCTCGCGCGTCTGCTTATTCCAGGTTTCCGCGCGCGTGAACCAGCCTTCCGGCGGCGGGTTGGTCGATCCTTGCAAGAAGGCCACGATCAGAAGATATCGCGCGGCTTGGTCATCCGGGAATTCGGGATGAATCCACAATTTGTCTCCGGGCTGCAGATCGCTGACCCGGGAAATGGGCAAGGTTTTGCCGTCGCGCGTGACCGTCATTTTGATTTGAGGACCGATCAGATCGAAGGCCGGCGAATTTGCGAAGCTGGCTGGCGCCGAAGAGCACTGGACAGCGACGCAGAGACAGAAGAATACCGAGATGTGGAGAAGATTCTTGACCACGCTGCAGGATTCGAAAATATGTTTTGCATTCAGAGTCATGCCTGTACCTATCTGGTATAAATTTGCACGATGAGAATTATGAATTGGTTCCCCCGCTGCATGCAGCGCGCAGGCGCCGCAACCTCAAGAAATCAAAACTCGCCTCGGCCCAAGCCGCGTGCAGGCGCGCCTACAGAGAAGCCGGGGCTAATTCGATACACGCTTGGCTGGGTTGGTCGCTGAGCGAGGCAAATGCTCAGCGAAAGCGGCATATAAATTTTAGAGCAGATTCAGCCTCAAGGCGACGCGAAAATGCCGCTCAGTTTCGCCCCTGCTTCGACAACACGGGGACTTGCTCTGATCGAAATATATAGACGTGATTCTACGTATTGGTTGTCACGCGTAAACCCCGCATTCACAATCAGCAAGAGTCGATGGGCACGCAGGGTTTCCTCCCCCGACGCTGCGCATGGTAGACCGATGGAATGCAATTTCTCAACAAAGCGTCGATGCTTTACGAAAGAGCGCGTTACGATCGGCCTGCTTGACCTAATTTCAACGTGACGTTAAGAATGCTGGCGCATCATTCCATCATCATATATCGGCCTTTGCCAAGAGGATCAGGTGCGCTGCGGACGATTGCCGGTCGCATTCGCGGGGAAACAACATCAAACCATGTTTGGAACGGATGAGATTTTGATAAGGAACAGCATGGGATAAATGGGTGAACATAATGTATAGACCGAAAGGCATCCTCTGTTTCGTCTTGATTGGCTTGGGACTGATAGCATGTGGAAAGAAGTCAGAACCTCAAAAGACGGAATTGCCGGCAAAAGTTGCGACGTCACAGCCGAGTTCAAATGATTCGGCCACTCCGGCGAGGAACGGCGTCACACGTTCCGAAAGCCCGATCCTAGCCCCTCCGCCCACCGGCAAAGAGGTCAAGGCCGAAATGCGTAATGTGATATTCCGCCTATTGCCTAACGCCGGAGCGCATGTTGAAACCCTTTCGGGCGAACTCTGGCCCACGGGCAAGAATGAAATGCCGGTGTTCGACGACAAGAGTTCGTTCGAGGTGCGGGTGAACAGCGGCAGAGTTTCGGTTACACCCGAGTCGCTTTCGGCTGTAATGAACGATTATGTATTCGCAAAGCCTGACGCTCCGATGAAGGAACTGCAGGTCACGATTCAGGGCGGGAAGCTCCACATTAAAGGCAAACTGCACGCGAAAGGGGATCTTCCGTTTGAGACGATTGGCACGCTCAGCGTGAATCCGGATGGCCGACTCCGTGTCAGGACGGAAAAGGTCAAAGCACTGCACTTGAATGTGAAAAAGGTGATGAACGTCTTTGGGATCGAGCTGGCCAGCCTCCTAAGTTCGAGCAAAATCCCAGGTATCGGTGTCGACAAGGATGATCTGATCGTGGATTTGGGTAGGCTGCTGCCACCGCCGCATATTCGCGGCCAGGTTTCTGCAGTTCAGATTGCCAGCAACTCGATCCTGATCATGTTTGGCGACGGCGGAACAAGTTCAAGCTCGGAAGAAAAAGGGAACTATATGCAGTTCGAGGGCAATCGGGTGCAGTTCGGAAAAATCACGATGGATAACACTGACCTGACGATCTTGGACATGGATGCCGGTGACCCGCTGGATTGGAGCCAGGATAGCTATCGCGAGCAATTGGTGCAGGGTTACGCCAAGGTAAAGGAGAACCTTGGATTGCGCGCGTATGTGAAGGATTATTCGAAGTTGTCACGAAATCCTGCAGCGAAAGATTCAGCGGTACCGAAGAGCTGAGTTGTCAGATGCGTGCGCGCGTTGACGTCGCAGCGCTGCTGGAAATTGATGTACTCATACAGGTCGCCGCCGACTGTTCCCGCGGGAAGGGACCTTCCGCACATCTCGATTCCCGGCCGGTGCGAAATCGAACCTTCGACCGGCATCAGCCGGTTGCGCAGATATTGATCGATACTCGGAGCGGGGTAACTGTTGCCATAGGCAAGCTCGCAATCCCGGATGCGCGCACGTCAGTAACACACTTATGAGAACTTCGTCTTTGGTCGTTCCTGGCGTTCGCCGTCCACAATGAAGTCGGCCCGCTCGTTGTAGAACGCGATGAGCCCGGCGATCTTCACGTTCTCGGGGAGCGGTGTTTTATACGACCAGGCCAGGTCCTTGACTGTCGTGCCGCCGGTATCGACCGACCAGTATTGCGCGAAGCCCTTGTATGCGCAGCCCGTGACGGTGTCGGTCGGGATGAGCAGGTCCATGCGCACGTCGAGCTTCGGGATGTAGTAGCGAGCCGGTAATCTCGTCTCAAACAGTAGCGTAGGCCGGCGAGTGTCGGCGATCTTGACCCCGTTCACCTCGACCTCGACGTGGCGGGAGCTGTGCAAGATGTCGATGCGCGTATACGGATCGTGCGGATGGACGAACACCTCCTCATCCTCCTCGAACCACCCGTCCATGGCGTTCCAGTCGAAGCGGATCAGGTCGCGCAGCTCCTCGACTGGTGACTCCGGGTAGTGCCAGGCGGCATCCTCGGCCACGTGGCCGCCAGTCTTCACAGTGAAGTGGTGCGCCTCACCCCGGCTCGGCGAGTGCTGGGTGTGCCCATTCGGAGTCAGGAGTCCCATGCGTACGTCCTCCCGCGGGAAGTAGTATGCGGGGTAGTAGGGAACCTCCCACACGAGCCTCAGACGCTTCGTGTCGGCGATGAGTTCTCCGCCAAGGTACGTTCGCACCCGTTTGGGCCCATACTCAATATGAACACGGTCGCGGCTCTCAGACATTGGACTCTCCTGTGGATTTCGGGAACCAGTCATTTCTCTACCTACGCTCAGTCGAGCCTCCCGTTGCACCAAAACGCTCCGTCTTGATCCTGTTGCGGTCGTGGCCGGAAGCGGTGAGGAACTCGTTTACACTTTCGACGAACAAAGTAGGGCCGCAAACGTAACAGGTTGGGGCAAGCGCGAATGGCCAAGTCGCAGTGGCGATGAGCATGGCGTCAATGCGACCCGCCGGCCGTGGCCAACCCAGCGGAACTTTTCTCGTGTACACGTACGTGATGTCCACTCCGAAATCGTTCACCGCCAAGGCCCTTAGTTCCTTCTTGTAGAAAACCGCTTCTGGTTCGCAAACGGAATAGAGCAGTCGAAACTGCGATTTTCTTCCTGCGGCCATCCGGGAGCGGATCATGGCCGTGAGCGGAACGATACCCGATCCTCCCGCGATGAGTTGGATCGGTTCGGTTTGTTCTGGGCGCCAAACGAACCAGCCGCCGATGGGCCCTCGCAACTCGAGGTGGTCTCCATATCCGATAACTTGGGTGAGATACGGTGACACTTCATCGTTCGGCAGTCGTTCGACGGTGATTTGAACGCGCCCTTCGGAGTTGGGCGCGGATGCAATGGAATAGGATCGGACAGCCGAGTACCCATCCGCGGCCGTCAAGCGCACCTCAACGCGTTGGCCCGCAAGATGGCCGGGCCATTCCGGAACCTCGACCGTAAGCGTCCGCGCCGTTGCAGTTTCGTCGTGAAGGTCAACCACGGTTCCAACGCGCCACCTTATTTGTCGCCCGAGTATCGTTGCTCCCTCCATGGATCTCCATAAATGTGATAGCCGAAGCCTTCCCAAAAAACCAGGCTTCTCGTGCCGCATGAGCTGAAGACCTCGCACCCACTTTGCACTCTTCCAGAGATAAAGATGAGGGAGGAGCAGCCGTGCTGGGCCGCCGTGTTCGGGAGCGAGGTCCTTGCCGT
>Ga0306921_10001757_pt1 | contig 21321 bp, 16 predicted proteins | sample sta12Cox44000080_FD_203760 | JGI IMG/M metagenome (GOLD analysis project Ga0306921, IMG submission 203760) | Lab enrichment of tropical soil microbial communities from Luquillo Experimental Forest, Puerto Rico - statoxic.12C.oxic.44.000.080 (v2)... | ecosystem: Environmental > Terrestrial >...
GGTGCCGGCATGGAACTTCTGAGCCGCAAATCGACCGATCGCGCGATTGAATTTGAGATCAGGGGCGTATAGCGGCCTCTCACCAGGCTTCAGAAAAGCGTTCAGCCGGTCGATCAGCCCGGAAACTTCATTGCGATACAAGTTGCGGTTGTAGTCGTTGAGATCGTCGAGTTGGGCAGTCTCCGGGTTTTGCGGTTCGTCGTAGCGGCCCTTGATGCCCCAGACATAAGCCCAATGCGCCGACGAGGAGTGATCCGTGCCGAACAAATCGTACGAGCAGGAGATCCATTTGTTGAGGTATTTCTGAATCAGCCAGCCCGGGATAATGCCGGCCTGCACGATGCGCCGCAGGCCGTCGTTGCCGGTGCCCATGTGGAAGGCTTCTTCCCGCAACATGTACGCCATGGAGCGGCCGAGCGGGGCAAAGGCAGAGTACTTCAGCATCTGCAATTGGAACTTGCCGTCGCGATCGACAAAGTCGGTGTAGGTGAAGAAATCCATCCAGTTGTCGACATCGACGTTGAAAGCGCCGAGCAGACGTTCGTTTTCGAAGGCACGGCGCTCAAGCATCTTCTGGGCTTCAACTTTGCCGGAGTAGCCAAAGTGATCGAGCAGGAGCGCGCACATCTGCCAGCCGTGACGCATTTCTTCGATCATGACCCGCGAGAGCGCGCGGCGATCCCAGTCAGTGGGCGCGGTTTCGAACAAGTGCCGCTGCTGCTCGACGCTGGCGAATTCGGTGTCGCCCTGGTAGACGATCATGTTGAGCAAGGCGTCGCGCATTTGCTGCGTGGGAATCTGGCGGAGGTTCTCCCACTTGCGATTTCCCTTGAAGTGGCCGAACTGGATTTCCTCGGTTTCGATGGCAGCATAGAGAGTGTCGAAATGGAAGCTGGCAATCTCGTCACGATTGACGCCGATTTCTTTGCGCCATTCGTCGAAGAGGCCTTGCCACTCGCTGAAGGTTCCGATTTTTGCGACTTTGCCTGGCATACGAAAAACCTTTCAACCGCTAAGGGCACTGCGGGGCACGAGGGAAGGCCGAACGATCTGGCTTGCGAGTCTTCGTGTGACTTCGTGTCCTTTGTGGTTCATTCTTTGCTTATCCCATGTTCAGCCACACGGTTTTGAGCTCCGTGTAGTGTTCGATTGCGTGCATGCCGAGTTCGCGGCCAAAGCCGGAGCTTTTGTAGCCGCCGAAGGGTAGCGAGGCGTCCATCAGACCGTACGTATTGATCCAGACGGTGCCCGCACGAAGCTGGCGGGAGACCTGATGGGCTTTCTTCACATCTTTGGTCCAGACTGCAGCCGCAAGGCCGTAGGGATTGGTATTGGCTAGCCCAACTACTTGATCAAGATCATCGAAGGACAAAGCGGCCAGCACTGGACCGAAGATTTCTTCCTGGGCGATCTTCATGTCGTTGCTTACTCCGCCGAAGATGGTCGGCTCGAGGAAGTAGCCTTTGCCTCCGACGGAGACTTGATTGCCGCCGGCAAGAAGTTTCGCACCTTCTTTCTTCCCCGACTCGATGTAACCGAGAACAGTCTTCATTTGTTCCTGGCTTACGATCGCGCCCATGCGGGTCTTTGGATCGAGCGGATCGGCAGGCTGCATCTTCGTCGCGCGTGCAATCAGTTTGTCGAGAAATTCGTCTTGAATTTTGCTTTCGAGGAAGAGGCGGGAGCCCGCGTTGCAGACCTCGCCTTTGCCGTAGAAGATGCCGTTGATGGCCCCGCGGACAGCGCTGTCGAGGTCGGAGTCGGCGAAAACGATGTTGGGGGACTTGCCGCCGAGTTCGAGGGTCAGGCGTTTCAGCGTGTCGGATGCGCTGCGCATGATTTCCTTGCCCACGGCTGTCGACCCGGTGAAGGCGATCTTGTCGATGCCGGCGTGGCGAACGATGGCTTTGCCAACTTCCGGGCCGCCGGTCACGATGCTCAGCACGCCTGACGGTAATCCCGCCTCGATTGCCAATGCGCCGAGACGCAGCGCCGTGAGCGGCGTTTGTTCGGCCGGCTTCAGCACGATGGTGTTGCCGCAGGCCAGTGCCGGGCCTAGCTTCCACGAAGCGAGCAGGAGCGGGAAGTTCCACGGAATGATGAGGCCAACGACCCCCACGGGTTCGCGCAACGTATAGGTAAACGCGCTGTCGAAGGTGTGGACAGTCTCGCCGTGGATTTTAGTGGCCCAACCCGCGTAGTAACGCAGGACGTCGATGACCATCGGCATATCGACGTTGCGCGATTCAAAGATGGGCTTGCCGTTGTCGAGCGTTTCGAGTTCGGCAAGTTCGTCGATGTTTTTCTCGATCAGGTCGGCGAGGCGCCAGATGAGGCGGCCGCGCTCGCTGGCTGGCATCTTGCGCCACGGGCCCGATTCGAGAGCCTTGCGAGCGGCGGCGACGGCGGCGTCAACGGCGGCGGCCGAGGCTTCGGGAACCTGCGTCAGCACTTCTCCGGTGGCTGGGTTAATCGTGTCAAAGTGTTTGTCACCGTCGACCCAATGACCATCGATGAGCAGACGGCCAGGCGCGAGATTTACTTTCGTTGCGGCGGGCATAAAACTCAATGAACCTCAGGGGTTAAAGCCCCTCAACTGTTGCGCGTTGTGGCGCGGCTAAGGCCGCACCCTTTCAAAACTCGCGAACGGTTACTTCGCAGTGAAGGTCGCAGGTCGCTTCTCCACGTAGGCGGCGAGGCCTTCTTTGGCGTCGTCGCTCTGGAAGAGCAGCTGCTGGTTCTCGCGCTCGACCGCGAGCGCAGACTCCATAGGGATCTCCCACCCGGTCTGCACGGAGCGCTTGATTCTGCCAACCGCTTTCGAAGCCTTGTTGGGGGGGCAGAACTGGCGGGCGTACTCGAGGGCGTTCTCCATGAAGCCGTCGCGCTCGAAGATGTCGTTGATGATCCCGAGCTCTTTCGCTTCTTCGAACGAGAAGGTGTTGCCCGTGACCATCAGCTCGATAGCTTTGCTCTTGCCCACCATGCGCGACAGGCGTTGCGTGCCGCCGGTGCCGGGCAGAACGCCCAGGTTCACTTCCGGAAGGCCAATCTTGCCCGCGTCTTTGCGGGCGATCCGAATGTCGGCCGCCATGGCGATCTCGAGCCCACCACCTACACAGTGGCCGTTGATCGCCGCGATCACCAGCTTCGGCGTGTGTTCCAGACGCAGCAGCGTTTCGTTGGCGTGTAGGCAGAAGTAGTACTTGAAGGTCGGGTCAACACTGGCCAGCATTTTGATGTTGGCGCCAGCGGAGAAGAACTTATCCCCCGAACCTGTGAGCAGGATCACGTAGACATCGTTCTCCATGCGCGCGCGCAGAATGGCTTCGTCGAGCTGGCGATTCATCTCGTAGGTGTAGGTATTGGCTGGGGGATCGAACATTTCGATGACGGCAACGCCGCCTTCTTTGCGGTAGTTGATGAGGACCTTGGTGGTTTCACCGGTGGGGGATTGCGTGCTGGTTCCCATTCGAAAAGCTCCTTCTCTCTGAACGTGTATTACTGAACGCGTATGCAAGCAAATCTCGGGTGGACTTTTATCCGCCGATTACCCCGCGCAGAAAGAGGTCGGCCATCTCCTGCGCGAGTTTGGGCGCTCCCCCGTCGACGCGCGGCTTATACCAGGTGTAAATCCAGTTGATCATGCCGAACAGGCTAAGTACGGCGGTGCGGCTGGAAAACTGCAGGCCGCGAACTTTCTTCAGATCGTCGAGGAGATCGACGCAGATGCGGTAGTATTCGCGCTTAATTGCGCTGATCTCGGCGCCGTAATGGTTCTTCAGAACCTCATCTTCGTGGGAGAGCACTTTCATGCCCTGCTGGTTGGCGAGGAAATACTCCAGGTGATTCAGGATGCAGATCCGGATGCGCTCCTCAGGATCGGCAGAGATCTTGAGACGCTCGCGCAAGCGCTCAACGATGGTGCCGAACGTGTGTTTTTGAATCAGGTAGAGAAGTTTCTCTTTCGAATCGAAATAATAGTAGAGCCCGGCAAGCGACATGCCGGTGGCGCGAGAGAGGTCGCGCATGGACGCGCCCTCGTAGCCCTTCTCGTCAAAAACCTGAGTCGCGTGGGCGAGAATTTCGGACAAGCGCTGGTCGTAACGGCTCTCCGGGTTAGGCACGCTGCGGCCAGAGCGCGAAGAGGGGCGGGATGATGTAGCGGCAGGCATCTAGATCGAACGTTCGTTCTAATTCTAGCCCATCGTGACCCGTGTCACAAGAGGGTGTGACGTTCTGTCTCAGTTGCGGATGTCGGCCATTAACTGGTCAATCTCGGCTTTCATCTGAGCCGTTAGCGGCAGGAGGGGCAGGCGCACCGAGCCTCCAAAATAGCCGTTCAGATCCATGGCGTACTTTACCCCGGGGATACTGAGCGCCCCGACTACGCGCTCGGCGGCCTTGGCGATACGCTCTTGCTTGATGCGGGCGAGTTCGTGGTCGCCTTCTTCCCAGGCAGCATAAATCTCATAGCAGGCGGTGGGAGCAGGGTCGGCAAAGGCGAGGATCGCACCCACTGCTCCCGCATCGAGCGAGGGTTGGAGCTGATGGGCGGCGCCTACGAGAACCTGAAAGCCAACCTCCTTCGGGCGCGTCTTGACGCCGCTGACCACGCTGACCGCCCCAGATGAGGGCCTCGCCGTGCCAGACGAAGCCGCGATCGTTACCAGTTCCCCGCCCTGCACGGCGCCTTCGGAGTTCGGCTTCAGCATGCGGGGCGTCACCGCAGCGAAGGCTTCGGTGACGGTGGCGCTGCGCTTCACGTGACGCGTTCCTTCCACCATCTTGCGGACCTTTTCGACAGCACCGCTCGACTCCTTGATGCCGATTAGGTTGGGATGATCCGCAAGTTCGATGACCAACTCGGCGGGGATATCGTACCCGGTAGCTTGGGGAAAGTTATAGATGATGACCGGCAGCGGCGATCGGTCGGCAACGGTGCGGTAGAAAGCCAGCATGTTCGCGGGCCTCATCTGCCCCTTGTAGTAGTGCGGCGTGCGGACCATCGCGACGTCGTAGCCAAGCTCGGCAGCGTATTCGGTGAGGGCGAGGGTCTCGTGAGCGGACTCGATGCCAGTGCCCGCGATGAGGACTTTCTCGCTTCCTGCGACTTCGATGGTGGTCTTCAGTACCTGGCGGCGCTCTTCATCGGAGAGCAGGATCGCCTCGGCCGTCGAGCCGAGAGCGACGATCCCGGCAACGGGTGTGCGGGAGTAACGCTCGACGTTGGTTTCGAGCTTCTTGTAGTAGACGTTGCCTTCCGGATAGAAGGGCGTAGTGACGGGAGGAAAGATACCTTGAAGGAGCATGGGCTAGCCCTCAGCTGTCAGCTTTCAGTGCTCACATAGAATACAGGTTCTTGGTGGAGGCTCACCGCTGAAAGGCCGGGCGCGTCAATCGTGAAGCTCGGCGAAGACAACCGCGCCCATGCCGGACGCTACTAGGTGCAGACACGAACGGCCCTGTCTTCAATGCATCGGATCGCGCAGAAAGGCGACTTCCCCCCATATCGCACAATCACCTCCTCCAAGGCCCGAACTGGTTTGATTCCTTCGAAGCAACTCCCCCGTTGCCTGCGTGGTTTGCAGCACCTGACTGGGCGTAGCGCGACCAAGGTTCGTTCCCAAGGTCGAGAGGCAAGCGCGAGCCATGTTGATGCCCGGAGTCTTTTGGAGGGGATGAGCTAGTAAATCGACATCAGGAGGCATTCGGTCCGAGATGCAATGAGACCACATCCAGAAACGTGCGCGCTTCGGGCCGGCAGTCAGGACAGTGAACTTTGAGCGTACGCAGGCGTGAGCGTTCAAGGTAAGCAGGAGGAATCCGGAGATCGCTTTGGCAAGCTCAACCAACCTAAGCATGGCTTGTGTGCTTCACAGCAATTCGGGCGCTTGTCTGAACCTCGCAATCCGCTTCCGATGCTAGCTCGCTTTCGCGAGATCAACTACCGGCATGGCTCCGATCTGTGTGAGCAACCCCAGCTGATCCCAGTTGTCCCAGCCCTCTATGATCTTGCCGTCTTTGAAGCGCATGATGCTGATGCCCCGGACCATTGTCTTCTTCCCAGTGGCAAGGGTGCCCATGAATTCGCCGGTGTGGGTCATCTCCGAGCGCCAGCGGATCACGGTGCGGTCTCCCTCGGAAATTGTTTCTTCGACGTATACCTTGATATCCGGAAACGCGGCGCGAACACTCCGTGCAAACTCTTTGAATTGCGGGATCCCTATCGGTTGATCGTTGGGTGCATGGCCGTAGGCTTTGCAGTCGGCGGACGCGAGGTCGTCGGCGGCGTCGATATTGCCGAGATTCCAGACTTGCTCGAACCAACGGCGGCCGAGCACAGCATTTTCTTGGGACATGGTGGACCTCCGGGAAGGGATTGCGAACGGGGCCCAAGTTCGACCGCTAGGCTAACAGGAGAAAGTTGAAAAGTCTTTAGTCTGCCGGATGAAGAGCGGCGCGCGGCGATTTGGCTATTCGCACGGGCTGTAGTTCCAGCCTGAGGGATCGCCTTCGCGGCGAAACTGGTCTTCGGCAGCGGACCGGGCTACCTCTTGCCAGCCAGCCGTTCTGCATGGAGATTCTGCAGGGCCTGCACGCGAATCTCGCCCCGTTGCAGGGCAGCGATGCCTTCGGCCGCGGCGCGCGCGGCTGAGAGCGTGGTGATCGTCGGAATGCGGCCGGTTACGGCGGCACGGCGGATCGCTTTCTCGTCGAACCACGGCTCGGCACCGTGCGGAGTATTCACGATTAGCTGGATGCGCTCGCCCTTGATCAGGTCGACCACGTTCGGGCGGCCTTCTTTGACCTTATAGACTCGCTCGACGGGCAGGCCGGCAGCTTCGAGTACATCGGCAGTGCCGCTGGTCGCGACCAGTTTGAATCCCATATCGATGAAGCGGCGGGCGACGTCGGCGACAGTGGCCTTGTCGTGGTCGGTGACGCTGATGAAGACTGCGCCTTGGGTGGGGAGCTTTTGTCCGGCGGCGATTTGGGCTTTGGCGAAGGCTTCGCCAAAATTGTCGGCCACGCCCATGACTTCACCGGTGGACTTCATCTCGGGACCAAGAACGGTATCGACGCCGGGAAATTTGTTCCAGGGGAAGACCGGGGATTTCACAAAGAAGTTGTGGCCCGTGTCGAGGTCGATCTTGCGCTCAATGTTCTCGGGGAGGAACTCGCGAAGCTTGCGACCGGTCATCAGGCGGGAAGCAATCTTCGCCATGGCTACGCCGGTGGCTTTCGATACGTAGGGCACGGTTCGCGAGGCTCGCGGGTTCACTTCGAGCACGTAGACTTTGGCTCCGGCTGAGCCGTTGCCTTTCGTGGCCATTGCCGAGCGTGGGATCGCGAACTGAATGTTCATCAGTCCGACGACTTTGAGAGCGCGCGCGAGTTTGAAGGTGTATTCGCGCATGCGATTCAACAGCGGCTCGGGAATATCGACGGTGGGCAACACGCACGAGGAGTCCCCGGAGTGGATGCCAGCTTCTTCGATGTGCTGCATGATCCCGCCGATGACGACGTCTTCGCCGTCGGACAGTGCGTCAACATCGACTTCGATCGCGTCTTCGAGGAAGTGGTCGATGAGGACGGGGCGGTCCTGCGAGTATTCGACCGCCTCTTTCATATAGCGGACCACGGTGTCTTCGTCGTAGGCAATGACCATGGCGCGGCCACCGAGCACGTAGGACGGACGCACCAGTACCGGATAGCCCACGCGATTCGCGCCTTCGACGGCTTCTTCGAGCGATGTGGCCATCGCGCCCGGAGCTTGCGGGATTTCGAGTTCGTCGAGCAGCTTTCCGAAGCGCTTGCGATCTTCGGCGAGGTCGATCGATTCCGGCGAGGTTCCGATGATCGGGACGCCCGCAGCCTTGAGAGGCAGAGCCAGATTGAGAGGTGTCTGTCCGCCGAACTGCACGATCACGCCAACCTCTGCGCCGCCTGAAGCTTCGTGATCGTAGACGGCGAAAACGTCTTCGAGGGTGAGGGGTTCGAAGTAGAGCCGGTCGCTGGTGTCGTAGTCGGTGGAGACCGTCTCGGGATTGCAGTTGATCATCACCGTCTCGTAGCCATCTGCGCGCAGCGCGAACGAGGCGTGACAGCAGCAGTAATCGAATTCAATTCCCTGACCGATGCGGTTCGGCCCACTTCCGAGGATGATGACTTTCTTTTTCTTGGTCGGAGAAGCTTCGTCTTCTTCTTCGTAAGTCGAGTAAAGGTACGGAGTGAAGCTTTCGAATTCGGCGGCGCAAGTGTCGACGCGTTTGAAGACCGGCGCGACCTTGTGTTTCTTGCGCTGGTGGCGAACTTTCTCTTGCGCGCCCTTGCCTTCTAGCCGCCAGATCGCCGCGAGACGACCGTCTGAGAAACCCATGCGCTTCGCGTCACGCAAGACTTCGGTCGGGATCGACTCCATCGGGTGCTTCTCCAGCTCTAATTGCATGTCGTTAATTTCTTTGAGCTGGTAGAGAAACCACGGATCGATGGACGTTACCTTGGCGAGCTGCTTGACCGTGTATCCCTGGCGAATCGCGTAGCGGACGTAGGTCAGGCGCTCTGGATGCGGCGTGACCAGACGCTGCGTGAGAATCTTGGGCTCGATCTTTTCGGAGCCAACCTTTTTGCCCGTATCGAGCGCGCGAATGCCTTTGAGCAGAGCTTCTTTAAATGTGCGGCCGATGGCCATCACTTCACCGACCGACTTCATCTGCGGGCCGAGGCTCTCGTCGGCACCGGGGAATTTCTCGAATTGCCACTTCGGGATTTTTACGACGACGTAGTCGAGCGTGGGCTCGAAGGACGCCGGAGTCTTGCGCGTGATGTCGTTGGGAATCTCATCGAGCGTGTAACCGACCGCGAGTTTGGCTGCGATTTTGGCGATCGGAAAGCCGGTGGCTTTTGAAGCGAGCGCCGAGGATCGCGATACGCGCGGGTTCATCTCGATCACAACCATGCGCCCGGTTTCTGGATTGATGCCGAACTGAATATTCGAGCCGCCGGTCTCAACGCCGATCTCGCGGATCACCGCGATTGCTGCATCGCGCATGGCCTGGTATTCGCGGTCGGTGAGCGTTTGCGCCGGGGCGACCGTGATCGAGTCGCCGGTGTGCACGCCCATCGGGTCGAAGTTTTCGATCGAGCAGATGACGATGACGTTGTCCTTCAGGTCACGCATCACCTCGAGCTCATACTCTTTCCAGCCGAGGACGGATTCTTCGATCAGGACTTCATGCACCGGCGAGAGATCGAGGCCGCGGGCGAGCACTTCCATCAATTCTTCGCGGTTGAAAGCGATGCCACCGCCGGTACCGCCGAGAGTGAATGACGGCCGAATGATGACCGGGAAGCCGATCTTGCCGGCGAACTCGAGGCCGTCTTTCAGGTTGCTGACCAGCGCCGACTTCGGAACGTCGAGCCCGATCTTCTGCATCGCGTCTTTGAAGTAGAGGCGGTCTTCGGCTTTCTTGATGGCGCCGATCTGCGCGCCAATGAGCTGTGCGTTGTACTTGTCGAGAACGCCTGCGTCGGAAAGTTCGATGGCCAGATTCAACGCCGTCTGGCCGCCGACGGTTGGCAGAATAGCCAAGCCCGCGCTGGGCGACATCTCGCGCTCGATGCGGATGATTTCTTCTAAGTACTCGCGGGTGAGCGGTTCGATATAGGTGCGGTCGGCCGACTCGGGATCGGTCATGATGGTGGCCGGGTTCGAATTGGCCAGCACCACTTCGTAGCCCTCGGCCTTGAGCGCCTTGCAAGCTTGCGTACCGGAATAGTCGAACTCGGCGGATTGGCCGATCACGATCGGCCCGGAGCCGAGAATCAGGATCTTTGAGATGTCAGTGCGTTTAGGCATTCAGTTTTTAGTCGTCGGTCCTCGGTCGTCGGCTACGGAATATCCAGCCGCTGCGCTTTCACTACCGCGGCAATGCGCGGCTCATCATCGATTTCAGTCTTATAGATCCACAGGTACCAGGGCTTCTTACGGATAACTGCATCGGTACGCTCTCGGCCAATCAGCGCGCGGTCTGCCTGGATTTCCAGATAGCAATCGACCAAGTGTCCATAGGTGCTGTATTCGGTGTCAGCGCCCTCCGGCAGGCCCACCGGAACGTGCGGATAAAATCGCTTCAGTTGCCCAACCGCATCCTCCATCTGCCGGGAATGACCTCTCAGGTACCAATGCAACTGCTCATGTAGAAACGAGGACAGCAATTCGTCGTCCGAGTGGAGAAACCTCACGTTGAGTGTGAGTGTCGGAAAGGCGTGGTTCATTGCCTTTTCTTCAATCACAACCTTGCGTGTAAAGACGTATTTATTCAAATCGTAAGAGGCAACAATCTTTTCGAGCTCCGCCTTGGTCCGGCGTTCGCGATCAGTGTTATAGCTGGTGTCGATCTTCATTGAATCGGCCGCGAAAACCAGCGTGCTAGCGATCACGAGTACGCAACCAGCCGCGATTGCGAAAGCCTTCACCCTTTCCATTCCTCCATCATCTTCACGAAATCCTTGAACAGGTAGTGCGAGTCGTGCGGGCCGGGGGCTGCTTCGGGGTGATATTGCACCGTGAAGAGGGGCAGGTTGCGGTGGCGCAGGCCTTCGAGCGTGTTGTCGTTCAGATCGATGTGCGTCAACTCGACTTCGCTTTGCGGGAGCGAATCGGGATCGACTGCGAAGTTGTGGTTGTGGGCGGTGATCTCGATTTTGCCCGAGTTCATCTGCTTCACCGGGTGGTTGCCGCCGTGGTGGCCAAACTTCAGCTTGTAGGTTTTTCCGCCCAGCGCAATGCCGGTCAACTGATGCCCTAAACAGATTCCGAAGATCGGCTGGCGGCCCATCAGGCGGCGGATGTTATCGACCGCGTACGAGCACGGCTCCGGATCGCCTGGGCCGTTGGAAAGAAACACGCCGTGCGGCTTCAGCGCGAGCACCTCTTCCGCCGGAGTCTGCGCCGGAACCACGGTGACCTTGCAGCCTTCGCCACGGAGCTTGCGCAGAATGTTCTGCTTGATGCCGTAATCGTAGGCGACCACATGAAAGCGCTCTGGCTCGTCTTTCACGCCAACAACAGCGACCGGCTCATGCGAGCGTTCCCCGACTTCCCAGACGTATGGATGTTTCGTGGTCACGACCTTGGCGAGATCGGTGCCGTCCATTTTCGGGATGGATCGCGCCTTGGCGACGAGCTTGTCGGTGTCGGGTTCGAGCGTCGAAATCACACCGCGCATTACACCGTGGTCACGCAAATGACGGACTAACGCGCGTGTGTCGATATCAGCAAGCACCGGAACCTTGAACTGTTCCAGATATTCGTCGGTCACCTGCTGCGAACGCCAGTTCGAGCTGACTTTCGAAAACTCGCGGACGATCAATCCCTCGATGTAGGGATGGTTGGCTTCGTTGTCTTCGGCATTGGTGCCGTAATTGCCAATCTGGGGATTGGTCAGAACGACAATTTGGCCTGAATAGGAAGGGTCGGTGAAAATTTCCTGGTAACCGGTGATGGAAGTATTAAAAACAACTTCCCCGTAACATTCGCCTTTGGCGCCGTAGCCTTTGCCGTGGAAGATGCGCCCATCTTCCAGCGCAAGGATAGCCTGCATTCCTGCTCCTGGAGTGGATTTTCAGAATTTTAGCAAGGAAGTCGCCGCGCACCAAGGCATAACAGGTGGTGTTCGCGCACTATTTTCGATGCAGAAGATGTGGAAAAGATCGCGAGAGGAGTCAGCGGAGGCGTCCGAGCTTTTCCATCGGCCAATATCCGAAGACTGCCTTGCCATAAATGAGCTCATCCTTCACCGGGCCAAAGTCACGGCTGTCCCGCGACATGCTGCGGTGATCCCCGAGCATGAAGTAGCTGTGTGGCGGAACGATCGCTTCCGCGAGCGAGCGATCGTCGGCATAGGCCGAAGGAACGTAATCTTCGTCGAGGGGCTGGCCATTGACGTACACCTGGCCGCCGTCGATGCGCACGCGATCGCCAGCCACTCCGATCACCCGCTTGATGTAACTTTTCGACGGGTCGAGCGGGTAGCGAAACACGACGATGTCGCCGCGTTCAATCGGCTCGAGCCGATACACGAACTTGTTCACGAAGATGCGCTCCTGGTCCTCGAGGGAGGGCATCATGCTGGTGCCTTCGACTTTTACCGGCTGGTAGAGGAAGATGATGATGAAGGCGGAGATCGCCAGCGAGATGATCAGGTCGCGCACCCAGACCGAGAGCACGTCAATACCGCGAGACCGTCGCGTGTTGGATGGAGGCGTTTCTGGGACTGGGGAGGGAAGGCTCCCCGGGATCGAACTCATGACTTCAAGTGTATACAAGGCGCGAGGGTGATGGAAACGGCAACCGGGAGGTACTGGCGAGAGCGGGGCACCTCGAGGTTCAAGGTACAATAGTGAAACCGAGGTGGCCATGGCAAAGCGTGCTCTGACTCTCACTCTAATGTTCCTGATGACACTTCCTTTGACGGCAAAGTGGGCCGCGAGCCAGGAAGAGGGTGCGGTCCCCGCGTACAACGCTGGCCCGCCTGCGAAGGGCACGAAGCTGCCGGACATCCTGCCCAAAGAGAACCTTTGGGGCGACAACGCTCAATTCGACTACCAGACCCATGCCTATGAACTGGCGGCCAAAATTCCGAAGGTGATTCACCAGCAGCCGTGCTACTGCTATTGCGACCGGATGGGGCACAACAGCCTGCATAGTTGTTTTGAAGGCAGTCACGGAGCGCAATGCGCCACTTGCTTGAAGGAGCTGTACTACAGCTACGACCAAACAAAGAAGGGCAAGACTCCTGCCCAGATTCGGCAAGGCATCATGAAGGGCGAGTGGAAGCAGGTAAGTCTGGAAGCTTCGGCTACCATGAACTAGAGATTGATTTTGCGCCAGGACTGGCGGGCGGTTCGGTTGACGGCTGATCGAGTGGGCGAGTATAAACTCTTTGGACCGTTCCCTTTAGGCCAGATCTTCCTGGTGGAATGCCAGGTTTGGGGCTGAGACCGTGTAGCGGTCATTCCGCGTCCAACCGAGTACCACGTCCGACCTAGTACAATGGTTGAACTCATCCCCTATAAGCTACGGCGAGAAGGAGCAGTTACGAAAGGTTCAGGAAGAGTATTGCAGATGGCCCAGAAGGTATCCCCTAAGAAAAACATGGCAGACGATCCGAAGGTCGCACAGGCGATTCAGAACTATGAAGCCGGCTTGCGAGCGATGCAGGAGCATAAGTTCGACAAGGCAAAGACGCACCTGTTGAAAGTCGTGGGTGGCCCGAAGGAATTGGCGGACCGCGCCTCTGTGCATTTGAGCACATGCAACCAGCACCTTGACCGCGAGGCCGTGCAGTTCCATTCGCCGGAAGAGCACTACGACTATGCCGTCTCCCTCATGAACGTGGGAGACTATGTGCAGGCCCGCGAACATCTAGAAAAGCTCCTCAAGCAGACACCGAAGAAAGACTACGTGGTGTATGGTCTGGCGGCTCTTGATTGCCTGACCGGCCGGATCGAAGACGCGCTGCGCAATCTGGACGAGTCGATCAAATTGAATCCCACGATCCGCTTTCAGGCGCGCAACGATTCCGACTTCCAGAACCTCTCCGAAGATCCACGCTTCACCGAACTGCTGTATCCGGATCCGGGAGCGGATGGGGTTGCGTCCGTGGTTGAGTCCGAAGAAACCTTCTAGGCAGCCTGATGAATCCCGCGCCGCGCAACAGCGTACCGCGAGAAGGCTCCGTCCCGGGGACGGCCCTCCGCGTCGTGGCGATTGGCGGGGGCACCGGGCTTTCCACGCTGCTCAAGGGTCTGAAGGCCTATGTGCCGGCGACCGCTGAATCCCACCGGGGGCCGGTTCCCTCTCCCAGCATTTGCGAACTGAGTGCCGTCGTTACGGTGAGTGACGACGGCGGCTCCAGCGGGCGCCTGCGCAAAGAGTTCAACATGTTGCCGCCTGGCGACATTCGCAACTGCATCGTCGCACTGTCAGAAGACGAGGCATTGCTGTCGAAGTTGTTCCGGCATCGCTTCGACAAAGGATCGGGGCTAGAGGGACATAGCTTTGGCAACCTTTTTCTGGCGGCCCTGACTTCGATTACCGACGACTTCGCCGAGGCCGTGCGGCTTTCCTCGGAGATTCTTCTCACCCGTGGACACATTTATCCGGCAACCGCTTCCAACATCGAACTCGAAGCGGTGATGGATGATGGGCGCAGGGTTCGAGGGGAAACGAAGATTACGGCGAGCAAGGGCCGCATTCAGGAATTGTGCCTAATTCCGGCAGATGTTCAGCCGCTGCCTCAGACGTTGGAAGCCATCGCGCGGGCAGATGTGATTACGATCGGACCCGGATCGCTGTTCACGAGCCTGATTCCCAATCTGCTGGTGCGAGGCATTGCTGAGGCGATTCAGAACTCGCCGGCCATCAAGGTCTACATTTGCAACCTCATGACCCAGGCGAATGAGAGCCTGGGACTCACCGCAGCCGAGCACATCCGAGCGCTCGATGTTCACGCAGGTGCGCCAGTCTTCGATTACGCGCTGATCAATCGCCGCCCAGCTTCGTCGGAACTGAAAGCGAAGTATGCGCTCGAAGGCGCCGCGCAGATTGTTGCGGATCTGGAGGCGATCGAAAAGATGGGAGTCTGCCCGGTGCTTGGCGATTATCTGGAAGAGGCGGGCGTGGCCCGTCACGCCACCGACATGGTTGCACGCGATCTGCTCGAAGTCGCCCAACAAGCTGCGGTTTCTAAACCCCGACTTCCGGCCGGGATCGCGCAACACACCGACTGACAGTGGGCGAGCACGAGAGCATGTCGCTAGGCAACTCGTGTAGGGACAGACGCCCTCGTCTGCCAAGCCGGGCAAAGCCCGGCTAACGCCAAAAGCGCCCCGTAATGGACGCTCCGCGACGGACCACTGGTCCAGAGTTTTCTCCGCACGCTATAGTGGATTGAATGCCGAAATCGACTCCACGCCCCTCTGTCTCCTCCCCGCGTAGCCCGCGAATTGCGATCGTCATCATGGCCGCCGGCAAAGGGACGCGGCTGAAATCGAAACATCCCAAAGTGCTTCATGCGGTTGGCGGACAACCCGTGCTGGCGCACGTGGTGGCAGCCGCGACTCAAGTGGTTCCTGCGAAAGATGTCTTTGTAATCATTGGCCACGAAGCCGACCGGGTCCGGAAAGCAGTGGAACACACCGGGGTTCAGTTTGTCCTTCAGACCGAGCAGCGCGGCACGGGGCATGCCCTCATAGTGGCGCAAAAGGCAGTTGAGCACTACGACCTCGTGCTGGTTTTATCGGGGGACGCTCCCTTGATTCGTCCTGAGACGATCTCGGCACTCAGAGATTTTCACCTGCATCGAAAAGGCGCGATGACCCTTCTCACCGCCGAGTTAGCGAATCCCACAGGCTATGGACGTGTGCTGCGGAAAAGCCCGAAGGGCGCTGAAATCCGCGCAATCGTGGAAGAGAAGGCAGCCGGTCCGGCGCAAAAAAAGATCCGCGAAATTAACGCGGGCATTTATGCGTTCAATGCTAGGGATCTCTACGACAACATCGGGCAGCTCAGTACGAATAACACGCATGGCGAATATTTGTTGACGGATATGGCCGCGGTGCTGGGCAAAGCGAGGCGACCGGTGCTGGCTACCTGCACTGAAAACCCCAACGAAATTCTGGGAGGCAACACGCGCGCCGAACTGGTCGAAATCGACCAGCAGTTGCGGATGGCGAAGTGCCAGCAGTTGATGACCGAGGGAGTGACGATTTTCTATCCGGCCACTTGCGTGATCGACACTGGAGTTGAGGTCGGCGCCGACACGGTGATTGAGCCTTTCGTACAGCTTCTTGGGAACACACGGGTTGGCGCGGACAGCCGGATACGGTCCTATAGCGTGCTGACCAATTCGGAGATCGGCGATGGGGTGTTGATCAACCCCGGCACCATCATGGATGACTCGCGCGTGGCTTCGGCCGCCGTGATCGGGCCTTATTCGCGGCTCAGGCCGGGGAGTGACATCGGTGAAGGTGCGCACCTGGGGAATTTTGTCGAAACCAAGAAGATGAAGCTGGGGAAAGGATCGAAGGCCAACCATCTCACGTACCTGGGCGATGCGGAGATCGGAGAGGGCGTCAACGTGGGAGCGGGAACCATCACGTGCAACTACGATGGCGTGCACAAGCACAAGACAGTCATCGGGGACAGAGTATTCGTTGGAAGTGACACCACATTGGTCGCACCCATCCAGGTGGGAGCAGGCGCGTACATCGGAGCTGCTTCCTGCCTCACCGAGGATGTTCCCGAGGACTCACTGGCGATCGGACGTGCGCGACAGACGGTGAAAGAAGGCTGGGCCAAAGCGAAGCGCGACTCAATGGCGTCGGGAAAGAAATAAAGAAATAGGGTCGAGCGTTTTGGCGGTCGCCGAAAAGAAAGGGCGCGAGAATCTCTCGCGCCCTTGATGTTTTGCGACTTTTTCTAGTGAGAGACTGCGGCGAACAATTCCGAGTGCATGAGCGACTGAAACTGTTTGTCATCGCTCTTGAAGTGGAGTTGTACTTTGGAACTGTCGGAGTCTACGGTCAGCGAATCGATCGCAACCTTTTCGACCGGAGAGGCGTTCATCTTCTTGTAGAGCATGCCCGCCTTCACTAGTGATGACATGGTCGCGGCAGTCATGGAGTCAGAAGTGATCACGTCGAGATCGAAGTTCACGCCGTTCGAGAAGTTCATGGTATAGCGCGAACCCACAAGGCGCTTCTTGATGGTGTCGTAGTCGGCGACTTTGGACGCATCGCCCAGGGCGGAGCGCATCATGTTCTGCGTGCCTTGCTGGTCGAGCAGGCTCCAAACCGGGGCGCCATCGACAGCGGCCATCATGTCGGCCATTTCGGAATTGCTGTCGAGGGTCGGGACCTTGCCATCACGCGCATCGAGAGCGCCCTTTACGGCACTCTCATCGCCGAAAAGCAACGAGTTCTCGTCGAGAAACGACATCATCATGCCATTGCCCATCGCGTACATTTTCGAGAGCCCGTACTTGCTGGGCAGAATCTTCTTGGCGGTCATACGCTTCAGCACGAGTTTCTGTTGAAACGATCCTTGGGCCATGCCGACCACGCGAACACCTTGCTTGCCCGCGCGATACGCGACGAATGTAAGCTGATCGACGTCTTTGTCGGAATCGATACCCACACCTTTGAGTGCATCCTCGAACTGCTTGAGGCTTTGTGGCAATACCTGCTGCTTCAGTTGCTGGGCAGTCGGCGAATCTTTCAGGGCGCGGTAGTCGACCGAAATGATCTGCTGAATTTCCGCGGGAATCACACCCCGGGAGGAACTGCCGAGCGGCATCGCCCACGCGGCGGCGCTCAGGCAAGCCACACACCATAAACTCTTAACCATTTTCATAAGAACCTCAGGGATAGGTAGTAGGATGCGGGCATTTGCCCAACCGTCACCCACTCTCAAACCCAATTCTATTCCATTGGTTGCACAGAAGGCCGTATCGAAAGTGCTAGGCAGGAGTTGACGGGTTGGACACCCGAAGGGTGCCCGTCCTTGGCTACGATTGCGCAGACCCGGCAAGCCGGAGCGACCGGTCCCGAAGCGATCTGTGGCGGATGGCTGTCATAGCCGGAAGTTGTAACTTTGGGATTAGATGCCACAGGAGAGCTTACGACGTCTCGCATGACTCCAGGCCCACCTAGGGCCTCGGCGTCGATCCTGGAGGCTCCCAGGGGACAAGAATGGGCATTCTAGACGCTGCTCCCAACCGGAAATCTGCCCCCGGAACCGGCTCTCGACGGTTTTTCAGTCACTTAGCTAAGGGCGATTCAATCTGGCCGTCGGGCAATCGCCGTCTTGAACCACGATTCCTGCGCGCGGGCGCGCACACGCGCCTATGCCAGTCGGCCTCTTCTCCGTGAGCGCGCCCTCAGCGGTCCCAATTGTTTATCCTTCCAGCGCAGCCGCTCTTCGCCGCGTTTCAGCGGCCCAGGCGGCATCCTTCATCGAATCGAGATTGATCTCAACGTTTGCCAGTGCTCCCTCGACTGCGGCTTCTCCCAAAGCCGTCGAAGTTACTAGATCGGACTTCATGTTCGGATTGGTGAGGGGGACGAGGCTGGTTGCGATCCTACACACTTCCCTCGCTCGCTCCGCTACCGACAGGGGAACGCTGATGGCGAGCTTCAGAGCTTCCTCGATAATGGCCTGGGCGTTCGGAGTTTCTTTTGCTTGTTTGTACGCTTTCATGACCGCGTTGTAGGACTCGGCATCAGCATCGACAGCGGCTTTGAGTTCTTCGCGCAATTGAGAGAGTCGGGCAATCGCGGCGCTAAGTTCCGTTTCGTGCGGCAGATAGGCCTTCTTGCCGCGCGACATGGCTGCGACCATATGAGCGAGGCTAGCAGCCATCGCACCTGCAGCAGCAGCCGCGCTACCTCCCCCGGGAGTCGCAGTCGGCGCTGCGAGTTGCTCCACGAAGGGCTCGACACCTGCGCGCAGACCGCCGACCGCCATTTTGCCTCCCATGACGGCGGCAAGGCGGTTCTCCAGGATCAGCGAGGAATCGAAATTCTCGACCTGCAGAAACCATTCCGCGGCCTGCTCCAGAGCCTTCTTGGGGATGAGGCCAACGATTTCGCTTGAGACCGGCACAACTCCATAGCGGGCGGCCTCGCGCTTGACGAACTCGAAGACGCGGGCCACCGGAGTCAATTCGAAGTCAGTGAGGTTCATGGAAACCTGTGCCATGCCGCGTACCAGGAAACCGGCCCCTTTCACGAAACGCAATCCGCCGGTGGAGAAGCGAACCGCCTTGGCAATCTTCTTCGCGATGTCGACATCCGTGGTGTTCAGGAAGACGTTGTAGGCGACCAGAAACTTGCGCGCGCCGACCACGGTTGCTCCCGCAGTCGGATGCACTTTGGGATCGCCGAAATCCGGCCTTCTAGCAGGGTTCGTGCCGATTTCGTCGCGAATGCCTTCGAACTGTCCGCGGCGAATGTTCTCGAGATTCTGGCGCTCGGGGATTGCTGCGGCCGCTTCGTAGAGATAGACAGGTACCTGGTAACGCTTCCAGATTTCTGCGCCCACGTGCTTGGCCATGGCTACGCAGTCTTCAATGGTCACCCCCTCAATCGGAATAAACGGGACAACATCGGCCGCACCCATGCGTGGGTGCGCGCCCTGATGCTTAGTGAGGTCGATCAACTCGGCGGCCTTGCCGACTCCACGGATCGCTGCCTCCTGGATCGCTTCCCTCTCGCCGACCAGCGTGATTACGCAGCGATTGTGGTCGGCATCCATTTCGCGATCCAGCAGGGAGACGCCATCCATTTTCATGGCGTCAACGATGGCATCCACTTTGGCTTTGTCGCGGCCTTCAGAAAAATTCGGAACACACTCCACGAGGGTAGACATAGGGCACAAGGATAAAGCGCGGGGTCAGGATCCGGCAACGCACGCTTTCGGGGAGTGTCTCAGCTTCAAAAAACAAAACCACAAAGGCCACGAAGGTTCACCAAGGAAACCCTTTTCCTGAAGCCCTTGTCGTATTTCGTGTCCACTTTGGTTCAGGGACTTCCTCGCTACGCATGGAGCGAATTTGGATGAGCCGGAGTGATGGCCAGCGGACGTGAACCGGCTTGCCGCCGGATGCTAGACTCACTCCGCGCAAGTCGAGGCTCCTTGAGATGGCACCTGCTCACTATTTTTTTCGTGATATCGCACTGGTCTTCGCAGGTGCGCTGGTCTTCGGATTCGCCGCCTGGCGCCTTCGGCAGCCGATTCTGCTGGGTTACGTGTTCGCTGGTCTTCTGCTAAGCCCGCTGACACCAGGCCCACGTGTCCACGATGTGCATCAGTTCGAGACCATGGCTGAGATCGGGGTCATCCTGCTGATGTTCTCGGTGGGGATCGAGTTCTCTATCCCGGAGTTGCTAAAAGTTCGCTGGGTGGCGCTCGCCGGGGCGCCCCTCGGCATCCTGCTTTCGATTGCACTAGGTGCGGGGGTCGGAGCGTTGCTGGGTTGGCCCCTCGCACAAGGCATTGCGGTGGGCTGCATCATCTCGGTTGCGAGCACCATGGTGCTCATGCGACTGCTGATGGATCGCGGGGAGATGTCGAGCGAGGCGGGGCGCGTGATGATCACCCTCACATTGGTGGAGGATCTCGCGGTCGTGATTCTAACGGTCGTTCTTCCCAGCATTTCCCCACAAAGCAGCATCGGATTCTTGCAGGTTGCCGCCAAGGTCGGGCTCGCTTTGTTGATGCTCCTGCCCATCGCGTTGGCGGCATGGAAACTGGTCCCGCCGTTGCTCACCGGAGTTCAGAAAACCTGTAACGACGAGATCTCTCTCCTCCTGGCCTTGACTATCTGCATGGGCATCGCCGCGCTGACCGAAGCCATTGGCTTATCGCTCGCGCTGGGTGCATTCCTTGCCGGCTTGTTTCTCGGGACCTCTGAGTTCACCCATAAGCTGGCCCTGCAGACCCAATCGATCCGCGACATCTTCGTTGCGTTTTTCTTTGTGAGTGTCGGGATGTTGCTTGATCCGCGAACCTGGGTCGCGAGTTGGAAGACGATCTTGCTGTTGGTGGGACTTGTTCTGGTGGGAAAGTTTGTCATTTGGGCGGGCATCGTAAGGCGGTTTGGCTATCGCGGGGAAACACCGCTGCGGGTGGGCATCGGCTTGACCCAGATTGGCGAGTTTTCTTTCATCCTTGCCCAAGTCTCGCTGCAGGCCGGGCTGATCACTCCGGAGGTCTATCATGCGACGCTCGCTGCTTCCCTGCTTACGATCCTGGCGAACGTGGCTCTTTTCAAATTGTTAAAGGTGACCCCGGCATTACCCGGGAATCACGCATCGGCTCTGGCCTAGCCGGCGGACTCACCTCCCGGAGCCATCTTGACGACATGGGCGCTGGCGGCACAAACTACAGAGCGTCCAGGATCTGGCTCACCTGATCGAACCCGGCGCCAATTCTGTTGCCTTTACTCGTGCGCTCGTGGTTGTCTGCCAAATTCATTCAGCAAATACGGAGAGACATTCATTCATGCCGCGTCCGCGCCTCGCGCTCATCGTTGTAGTTCTACTCTCGGCCCTCTGCCATGCCCAGGATAGGCTGCCCAAGCAACGGCACTTCGTTTTGCATTACACCGTTAATGTGAAGGATGTGCCGGCGGGCAAGAAAGTGCGGATTTGGATTCCGCTCATCCATTCGGACGCGTTTCAGGATGTGCAGGTGCTTTCGAAAGAAAGTGATCTGAAACTCCGTCAGAGCATCGATGACACATCTGGCAA
>Ga0306921_10001758_pt1 | contig 21321 bp, 20 predicted proteins | sample sta12Cox44000080_FD_203760 | JGI IMG/M metagenome (GOLD analysis project Ga0306921, IMG submission 203760) | Lab enrichment of tropical soil microbial communities from Luquillo Experimental Forest, Puerto Rico - statoxic.12C.oxic.44.000.080 (v2)... | ecosystem: Environmental > Terrestrial >...
GAGCTCCTCGACCTCGTCGCGGGTGAGGATGTGTCCGGGGATGCGCCCCAGGAAGCGCTCGAGGTCCAGGTCGCCGACATAGGGGGCGATCTCGATGAGATACTCGCGGGCGATCTCGGTCGCCCCGACGTTGACCGCCTCCTTCACGCGGTGCTCGTGGCGCCGCTCCTCGGGGCGCAGCGCCGCGAGCCGCTCGCCGATCGTCATCAGGTCGCGCGGGCGCAGCAGCGTGTGCCTGCAGACGTAGTCGAAGGCGTCCTCTTCCTCGCCGGTATACACGTGATGGATCTTCGTCCGCCCGAGGAACGCCTCGATCGGATCGGTGCGCAGGCGCTCGGGCCGGACCATCCGGTCGGATTTCTCCAGCCGGATATTGTTCACGAAGATCTCGCGCAGGCTCTCGACCGGGTAGACGATGTCGACCGCGCTGCCGCGATACTGCTGCGACATCACGGTCGTCGAAAGCCGCGCGTACGCCTCCTTCCGGATGGCCGCGAAGACCTTCAGGTGATGGTTGATCCGGCGCAGCTGATAGGCGACCTCGACGAGGCCGAGCTGGGCGAAGTACCATACGCTCGGCGACAACGGCCCCGTCACGCTCGGCAGGCTCGCGCGGCTCTCGATGTGCTTGTTGAAGTACTCGTCGACGCCGTCGATGAAGATGGCGACCGGAGAGCTGACCGCGCGCAGCCGCGGCAGCAGGTGCCCGTCGGTGTCGGCGGCGGCCCGCTGGAGCTCGCTCGGCGTGAAATCGAGGAGCCGCACGAAGTGGTCGATCACGCCCTGCAGGCGCTCGTCGGCCATCAGGCCGGCGAGCTTCGCCGTCACGCGCAGGCCGTCGGCGCGGCCGAGGTGCTTGAGCGTCGCCGCGGCGATGGCCGTGAGCCAGAGCTTCGACCAGGGCAGGGACGAGTCGGCGAAGAAGGCGAGTGACTCGCGGCTGAAGACCTTGTCCCCGATCGGCTTGTCGAGGAGATTGCCGGTGGGCAGGCACGCCGCTCGCGCATCGCGCTGATAGAGAATGCGCTTGGCCTTGAGGAGGAGCGTCTTGCCGAAGCCCTTCGTCCCGATCACGATGAACTTGTCGTCGCGATCGAGGTTCAGAAAGCTGTCGATCTCCGGCGTGTGATGCAGGAGCGCGTCGTCGAAATCCTCGGCGACGCGGATGTCATCGGCGTCAACGGTCCACGCGCGCATGGTAGGCCCGGGACGTAAAGGATAATCCAGGTGACAGCAAAGATGAAGACAGACCTCTTGCTGATTCCGATGGGCGCGCGCTACCGCGAGATGCGCGCTGCTGCGATCGCCGCCGAGGAGGCGGGATTCGACGGGCTCTGGACGTGGGATCACCTTCGCGACACGGACACCGAGGGCGGGTCGGGCGTGCCGGAGGCGTGGACCACCCTAACGGGCCTGGCCGAGGCCACGAGGCGGATCGCGCTTGGGCCGCTCGTGCTGAACGTGGCGAACCGCCATCCCGGCGTCCTGGCCAACATGGCGGCGACGTTCCAGGCGGTCTCGGGCGGCCGGCTGCTCCTCGGCATCGGCGCCGGCGGCAATCAGCGGACGCCCTATGCCGCCGAGCAGCGCGCGATCGGACAGACGGTCGAGCGCGACGCCGTGCGCGCGCAGAACGTGGTCGAGGCGATCGAGCTCATCCGCCGGCTCTGGTCGGGCCACGCCGGATTCCTCAAACCCGAGCCGCTGCCGCCGATCGTCGTCGGCGGCTTCGGCCCACGCATGGCCGCCATCGCCGGCCGCCACGGCGATGGATTCAACACGCAGGCGATGCACCCCAAGCTCGCCGATCTCGCGCGCGTCGCGCGCGACGAGCACAAGGCGGCCGGCCGTGACCCGAGCACGTTCCTGCTGACGGTCTTCGCCGGCCTCGACGCGCGCTGGCTCGATCCTACTTCTCGCGCCCGCCAGAACCTCGAGCGTCTCGATGTCGCGCGCCTGATTCTCCTGACCGGGCCCCCCTACGACGTCGAAGAAATCCGTGGAGCGGGCCGCCGGCTCAGCGCCGCGCGCTGACCCGCGCACGCGAGCACACGCTCGCGTGATGCGACTTTGGTCCAGGTGCCGAGATCGCCAGAATGGCTTACATTCGCGAGCGCGGTTTCCTGTCCGTGACGGTATCCTCTGACCAGGAGGGGACGATGCACACCACAATTGGGGTTCGGATGGTCGTCTTGACGTTGGCGCTCGCCGTGTCATTCACCTGGTTCACGCCGAGTTATGCGCAAACCCAGGGGACAGAGCGGCGGCAGGATCGACGGGACGATCGGCAGGACGCCCGGGACACGAGGCAAACCGGCCGCGAGGATGCCCGCGACGCGAAGGCCAAGTGCAAGGCGGGAGACGAGAAGAGTCGCGCGGAGTGCCGACAGGACAAGCGGAACACGAAGCAGGACGCGCGCGAAAACGCCCGCGACATCAAGAAGGACTAGTCTACGCGACCCGGGAGCTTGTCGCCGAAGGGCGCCGCGGCCGTTGGCGACAAGCCCGCCCCCTCCCGGTTAGAACGCGTAGCTAGCGTGAAGCGGGAGGACGATTCCGCTTGACGGCGTCCGGGTGCGTGGAGTCGGCGCCCATGTAGATTCCCTTTTCCCACTTGCGCTTGAGCGGATCGCGCACGTCCAGCCGCATGCGCCCGATCCCGTGAATCTCGAAGTCTACGACCTCGCCGTCCTGCAGCGGCCCAAGCCCCTCGTGGTTCGTGCCGCACGCGATGAGATCGCCGGAGTTGAGCGTCATGATCGTCGTCGCGAACTCGACGAGCTCCGGCACCAGGTGCTCCATGTCGTCCGTGTTGTAGTTGTGGCGGAGCTGGCCGTCGACCCAGAACTGCACGTGCACGTCGTTGGGGTTCGGGATCTCGTCGATCGTCGCGATGCACGGGCCGATCGGCGCGAACGTGTCGAACGACTTGCCGAGCCAGCTCCCGGCCTTCCACGTCCGGCGGCCCTCGCCGCGCGCCGAGACGTCGATCATGCCGGTGTAACCGAAGACGGCAGGGCGCCAGTTGTCGCGCTTGACCGACTTCGCCGGGCCCTTGATGACCAGCGCCAGCTCGGCCTCGTGCATGAAGATCCACGGCTCGGTGAACTCTGGCAGCACGATCGTATCGCCCGGGCCGATCACGGCGTCGGCGCTCTTCAGGAACATGTTGAGCGGCCGGGCTTCGAGTGCGCCGTGCTCCCAGTAGTTCGCGATGCACGCGAGGATCTTGCCCGGGCGGGGGAGCGGAGGGCGCAGGCGGACGTCGGCCATCGGCAATGCCTTGCCGTCGCGCGCCAGCCGTTCCAGCGCCGGGCGCAGACTGTCGAAGTCGTCGATGATCCCCGTCATCGTGGCGGTCGGAGTGGCGCCGGCGGGGACGGCGTCGGCGAGGCTCACGACGCCCCGATCGGTGAAGAGACCCGGTAACAGCTGCGGCTTTCCGGCGATCTGAAAAGTGACGAGCTTCACGATGCCCTCCTTCCGCGACGCGGGGCACCATACCATTCCCGAGCCGGTCCATGGAGCGCATCCTTTCTGGCCCTCGGTGAGCTAAGCTCTGGGGCCATGACGTCTCCGAGACTGACCGCTCTTCTCCTGGCCGTCACCGTGTGCGGACTGGTCTTCGCGGCGCTCGACCTCGACCCGACGATTACCGCGGCCCCGGCGCGCGCGGCCGACGACAAGCAGACGCGCGGCGACGACTCCGAGGTCGACATACCGTCCGCTCTCGTCGTGATCGACGGCATCCCGCTGTTCCGCGTGCGCGGCACGTCCGTGCTGCCGGCCGAGAACCGCGGGGCGGCCATCGCGCTCCGGCTCAAGGCGCTCGCCGCCGATCGGGCCGTGCCGGTCGAGGCCCTGCGGTCGGTCGAGACGAACATCGGCTCCGCGATCGTGGCGGGCGACCACCGTGTCATGACCGTTTTCGATGCCGACGCCCGGTATGAATCGCTGGATCGCAACGTGCTCACGGAGGCGCTCGTCGGCACGATCCGCGCGGCCGTGACGGGCTATCGGCAGGCGCGCAGCCGGGATGCCCTGATCCGTACCGCTGTGTACAGCAGCGTCGCGACGGCGATCCTGGCGGCGCTCGTGGCGTTCGTCGTCTGGCTATCGCGGCGGGCGCAGACAGCGTTGGAAGCCACCTATCGTCAACGGGTGCAGTCCGTGGGCATCCAGTCGTTTCAGATCGTCCGCGCGGAGCAGATCTGGGTGGCGCTGCGGCGAGCGCTCATCGGCGTTCGCGCGGTCGTCATCCTCGGCCTGGCCTTCGTCTGCGTCCAGTACGTCCTGGGCCTGCTCCCGTGGACGCGGGGCGCTTCCAACCAGCTGGCGCAGTATCTCCTCGATCCGCTGGCGACCATGGGCCGGGGCGTGGTCGGTGCGATTCCCGACGTGATCTTTCTCGTCATCCTCTTCTTCCTGACCCGCTACCTGCTCAAGGTTATCAACCTGTTCTTCGCCGCGGTGGGGCGCGGTGAGGTCGTGCTCGTGGGCTTCGAGCGGGAGTGGGCCGATCCGACCTACAAGCTCCTCCGGGTGGCGATCGTCGCGCTGGCGCTGGTGGTGGCCTATCCGTACATTCCGGGCTCGAGCTCGGACGCCTTCAAGGGGATCTCGATCTTCATCGGCATCGTGTTCTCGCTGGGCTCCTCCTCGACCATCGCGAACGTGATCGCCGGCTACACGATGACGTACCGGCGGGCGTTCCATATCGGCGACCGGGTCAAGATCGGCAACATCACGGGCGACGTGACCGAGATGCGTCTTCAGGTGACCCATCTCAGGACGATCAAGAACGAGGAGGTGATCATCCCCAACTCCTCGATCCTCAACAACGAGGTGGTGAACTACAGCTCGCTTGCGCATCGGCACGGCCTGATCCTGCACACGACGGTGGGCATCGGCTACGAGACGCCGTGGCGCCAGGTGGAGGCGATGCTCGTCATCGCCGCCGAGCGTACTCCCGGCATCATGAGCGATCCCAAGCCGTTCGTCCGCCAGCTGTCGCTGGGCGATTTCGCCGTGACATACGAGATCAACGTGTACTGCGACGATCCCCATACGATGGCCCAGATCTATACCGCCCTGCATCGGAACATCCTCGACGTCTTCAACGAGCACGGCATCCAGATCATGACCCCCGCCTACGAGGGCGATCCCGAGTCTCCCAAGGTGGTGCCCAAGGAACAGTGGTTCACCGCGCCGGCCAAGACCATCGCCGAGCCGGAAGGGAGGGGACGTCCCTGAACGCGTGATCGCGCAGCCTCCGCATTCGCTGTAGACTGAGCCCCTCAGAGCGTAGATCTACGCGAGCCAGGTCGGACAAGCCGAGGAGGGCCGAGGGATGATACAGGCCACCGGGATCGACCATCTCGTCCTGCACGTCAGCGACGTCTCCCGCGCCAGGAAGTTCTACACCGACGTCCTGGGCATGACCGTCTATCGCGAGAACGAGCGGCAGGTGTTCCTGCACGCGGGCCCGCAGGGGGTGGCCCTGTTCAAGAAGCAGGGCGACGTCCCCCTGACAACGGGCAATGATCTCAACCATCTGGCGCTCAACGTCGAGTCCGGCACCTATGAGGTCTTGAAGGCCGATCTGGAGAGAAACGGGGTGGCCGTGAGTGGCCGGCCGGGCGAGGATCGGTGCATCTACTTCAGCGATCCGGATGGGCATCGCCTCCAGCTGATGGTCCGCGAGGATGGAAGGAGGACCGCATGAGGGACGGCCTGCGCGCCTGGGACGCCGATACGCACGTCAACCCGGCCGCCGAAGTTCTGGAGCACTACGTCGATCCGAGCTTCCGTCAGCGGCTGCCCGAGCTGGCGGCGCACCGCCACGCCACCGGCCAGATCGGCGGTACGCCGGACACCCACCAGTATCGAGTCGGCACGAAGTCCTACCGTCGGGTGCTCGGCCAGGCGAGCGCCCATGAGACGTTCACGGGCCGGGGCACCAACTGGCGGGGAACCAAGCAGCCGAGAGCCGGCGTCCAGGACGATCAGGCCGAGAACCGCATCAAGGACATGGACGACGAGGGAACCGACGCGCACCTCTTGATCCCCACCTCGTGGGTCAGCGTGGTCGGCCTGCCCGACGTCGAGCTCGAGGTCGGGCTGATCCGGGCCTACCATCGCCACGCCGACGATTTCTGCGGGAAGTATCCGGATCGCCTGAAGACGATGGTCGTCGCCTCGACGCGCAACGTCGACGAGGCGGTGCGTGAGATCCGCCGGTGGGGCACCTCGAAGTGGGCCGTCGCCGTCTGGCCCTTGCTCGCCAAGGACATTCCGGTCGACCACCCCGACCTGGATCCCATCTGGCAAGCCGCACAGGAGCATGACCTCGCGGTGATGCACCACAGCCTGACGTGGAACCCGCCCTACTTCCCGGGCTACCAGGACCTCTGGGACAACATCTTCCTCGGTCGTCTCGCGTCCCATCCCTGGGGCGGAATGCGGTTCATGGCCGCCTTCATCGGCGCCGGGATCTTGGACCGCTATCCGAATCTAAGAATGGGCATCCTCGAGTGTGGGATGGGATGGCTGCCCTTCTGGGCCAAGCGCATGGACGAGCAGGCGATCTACGTGGGCGGCGTGGCGCCGCTCAAGCATGCCCCCAGCGAGTACATGACCAGCGGACGGTTCTTCTGCAGCATCGAACACCACGAAGGCGAGGACATGTTCAACTACGTCCGCAGCGTCCTCGGCGACGACGTGCTGATGTACGCGTCGGACTATCCGCACTCGGAGTGCCAGTTCCCGAATTCCGTGGACAACATCCTGAACTGGAAGAGCCTCCGGCCGGACACGAAGCAGAAGCTCCTGTGGGACAATGCGGCGAGGTTCTACAAGAGGACATGAGCGACGGGTCGCGCCGCGCTCCACGCGAGGTGGGCAATGCCTGAGATCAGCGGGTTGGGTCACGTGGGCCTCTTCTGCAACGACCTGCCGAAGATGCGGGACTTCTACGCCCGCGTCCTCGGGCTGACGATCAGCGACGAGAACCTGGAGCGCGGCATCTGTTTTCTGAGCGCGGCGCCCGAGGCCGAGCACCACGAGCTGGCGCTCGTCCAGGCGCGCGAGCCCGGGCAGAAGACCCACAATGTCCAGCAGGTGTCGTTCAAGGTGAAGACGCTCGACGGCGTGCGCGCGTTCTATCATCGGCTCAAGCAGGAAGGGATGAAGATCGACCGCACGGTCACGCACGGGATCGCCTGCAGCGTCTATTTCTTCGATCCCGAGGACAACCGGATCGAGCTCTACTACACGACCCCGTACAAGGTGCGCCAGCCGCTCGGCGAGCAGATCGACCTGGACGAGCCCGACGCCAAGCTCCTGGCGTTCGCGCAGTCGTTCGAGGAGGTCAAGGGACCGCCGCGCGGCGCCCAGCAGCCCGTGGCGTGATCCGGCGCCGCTCCGCCGCCGTGAAATAATTCGCCGACGTCGCCCGTTCTCTCCAGGCGGACGGCGTGGAGTGTGCCAACGGCCCCGGACCGGGATGCGGACGAACGGCGAGCTGAGCTCGATCTTGCGCGCCGGGCCCGCCGCGGGGACGCGGCGGCCTTCGACGAGCTGGTGGGTCGCTTTCATCGGCGCGTGGTGCGGTTCTGCTGGCGACTGGTGCGATCCGCCGATGCCGAGGATCTGGCTCAGGACACCTTTGTGCGGGCCTTCGTCCACTTCGAGCGGTTCGATCCCGAGCGGCCGATTCTGCCGTGGCTCATCGCCATCGCGCGGCGGCTCTGCCTCGACCTCTTGCGGCGTCGCAAGGTGACGGCCGGGCTCGAGGCGATACCGGTGAGCGACCAGCGGGGGCCGAGCCCGGAGCGCGAAGCGTCGGCTCGGGAGGAGATTTCGCGGCTGGATCGGGCGCTCGACGAGCTGGGCGAGGGGCCGCGGGAGGCGATCATCCTCTTTCACATCGAGGAGCTGTCGTATCGCGACATCGCGGCCGCGCTCGAGGTGCCAATGGGAACGGTCATGACCTGGCTTCATCGAGGTCGAGCGCAGCTCAAGCGGGCGCTCGACGAGGCGCCGATCGCATGAGCCGGCAACCCGACGAGCACGATCGGCTCGACGAGCTGCTCCGGACGCTTCCGGCGCCGGAGCCGTCGGCCCAGTTCATCTCGGCCGCGCGGCGGCGCTATCTCGCCGCGATCGAGGCGCGCGCCCGCCGCGAAGCGCTCACGGGCCTCGCGGCCGCGCTCGTCGGTCTGGCCGTGATCGTCGCCCTGATGGGGACGGTCATCGAGCCGGTCACCCTCGTCGGAGGGCTCGCGGATTCCGTCGCGGACCTCGCCAGATGGACGAGCGGCCTCGGTGTCGTTCTCGCCGTCGTGCCGCCGGTCGCGTGGGCCCCGATGGTCCTGGGCTCGGCCGCGACCGTCCTGGCGCTGGCGCTCGTCGCGCGCGCGATCCGCGGCGCTCGCGAAATAAGCGGCGCGCTCGACCGTACTCCCGGGCGAAGGGAGAGCGATATGAGCGCACGCAGGCTGATCCTTGGTCTCGCCGTGACTCTCGCGCTGCTGCCGGGCCTCGCCTGGGCCGCCACGCCGGACAGCCGGCGGCTGGAGGGCCGGCTTCCCGACAACACGCCCGCCGTCTCCATCGATCAGACGCGTGGGACCGTGCTCGACGCCTTGAGCGCGATCAGTCGGCAGACCGGCTGGAGTCTCGTCGTGACCGCCCCCGAGAACGTGACCGGCCGCACCCTGGCGATCCAGGTGTCGAAGAAGCCCGCCGCCGAAGCGCTCGAGCTCGTCCTCGAAGCCGGCGCGCTCCGGGCCTCGTTCGCCGATGGAATCCTGCGCGTGCGGCCCGACGTCGGCACCGCGGAGTCGCGCGATGCGTGGCGCGAGCGACGGCGCGAGCGGCGCGGCCGACATGGGAGCGAGCGGGTGGTGTTCGGCCGATCGCTGGACGTCGGCGCCGAAGAGACGATCAGCAAGGCTGTCGCCATCGGTGGGTCGGTCACGGTCGCGGGGCGCGTGCGACAGGACGCGGTCGCGATCGGCGGCTCCGTCACACTGCTGCCGGGCGCCCGCGTCGAGGGTGACGCGGTGGCGGTCGGCGGCACGGTGTCGGTCGAGCCGGGCGCCATCCTGGACGGCGACAACGTGAGCCTCGCCGGCACGATCCCGACCGCGGTCGCCTCGATCGCCCGCTGGGCGGTCGGCGGCGGCCGGGGCATGCGCTCGATGTTCGGCTTCGCCTCGCGGATGACGCGCGCCGTCCTCCTCTACGTACTCGCCCTGCTCATCGCGGTCGCCTTCCCCGGCGCCTTCTCGCGCGTCAAGGCGTACCTCGTCGAGCGGCCCGGCCTGTCGGCGCTCGGCGGGCTCGCGATCGTGCTCGGATTCGCCCCGCTCTGCGTGCTGCTGGCCGTGACGATCATCGGCATCCCGCTCATCCCCGTCGCGGCCCTGCTGCTCGTCGCCCTGCTGCTCTTCGGGTTCACGGTCGCGGCGGGCTGGCTCGGAGAGCGCATGCCGTGGCTGAGCGAGAAGACGCCCGTCAAGACGGTCGCGCTCGGCGGCGTCGTGCTCGCGCTCGTGAGCCTGCTGCCCTGGCTCGGGACGGCCGCGCTCATGCTCGTGGCCGCGTTTGCCGCGGGTGCGGCGCTCCTCTCGCGCTTCGGGCGCACCGGCGTCGTCACCGTATAGTCGAGAGCCACTCCGGCGCCCGGCTCTGGTACGATCCCGGCATGAGAATGAGGGCACTGTGCGCCATGGCGACGTTCGCGCTCGCCACGCTCGGCATCGGGGCAACGCCCGCCCTGGCCGAGCTGGACATCGACATCTTCGGCGGTGTGTCGTGGACCAAGTCGACCGACGTGGCCGTGGATGGCATCGACAACACCAACGTGTCGGTCAAAGGCGTGTTCAAGGACGTCGATATGGACCCGGGCTACACCGTCGGGCTACGGCTCGGCTACTGGTTCGAGTTCGCGCCCTGGCTGGGGCTCGGACTCGACGGATTCTATTTCTCGCTTCCCGTTCCGGCTCAGACCGTCGACTCGACGGTCAACGTCACGGGGAAGATCTTCGGCCACCCGATCTCGAGCAGCAACTCGGGACAGGTTCGCCTTCCCTCGTTCCAGCTTCCGAGCGCCGGCTTCTCGCCGCAGCTCATGCTGCGCTGGCCGTTGCTCACGAGCAACGATCTGCCCAAGGGCCGGAATCAACCCTACGTGGGCGTCGGCCCGGCGTGGGCCGTCACCATCGACACGGACAAGGCGGCCCTCATCCTGGGCGGGCTCGTCCGCGGCGGCGTCGCCTTTCAGCTCTTCAGTCACCTCGCGCTGTTCGCGGAGTATCGCTCTCGTTCTTTCCGGACTTCGAGTTGAGGGACAAGAGCGGGTTGCACTTCACCACCGACCTCGACACCCATAACGTGGTCGGCGGCATCTCGATCCGATTCTGAGCGCCGACGGAGGCTCATCCATGTACGACTTGCTCCTGAAGGGCGGCACGGTCATCGATCCGGCGCAGGACCTGCGCGGCGCGCTCGACGTGGCGGTGGAGGACGGGAAGATCGCGCGGGTCGCCGCGAACATCCCGAAGTCGGAGGCGCGGCGGGTCATCGACGTGCTGGGCAAGACCGTGACGCCCGGGCTCATCGACCTGCACACGCACGTGTTCGACGGCGTGGCCGCCAACGGCGTGCATCCCGACATCGCCGGCGTTCACGCCGGCGTCACCACGGTGGTCGACGCGGGCAGCTCGGGCTGCGCGACCTTCGGCGCGTTTCCTCGGCACATCCTGCCGAAGTGCGAGACCGAGGTCATTCCCTTGCTGCACATCTGCCAGACCGGGCTCGCCACGAACCCGGACATCATCGCCGAGAGCTCCATCGATCTGGAGAGCACCCTGCGCGTCGCCCGCGAGCACCGCGGCCTCATCAAGGGGATCAAGGCGCGCATGGTCTCGCCCGCGCTCGAGATCTTCGGGATGGAGATGCCGCGTCTGGCCAAGCGCGCCGCGCGCGAGAGCGGCGTGCCGCTCATGGTGCACATCGGCGACACCACCAAGCGCTACGACCCGAACGTGATCCGCGAGCTCCTGCCGCTGCTGGAGCCGGGCGATATTGTGACGCACCTCTTCACCGCCAATCCGGGCGGCGTTCTCGACACGAACGGCAAGCTCCTGCCCGAGGCCAAGGAGCTGGCCGCCCGCGGCGTGTGGCTCGACACGGCGCACGGGCGGATGAACTTCGGCTTCAACGTCGGCCGCCGCGTGCTCGATCAGGGCCTGACCCCGCATTGCATCAGCACCGATCTGACCATTCCCGGCCGCGCCAACACCGTGCACAGCATGGTGGAGATCATGGCGCGCTTCCTCGGCATGGGCTTCACGCTCGAGCAGGTCATCGCCATGTCTACGGTGAACCCGGCACGCGCGATCAGCGAGGCGGATCGCCTCGGCTCGCTGCAGACAGGGCGGCAGGCCGACATCTCGGTGCTGGAGGTCCGCGACGGGCGCTGGGTTGTCTACGACACCTTGCGCGACTCGATGAAGATCGACAAGACCGTGGTGCCCGTGCTCACCGTGAAGCGCGGCCGTGTCTTCGAGCCCGAGTGGGGCCCGCACCCCTGGGGCTGGGAGCCGGAGCGGGTCGGCTAGATGAAGTTCGGCCTGATGCTCCGGGCGCAGTTCCCGGAGGGCGACGACATGACGGCGCGCTTCCAGGAGCTCCTGGAGCAGGCGCGGCTCGCCGACGCGCTGGGCTTCGACTCGATCACCAAGGGCATGCACTACAGCAGCCCTCCCTGGCAGAGCCTCCAGCAGCTGCCCTTTCTCTCGCGCGTGATGGCCGAAGCGCCGCGGCTGCGGCTCAACTTCGGGCTGATCTTGCTGTCGCTGCACAAGCCGCTGGACGTCGCCGAGCAGATCGCCACCGTCGATGTCATGAGCGGCGGCAAGGTGATCTTCGGCGTGGCGCTCGGCTACCGCGACGTCGAGTTCCTGGCGTTCGGCACGACGCAGAAGGAGCGCGTGCGGCGCTTCGAGGAGAATCTCGAAGCCGTCCGGCGGCTATGGACGGAGGACTCGGTCGACATGGTCGCGTCTCACTTCACCTTGAAGGGCGCCTCGGCCTCGCCGCGCCCCGTGCAGAAGCCGCACCCGCCGATCTGGATCGGCGCCAACGCCGATCCCGCAATCCGGCGCGCCGCGCGCCTCGGCGACTGCTGGTACGTCAATCCCCACAACCGCATCGAGACGATCGTGCGGCAGGTCGAGGTGTACAAGCGCGCGCTCGACGAGTACGGCAAGCCGTTCCCGGCGGAGTTTCCGGCACGGCGCGAGGTCTTCGTGGCGCGGTCGCGGAGCGAGGCCATCCGGCGCTGCGCACCGTACCTGTCGGCGAAGTACAAGGCCTATCACGAGTGGGGCCAGGACCGCGTCATGCCGGCCGGCGACAATGATCTGGGCGTGGAGTTCGACGAGCTGATCCGCGACCGGTTCCTGATCGGCTCGCCGGACGAGGTCGCCGAGCAGACGCTGGCGCTCGAACGCGCGACCGGGATCAACCACCTGATCATGAGCGTGCAGTGGCCGGGAATGCCGCAGAGCCTGGCGCTGGAAGAGCTCCACATGCTCGCCGAAGAAGTGTTTCCCAAGGTGCGGCAGGGGTAGTGCGAGCCGCGGATCGTCGCGGGGCTGGGGCCCTGCCGATCGAGGCGAGCTTATAAGAAGACGAGGAGACCACATGCCAAAGAAAGAGATCGTCCAGGTAAATCCCGCGGCGGCCAACCCCAACCTGTCGCCGGCCACGAAGCTCGCCAACCTCGTCTTCGTCTCGGGGCAGACGGGCCGCCACCCGGTGACGGGTGAGGTCGGCAAGGACATCCGCGAGCAGACCCGCAACGTGCTCGAGCGGATCAAGCAGATCCTCGCCGCGGCCGGGACGTCGATGGACAACGTGCTCACCGCGACGACCTATGTCACCAGGCGGGACGACGTGCCGGCTTACAACGAGGAGTACGCGAAGTACTTCCCGACCAACAAGCCGGCCCGCACGACCGTGACGGTGGCGTCGCTGAACTCGCCCGAGCTGCTCATCGAGATCACCGTCACGGCCTGCATTCCGAGCTGACGCGCCGGCGTCAGGCGGGGACGGTGAGCCCGAGCGCCGGCGGCATCACCTCGGCGAGCGCTCGGGCGAGCTGGCCTTTCTGGTCCCACGACGCGAACCGTAGGATCGGCGTCGTGCAGCCGGCCTCGACGTAGGCGCGGATTTTTTCCACGACGGCCTTGGGTGGCCCGCAGGCCAGCCAGCCCTCGATGTAGTCGCGCGTCATCGCCGGGCTGTAGTACGTTTTCAAGAACTTCACCGCCTCCTCGAGCGCGGCCGTCCGATCGTCGTTGATGTTGACCATCAGGTGCAGCGCCGACTCCATCGATCCGGTCGGGCGCCCGGCCTCCCGCGCGACCGCGCGGATGAGGTCCCAGCGTTCCTTGAATCGCGCGACCGGCGTGTTGTCGGTCATCCAGCCGTCGGCGAGCCGCCCGACGCGCTCGAGCGCCCGGTCCATGACGTGGCGCTTCGTCAGCTCGGGCTTCGGATTGGTCGCGATCCAGATCGGCGGGCAGGGCTTCTGGACCGGCTTCGGCTCGAGCGTCAGGTCGCGGAACTGATAGAAGCGCCCCTCGTGGCTGACGTGGTCCTCGGTCCAGAGCCGACGCAGGACCGCGATGCCCTCCTCGAGGCGGGGCCCACGGTCCGCCAGACTCACCTTGAACGGTGCGAACTCGGCCTCGGCCTTCTCGCGCGGCAGGCTACCGCCCACGCATGCGCCGAGGATCATCCGGCCGCTCGAGACGTGATCGAGCGCGGCCCACTGGGCAGCGAGGAACAGCGGATCGCGCAAGGGAAAGGTCGAGAGACAGCAGGTCCCGAGGCGTACGCGCCGGGTGCGCGCGGCGATGGCCGACAGAAGGACGAGCGACTCCAGACGAGGCTTGGCGAGGAGGCTGTCGCCCACCCAGATCGAGTCGAAGGCGCCCGACGCGTCGGCGTGCTCGGAGATGGCGAGCAGCTCGTCCACGCTGGTCGCGCCGAACAGGATCCCGCGGTTGGGAAGGCTCAGCCCATATCGCGGCGCACGCTCCATCGGACGGCTCGCGACCACGCTCATGCGGGCAGGGGATGGCCCTTCGTCTCGGGGGCCGCGAACGGCGTCACGATGATGCCGACGATGTAGGCAAGCCCGAAGAGCGAGGCCGCCGTGGGCACCCCGCCCAGGGTCACGATCAGCCAGCCCGCCAGAAGTGGTCCCGCAGCGGCGAGGTAGCGGGTGACGTCGAAGACCAGCGAGATCGCCGAGCCGCGCACGGCCGTCGGAAACAGCTCGGGCAGGTACACCGGCATCCACGCGAACTGACCCGCGGTGAAGAATCCGTTCACGGCCGCGACTGCGAGGAAGGTGTATGGATCCTGCACGGCCCGGAAGAGAACCAGCACGAGAACGAACGCTCCCCCGTAGTAGAGCATCATCGTGGGCTTTCGCCCCCAGGTGTCGGCGAGCACGCCGAACACGACGAACCCGAGGATGCCGCCGAGGTTGTAGTCGAGCCCGGCCAGCGCGACCCATCGCTGGGCGTTGCCGCCCGCCTTGGCCGCGATCTGCCCTGCGTAGAACGGGATCCAGGTCGAGACGGCCCACCACGCGACGACCGTAGAGAGCGAGAGAACGAGGAGCAGCAGGAGGCGGCGTCTGAGCTCGGGCGCGCACAGAATCTGTTTGACGGTGAAACCGGTGAGCGCGTGTTCGGAAGGGCTGACGGGGTGCCCGCTCGCCAGACGCTGCCGCGCCAGCTGTCGCCGTTCGCGGGCGGCGACCCACAGATCGGGATCCCGCACGCTCGTCCTGATCCACAAGAGCGAGAGCGCCGGAAGCACGCCGATGAGGAACATGTAGCGCCAGGCAGACGGACCGAGCGGCGCGACGTAGAGCCACACCCCCGACGCGAGCACGAGACCCAGGGCGAAGGCGGACTGGAGGACGCTGGCGGCGCGAGCTCGCGACCTCGGGGGCCACGACTCGCCGAGGATCGCCGTGCCGGGCCCCCACTCCGCGCCGAGTCCCAGGCCCGTCAGAAAGCGCAGAATCACGAAGCTCGCATAGTTCGTCGCGAAGGCCGTCAGCCCGGTGAAGAGCGCGTACCACGCGATCGAGAGCATCAGCACGCGCTTGCGCCCGATGTAGTCGGCGAGCACGCCGGCGATGATCCCGCCGGTCGCCCATCCGACGAGCGTGACGGCCAGCAGGCCGCCGATGTAGATGGGAAGGCCGGCGAGCTGGTCCGGCGGGAGGAGCTGGCGCAGCGCGAGAGGCGCCACGAGGATCAACGCGTAGGTCTCGTAACCGTCGAACAGCCAGCCGAGGAACGACGCCACCAGAGCGCGCCAGCTCGCGGCGCTCAGCCGTTGCGGCCCGATCTGCTCTTGCGCGGCGATCGTTGCCATACCTTGCCTCCATTCATGAGGACTCGCCGGGGGCCATCCTGCTACGGTTTAGGGCACCAGGACTCCTATCCGTGCGGACGTGCCTGCCGCTGCCAGATGGCCGCCAGGGCGTCGCGGTCGAGCTTGCCGTTGGCGTTCTTGGGGACGATTTCGACGACGATGACGGCCATCGGGACCTTGAAGGCGACGAGCTTTGCACGGCAGTGCTCGAGCAGCGCGGCTTCGCCGAGATCTCGCCCGGGACGCGGCGCCACGAACCCCACGGGCACCTCACCGTAGATGTCGTCGCGCACGCCGAGCGTGCCGGCGTCGGCGACGCCCGGATGCTCGAGCAGGCAGTTCGTGATCTCGAGGGAGGCGATGTTGACGCCGCCCTTGATGATGATGTCCTTCTTGCGCCCGGTGATGTAGACGTAGCCCTCGTCGTCGCGACGCGCCAGATCGCCGTTGCGGAAGCCGTCCTGAGGAATCGGCACGAGCTCGTTCGGCCCCTGCCAGTAGGCCGACGCGAGCTGACGCCCGTCGACGACCATCTCGCCTTCTTCCCCCGGCGGCAGCTCGCGCCCGGCGTCGTCGAGGATGCGCACGCGCATGTTGAGGGTGGGCCGCCCGATCGAGCCGAGCTTGCGGTGTCCCGGGTGGTTGCCGCACATGAAGCCGGTCTCCGTGCCGCCGGCGAGCTGGACGATCTGGATTCCGTAGGTCTTCTCGAACTCCAGGTGCTTCTCGACGGAGAGCGGCGCGGTGGACGAGGTCATAAAGCGCAGGGCCGGCAGATCGGCCTTCGTCACCTCGACCGGCTTGGCCAGCAGCATGTTGATGACGGTCGGGATCCCGACCGAGACCGTGACACGATGATCGCGCAGCCAGTCGAAGAAGCGCGCCTGGGAGAACTTGCGCGCGAGCACGAGCATGGCGCCCGTCTGCATCGTGGGCCCGACCGACAGGATCTGGGGCGACGACCAGCTGAAGTGGCGGTAGTCGAGGATCGTGTCGGCCTCGCCGAGCTCGAGCCGATCGACCGGCGACTCGCACATCGCGTAGTACGCCTCGTGGGTCCAGATCGCGCCCTTCGGCGCGTCGGTGGTGCCGGACGTGTAGTTGATCAGCGACCAGTCGGTCCGCGCCGGCCGCGTCGTGACCGGCGCGTCCGATGCGCCGCGCAAGATACCGAAGAGATCGTCGGGCGCGGGGCCCGGCGCGTTCCACGCGCCGAACGCGAACCACGGCGCCGTCCCCGCGCCGAGCGCGCGCGGATCGGCGCCGAGCGCGCGGCCCCAGAAGACGGCCTTCGGCGCCACGTCGTGCAGAATCTGGCACACGTGCTTCTCACGGATCTCGACGTTGATCGGGTTGACGATCACGCCGGCCCGCAGCCCGCCCCAGAACACGATCAAAGGCTCGATCCCATTGTCGGCGAGTAGCGAGATCCGATCGCCGTGCCGAATGCCTTCGCGAGCGAGGAAATTGGCGAACCGCCGCGTCAGCCGCTCGAACTCCCCGAACGTGATCCGCCCCCCCTGGTCGGGACAACGAATAAAGACCCTGTCGGGCCGCCGCTGCGCATGCTCCTCGAGCAAGCTATTGACGTCGGTATACGCGGTCGACCCATATCTCTGACGGCCGGCACTCATCGCGGCGATACTGCTCTCGCAGTGACAACGCCGTCAAGCGAAGGGCAAGTGGCCTTTGCCCGGTAGGCCGTGGGGAGCTACCATCAAGAACTTCTTCTCGCGGGATGTGGCCTATGTGGCGGATTCTTCTTCTGGTCTCCATCCTCTCAGGGTGTGCCGGTGTCCAAACTCCTCCGAGCGATCCTGTGAGTCAGGCTCCAGAGCCCCGGTGCGCGTCGGCAGGGCCGACCGGCAGTCCGGTGCCGGCCGGCTTCTGCTTGGGTTGCTATTTCGGGGTTTCGAGGTTGCTGGTAGCTGAAGGCGCCGACGGAAATCGCGCCCTGATACTTCGACGGGAACATCTTGCCGGTGTAGAAGCGCATGCCGAGCGGGGCGGAGTGCGGCCCCAGCAGGGTGACCGGCTTGACGAAGTCGTCACACGACTTGCCCCAGCCGAACTCCGGATCGGCGAAGTCCCCCTGATGACAGTACGGATAGCCGAAATGCTGGCCGACCTTCGTGAGGCGGTTGAGCTCGTCGTTCGGCAGATCCTCGGAGAGCCAGTCGCGCTGTAGCGCCATTATCCGCCTGGTCGTCGAGGATGGGGCCATGGCGATTCCTCCCTGGGCGACAGCGGGTGGGACGGCGTCGATGGGGTCGAGCGTACGAAACATGACGATCGATCCTGGCCCCCGCACTCTAGCGCGGACGGTGGCGGCGCGCAAAGGTCCGCCCTCGAACAGCGTGGTCTAGGGAATCCCGAGCGCGCGGAGGCGGCGCGAGGTGAAGAGGACGAGCGCGTTGGCGAAGACCAGCGCGCCGCCGACGAGCACCGCGAAGCGCGCGTCGATCGCGGCGGCGAGCGCGCCCGCGATGAGACCGCCGAGCGGCAGCAGGTTCCAGCAGAGCGAGTAGAGGCTGAGCACGCGACCGCGCAGGTGATCCGGCACCGTCTGCTGGATGATCATGGTCACGTGCGTCAGGTAGAACGTGCTGCTGAAGCCGGTGAGGGCGAGCATCGGGATCGCGACGCCGATGGCCGGTGAGCGCGAGAACAGCATCAGCGCGATGCCCATGCACGTGGCCGCCGCCAGCATGATCTTGCCGGGGCGCAGGATCTGCTGAGCGACCGTGGCGATGATCAGGGTGCCGAGCATCGAGCCGGCGCCGTGCGCCGCGCTCAGGAGCCCGTAGCCGGTCGAGCCCATCCCGAAGTACGTGTCGGCGAAGACGGGGAGCAGTGTGATGTACGACAGGCCGAACAGCGCGTTGAAGAGCGCCAGGCTGATCAGGCTCGCGAACACGAAGTTGTGGCCGACGAAGCTCACGCCCTCGAGGAGCTGCGCGAGGACGCGGCGCCCGTCGCCGGCCTTGATGTCCTCGTGGACGTCGAGCCGGCAGTAGAGCGCGAGGGCCGTGCACGACGCGACGGCCGCCAGCCCGAAGCCGACCGTCCCGCCGAAGGTCGCGATCAGGATGCCGGTGACCGACGGCCCGATCATCCGGCCGGCCTGCCAGGGGATCGAGCCGAGCGCGATCGCATTCGAGAGCAGCTCGCGATCGATCAGCTGGGGCACGAGCGACATCCGGCTCGGCTCGTCGAATGCGCGGAACGTGCTGCCGAGCGCGGCGAGCACGAGCAGATGCGGCACCCGCGCGAGCCCCAGCACGGTCAGGCCGAAGGCGAGGACGAGGGTCGCCGAGGTCAACGTGGTCGTGACGAGCAGGAGCCGGCGCCGGCTCGTGCGATCGGCGAGCACGCCGGCGAGCAGCTGGAACAGCACCAGCGGCGCGCCCTGCGCGAGGCCCAGGTAGCCGAGATAGAGCGGATCGCGGGCGAGCTCCCACGTCATCCAGGCGAACGTGACGTACTCCGCCCGATGGCCGAGCACGTAGAAGACCAGGCCCGACCAGTAGAGAGCGTAGTTGCGCGTCTTGAGCGCGGCGAAGGCCGAGGAGCGGGCCGGCGCCGCCGGGCTCGCCGGGCGAGCCGCTAGTCGGTGAGCGATCTGAAGATCTCCACCTCGGCCGTGCCCTGGGTGAGCCCTTCCTTCTCGCGCCGCTCGCGATACGCGGCCAGGTGCGGCGCCTTGCGGTGGGCGTCGAACGCCGCGTCGTCCTTGTACTGCTCGTAGAAGACGAAGAGGTCCGGGTCCTTCGTGGAGCGATGCGGCCGGTACACTAGGCAGCCCGGCTCGGCCTTCATCACCGCGGCCACCTGTTCCTTGAGCAGCGCCGCCAGCGCGTCGCCCTTGCCCTGCGCGGCGCGAATCTTCGCGACCACCGTGAGCACGTTCGCCATCACACTCTCCTCGCGCGATTTACCGCGAGGCTAGGCCAACTCGCGGAGGCCGTCAAGCGCGCTCTGCGCAGCGAGAGGTGACGCGATGGATCGCGTCGCGGAGCGCGCCGATCGCCGAGTCGACGTCGCGCATCAGGACGGCGACTTGCTGCGACAGTTGACGGTGCTGGCGGATGAGCCGGCGCGTGGCGTTGCGCGCGTCCTCCGCCTTCCAGCGGACTTCCGTCGGAACGAGGGCGCACGCGAAGAGGTGCTCGCGGAGGTTCGCGGTCAGGTCGGTGCGGCAGCGCGGACACAGGTGGCTGTGGTGGCCGAAGAGGTCGGCGGCGAGTTGATGCTGCCGGAAGCTTTGGTAACACGCCCCGCACTGCGCGACGGGATGATCCCAGCAGAACGTGAAGAGCAGCGCCCGCTCCTCGTTGTTCAGCTCGTGCGGGCGCCGGCAGTCGAGATGGATGATGTGGTCGACGTCGAACGCGATCGTATCGTCGGTAGACAACCCCTGCTTGCACCGCCGGCAGTGCGGCTCAGTCACGCGTCTGTCCTTGCGATCGCCACGATAGCGTACGCGCGCCGAGCGTCAACCCGCTCTTCGACGCAACGACGTAGGACCTACGTCCGGCGGTCCCGTCGATGCGCACGCTCGGTGGCGTGGTCCAAACGGTCTTGGGCCAAGGTCTCACTTGCGCGAACGCCCTCGGAGTCGTCGTGTGAGTGAAGCAAGGGAAGGAGGACGTGACGGCGCCGTTCGGGGAAAACCCCGAGACGCCCCTCGTTCGTTGGACTCCGCATCGTGTTCCGATCGGCTTGTCGCAGCAGGAGGTAAGGATCATGGCGATTGACCTGGTGGACCTGGCGAAGGGCTATCTCACCCCCGACGTGCTACAGAACGCCTCGAGCTACGTCGGCGAATCCAGCGGCGCGACGCAGAAGGCTCTGGCCGGCATCGCGCCCACGCTCATCAGCGCGCTCATGAACAAGGCGTCGACGAGCGAGGGAGCCCAGCAGCTGACACGGACGCTCGACAGCGGGAAGTACGACGGGAGCGCGCTCGGCAACGTGAAGAGTCTGTTCGGCGGCGGCGCCTCCGCTCCGGGCACACTGCCGGCCGGCATGGGCCTCCTCGACTCGCTGTTCGGCTCCAAGCTCGATCTCATCCGTGACCTCATCGCCCGCTCGTCGGGTGTGCGCTCGGACTCGGCGCTGTCCCTGCTGGCCATGGCGATGCCGTTCGTCATGCACGTAATCGGTCAACAGCGCGCGCTGGTCGGCTCGGACGCGTCCTCGCTGACCGACCTGCTCGGCTCGCAGCGAAGCCTCCTGACCGGCCTGCTGCCGGCCGGCGTGGCCTCGGCGCTCGGGTGGTCGGGCGTGAGCTCCGCGGTCCGCGACGCCGGCTCGACGGTCCGCGAGGCCGGCTCCACCGCGGTGGCGGCCGCCTCGCGCGCGGCCCAGGAGGTGACGCCGGCGCGGGGGGAGCGGAGCTGGTTCGCGCCGCTCGCCGTGTTCGGCGCCCTGTTACTCGGACTGCTGGTCTGGCTCAACTGGCCGGCGAAGGAATCGGTGCGCGAAGCGGCCCGCGGAGCCACCGAGCTTCAGCTCCCCGGCGGCGTCCGGCTCTCGGTCCCGGAAGGCTCGTTCAATTTCAGCCTGGCCAAGTGGCTGGCCAGCCCGACGGACACCCGCGTTCCGAAGCGATTCGTCTTCGACGATCTCCGGTTCGAGAAGGACTCCACCGAGCTCACGCCGGAGTCGGTCCGCACGGTGAGAAACCTGACGGCCGTCCTCAAGGCCTACCCGGCGGTTTCGGTCGCCCTCGAGGGGCATACCGACAGCACGGGGAATGCCTCGGCCAACAAGCAGCTCTCCCTCGACCGGGCCGATGCCGTGAAGGGCGCCATGGTCAAGGGCGGTGTCGCCGAGTCGCGCATC
>Ga0306921_10001762_pt1 | contig 21295 bp, 23 predicted proteins | sample sta12Cox44000080_FD_203760 | JGI IMG/M metagenome (GOLD analysis project Ga0306921, IMG submission 203760) | Lab enrichment of tropical soil microbial communities from Luquillo Experimental Forest, Puerto Rico - statoxic.12C.oxic.44.000.080 (v2)... | ecosystem: Environmental > Terrestrial >...
ACACTGACAACTTCACCGCGCTCGACCTGCACAGTCTTAGTGGGCTGCCCGGTCGAAGAGCTGGTTTCAGTTTGTACTTGTGCTCCTGCGCTGGCGGCAAACCCCATGCTGATTAAGGCGACCGCGATCGCAAGCCATAGGTTCGTGGTTCTTGTGTTCCTATTCACGAGCTTCCTCCTTAGTAGTTATGGATTTTGGAGATAGGATCCTGGGCCTTGATTTGTTTTGGGTAATGAGAGAAGCCTGGACGATGTAGCGATCCGGGGCACTTCCGACGAAATAGAAGGGGTAACAAGTCACCAGGGTCAAAGATGGGTGTCCCCGTGCGCGGAGCACGCTGACATCGTCGGGAGTCACGATTCTGATGCTGTCCACCAAGTAAGCTGCCCCTCGTCCGGCTGTCACTAGGTCAATTTCATCAAATGTCCCTTTACGTTGTTAAAGTGGCAAACCTGGAGGTTATTAGTCGCAACAACAGTTAACTGTTGATTCTCGCTGATGGTTTGCAACAGTGCGACTTGTATCCCAGGTCCAAAAGAGACCGAGGATTGTGCGTCCGGGCCGAGGCACGAATTCGATAATGATGACGCTAACTCTCAGGAGGGATGAAGTCAACTAGCAATATTGACAGGCATAAGAACAGTTCACCGCAAAAGCTACACAACTAGCGTCCATCGTGCTCGTCGTGTCCGCTGCTACCGCCTATTGCTGGGCGATGTGGACGTGGTGCACTGATCGTGACCCACACGGAAGCCTTGGCGTTTATTTACTTTCTCAGCCAAGCCGATAGGCGGATGGCCGTTGGATCGGGTCAGCCGGAGCTCGTCGCTAGGGGACGGATTCCGTCGCATGTTGGGATAGGTGGTGGTAAGCGGATTTCGCAACATCTATCCGAACGACGACCCCAGCCGCATACCTAATGTGTACAGCAGCCGCGCTAACCTTTCGTCAATATGTTAGTCACCCTGTTAGTTTTAACAGTTCCGCTATGCGCAGGACGGAGTTAGTCTTTGCGTCGTCGGGATTCACCCTCCGGTGGCGGGTCGCGTGAGATGCGGTGTTCAAGGCTGGGGACGCTGCACCCCGCGCGCCGCCCGGACAGGCGATACTGCGATGACTGCCGATGAATTATCATGGCGCTCAGTCTTGAGGTGCTGAGCTGCCCGGCCAAAAACAATCCACGTAACAAGCACCCAGCCGAAGGAAGCCAGATGACTCCAGAAGACCTGAATACTATTGCAACTGAATTGAAGCGATTCGGCACGGAACTAAACCTATCTGACGCGCAGAAAGAACAGCTCAAGACCTTTCTGACCGAAAAATACCAGAAGCTGCAAGAATACAGGCAGCAGAATCCCAACGCCTCGAAAGATGATTTAGCCCGAAACTTTCCCACGATTCGCAGCGCTGGACGCGAGAAACTTGAAAAGTTCCTGACGCCAGACCAACTCAAGAAGTGGGATGCGGAGATGGCAAAGGCTAAGGATTTCCTCGGTCAGCGCGCCGCGACCGCTTAGCGATCAATCCTCGATTAACTCTGAGAATCTAAATGTTTAAAGGCGACCGGTTGTCCTCTCCCACTTCCCCCGGTAGGTGTCGCGTGGGATGCAGTGCCCAGGGCTGGGAACACTGCATCCCGCGTGCAGCCCGCACAGGCAATGCATCTGCGATTGGCGGTATCTTCGGAGAAATCCCGAGGAGAAGTCATGAATAGAACACTGATTGCCCTAGGGTAGTTGTCTTACTCGCTTTGCTGGTGGCCGCTCAAAACAGAGGGCACTCAAGCCGACTGTCACCTTTGAACCGGTTAAGCAAAGGCCGAATGCTTCCGACTGGGGGGTCCTATGCCGCGCCACAATTCATTTTTTGCTCTCCTGATTGTCGCCTTCCTATCGACCCTTGTGATCGGATGCGGTGGCGGAGGCAAGAATGAACTTCGCATCTCGGGAACTCTACCCTCTTCAGGGACGGTGAATGCCTCCTACGGCTCGGCTACCCTGAGTGCCAGCGGCGGCAGCGGTGGGTACACATGGACAACGAGCGGCTTGCCAAATGGCGTTACGGTGCAAGGAGATCTTAAAGCAAAGTCGATTACGGTCAGGGGCAAGCCCACGACGGCGGGGGCCTTCATTGCATCCGCAACGGTGACTGACTCGGACGGCAATACGGCGACTTACACTGTGACAATCACGATCGCCCCAGCGAATTCGGGACCGACTGTCACGACTATGTCGTTGCCTTCGGGAACCGTTGGTAGCGCTTATTCAGCAACCCTGGCTGCGACGGGTGGCTCGGCACCTTACACCTGGGCACAAACGTCGGGAGGTTCATTGCCGGATGGTTTGATGCTTACTCAGGGTACAGGAGTCATCGCGGGCACGCCAACCACAGCGGGGACGTTCGGACCCTATGTATTCACGATAACCGACGCAAAAAATGCGATGGCAGTTTCTCCCAGCATGACAATCGTAATCGCCGCGCCTGTCCCTGTGATTCAGAACATCAATAGCTCGACCACGCCTTCGAGTCCAGTAAATCTACCCATTGAGATCAATGGCACCGGTTTCCAGAGCGGCCCAGGAAAAGTGATGTTCGTGCAGGGCAACGTTTCGGCGACGGTCGTTCCAAGCACGGGGGGCTGGTCGGACACAGGCATCGTCGCCGTAGTTCCCTCCAGTCTGTTCACGCTGCCGGAAACCGTGACCGTCACAGTTGTGACATCCGGCGGGACAAGCAATGCCGTGAACTTGAACCTTGTTCAGACGCCTCCGTTTCACGTAAACAATGTAACCTGGACAACCACAACCCCTCTTCCCAACCCTATGACGGGATTGGGGGCAGTCGCGGTTCCGGGCAGCAACAGCACGGGCGCGTTTATCGTCGTTGTTGGCGGCTCCGACTTGCTCACCAACTCAACGACCGTGCTTTCCAACACGCTCAATGGGGACGGTACGGTGGGGGCCAACTGGACATCGATCACCACCAATCCGCTACCCTCCGCCCGAGCTCACTTCGGAATCGCAGAGGCTGACGACGGAAATTCTCTGGTTCCGGCCGGCAAGCGATTTGTCTACGTCATCGGCGGACAACAGAACGCAACGGACGCACCGGGAGGAACGAACACAGTTTTCGTGGCCAGCGTGGATGTTGCTACCGGCTCGGTGGGAACGTGGATGCAGCTTTCCAACAACCTCCCCGCGACACTCGTGGGGCCGGCCGCAACACTGTTTAATGGACATATTTATGTTGTGGGGGGATTGCAAACCGACGGCACGCCCTCGAACGCGGTGTACTCCGCCCTGGTACAGAACGACGGGACTCTCAGTACCTGGTCCACATCCCAGAATCCCTATCCGACATCCGTTTCGTTCGCCACTATGTTTGGATTTGCCGGGAACATCTACGTCGTCGATGGCGACGATATGAACTCAATCGATCCAAACGAGCAAAAGGCTGACGGAATCAGCACCGTGGATTTTGCTCCCGCGCACAACGGGGTGGTAGGTCCGTGGACTTCTACTCAAACGACCAGCAAGGGCCGGGAAAAGCACATTACCTGGCTCGCTTTTGGGCAGATCATCAATGGCGAGGGCATCTATAACGGCAGCCCGGGATCCAGCGAGCTCGAAAACAGTATGGTGAACCCCGACAGCACCCTGGCCTCTTGGAATGGAATGACGGGTGTCAACGCCCCCAGCGTGAATGTTTACAACGCAGCGGCGATCGTCAGTCCGCTGCTGTCATCGACGAACGGTCCGCGCTTTCTGTTGCTGGGTGGTCAGGTGTTTGCGACAACGCCACCGGGAGCACTCAGCAGCACCGTTCATGTGAACAATGCACCGTAGGAGACTGCGTGGAGATATGGCAAATCCCGCTTGCGTGGGCTTCCGTAACTCGAAGACGGTGACCAGCTCTCCTTCAATCGCGCGGATATGAACCTGGTCGGGCTTGTCCACTAGGGTCCTTAGGATTGCCTCTACTAGCTTCTTCATGGTCTTGCGCGACGACGCGGCCGCATCCGCTGATAGCTGAACTAGTACCTTGAGCTGATTTGATTCCTTTTTGGACGCTCGCAGTCGCCAACGTCTATCGGAAATGGAAGCAAGGTGAGACTACCAGCCAACAATTCCAAGAGAAACCACTCGCTTTGAGATAACGTCGCCGCAAGAAATTTTTCAGCATGCCAATTATTCGGCACGCGAATATGCTCACTCGGGCAGCCGAATGAAATTTCAAACCGAAGCTCACGGTTTTTCATTCTTGTACGATGGTTCAAGGGCCCCGGCGACTCCCAGATTTTCTTCAAGCACTCGGGACAAAGGCACTTTAGTCCGTAGCTCCTTTGTCTTGAGTGTTACAGGATTCGTTCTGTGTTCGGATTTCGATACAACGGCTTTTACCGCTGCGACTCGTGAGGCTCAAAGACAACGACGCACCAACCGGAAACGGGTGTCCAGCCATTTGTCAGCATCGCCATCACCAGCCCGGATAGCCCTGGGGGGAACCTAACAGTGTGATTAGTAGGGCTCTAAGTGAGCGTTCTGCGACTGTCAAAACTAACAGTTTTACAGGCTGCTGCAGTTTTGTATCTCTCGGGTCTTCTTCCGACCCATTTCAACTTCTGAGGGTCGAGAATGCCTGCAAAGTGATGCAGGAAATCCTAAAGACGCCGACGCTATTCCACAACGCGTACTCGACAAAGCCGACTGTGTCACGACGCTAAGAATTCTGGATAGACACTAGCCGCTAATCTCCACGCAATAACATTCTCTCAACCACCAGCCAGCTGAAGAAGAGCAGCAGACCGCATCCAAAAGGAGGGGCCTAACATGAGTAGCATTTCAGCAGTTGGAATTGGTCGCACTGAGCACAACTACGTTCAGTTGAGTCTTCATTCCCAATCTCAGGTACTGCGAGAGAAGGTCAAAGCTGCACGAAGCGCCGGGACAGTGCCTTCGGATGCTATCCAGCGAATCGAAAGTCACCTTAGCGCTATCTCGCAGGAAAAGAACCCGGTCGGTCAATGGAACCTGTACGAGCTGGCCTACGAAAGCTACATACCGATTGCATCTCACTGTGACTTACTCGGCGTGTTTCTCCATCTACGAACCAGACTGCATCGGCTTGACCAGCACAGCCGAGAGACATGGTCGAAGGAACAGTTGACAAGGATCGAAGCACACATTCGAGCAGAACATGCCAATTCGGCTGTTCGCGCCGAAATCGTTGCGTTAGCACGGTCCATTCATGAATGCGGTCTCCGGCGCAAGCGCGAGCTAGAGGCCAAATCTGGGACCATCCGCGAAGCATTCTATCTCAACACATTCTTGGCCGTTCTCGCGATCTTGCTGGTGATCAGGCTTGATCTCGTCCGCGTAGAGACTGGCGCGAAGTGGGTTATGGCGCTCACCGTTCTATTTGGGGTGCTGGGTAGCCTCTTGAGTGCGACCCTAAAGGCCAAGAGACGTGACTCGACTGACGACGATGTGAAAAACGATAGGGCCAAGCTGCTGTTCAGCGGCACTCTGGGAGCGGTTGCGGCCCTTGTCGTCGCGCTGATTCTCCGCCTTCGGATTGTCGACTTTCCACTTCTTCACTCGAGTACGAGTGAAGGCATCGTAGCACCCGCTGCGTTCTATCTGTTTGGCTTCTTTGGTGGCGTAGCGGTTCAAGCTCTGTTCAGATCCTCGAAGAAACAGGATAAGGCAGCCTCGGCAGAAAAATCAGAGCGTGATGTGAAGGATCTTCGAGAAACTGATGCAGACCACGACCGACCCCTACTATCCATCATGTAGGCATGCTCGACGTTGAGGCATTTCGGCCCGAGATTTCGCACGAAAGGGACCCTGTTGGTTTTGACGGTTCTAAGATCATTTTACTCTAATCACAGGAACTGCCTTCGGAGGTATGCCGCTGATGATCATAACGTTGGCGTCATCGGGCAGGGTAAGGAAGTATTTGTGCAACGACACGTATCCCGAAACAGAGTAAATGGGGGCACTTTTGCATCTTCTGTTCTTCGATGAGCTTTGCCACCTTGGAGTCGGGGCCGACTGGCTCGACAAGGATGACGTAAGTCTCCCCCTGTCACTTTTGACAGTTCCCGGCCTTGGCTGAAGTGATTCAATGCTGGATTTCTGAGATTCAGGTGGAATTTCGCGACAGCCGTTCTAGGAGAATCTGCATAAACAAGTTGCCGCCTGATAAACACGGTAACCGGTAATGTCAAATACAGGCTGAAATCTTCCTGATACTTAATGAGGGCTATAAAAGGTATTCTGCGCTCAAACCTGGGCGATTGTTTTCCCGACTCCAAGTGTTGGAGCTGCCCTAGTAGGGTTGGAGGTGCAGCCATGAAGTGGCGTCAATTCAATTGGTTGATACTGTTTTATCTTCTTTGTGTCCCCGGCGCTTGCTTTGGCCAAACTACTGATGGTTCAAGGATGGAGTCGAATCCTCTCAACGTATACGCCCCGCCTTGCATCTCCCGGGTTAAGCAGTACATCACGGTGAGTTGCCAAATTACACCGACAGGGGGTGCGCAACCATACAGCTATGCGTTTACTGGAGGCTTCCCAACTGGGATGTCTATGTCCACCGGTTTGGGCGGTGGCTTGATCAATGGGACGCCCACAGGGATAACTGGAGTGCAGGCCACAGTGAAGGTGACAGATGCAGGAGGGAGGACCGCAACAACTTCGTTCATGATCACGCCGGCAGGGTTGACCGGCATAGGCCCATGTGGGAGCGCCATCTGCGTCACGGGAGCCGGTTACGCGATCAAAACGGCTGAAGGTTATACCATCACAACGTCAGCCACCCTGCAGATGACGGCCACGAGCTATTGGACTGATGGCACGAGCCTTGATTCAACTCCCATAGCGACCTGGGCCTGCACTCCGAGTCCGGTCTGCGGTTCGGTATCAGCAAATGGTCTTTATACGGCTGGAGGTTCCGCCGCCACCTACCATGTAACGGCAACGTTCTCCGGAGTGACGGATGATGGCGGGTCGGGAGTCGCGGTTACTGCGGCCACAATCCAGGTCCATGGCAAAGAGAACGACCGAGTCGCAAATTCTGGGATGGTGATGAGGGAAGTCCTGCAAATGAAGAGTGGCATACCCGCGTCGGTGTTACAAAAGGCAGAATGCGTGATTGTTGTGCCTTCAACCCTGAAGTTCGCTGTTGGAGTCGGTGGAAGCTACGGGCGTGGAGTAATGACTTGCCGCGGAGGGCCCGACTTTCAAGGGCCGTGGGGGGCTCCGTCAATGATGGCGGTGGGGGGAGGGGGCTTTGGCTTTCAGGTCGGTGGGCAGGCCACGGACTTTGTTCTTCTTCTGATGAATGAGCGTGCTGCGACCAGCATTCTCAAGAGCAAAGTGAAGCTCGGCGCTACTGCGTCGGCTGCCGGCGGGCCCGTTGGACGTGAATCAACTGCCGCCACGGATCTATTCCTACGTGCGCAGATACTTTCGTACTCACGAGCTCGGGGACTCTTTGCTGGGGTGTCGCTGGAAGGCTCCACGCTGCGGCCGGACAAAAGGGCGAACAAAAAGCTTTATGGAAAAGATGTGGATGCGAAAGGAATTGTGCTCAGGGGTGAAGTGTCACCGCCATTGTCCGCGCTGGAACTGCTATCTGTACTGAACAGCAAGTCACCCACCAACAGGTCAGCGGGCGGTGCTCTCTAAGCGGCCAGGTGGCGACTTGTTCAGCTAATCCGACCCATGTCACAGCGCGAGTGGATGATGGTCGCGGCGGAAACGTGAGTTGCATGGCGGAGGTCCGAGTGGACCCGCGACCCAACCGGCTGCCAACGATCAGTTGTTCTGCGAGTCCAAGCTCTGTACAACCGTGACGCTGCTCAGCCCCGGGGACGAAGAAAAAACAGTAGAACCAAGCTATCACCCTTCGAAGCCTACTTCGAAACAACAAGTTGCCTTTGAAACTTCGATTCGTCCAAGGTCATATCTCCTTGAATAAAGGCGGAGATGATGGTTCCCTTTGCAATCGTCAAAGGCGCAGCGGGCCACAGAATGAGTGAAGTCGCAACCATTGCCCCCACCATCGCTCCCATATGACCGCCGCCTTTGGCGTCCTTTACTGCGCGGAGCATTGCTTTCTCGCCATCAGCAAGACGAACCTTGTCAATGTTTATGTCCAAGTCAATGTTTATGTCCAACTTCCCGCCCCGACCCATCCGTCTCTTGTGTTCTGCGTCGGTAACAGTGGCCCAAGCGGCCGCCCCTCGTGGAATCACGACGAAACCATTGACAATAACGTCGTCTACGACCTCGAACGGAACCGTTTGTCCGGTTACAGCGTCGACAGATGAAAGATTTTCAGACAGGACAAGATGAACAGGTGTCCCATCTTCGAGCACAAACCCTTTCGGTGCAGTCGCAGCAGTTGCCGGTGGTACTACTGCTTCAGGAGTGGCTACGGGATTTTCCTGCTTAGGCGTTTCGGTCACACTATTCGATGGAGAAGTCGCAGGAGCGCTCGCGGCGGGTGTGGTTTGCTGGATCGGCCGACATGCTTGAGAGCCAAGAATTGTTTCACCCTGATACAAGAACCCGCCGGATTCCGAGAGATTTCCACACATCCACTTCAATGGATCGGGGTTTTGTGCCGCTGCCACTCCAGAGAACATGAGTAGGGCCAAAGTCGCTGTGACTTTTTTCATTTCTTCCTCGTGATTTTGTGAACTGTCTTACCGTGGTCGGCACTCGACCCGCCTTCTCTTGCGAAAACGGCGAGTCGTCGGATTTGTCCGTCGTTGTTAGATTTGCGGAAGGGAAAGGTTTCGGTCAATGGTTCTTGTTCAAACAGTTATTTCCATTAAGTCGACAAGGGCGGCCACTTCGCGGCGTGGGAGCAACCGCAACTTTTCTCTGGAAGAGATCCGTGCCGCTTTCAGGCCGCTTCGCTCAGGCAAGTAATCCAAAATCCCGATCAGAGGTTGATCGGGCGTTGACATGTTTCAAGGGTTTATCACCATCTATCTCAAGATGCGACGATTTCAAACGGCAAGCAAGCGCCTAAGAGTTTCCTCGTCTGTTCCAGGAGGGACGAACACGTACCGCGTCAGCCCGCCGTCCGCTGTTTCAAACCACGGCCCCACCTTTGTGTGCGGCTCACCCTCGCGTCGTGGCCTCGGAGCAGTGATTATGATTTGAAGGTGTCGCACGCCTCTCTCTTGTGCTTCAAGCATCGCACGAGCTGCGGCACGGCTCTCCATGCTGCCAAGTGGGAACTCCTCCGGACGAGGCAGGCTATTGCTATTGGATGTTTTCACTTTGGTCGGACCTTGGGAACCAGTCAGGCACATTCCCAGTTGTGGCGTATGCAAGCAATTCTTCGCCACTCATGCGCTCGAAAGCTTCTCGCATCTCCGCGCTCTGAATTTCAACAGATTGACGGGCTCGGCCTTCAGCGCGGTCGGCAATCTCTTGCGCGGCGCGAATGTCACCAGCCAGCGCCTTCTGTGCGAGTGTTTCCGCTATAGCTTGGGCATATGTGCGGCCTTCGGGATCATTTGGCACCAGAGCGGCCAGCAATTCGCGGCAGGCGTTCGACAGATGGGCCATTTTCGGCCGTCCGCCCGGATTCCCGCTTGTGCCAGGTTTCCAGGGTGTCAGATTCTCGGGCCGTCCCCGGCGCTTCTCACTGTTCTCGCCACTGTTCTGAGTGGGCATTGAGAGATACTATCTGTAGGCAATCCTCTAGGCAAATAGATTGGAATTGCCTGCCCCGCTATAGAAATGTCACGGACGGAAGCGCCGATAGGTCAGATCACCCTGGTGTATGCGGGTCATCCCAAAACGATCATGTCCCCCGACGGAATTTCTATTTGATTCAGTTGATTCACCGCCAGGTCCTATACCACGCCGGGGACCAAACCATCATGGATGAGACACATCAAGATTGCATTGGCCCGGCGATAGTCCGGGGTACCGTCAGGTTTCAAGAGCAACGTTCCGCAGCCCGCTCGATTACACACTCTAGGCATCGTGTTAATCCTCGTGATTATCGTGATCGTGATGATCACCACGATGCTTACGGAATAGCTCGACGGCAGACCTGTGACATTCAACCAGTTCGTAACACGCCTCATCGAATACGGCGAAAGGCGCTCGGCTGTCCCACAGACGTTGAATCCGATCAGGGAGTCGGGAAGTAAGCTCATCGTACAAAGCCGGGCTAAACGCGGCAAGCCACGGGATCATTCCCGCTGGATAGTCTGGACGACAAAGTTGCTGAAGTGCGATCTTGGTGCGCCATTCATAGTAGTCATGTCCAGACAAGCACAGACGCGAATTAAGCAATTCGATCACTTCGTCACGACGTTTCCGAAGTTCAGCCAACAAGGATCTGGCTTCCGGGTTTGTGCTAGGGATGGCGTACCGGATGCGGCCGCCAGTTAGTTCGAGCCTTCCACCGACCGCTTCGAGCCGGACGACTATTTGGCGAACCTGAGCGGTCATAGCTCTCCTTCCTCGACCGGCTCACTGACGGAAGGAACAAGAATCAAGCTGGACGAATTCTGGGGAACAAGATTATCTGTTTTGTTTGCTACAGGTTTAGGTTCGTTTTGGATTTCTTGTTCCCTTGTTCCCGGTATATATGGGGAACAAGGGAACAAGAAACGATATTTGAAGGGGTCACCTCGCCTGCCGGTACCCTCCCGAATGATCTTGTTTCCCTCAACGAGCAGCCGGAGAGCCTTACGTGCGGGGCCCGTTTTCCCTTCCACCTGGGCCTCGATCTCCTCCCGCGTCCGCGGCTCCTCGCTGCCCCGGAGGTAGTCGAGAATCCCTTGGCTGATTCGGTCAGCTTCGGCTTCCGACTTCTCCACGCCAAGGGAGAGTGCGCGCCTCTCAGAGTCAAATTCGAGCACGGTTTCTGGCCAGTCGATGCCGTACTTCTGACTGCTTTGCAGTGTTCGGTATCGGTCTGAGCGCTTGAGGATCAATGCTGAATCCACGCCGCCGAAGATGGCAGTACTTCCCAAAATTGCATCCGTCGCGTCAACTCTTTCGGCCTTTCCGCAATGGTGGACAAGCATCACATGCGCTTCGGTTTCTCTCGCCAGAGTCAGAAGGGGCTCGATCGCCTGGCAGACCTCGGCGTAGGCTTTCTCATCGCTGACACGGACAAACTTGAAGAGTGGGTCAACGATCACAAGCGCCGGTTTCAGATCTTTCGTCAGCTTGCAAAGCTCGGGCAAGGCGTCCTGTGGAGCTGCCGCGCAGTGTACTTGGATTGGCTCCTCTCCGGTCGCACCTAAGTCGGAAAAGTGACGCCTCACCTCTGAGCGTTTCTCCTCGAGCGCAAGATAAATCACCGCGCCTTGCGCCGTTTCACATCCTAGGAACGGCTCGCCCCTTGCAACAGCGAGTGCCAAGCAACGTGCCAGTGTGGACTTGCCAACTTTAGGCTTAGCGCTCAACACCGAGATTCCGCCTGCTGGCAATTTATCCGCGAGGAGCCAGGAGACTTTCTCTTCTGGCTCGTTGAGTAAATCACCGAGGACTGTCAGCATGAAACCGCGCTTTTCGAGTTGGGGTGGAGGCTTAAATTCCGGTGCGTTGCTGATGAGTTCTACAAGGCCGTCGCGCGTCCCTCCCTTCTCCACCCATTCGGTCAAGTCCTTCGCCCCAGGCAATTCCAGCAGTTTGAGCGATTCCACTCTGCCGAAAAGTGAAGCGGCGACTTGCTGCGCGTGTTTCCTCCCCGGATCATCCGCGTCCGCGAGGACAGCGATTCGTTTTCCACGCAAGCTATCGGAGTATTCCTCGCGCCACTTGCCCGCTCCGCCCGCGTTGCACGTTGCAACAAGCCCCATTTGACGCGCTGTTTCGCAATCTTTCTCGCCCTCGACTATCAGTACGGACTTTGCCTTCAACACATCGGGCAGGCGGTAGAGAACGCGTCGCGTGCCTTTCAGATTCCAGACCCAGCCGCCACGACCGTCCGGCCTTCGCTGACGAAACGATTTCGGCTCGAAGCGGACAACTTGGTACAGTGTCCGTCCGCTTTCATCGCTGTAGCTGTATTCCACGACGGCTCCGTTTGTTGAGTCGCCGTCCGTAAACAACTCCCGCAATTCAATCCCGGCCGCACTGCAAATGGCTTCCACGGAGCAACCCGCGTGACAATGGAGAAGGATCTTCCCGTTAGAAACGGTTATCGAGAGAGAAGGGATCTTATCTGCGTGAGCAGGACACAGCGCCACCCAGCCCGTCCCATTGCGTCGGACTCCTCGAAATCTGCTTAGTATCGCTACGACAGCCTCGTCTTCGGTCATTTGCCCCTCGCGGCCTGCTCGATGCAGCGATAAAGCAAGAGGCAGAAGTCCGAGTACCGACGATTGGCGAAGGAAAGAGCCTTCGGGCGGTTGCGGAGTACCCATGCGAGCCGGTCTTGCAATTCGTCCGCGCCGCGTTTAAGAGCACACTCGCGTCTTGTCTTATCCCGCACGGCGATCCTCGCGTGTGGGAATCGTGTTGCGCTCGATAAAATCCGCGACGGCATTAGCGGGGATTCGCACAGCCCGGCCGCAGTTCACGGTAAAGCCTAGTGATCCGACTAGCCGAGCCATCGGCACAAGAGCGGCGATAGCAGTGGGGCTAGTTGCCTGCATGCTTGCCGCAGCCTTCTGCTATCACGCGCTCGATTTCGCTCTGGGGTATGAGCACACGCTTTCCCACGCGGACGGCTCGTAGCTGCTTCGCCTTGATGAGCCTTCGTGTTGTGAAAGTCGAAACTGCCAGCCTCCGTGACGCCTCTTCCACGGACGTAAGTTGCGCGATACCTGCCCCCTCTCGCTCAATTACGCTCTTTTCTGCTTGACTCTGGTTTGTCGCTCGCATATGCTCTCTTCTGGCGGACACAGTTATTTATAGATTATACCAGCCACAATGATGATACATGAGCGAAGATAAAGAGCAATCATTATGGGCACCGCGTACAGCCACTGTTCGCTTTCCTTCAGCGATGCGTCTAGCACATTCGGAACAAGAAAGGCTTTGGATAGGTCTCGAAAGGTTCGTAAAATGCGGAGATTCAGTACAAGAGTACGAGGCGCTGGGTCGGAATTGGCCCGATTTTTGGCCGGTCAAGATTTGGGAGTACCCGAATTACAAACCTCGCGGGCCTCTTGCAATCCGCGAGCCCATCCCCGCGCCTTACCGGCTTCACCTGAGCGAGGAACAACTCGGGGGTAAGACTGACCTTGCCTGGCATTCCGCCTGCCACAAGCTCTTTCTCTTCTATCGAGACACCCTCAGGAAAATTTGGCTCGGAGAAAGGCTTGTCGCCGATCTTGGCAACTCCAGTCCTTTGGGGTGGATTGTCAGTCCTTCGGGGTGCGTTGGTGAAGGCGATGCGTTTCTCCTGGGATTAACGGATTTCAACGAAGAGGCGCTTGAGGCAGCTGAGAGGCAAGGGCATGATTTCCGCGTTGCGCGTCCGCATGGATTAGATAACGCCTGGCTGGAAATTTACGCTCAGTTTCCAACCGCAAGGGTAGAAGGGCGTGCCCGAATCGGAATGCTTTGGGAAGTGGGCGACTTCGTTATGTACCCACGCAACGATTTTGAGAAAGCTTTCTACCGCCTGTTTCGACAGAGCTGGCGTGCGCGGAAATGTCCACGCTGCGATAAGTTTTTTGTGGCCCGTAAGCCCAAGCAGAGTTTCTGCGGGACCGAATGCAGCGCAGGTAACCGTCTGGCATCGAAACGAAAGTGGTGGAATCGGCTCGGGGCGAAGCGGAGAGCAAAACAGCGGAAAAGGGTTTCCGAGAGGAATCGCAGAGAAAGGGAGAGCCGATGATCTACAAGCGCGGAAAAACCTACTGGTACAAATTCATATGGAAGGGGGAGCCTGTCCGCGAATCCACGAAACAGGGTAATGACAGAGTGGCACGCCAGATGGAGTCAGCGCACCGCACGTCATTGGCGAAGGGTGAAGTGGGACTCCGTGAGAAGAAGCCCTCACAGAAACTTTCGGATTTCATCGAGAGGCGTTTTGAGCCCTGGGCGAAGGCTAGCTTTGAAAAAACGTCGCCCAAGACGTGGCTGGACTGGTACCGAGTTGGATTGCGTGCGATCAAGAATCACAAACGCTTGGCGGATTTGTCTCTCGAAGAAATCACGAGTGAACAAATCGCCGGTTTCGCTGCACATCGGCAGACCGAGGGCAAGCAGACAAGCACCATCAACAGTTCACTCCGCGTGTTGCGCCGTGTGCTTCGGATGGCAGTCGAATGGGGTACGTTAGAAGTCGCTCCTACGGTGAAAATGCTCACTGGAGAGAAACATCGAGAGCATGTCGTATCAAGCGAAGAGGAAGCGCGATACCTGGCGGTAGCGCCGGAGCCTCTCGCGAGCGTGGCGACCGTTCTCGCTGATACCGGACTTCGGCCCGAGGAGGCATTCCGTCTGCGTTGGGAATCCATTACTTGGACCAATGGACGGCAAGGAACGCTCTTGGTCACGCACGGTAAGACCAATGCCGCTCGTCGCGTCCTTCCGTTTACGATACGCGTTAGAAACGTGCTAGAAACCCGCTGGGAAGCAACGGGAAAGCCTCAGGAGGGTTGGGTATGGCCTGCGCCCACCAAGAGCGGACACATTGAGCCATCGAGCCTAAAGAAGAGACACGCAGCAGTTTTCGATACGCTCGCAGCTGAAGCTGAAAAGGGAAACGGAAAGCCAGTTCGTAGATTTGTTTTGTACTCGCTGCGACATACGTTTTTGACCCGCTTAGGCGAGTCCGGCTGCGATGCTTGGACTCTGGCACGGATTGCAGGACACAGTTCAATTGCGATTTCCTCGCGTTATGTTCACCCATCCGGAGACGCGGTACTCGCAGCGATGGACCGCTTGGGTGGGCACAAAATTGGGCACACTAAAGAAAAGCAGCAACTGCCGGCGTCTTCAAAATCACCCGTAACCCAATGATCCAACGAAAGAAAGCTGGTGGACGTGACCGGGATCGAACCGGTGACCCCCTGCTTGCAAAGCAGGTGCTCTCCCAGCTGAGCTACACGCCCACAAAAGCGATAGTCTTAATTCTAAAGTATTTCCAACCGTTCCAAAAATCAAATCCTCACCTTTCAGCCATTACTGTGCCAAAACTGTGCCAAAACCGTTGTCGGCGGGCGGATTTTGGCGCAGCGCGCCTGTCATTTCGTTGGCTTGGCGATTTATTTTTTCCAACGCTTCTCTTTTCATCTGTAACTTCATTTGCGAGTATTTTTTAAACACCTGAGCATCACTTTGCCGAAGCATCTGGGTAACCCACTCGTCTGCAACGCCACCTGCGCTCAAGCGGGTAGCGAATGTGGACCGCAGGTCATAGAGTCGGAAGTATGGAATCCCAGCTCTTCGAAGCGTATTTCTCCATACTTTCTTCAAGGATTTCTGGTGCGTCCCTGAAGCGCGCTCGCTGGGAAAAAGAAATGCTCCGTTCCCTGAGATGCTCATCTGGTTTCGAAGTGCGTCCAATGCGAGCCTGGTCAACGGATGTTCGGATTTCCCACTCTCCGTCTTTGAATCGGGTATCCAAACAACGGCGTTGGCAAAATCCACTTGCTCCTTTTTCATTGGAAGCAATTCCTTGTAGGGTCGCAGACCTGTTTCAGTAAAGATGCGAACGAAATTTCGCAAATACTGCGGACCGTGTGATTCAATTCGTAGCTGCTCAGACCACGGGACATAACGCGGACGGAACAGACCCTTTACCGCTACTGGGAATTCCACGGTTGAACATGGATTCGAAGCAAGCAACTTTTTTCGAACAGCCACATTCAACATACGCCGCAGTACCCTCAGTTCTTGGTGAACGGTCGATGGTTTCACGAGTCCGCGTTCAAGATACCCCGACCTCGTTTTGAAACGGACTCGCTGATGAAGCCGACAACGAAGATAATGCTCAATCTCATCTGCCGTGACCTTAATCAACCGACGACCCGCAAATACCTTTCTTAAATGGTTAGTTACACGGACATTGGCCATATGTGTTTTCGGTTCGCGAATCGGTGGCTTGGAATAATTCTCCAGGAACAGGTCCACCCACTCTTCAAAGTCTAAATTTTCGCCCTTACGGACGATGTGCAGCAAGTTGCCATCCCTAGCCAAAAGCCGTTCTCTGAGCTTTTTGTGAGCTTCTTGCCAGTCTTCGGTGTGAGTTGATTCCTTGTGGAGCATACCGTCTCGGTCCCGATAGCTCATCCACAAGAATCTCGTTCCCTCTCGCGGAAAAACAGTTCCGTCGTCCTTAATCGGTCTACCCATTCTCCATCTCCTGTTTGAACGATGCGCGGAAGGGTTCAAGGTCCGACTTTAGAAATCGGATATTGCGACCCATTACGCGGAGATGGGGAATCTGCTTTCGCTCGACCCAAAGATACACAGTTTGAGCACTCACGCCAAGAAATCTGGCAGCCTCTTTCACTGTCAATGGAAATTCGTCTTCGGGTGTCCGATTCATTTCAATCCGCGTCAGTTGGAATCTGTACGGACGGCTCAGGCTAATTCTGGTGGCCTGATTCTGAGATTTCGATTTCGCAGCCCGTGATGTGCTGCATCGCTTCGATTTGGATGACTGTGGCTAAACCTTTCAGGAAGCCTTCAGCTGACGCTCTCTCCGCTTCTGCGAGGACGCGATATTGAGGATTGATTGTCACGCCGACATTCCCGAGCAGCCGAGCACCGCGAGCAATAAGCAAATTGAGCTTGGTTTGCCGATGCGCGTCGTTGCTCCAAACCAAATCGATTTGTTCCAATTCGAATGCGACAGCCGCAACTGTGAAAGCCGCAGCGTACATGTCCAGTTCCTGAAGCAATTCTGTGTCGCTTTTCATTTCTGAATCCTCTCCTTCGCTAGCTGTTAATTCGTGCTTATAGCGTTCGCGCAATTGTTCGCCCGATACCGTTTCGCCAAACTCGCTATTCTTCGCCGTCGTCATCTGGCGTTTCCTGGTCTTCATTTCTCGTAACGGAAGTGGGTGCGTCAGGGCGGATAAACCCGTTCAGGACTGTCCGAATTGGCTGTCCATTAACTTTTGCGGAGAGAGTCTTCACCCCGCCGCTAGTGCAAACCAGCAAATTCTTGCCGCTGCCGGTCAGCCTGGGCTTTTCAAGCAGTGGAATCGCTATTACCAGTCCTTTCATTTGAGCTTTCATTTCAAGTTTCTCCTTTTGTGTTAGTCGCAACTACAGAACCGTTTGCGCCAACTTCGGCAACGAATCACCGTCCGTCTTGCAATCACGCGTTAAGTACCTCTGCCGTGCGGTCGAGCGGTGTACCCCAGCTTCAGCTACTGCTTCGCTGTAGCCAGCACTGTGAAGCTTCACGCCATAGTTCCAGGGCGTCTCGTTGACCGCTCAGAGACTGGGATTCTGCGCCCACAATGGGGACAGCTCTTCCGCCTCAGCCAAGATTCAAACCGCAGCCGCTCCTGCTGACGCTTCTCCCGAGTACGTTCTCGCTTATCATCCCGAAGGCAAGCGGAGTGAAAAATCTGTTTGCTTCCTGGCTGAAGCGGCTTGCCACACAACCTGCAGCGATATACACGCGGGGTGACCTCACTCATAAAGATTCTGTGGATTCTCCAGCAAAAATGAAGCGGGTCGTTCCACAGTCGATGTCCTGGCGAATGCTGGTTCCCACTCCAGTTGAGCGGACGGCCACCTGTGAACCGAGTTGGGAGCTATCCCCTCAGAGTCAGCTGAAGCCACTCCCGAAAAGCCCACCAACCGGTAGAGCTGAAGCTTGGTTGTACGGAAGGTTGTGAACAGAAAACACCACCACTCCAGAAATTGGGGAGGACATTCCCAGGACTGAACGAAAGTATTTCGTTCCAAAATCAGGAAGAAAAAAAAGCCTCTCGAACACGAAGCGGTTTTTGCTTCGTGTTCGGAACTACCCCCGTAAGGGGGTAGATAATAGCAATAAAATTTTACTCTGCTTAAAAAATACTTCTTATGTTGCATAAAATGCTTAAGTCGTTTGCACGGATTGCAGAAGTCAGCCGAGAAATTTGGCACGGCGACCGCCGCGTTTCTAGCAGGCGTGCACAGGGTGCACATCTCAGTACCCCGTGATTGCCCATGTTTCAGGGAGCTATTAATCGACATCAACGTTCCCGTCGGTATCGGTATCAATATCAGCGTCCGCATCGAAATCTGTGTCAGCGCTGGCATCTTCTTCGACATCCCCATCCCCATCGTGGGTCTCCTGCCTAAAATCGATATCAATTTTCTCCAAGCCCCTTACACCAAAATGCCGTGCAAAGTCGGGTGTGAGACTGACGGTAGAACGTTGATTCCTCCTTTTTTTCTGCTCATAAGCAACAGCCAGCACGCGGAAATGGCGTGTTTGTTGTTGAGGTGTCTGGGAAATTTCCAACGGTCTCGGCAGGTTCTGGCTTATCCGTTCCCACTCTTTTTGCTTGCCCAACGTGTGTAGCGCTTCGTACACGCTTCGACGCGCCCAACCAGTCCGCTGGCACAGCCGTGCAATGCCGACCCAGCAGTCATTCCTCCAATTGATGTGCTGATACCATTGCAAAATCGTGAGAATCACCGACGGGCGGAAGGCTCGAAAATATTCAGTAATAAAGAATCTGGGTACTGGCGTCCACGGATTTCCCGTATCGCTCAAAGAGAATTCTGCCAGCGGAACTCTCCAGCGCGGTTTCCGCGTCCGACTTTTTGAGCGACCACGCTCCAGGCAAACCAGAAATTTCTCGCGGCAAAGTAGCTCCACGTATGGTTTCAGTGTCCGTGCGTCAGCTCCAGTCCATTCGGCGAGGTCCGACATCGTGGCTTCGACTGCCTTGCTGGGGCTGTGCCAAACGCGGTCGTACAGCTGCAGATACAACGTTTGACTCAATGGCTGGGTCAGCTTCGCCAGAACTTCCTCAAACACGCGCTTGCGAATCGGTGTCCAAAACCTTCCGGGAAAGAGCACACGAATACGTTTCGACTCAAACACTGCCTTCTCCTATTCGGCAACCCATTGTGGTGCTCCGCTCCTTCGCTCGTTTTCGGGCCTCGAAGCCGCGCATGCAGTTCAATTGCACGTGGGAGCCACTCTTCCAATTGCGGTCAAAGTGTCACAAATCCGTCCCTCACTATCACTGCCAGCTTCTCGTCATCGACCGAGGTGGACATTTCGACCGCCTTGACGATGGCCATCGCGCCCGTCAACTCCTCTCCGGGGTTGAGCGGGCGCTTCCTTCCACTCAGCTTGGCTTCAGCTGGGTTTTTCCCTGTCGGTTTTGAATTTCGCTGTTTGCGCGACTGAGTTTTCAACATTTCTTTATCCCCAGTTTCGCCAGCCCTCATTGCTTTCAACTCCTGGCGAATGCACATGTTTCCCATGGAGCAAGGAAAATGTCAGTACCGTCGGCGCTTCCGTTTTTTATATTTCGCGCCTCAAGCCGTTAGTAATGCCGAAATGGTATTTTTCACTGAAAGTGCGTATAAGGCGTTAGGTGTAGACGCGTGAGGCCCCCACGATGCGGAGTCAGTCACATAAGGAGACAGAGAAACATGCCATATCTCTTGCTTGAAAATTCTCCCACCGAACTCGCTGAGCACGCTGACCCAGGTCTTCGAAGGCAGGAATTCGCGAAGCGATTGCGAACCTATTTGGAGGACCAGAATTTTCCGGAAGATAAAAATTTAGTGAAATTGGTCCCGACGCTATTCAGGATTACGCGCTACTACTTGCGGACCAAAAAAGTTCTGCCGCGAATGTTAAAGATAGTGAATTCGCGAGACTGGCTGACACGAGCAAAACTGCTAGCGCAAATAGGTGGCGTCGAGTTGCCGAGGTTGCGCAAAAGGTTCATCCGGAAAGCACGTCGGAAGGGGACGATGACGAAAGCTGCCGCTTTATGGACATCACGCGAACTCAAGAACCTGAGCAGAACGCTTCGTTTGGCATTTAACGAACAGCTGATGGAGTGCCGCGCGGTGCGAGGACTCACGAAGCCGCCGTTTGACTCGCAATATCTTTATGAGGTCCGTGATTTCCTTAGGGAAAAAATGCGGAAGGCCCGAGTTGAGGATATAGACCTCATGGTTGCTGGATGCGCAGTGGCGGCAAGAATTTTCTCGCCTGAAGAAGCCGTAGAAGACATCGTTTCGAGGATTCCGATGAGAATGTCACGTGCGAAAAGGACTTTTACAAAACAAGCAGAACGGGCAGCGCGCAGCGGCCCGATTCCGGTTCTTTACGTTGGGACCCAAAATAACGGTTAATCTGGCGACTTATACATACCTACTATGGCTTCATCGTATCCCTTGCTGCATTCAGCGCCTCAATCACCTGGCGCTGGCGGAACTGCATTTGCTTAAACCAGAACTCATTCCTCATCAAGTTTCACGCCCGCTTGTTCAGCCGCTTCTTCCAACTCTGGGAATGGCGTATTAAATACTCGCGCTCGTTCCATCGCGATTCGCCCGAACGCGCTTAACATCTTCTGCACAGATTCGTCTTCGGTCGGTTCATGCTGAATTACCTGGCTAACGACTTGTCCCCTGGGCGGAACTATTCCGTTTGATTCCAGAACACGCCATGCTATCTCAATCGCTTCCTTGCCACCTGCCTGGAGCTGCTGGTGCAGAGCTGCAATCGCCAGGTCACACAAACCTCTGAATTGCGCACGCATCTGCTCTACGAAATCGTTCATTTCCTCGCTTTTTACGATGCGACCAACCGTCTCCCTATTCAGCTTTTCCTCGTTCGCTATTGCTGTTTGATTTTTTCCAAGCGCGTACAGCTGCATGACTCGAATGCGCTGTGGCTCTGGGATTCGCTGCCTTTTTGATGGCTTAAGCTGGCTAGCGAGGCATTTCGTCTGCTTCTCAGCGCTCTGGTTAACTATTGCCTTCGGGATGGCTTGGTCTTTTGGGATGGCTTTGGTGGTCACGGGCACACTCGATTGGAAGAAGTTAACTACTCTGCGGCATCCTGGTTGGGTGGCGCGATTCGCGCCAGAATCGTTCTGGTAGGAATCGTAACAGGGTGGTTTACTTTGGCAACCGACCGCGCTGTTTTGTCTTCCAGGTGGGTCAGCTGCACGCGATTAAGCAGCAATTCTGTGGGCAAAAGAGAGAAAACGCCTGCCCGTGTGGAGTTCCTGGCGTGAACTCTCGACAGTCACATTGAGGAGCAAGACCAGCTTGTTGTCACATCAAAGTAAACAGAACTGTGAGCCTGCAAGTTTGAGGCGGAAATCATCCGCACGTGTAGGCTACAACAAGCATACGTAATT
>Ga0306921_10001763_pt1 | contig 21288 bp, 18 predicted proteins | sample sta12Cox44000080_FD_203760 | JGI IMG/M metagenome (GOLD analysis project Ga0306921, IMG submission 203760) | Lab enrichment of tropical soil microbial communities from Luquillo Experimental Forest, Puerto Rico - statoxic.12C.oxic.44.000.080 (v2)... | ecosystem: Environmental > Terrestrial >...
CGTAAAAGATCGTGATGTCACGTTTGCGCTCACGGCCTAACGAGACAAAAGCCAGGGCCAGATTCGATTTGCTCTGGCGCGTAATCGTGGCCGCATTCACGTCCGCCTTCTAGCAACCTGCATGATCAATATTGAATCCATTTCTCATGGTGAATCCTGCGTCTTTCGCATTGTCGAAACAGACAGACCCATGAAGCCAGGAGCCAGCCCGTGACTGCGCCTCGCAGACACGCAAAACTGAATTTCCACAGTAAAAGCGCGCCAAGTCGATCTGCGATCGCCCCGCGAAGAATGGCATCGCACGCCGCGATGACATAAAAGTGAATGCCGCAAATCACGAGAAACCATGCCAGACGACCGGCATTCCTTCGGATGAAATGAACGTGAGCGCGCATCGCTTCGATCAGTGGTTCGTTGTGCAGCACGAGCGAGATTTGGACCGAACAAAACGCGATGATCAACCCGCTCATAAGAACGCGCGCAATAGGCAGGTAATCGAGGACTCGCGGGATATTGATGAAATAGGCAAGCACGAGCGGCAGCCGGAGGATCAACGTACTGACTGCAACCACGATGCCCGCCCATTCCAAGACATAACTGAACCGCCGCATCGCGAACCGGAACAATTCACCCTCTTCAAAGCTCAAGCCCCTTGTCCAAGCCAGACACACGGTGATGAGATAAACCTGGATATAAACGCCCAGAAGGTATTCGAAGATAAATGCGGTCGCATCCACTGTAGCCGACACGCGCAGCAGACCGGCTGCAGGCAAAAGACCACTCCATTCCGGTAATTGCCAGAAGACGATGGGCTTCAGCAGCGACGCCAGGGCGCTCAGCAACAGAATCAAATAAACCAGATAACCCCAGAAGCCGTACCTTTTCCGCAAAGCTAGCATCAACGCGCGGTGCAATCCGCGCCAGTTCACAATCATCAAAACCGCCGCGATGACGGAGAGCGGATACGTGGTCGTGGCGTTGTCGAAAATCCCCGCCACACCCTCTAATGCAGGCAATAGGGTCTCGGTCCATATCTCACTCAATGTTGGCCAAACCCATTGCGGCAACGAAGTGATCTGGCTCGGCTCCAAGTCCGCCCAGTTCCGGATTGGCGTAAAAGTGACGAACTGAAAGACGAAGTAACCGAATCCAAGGACCGCAAAGGTGATCCAGATCCTCTGGTAACGTCCAAGGCAGTGAACACCGTCAACGAGTGCTCGCCGCACCGGCGCAAAAAGCATCACCAGCGCGTAACCACCGCAAAGCCCCAGCCAGCCGTAAACACCGGGCATGGCCTGCCCCGCCTCAGCAATAATTCGGGCGGGAGTAATGGAATATTGGAGTAGTGGAGTAGTGCAACTCAGAACATTACTCCAACACTCCATTACTCCATCACTCCATCATTCATCGAATAAGTCCCCAATGTGGGTAAAACGGCCAGTAAACAAATAACCCTCGGCCCACCAAATTCTCCACCGGAACCGGTCCCCAGTAGCGGCTGTCGAAACTGTTATAACTGTTGTCACCCATGGCGAAAAAACCGTCGCGCGGCACCGTGTAGGTTTGATCAGGTTTGGATAAATATTGTTGACCGAACGCATAACCGCGATAAGGCGGTCGCGCCGACATTACTCGTTCAAAGCCGTAGCCCTGGGCCTTTTTGCCGTTGATGTAAAGAAATGGCGGGTCAATGCGCAACTGGTCGCCAGGCAGACCGGCCAATCGCTTAATGTAAAAAGGTGGTCCGGCGATTGGATCCGGGCGAATCGCGGGAATATCATTTGTTCTGAAGACAAAAACATCCCCGTTGCGCGGCTTAACAAAGTTGTAGCTGCATTTATCTACAAACACCTGGTCGCCGGTGTCGATTGCACCTCGCGCGATAACTTCGCCGCGATGGAAAAGCCGACCAGGAAAGACATTAAAATCCTGACGGAGCGTGTCCGGCGGGGCGTAGATGAGAAAACTTTGCCGCTCACATACCAGTCGCGAAAAGGTAAAAAAGAAGGCTACCTTCTTCGGTACGATTTCGAAAATCTGGTCGTCCTCGCGCGAAACCACGTCGATGTAATTGCGACCTCGAACAACGAATTCGACGATCTGTCGTAGAATGTTTGGCGGCGGTTCGGTGCTCGGATGACCGATGATTCCATTTAACGTCGGTTGCATCGAGCCAGTCGGAATTTTGAACGGCTGCAGAAAATAGGAGCGAATTCCCACCGCGATCACGATCGCGACCAAAATGACTTCGCAGTTTTCTCGCCAATGCGATTCCCACGTCACTGGTGTGAGTTTGTGGAGCGTCTTGTCAAGTGTCTCGGCTGCGCTGTGAATTTTCTGCCGATCCCTCGAGCGCAAAGCTTCGCGAAGCATCTGCATCTCGGCGACGATTTGTTCTCGGTCTGCATCGCTGAGTTTATCGTGCTTGTAACGAAGGTACTTTCGAGCGTGCCGCACAAGCAGCCGGCTGTGTTTGATGTGGCGGGAGGTAAACATGAATTAAATGACGAATGACGAATGACGAATGACGAAACAATGACAAAATCCAAATGACGAAAACAGATACAGATATTGCATTGCGATTTCGAGCTTCGTCATTCCTTCGACATTCGTCATTCGAGCTTCGTCATTTCAAAGCGCAGTTTATTGCGCTTTGAGTACCTCGATGAACGCCTCCTGAGGGATATTGATTTTCCCAATGCTTTTCATCCGTTTCTTTCCTTCCTTTTGTTTTTCAAGTAGTTTCCGTTTGCGGGTGATATCGCCGCCGTAGCATTTCGCGGTGACATTTTTTCGTAAAGCGGAAACGGTTTCACGCGCAATAATTTTGCCGCCGATCGCCGCCTGAATTGCCACAGCGTAAAGCTGACGCGGAATCACTTCCTTCAATTTGGCCGCCAACTGGCGGCCGCGTGCCTCGGCGCGGTCCTTGTGCACGATCGTAGAGAACGCATCGACGGGTTCGCCGTTCACGAGAAGATCCAGCTTTACCAGTTTCGCCGGCCTGTAACCCGCGTGCTCGTAATCCATTGAACCGTAGCCGCGTGTGATGCTCTTAATCCTGTCGTTAAAATCGACGAGAATTTCGTTGAGCGGCAGTTCGCAATGCAACATCACTCGACGCGTGTCGAGCGACTCGGTGCGTTCCATCTGGCCGCGCTTCTCCAGAATCAATTGCAGGATGTCACCGATATTTTCATTCGGGCAGAGTACGTAAGCCTTCACAATCGGTTCGCGGATTTCGGCGATCATGCTGGGGTTGGGAAGATGCGCTGGGTTATCGATCAGGAGTTTCTCGCCGCGTGTCGTTAACACCTCGTACACGACACTTGGGCTCGTCGCGATGATGTCCATGTTGTACTCGCGCCGCAACCGTTCCTGGATGATTTCCATGTGAAGTAACCCGAGGAATCCGCAGCGAAATCCGAAACCCAACGCGACAGAGCTTTCCGGCTGATAAACGAACGCCGGATCATTCAGTCGCAGCTTCCCGATCGCAGCCTTCAAATGCTCGAAATCACCGGTATTAATGGGATAGAGTCCGCTGAACACCATCGGATGAATTTCTTGGAAACCGGGCAGCGGCTCTCGCGCCGAATGCCGCTGGTCGGTGATCGTGTCGCCGATCTTCATGTCGGCAGTTGATTTGATATTCGCGATGAAATAACCGACGTCACCGGGATTCAACCGTTCCTGGACACGCATCTTCGGAGTAAACACGCCCACTTCTTTGATTTCATATCGCGCGTTGTTGCTCATCAGCATGATCCCGCGGCCCGTTTCCATTGTTCCCGAGACCACGCGCACATAGCCGACCACGCCGCGGTAAACATCAAATACCGAATCAAACACGAGCGCGCGCAACGTTTCGTCTGGCGGCGATTGCGGCGGCGGAATGCGCTTCACGATGGCTTCGAGAATTTCATCAATGCCAGTGCCGAGCTTCGCGCTCGCCTGAATCGCTTCCTCTGCAGGAATTGCCAGGATTTCTTCCAACTGTCTTAGCACTGACGGGACGTCGGCATTCGGCAGATCAATCTTGTTGATGATCGGGACTATTGTGAGTCCCTGCTTGTGCGCGAGATGGACGTTTGCCACGGTTTGGGCCTCCACGCCCTGCGCCGCGTCAATGATAAGCAGCGCGCCCTCGCACGCAGCGAGGCTGCGAGAAACTTCGTAGGAAAAATCGACGTGCCCAGGTGTATCGAGCAGATTTAGCCGGTACCTTTCACCCGACTTGCTTGTGTAATGCATCGCGACCGGATGCGCCTTAATTGTGATCCCCCGCTCGCGCTCCAAGTCCATCGAATCAAGAAGCTGGTCCTGCCTCTCGCGCTCCTGAATCGTCCCCGTGCGCTCTAGCAATCGGTCCGACAACGTCGTCTTGCCGTGATCGATGTGCGCGATAATGCAAAAATTGCGCGTCAACTCAATGACCATGGAAGCGCCACTATCCGAGTCTGGTTGTGCGCGGTCAATCACCATGGCCACTCTATTTGTCCGCCTCTCTTAATTCGGCTAAAATCAGCAGCATGCCAAAGCTCATCATTTCGGGCGTGACACATGAGCTGGTGGACGAGGCCATCACCATCGGGCGCGGACCTGATAACACCATCGTCGTCAACGATCCGTCCATCTCAACGCATCACGCGCAGTTGCTCTTGGAACGTGACACATATCGATTGAAGGATCTCGATTCGACCAATGGCACACGCGTCAACGGAAAGCCTGTAACGGAAACCGTGCTGCGGTTTGATGATCGGATTCGATTTGGCGCAGCCGAAGCGAGATATGAGTCCTCGGAAGTCGGCGGTTCAAAGCCATTACCAAAGCCTGAAGAGATTAAAGCTCAATTCGCGGAAGCCGGCGCGGAGTCGCCCCATCTGACCAGCGCGTCTCCGTTTCGCCGCCAGCAACAGCGGAACGACCTTGTGCGCACTGGAATTTTGATCGGCCTGGGGATTGTGCTGCTCGTCTTTCTCGGAAGTATCATTGGGGTGCTAATGATGCACGCGCCAAGCTTTTGAGTCGCACGAATCCGTCGAACGCTTCGCGCTTCCGGATGTCTTCATGCCTAATGACGTCGAATGCCGAAATAAGCCCGAATGACGAAATCCGAAATGATCTGCAGTTCGCTGAAAACTTCGTCGTTTGACCTTCGTTATGCCTTCGTCATTCGTCATTCAAAGTTCGTAATTTGTTCGATATGACACAGAGTCAAAAACGCTTGTTGCTTTTCGACATTGACGGCACGTTGATCCACTCGGGCGGCGCGGGCGTCGAGGCGCTGATACGCGCGTTCAAAGAACGCTTCGGGGTTAACGATGATCTGCACGGTATCGAGATCGCCGGGATGACGGATTCGGGCATCGTCCTGAGTATTCTGAACAAGCACAAAATTCCCGCGACTAATGAAAACGTGAGCGCTTTCCTGGACAGCTACGTGCATTTTCTTTCGTTGGAACTGCCACGCCGAAAAGGCAAACTCCTTCCGGGAGTGCTGGAGTTACTCGAACGGCTAAAATCGCGTTCGCACGTGGTGCTGGCGCTTCTCACGGGGAATGTATCTCGCGGCGCGCGACTAAAACTGGAGCACTATGGCGTCTGGCATTTTTTCGAATTCGGCGCATTTGCCGATGATCATCGCGACCGAAACGAGCTCGGCCGATTCGCTCGCGCCCGGGCGAAGGAGAAGCACGGGCGGGAGTTCGCCGCGTCCGAGATCGACGTCATTGGCGACACGCCGCGCGACATCGCGTGTGGCAAAGCGCTAGGCGCGCGCACGATCGCGGTCGCAACCGGCAGATGGGGCCGGGACGAGCTTGCAAGGCATCACCCGGATTTTCTGATTGATGATCTCTCGAACGTGGAAACAATTATGGACACACTCGGATGGTGATCCATTCACGAATTGCACGGTGAAATGAAAAAAGATCCTGCCTCGCCAAATACCACACCCCGTCAAGGCCGCCCCAACGTTGTACCGCTCAAAGGCGAAATCGATTTGCACGTGTCCCCGACGGTCACGGCGGCGCTCACCGAGGTGATCGACAAAAAACCCGAGCGATTGGTGGTCGATCTTTCCGAAGTAACCTACATCGACAGCGCGGGGCTCGCGGCCTTGATTCAAGCCATGCAAAAGGTGGAAGGATACGGAGGCAAATTCATGCTGTCCGGATTGCAGGAAACCGTGCGCTCGATCTTCGAAATCTCGCGGCTCGATCAGGTCTTTCAGATTTTCCCAGACGCGGATGCCGCGTTGATTGGGTGATTCCATTCAAATGCGTTCAGGATGGCGGACGCTAGAGCGCGACGCGCGTCAGAATCTCAAGCGTTTGCGCGACATTCTTCGGAAAATCGAACTGCGATGCGCGCTCGATGTTAGCCGAGCGGGCTGCGTTACGCCGTGATGAATCCGACCAGAAGTGAATGGCGTCACGCAAGCCGACCAGTTTTGCTGGGTTATCGATAATTGATCCGTGCACCCCGTTTTCGACGATTTCGCTAAACCCGTTGGAACGCGTTGTGATTACCGGTAACCCGCTGGCGAGCGCTTCGAGACAGGCATTGGAGAATGGGTCGTAAATTGTGGGCAAAATGAAGATATCCGCAGCCGCGTAGACCGGCACAAGGTCTGCAACTTCACCGAGAAATTGCACGGGATCCTCGCGCCAGAAGCGCAGGCGCGTCGTTTTATACCGCCTTGCGTCGCCTCGCCCCACGACCAGCAGCCGCATTTTTCGATTTTTGCAGAGTGCCATCGCTTCGATTGCAAACAGTAAGCCTTTGCGCTCCCAGCCGGAACCCGCAAACAACATCACAATTTGGTCCTGCTCGAGTTTCAACTCCGCGCGAGATTTTTCGCGAAGCGCGGGATCGGACCTGAATCTGTCGAGAGGAACGCCGTTGCGGACGACATCGATCTTGTCCGCCGGATAACCGTAAAGATCGATGATCTCGTTCACGACCATTTGCGAACCAGCGATCACCCGCCCAGCCTTCCGCTTCTCGAAAAGAGATTCTTCTAGTTGTAACAAATCACGATGCTTCCGGCTGGCAGTGCGCAAAAATTGCTTCAATGGGACCTCGAATTTTTTCCTGCGCGCAAGCCAGGCGCGGTGGACTCCATCGCCGGCCCGATAGATATCGCAGCTCCAAACCCGTTCGAGGCTAAACAAAACATCGCACTGCAGCTGCGGCCAGACTTGCTCCAGCTCATCAGCAAACCCGATTACGTTTGTCGCCCCCAAGCGCTTTATCGATCCAAATGGCCATTGGTTCTCGGGCCATTCTTTCGTGGTCACCAACTGGACGTGGTGGCCAGCTTTGATGATTCCATCTGCAAGTCGTTTTAAGTAGGCCTCAGCGCCACCGCTCCGCGAATAACCGCGGCGAACGAAAGCGATGCGAATTTTCTTTTCCATATTCATCACATCGTGCAAGTAACGACACACTGCGGTGGTGTCTGCCACCTCTCCCCTTCTGTAAGAGGAGAGGACTCAGGCGAGAGCTTCGGATTGCTGCGGCACAACTTGCCGACCAAGCTCTCACCCTCCCCCTCTCCCTGGCAAAGGGAGCGGCGGCGACCACATCACGTTGCTCCGACGCTTTCGCCCCTGCAGATCCCAACCGGTAATTTGTCACCACCACTTTACATGCTACACGTTCGCCAGAATACTTGTAGGCCAATGCTGGGTGAAACCCTAAATCCTGCCGCGCCAGCGGTGTGTCCTGCACCTGTAGCACGTACCTTACCGAAGCGGTTGTTGTATTCCATCTTCGCCCGGATCGGCGGTTCTGGTCTCGATACCGACGCATTTGAAACGCTGCGTGCATCATATCGCGGAGGATTCCTGGGTAAAGCAGTCGCCTATGATAACCGACAGAAGGAGATCCCTGCTTCATTCATCTATTCGCTGCGGTGGCATCCGGTACGCCTGATCTCCTTTCTTGATCGGCCTTATTATTACGGCGCAAAGAAGAAATATCTCGACTGGATCGCTTCACGGCATCTGGCGACCGGGCGTTACGATCTGTTTCATAGCTGGTCGGGCGATTGCTTGCGCTCGGTGCAAGTCGCGAAAAAACTCGGCATCCCCTCCATCGTTGAGATCCCGACCTGGCATCGCGACGGTGGCAAGCAGAAAATCCACCAACCGGACAAGCCAGCACCGACAGGCGATGTCTCGATGTTTGAGAGGTGGAAAAATCGGCTGTTGCTCCAGCGAAGGCGCTTTGTGAAGGAGTACGACCTCGCCGATCTTCTGCTGGTCTTGTCCAACAAGGCGGCACACACATTTCGCGTGCGCGGTTTTGCAGACGAAAAGCTCTTTTATCTCCCCAGGGGAGTAGATGTAGAGCGCTTCAAGCCGGGCACGCGACCGGAGAAATTTCGCGCCGTGTTTGCCGGCGCATTGATCAAACGAAAGGGAGTTCAACACGTGCTCGAAGCGTGGCACCGCCTCAATCTGTCAGATGCGGAGCTGTGGCTAGTCGGGTTTGTACACAACGAAGCCAAGCCATTTCTAAAGGAGTTCTGGTGCGATAATATTCGCGTTGTCGGGTTCGTGCGCGATCCCGAGAATTATCTCAACCAGGGGACAATCCACGTTTTCCCCTCGCAATGGGAAGGCAGCGCGAAAGTAACGTATGAAGCGGCGGCATGCGGATTGCCGCAGATTACGACGCGCGAGGCGGGCGATGTGGTCAGGAACGGGATTGAAGGAATCATCGTAAAGCCGGGAGATGTGAATGCTATTGCGATGGCATTGGAGCATTTGTATCGGCATCCGGAAATCGTGGAGGAAATGGGCACCGCCGCCAGACGTCGCGTTGTCGAGAATTTTACCTGGGACCATTTTCGAACGCGATTATTGGACGCATACGAAACCGCGATGCGAATGGCGCGATGATTTAAGGAGGGGCGATCTCCAGATCGCCCCCGGCGGTTTGGAAACCGCCGCTCCTTGTTAGGCGGATGAAAATTCTTCTCCTGCAACTCAAGCGAATCGGCGACTTGATTTTGACCACGCCCGCAATTGCCGCCTTGCGTAAGAGTTATCCGGATGCGCACATCACCCTCGCGGTTTCGAATGAATGCACCGAACTGCTTCCGGCCATCTCGAACGTCGATCGCGTTCTAATAGCGCGACGCAATGTGCGGGACGTCGCGATGGTTTCCTCTATCGCCGGCAAGAGATTTGATTATTGCATCGACTTTACGCGAAACGATCGTTCGGCTTTTTTGACGCTCCTGTCAGGAGCGCGGAGACGGGTTGCCTCTCACCGCGTCCGCGAGCACTCCAAGACGCGGGCTCGCGTTTACACTGATCTTGTCGCAGTCCGTGTGCGCGATATGCACACGATCGACTTCAATCTCGCTTTGCTTGAGTCGCTTGGTGTCCGAGCCGCTTCTTCGGCTCCACAGCTCCACCTTCCGCGAATGGCACTCGAAGAAGCTGACAGGCTTCGGCGTGATTGGAAAATCAAGCGACCGTACGTCATTTTGCATCCCGGCTCCGCTCGCCGGGAAAAACTGTGGGACGCTGCGCGATGGGCGAAGGTCATTGATCACTTCCGCCAAGATAACGAATTCGATTTTGTTTTGACGAGTGGGCCATCCGCCGATGAGCAAGCGCACATCACGGAAATTACGAAGCGCATGGGGCACAGAATTACCGACCTCTCTGGGAAAACAGATTTGCTTACGCTGGCCGCGTTGATTGGGCGGGCGCATCTGCTCGTGACAGTCGATTCGGCGCCCGTGCATTTCGCGGCGGCGACACATACGCCGCAGGTGATCCTATTCGGGCCGACGAATCCGTTTCATTGGCGGCCCACGCATAGTCCGGCTCTGATTTTACACGGAAAATCGCGCGTGCCGGTGACCGAGTTTGCCCCGGTTCGCCCACGCGTCCCAATGAGCGAAATCTCGACGGAAGCGGTGATCAGTGCTATGGATTCGCTGCTGCCGCGTCGTGCGGCGGCGCACAGTTCATGAGCGGCGCAAAACCGGCTAAGAAAAAGCAGTCTCTCTGGCAAACGTTACACGCGGCTTCCGGCTCGTACCGGCGGCTTTACGGTTACGTCAAGCCTTACAAGGCGCGGTTTATACTGGGCCTAGCGTTGGGCCTTGCTTACGGCGGAGTGAACTCACTTTTTCCCGTGGCGATTGCCCGGGTCACAAGCACAATTTTCCAAGGTTCCGGCCCTAAGCCCATGGGGATAGGTCCGAATCTTCACGCGCTCGATACCGGGCCAAAGATCAATTCGATCGTCCTGATCTGTCTGGCAATCCCGACGATCATGACTGTGCGCAGCCTTTGTTCCTACGGCAGCACTTATTGCATGCAGTGGGTGAGCAACAAAGTGGTGTCAGATATTCGGGTTCAGCTGTTCAGCAAGATGGTCCGCCATTCGATGGACTTCTTTAACAAGATGCGGTCGGGATTTCTGATGTCGCGCATTACCAACGACACACGCATCATGCAGATGGCTTTGACCAGCGTCAGCAGCGACGTCTTTAAACAACCGATCACCATCATTGGCGCAATTAGCGTGCTTCTTGTGATGGATTGGAAGTTCACGTTGGTCACGCTGATTCTTTTTCCAACCTGTTTATTGCCACTCCGCATCTACGGACGGCGCGCCAAGAAAGCTGTGCAAAACGAACAGGAAGGCATGGCCCAAATGGTTGTGACGATGCAGGAAACGTTTGCCGGCATTCGCGTGATTAAGTCGTTTGCGCGCGAGGCGTACCAGGTAAAGGAGTTCAAGCGCAGTAATCAACTGCAGTTTTCGCAGATGATGCGCATGATCCGCTCTATGGAAATCGTCGGCCCGCTGGTCGAGATCATCGCGGCCATCGGCGTTGGCATGGCGTTGCTGTACGTCTATGCAGCGAACCTGAGCGTCGGCCGTTTCTTTGGTTTGATCTCAGGAATCTTTATCCTCTACGATCCAATTAAAACACTGAGCCGTATCCACATTGTGATGCAGCGATCAATCGCGGCGACGGGTGCGATCTTTGCCATCCTCGATTCAAAACCTACTGTGGAGGACGCGCCAGATGCAATCGCGGTGGAATCGTCCGACGGTCGAATTGACTTTGAAAATGTCACGTTTCGCTACGCAAATACTCACAGAGACGCCGTTAAAAACGTAACTCTGCGTATTGAGCCTGGAAAAACGTTTGCGCTGGTCGGGGCGAGCGGAGCGGGTAAGAGCACCATTCTCTCCCTTATCCTGCGCTTATACGATCCGAGTTCCGGCGCGGTAAAGATCGATGGCCGCGACCTGCGCTCGATCACGCAGAAATCCTTGCGCAACCAGATCGGGCTCGTCACTCAGGAGACCTTTTTGTTTCACGACACGATCGTTAACAACATCCAGTTCGGACGACTGGACGCGACACAGGAACAAATTTATGAAGCCGCGCAAGCCGCCTATGCACATGAGTTCATCTTGGCTCAGCCCAAGGGCTACCAGACTGTGATTGGCGACAAAGGCTGTCTGCTCTCCGGCGGCCAGCAACAGCGACTCGCTATCGCACGAGCCATTTTAAAGAACGCCCCGATTCTCTTGCTCGACGAAGCAACGTCATCGCTCGATTCGGAATCGGAACAAGAAATTCAAAAGGCCCTGGCGAAACTTGCCTCGGGACGCACTGTGATCGCCATCGCTCATCGGCTCTCGACTGTTTTGTCTGCCGATCAAATCATTGTGATGGATTCGGGCCGGATAAAGGAGATCGGAACACACGCCGAATTGCTGGACAAATCCGGATACTATCGCCGTTTGTACGATCACCAGTTCAACCGTATTCAGAAAGAAAGCGAAGCCGAAGCAGGCATTCTCGTCGAAGAGCTGGTCTAACAACAGGGTTGAAAGGTTAAACCGTTAAATAGTTAAATGGCTGAGGAGTGCGAGAGCGTATCTTCCTTTTTAACCTTGTAACTTTTGTAAGTATTTAACTCTGCCGCACGCGACATGCCGCTTAACATCGATCTGCATACGCATTCGTTTTTTTCAGGCGACGGAATTTCCAGCCCGGAAGATTTGATTGCCTCGGCGCGCGCCAAAGGTTTGAACGGGATCGCCATCACCGATCACAACACGTGTGACGCAGTCAATTACCTGCTCGAGAAAGGGCTAATGCGACTTGACGGCATGCCGGTTAACGATTTTCTCGTTCTGCCAGGAGTCGAAGTGACTACCGCGGACGGGCATCTGCTTTGTATCGGCGCCGAGCTACCCTATCTGAAAGGAAAACCCGCGCGTGAAGTGTGCGATATCATTCACCAGCGTGGCGGCCTCGCCATTCCCCCGCATCCTTATGATTTGTTCCGCGCTGGAATCCGGTTGGCCACTCTTGAGACGCTGCCCATCGATGCGATTGAAGTTTTCAATGCGGCAACCACACTACGTCGTTACAACCGTTACGCTTTCAAATACGCGCAGATCCGCGGGCTGCCGATGACCGCAGCCAGCGACGCGCATCATGCCGCCACCGTTGGCACGGCTTATACGATCGTCAACACGGATGACTTCTCCGTGAAAGGAATTCTCGCGCAGATCGTAAAGAGTAATGAACTAAATCAGAAATACCAGACGCCGCGCGATAGCTTGCGTAAAACATGGAACAACTGGTTGCGACTGCGGCGGCGAAGGAAAATTCCGGAGCTTGCCGCAAAAGACCGCAGCCACAACGGCCCCTAAATTATCCGCTTAAAACCCTTCAATCGAGCTATGCCCGCTTACATCATCGTCGAAATCGAGATCCTCGACCCCGTCGGCTACGAAGAATATAAGAAGCTCGCAGGCGCTACCGTGGAGAAGTACGGCGGAAAATACATCATGCGCGGCGGCAAAACCGAAGTACTCGAAGGCGATTGGCAACCGAAGCGCATTGTTGTACTCGAGTTCGAATCAGCACAGCGCGCCAAAGAGTGGCTGAACTGCGAAGAATATCGCGAGCCGCGCAAGATGCGCCACCGCACCGCCAAAACAAACATGATTCTGGTGGAAGGGGTTGCAGCACCACGCTAATCCCAACTGCTTGCGAAATAGCTTTCGGATTCTCCGGCCTAAACGCATTCGGAGTCATTCAACCCCCGACGGCATTTAAGGCGCATAAAGATTGCGGACTGCCACGCGTATTCCGCCGCTCGTACGATGCTAGTAACCGGCAGAGTACCAACCGCGGTAGCCATCGCGAAAACCCTGTTTCCAGACGAATGATAGAAGAACGCTCGTTCATTGAGTGTTCTCGCGCTTCTTGCTTTCGCGCGCCGGGTTTCCGACAACGATGCTTCGTGGTTCCACGTCCTTCATCGCAACCGCTCGCGCACCAACAATCGCTCCCTCGCCAACTGTGACACCAGGGCCCACGAATGCATCCGCACAAATCCACGCATCGGAGTCGATCACAATCGGCGGACGCAGCAGCGGAAAATCCGGTTTGGTGTGATCGTGTGTTCCCGCGCAAAGATGCACGCGATGCGAGATCGTGACGCGCGACCCGAGCGTCACGCGTCCAAGATTATAAATAAACACCTGCTCGCCGATCGCGCTTTCATCTCCAGCCTCGAGATTCCATGGAAAATAAATCGTCGCCGACGGATATACATGCACGCTTCGGCCAATCTTTGCTCCGAAACAGCGGAGCAGCAATCGTCTCCAACCGAAACACGGCCTCGGGCTAAACCGGAAAAGCGGGTGCGCCAGCGTCCACAAAACGCGTCGAATCATCTCGTCCGACGAGTACTTCCTAGCGCGACGATTTTGTTCAACGTCCAGCATAGTCATTCAAGAAGTCAGATGTCGGATGCCAGTAGCTATCACAAGAAACATCTGAGAACCGAATTTATAAATGGCATTGTCATGTTGAGCGAAGCGAAACATCTCTGGTCTATCTCCGTTCGCGACGGATAAAATTGATCCGAGATTCTTCGCTCCGCTCAGAATGACAGTATTACCGGCGTGTTCTCACAATCGTACAGTGTTCGGCATTTCCGCGCCCAGCACCCATTCAAAAACCGCGCGCATCTGTTCGCCGATTCGTGGCCATGCGAATTTTGTTGCGGCCAGAGTGCGTCCACGAGTACCCATTGCGGCGCGATCGCCGTAGCTCATTTCAACCAGTTGTTTTAGACCAGCGGCAATTTCGTCTGCACTGGACCCAATTCGCAGCGCTGCGTTGGCTTCGAAACCCTCCGGCAGATTGCACTCAGGTGTCATTAACACCGGTTTCGCATACGCCCACGCTTCAAGCACGCTCATCGGTAGACCTTCGCTCAATGACGGCAGAATAAATGCGTCGCATGTGCGATAGCATTCGCTTTTCTCCACGCCGAATCGCGGGCCAAGAAAAACGACCGGAGCGCCAACTGCGATCTGCTTCAGTTCGCTTTCGTATCCGCCCTGATCCCACCCGGCGATTGTGAGGACCCAAGAATCGCTGTTTGGGCCCAGCGAATTGGACGCCTTTTTCCACGCACGGATTAGATTTGCCAGGTTTTTCTTTGGGTGAAGCCGGCCGAGGTAGAGCAGAGTTCTTCGACTCTCCGACTGAGTTTTCGCATCGCTCCCGCGCAGGTGGGGTAAATCAATGCCATTGGGAATCATGCAAATAGGATTGCGTAATCCATAACCGCGTATCGACCGTGCTTCAGCTTCCGAGAGTGCGCGCAGGCAAGCGGCTCCGCGCAAATGTTGATTTTCGTAAATCGCCGCTGCGATTCGTTTCTTCCAACGCGCGTTTCGCAGGGCCCATGGGTCCATCATGCCATGCGGATGAACTACATAAGGTCGGCCCGTCCCCTTATGCCAGCGTTGAGAACCGACGGAGCAATATTTCCATAAACCGTGCACGGATAGGATGTCGAGATCGGCGTTGAGCATCGCGGGGACGATCTGGTTTGAGTAGCCCCACGCCCGCAGTCGCGGCCGAAACGTGTGAACAGAAAGCGGCCGCCACTCCTGCAAATCGACGGCACTGTGTTCGTCGCGAATCCCAAACACCCGCACATTCGCATTTGTGGACGCTACCGCCTTGGCAAGTCCGCGCACGCTTTGAAACAGTCCGCCCGCTTCGCGGGAAACGCTGCTGACCAAAAAACCGACTTTCATCCAGCTCCGAGCAGATAAATCGCATCGGCTCCGTGGCGGCCAGCCCATTTTTCCAACCGCGTTTCCAGCTGAAAATTCGCCCGTGGCCACAAGCGATCACCGAATGGAACCCCCAGGCCGTGCCGCCGCGTCTCCAAGATCCGCAACCCGGCGCGATCGCAGGTGTCGGAGATGTTTCGTTGGGAGAACCACGAAATCTTGTATCCGCGCCGAGCCAGCTCGCTGCGCGAAGTAAGTGCACGGACAATTCGTGTTCCGAGATGATCGGTCAGTGTTGTTTGCAAAATGATTCGCCCCCCAGACGTGAGCATCGATTTCAAGTGCGGGAGTAAAATGTCCAGTCGTCCAGTGTGCGCAATCAATCCCAGGCACAGAATAAGGTCGAAACGCGAATCAAATGGCTTGAAGTTGAACACGTCCGACTGGACGAATTCAATTTCCGCATTTCTGATTTGCGAAGTGAGAAGTTCCTTTGCGCTCTGCAACATCTCCGGCGAAACGTCGACGACGGTCGTGTGATCAAATCTGCCCGACCTTAACAACGCGCATGTTATCTCACCCGTGCCTGACGCGCAGTCGAGCAGTCGCCCTGACGACGCGCCACCCAATTCACACGCGAGTTTCAAACGTTGTTGGAAATTGAAGTTTCCACCCGATGCGCGTTGCTCGAACTGCCGCTTGTGAGTCTCAGGGAGCTTGTCGAAATACGCCGCTACCGGATCATTCCCTTTCATCGTGTATAACGTCTTGTGACGAGTAACAGCGCGCGATCCATTACTCCAAGTCTCTTTTGTAGAACTTCCATCGCCACGCTGGCTGCACGCTCCAATCCTTCACCAAAACGTTCAGGCGCAAAGTTCGCTGCAACCCTGTAGCTGGCGTCACCGAGATGTTTTCGCTCCTGATCCGACAACGAGGCCACTTCTAATAGCCGCGCGGCGAGCTCATGCTGGTTAGTTGGATCAAAAGTAAAGCCGTTGCCGTTCACTAGTTCCAGTGCACATCCACAGCGGTTCGATACAATCACCGGCAACCCTGACGCGATGGCTTCGTTCACAACCAATCCCCATTGCTCAGTTGTGCTCGCATGCACGAATGCATTCGCTAGTGCGTAGTAACCCGGCAATTCCTCGTATTGGATGAAGCCTGGCAGATGTACGTGCTTCTGCAATCGGAGATCAGAAATCAGACGACAGAGATCGGATTTGAGTGGCCCATCACCGAGCAAGACCAGGTCCCATGGAGCAGCTTGCGGTCCGATATCTGACCTCCGATCTCCGGCTTCTAATCTCCGCCGGTACTCCGCGTAAGCCATGATCAAGCACGGGAGATTCTTCTTCTCGATGAACCGCGCTGACGCGAGAAAGTAGTTCTCGGGCACGCCATACTTCTTTCGAATCTCGAATTTCGAATTTCGAATTTCTGAGGTGCGCCGCCCAAAATAATCGTTATCGACCACATCGTATCCGGTAAACACTCGTTCGCGCGGCATTCCAAGTTCAACTAGATACTCCATGTGACGCTCGCCGCCGACGAGTGCGGCAGAGTACAAACCGACGATTCGCTGCTTGATGGCTTCCTTCCACCAGGTGCGAGGTTCATCCCGGCGAGAGCTCTCAGACATTACGACCATGGGTATCCCGCGTCGCACACAGCAGTTCGCGGCTATGAGGGATCCGAAATTATTCCAGCCATTGACGGCCACCACATCGGGCTTGGTCTGCTCTAAAGCCGATGAGAACGCACACCGAAGCTCGGCCGTGTCCGGATAATGATCTGTCGCTTCTGGGAAAAGTGAATCTTTGTGATACCGCGCAGGCGTGGCCGCTGCGCCCCACGCGTTATAGCCTTGGGCTGACCATTCAATCCCGGTCACTAACAATCTGTCGGCCGCAGCATTCAGCCGGGCGTGGTGGTAAGGACCGACGTGGTGAAAAACAACCGCGACAGCAGGCTTGCGCTCCATTGTCGCATGAAAGATTAACTTCCAATCTTCCGCAGAACCACTCGAATGTTTGTGGATGTGGAATCGCCGTTCAAACGCAACCCGGCTAGTACGAAATGCGGAAGTCCGATGGAAGCAAGCGGCTACCGCCTGCTCCGCCAATTGCGTCACCTGCTGAATCCTTGGCTCCAACTTTGGCTGGCGGCGGCGAAAGTGGCTGTTGGCCTTTCGACTTGAGCGAATCGTTCAGTGCGGGTAACTCCTGCGCGAGAAGTTGATCGAGTTGTTTTGTCACGTCGCTTAGTTCGCGTTTGAGCGTGTCAATGTAGACCATCTGGTAGGCGGCCGGTTTGCCTTCGTAACTAAGAACTGCTCCGTAAAGCTGGTCGGTGTGCTCACGCAAACGTTCCTCGCCTGTGATTGCACCGCCTTCGGTCGTGGCAACAATTTTCTTACGCACCGCATCCACTTTTCCGTCGAAATCAGAGATCTGCTTGCGAAGCGGATCGCCTTCCGGCAATGCGGCACCGGTCTGGGCCAGCGCCTGTCGCAGGCCGATAATCCGATCCATAAGCGCGCTCTCGTCCCCAAACAAACCGTGAACTCTCATCGCCGCGTCGAACTGCGCCTTCCGATCGGCTGAGCTGAATTTCGCCCTTCGATCAAGACCGATCTTCAGTTTGGTGTCGTAAACCTTGCCTGCCTTCGTTAGGCGCACAGTGTAATCGCCGGGCACAAGCCGCGGGCCGTTTGTCCCAGCAACAGCGATTTGCGCAGCAGGCGGTACACGTGGGGGTTTCGCCCGCATGGTCCACGTCACCCGATTCAATCCCGGTCGTTTGCTCGCCGGCAATTCGTCAACAACCCGCCCCGATGAATCCAGAACTTCGAGCTTCATTTTTCCAAACAAATGCCGCTCACGCTGATAATAGTTGATCACGGCAGAGTCGGGCGGATTCTCGCCAACAAAAACGGCGTCGCCATTGGCCCATCCACCCTGGCCCTCGATGCGCTGTTGCACTGGTCGCGCCGAAACAAAAGCAACATCCTGCTTCAACAAATCTGGAGTCAACGCGCGCAGCGGCGTGATGTCATCCACTATCCAAATCCCGCGGCCATGGGTAGCGAGAACCAGATCGTTATCGCGTGGCTGAATCGCCAGATCGCGAACTGCAACAGCAGGAAAATGGTTGCCCTTAAATTGTGCCCAGCTTTTTCCGCCATCAATTGAAACCCAGAGTCCGAATTCGGTGCCGAGGAACAGAAGATCAGGTTTAACCAAGTCCTCTTTAATCACGTGCGCGTATCCACGAACGCTCTTCGCGTCCTGAGACGTAACGAGCGGCGTCCAAGTCTTACCGTAGTCGGTCGTCTTGAAAACGTACGGCGCCATGTCGCCAAAGGTATGCCGATCAAACGCGGCGTAAGCGGTGCCAGGATTGAAGTTGCTAGCCTGGACCCAGTTCACCCACGAGTTCTTCGGCAAGCCTGGCACGTTGCCGACTACATTGGTCCACGTCTTGCCGCCGTCACGCGTGACTTGCAGGTTGCCATCGTCCGTGCCGACCCAGATCAGCCCCTTCTGCTTTGGCGATTCGCTGATGGAATAAATGGTCGTATGCATTTCCGCCGACGAATTGTCCACCGTCACTCCACCGGACTGCTCCTGCTTTTGCTTTTGCGGATCGTTGGTAGTCAGGTCAGGCGAAATACGATCCCATGTCTGGCCGTGATCCCGCGAGCGGAATAGAAATTGCGCGCCGATATAGATTGTTCCCTTTTCGTTAGGCGAAAGTGCGATCGGTGTATTCCAGTTGAACCGTAGCTTCTCATTGTAATTCGGCCGCGGCTTGATGTTGCGAGCCGCATGCGTGTTGCGATTGACGCGGCCAATCTCGCCGCCCTGGTATTCGGCGTAGATGTAGTCAGGATCGGCTGGGTCCTCGAACATCCAAAACCCGTCGCCATTGAACATGTTTTCCCAACGATGATTAGTGATGCCGCCTGGGTATTCCGAATCACCTACCCAAGAGCTGTTGTCCTGCAATCCGCCGTACACCTGGTAAGGGTCTTTTTCGTCCACGCTCACATGATAGAACTGCGACACCGGCAGGTTTTCTCCTTTCCACCATTTGCTGCCGCCGTTGTAGGAGTACCACATCCCGCCATCGTCCCCCGCGAATACGACTTGGGAATTGGTCGGATCGATCCAGACATCGTGCGCGTCGCCGTGGGCGCCTTGAAACCCGCCCACCACAGCAAAGCTCTTTCCGCCGTCCTCGCTAACAATCAGCGAGCCGTCCGGCTTGAAAAGCCGGTCTGGATTTTTGGGATCAACAATCAGGTTCGCGAAGTAGAACGGACGCCACACCATCCACTGGCTTTTGTCCCGTTTCTCCCACGTCGCGCCGCCGTCGTCCGAAACAAACAACGCGCTCTCCGGCGATTCCACGAACGCGTAAACGCGTTGCGATTTCGATGGCGCGATCGCCACCGCCAAACGTCCATACGGTTTCTTTCGGAAACCTTTGTTGGCCTGCTCTGTAATCTCCGTCCATGTGTTGCCAGCATCAGTCGAACGGAACAATCCACTGGCTGAAGGTGCCGTCGGAGCTGCGCCGCCCGATCGGTATTCCCAGCCTTTGCGCCGGAAATCCCACATAGCGGCAAACATGATGTCGGGATTGCTCGGATCAATTTCAACATCAGTGCAGCCTGTCGAAAGATTCGCTCCCTTGAGAACTTGCTGCCACGTTTTGCCGCCGTCGGTCGTTTTGTACAGGCCGCGGTCCGAAGAATCGCTCCACAACGCGCCAGGAACCGCGACGAAAGCCGTGTCGCCAGTTCTTGGATCAACGACTATCCGTGCAATCCGCTCGGATTTCTCCAAGCCAGCGCGCGACCACGTTTCGCCGCCATCGGTTGACTTATAGATTCCCTCACCAATGGACACACTGTTGCGCGTCCAGGATTCACCGGTGCCGACCCAAACGTTTTTCGAATTCTTCGGATCGAGCGCGATGGCGCCAATCGATTGCACAGGTTGTTCGTCGAATACCGGGCGATACCGCGTTCCGCCGTCGTCGGATTTCCAAACGCCGCCACTGGCCGAACCCACGAACAGCGTGATCTTACCCGATGGCTCGTGGGCTCCCGCGATGCACGAGATGCGTCCGCTCATTGCCGCCGACCCGATATTGCGCGCTCCAAGCCCGGAAATGCTCGCCGAATTATATGGAGCATCAGCTCCGTAGACAGAAATGGCGCAAAGGAAAAGCGACGCGAGAACGCATCGCATTCCAACCTCGAACGCGTTCGCGAGTCCGACACTGCGTGCGAAATTCATAGAGGTGCTAATTTGGTTTTGCGGACGCGCGCCACGGGACGAGTCCGTCCGACTGGCGGACTTTGGGAGTGGACGAGCGGCATCACGTCGCTTTTGGTGATTCAATATCTTCATCGATTAATCAGCGCTTTGGTTCAGGGACGCTTATTTGACCGGGAAAATGAAATATCGTGTCATCCACCGGCACATTGGCTTCGACTTTATCAACCACGATCGTTTGCTTGTCCGGGGAGCCCTTGCTCCCGACCTCGATTGATGTCGGAACAAATACGCCGCCGGCTTTTTCATAATCGCCAAGGTTCATCTCGACTTCTTCATGCGCACCGTGCCGCACTCGCTGGGTAACAATTCGGATCTCAAGAAAGTGGTCAGGATCCAAGTAGACAAAACTGACGTCGCCGTTCTTTCGCACGACTTTCAGTTTGTGCGCGAGGGTTCCATCGACATCCTCAGTTCCGAGATACTCCACGGTGCTGCCTTTTTCCTTCCAATTCTCCAAAGGGCCACTCATCTCGGCATCTTCCACTAACGCCTTCACGTCATCGGCGGACATGCGCTCGGGATCTTTGCGCCCGAAAAATGGCGAGACCTTCCATCCCTCCTTGCCGTCATACGCCTCTATCTGCGTCATCCCCTGGAGCGAAGCCTCGGTGCGAACTTCGTCAGGGCGCTTTTTTGTTTGCAAATAGCCCAGCTCGATTTGCCCCTGCACGGGAACCAGCAGCTTACCCGTCGAGCGCAGTGTTTGAAGATTGTTCAACGCAGTCGCGCCGCCCTTGGCCTCGATGTTCTTTGCGATAAGCTCGTCGACCGTCGGCTGATTCGTTCCCTGGGCGAAAATTGCCGGCGTGCTGAGCGCCGCAACGAT
>Ga0306921_10001765_pt1 | contig 21278 bp, 16 predicted proteins | sample sta12Cox44000080_FD_203760 | JGI IMG/M metagenome (GOLD analysis project Ga0306921, IMG submission 203760) | Lab enrichment of tropical soil microbial communities from Luquillo Experimental Forest, Puerto Rico - statoxic.12C.oxic.44.000.080 (v2)... | ecosystem: Environmental > Terrestrial >...
CTTGGCGAGGTCGTGTTCGCCAACGCGTACGGTGCGACGCGGCGACCGTTCAACAGCACCAGGGTGCGCTGCGACCCCAGGCCGCGCAACGACGCGCCCGTGAAGCCGACCAGCGTCGTGCCTTCACCGCCCGCGGGGTTGAAGCTGCCGAACGACTGGTTCGCGCTGATCGACTGCAGCAGCTCGAACGTGTCCTGGAAGCCCCCCTCCTGGATCTGCCTTGCAGTGATGGTCTGCACCGGCAGCGCGCCTTCGCCTTCCACGCGCTTGATGTTCGACCCCGTCACTTCCACCTTGATGTCGGCAGCGATCGCCGGCGCCGCGATCAGCGCCGCCGCGCTTCCGGCACTCAGCGTGTATGCGAGCGCCGACGCAACCTTCCTGCGTTGGAATTTCATATTTGGAACCCCCAGAGAAAGTGTTATGGAAAGCGACGTTATGTCGGCTTTTCTCAACACACACCGAAACCTTACAACACCGCGTTTTTTGCCGGCAATCAAAACGCCGCGATTGTTACAATGGCCGGGCATTTGTGTTGCAAATCCGCCAATCGGGCGGCGGGTTAATCGGAGAATGCGACGTGTGGGAAGGCGGCCAGGGTGAGCGGACCGGTGATTTGTCGGTGCCGGCGCGGCTCTCATCCGGCACCGACTTGGCACAGCGGTCGGAGGGTTTTATTCCCCCTGCTTGCGAGGGCCGGCTCGCACGCGACGAACGGTGTCCAACGACATCGGGGCGCACGCTGCGATGACGCACGCGGGCTACGAGGTTGCGTCTGCCAAGCGCGGGGACATCCCCGGGCTCACGCGTCTCATTCGCGCACTTGCAGACTACGAGCGGCTCTCCGAAATCTGCGTTTCGACCGAAGCCGATCTCGCGGAGGCCCTGTTTGGCCCCAAACCGTCCGCCGAAGCGCTCGTCGCGAGAATTTCAGGCTTTAATGGCGAAATCGTCGGTTTCGCGCTGTTTTTTCATACTTTCTCCACCTTCCTCGGCCGGCGGAGCCTCTGGCTGGAAGACCTGTTCGTCCACCCCGAGCACCGCGGCCGCGGCATCGGCCGCCGGCTGCTGTTCGCCGTCGCCGCGATCGCGCGCGAGCGGCGATGCGGTCGTTTCGAGTGGGCTGTACTGGACTGGAACGAACCTGCGCTCCGGTTTTATCGTGCGCTCGGCGCCACGGTCATGCCGGACTGGCGGATTGCCCGGGTGACCGGGAGTGCGCTCGAGCAATTCGGATCGGACGGGCCAACGCCTTTGCCTACCGGAAGGTAGCGTCCAACCGCGAGCTGCGCGATAATTGTTGGTTTTCCGCAGCTTAGCGGTAATCCCCCACGAAGGCGCCGCAGTCGGAGCAGCCCCGGCTTCGCATGCGTGCGGCTCATAACGACCACTCTGCCATCGACCACCTGGAACCCATGCCCTTCGACGGCCCCCTCCCCGCCTTCGACGTGAAGGCCGACTTCTGGTCCCTGCGTTTCGTCCACGAGACGTGCGAGACGTTCTGCGTGCGCAAGCACATCCCGCAACCGTACGCGACGCTTTCCGATCGCGGCGCCATGGCGACCGTCTATCTCGACGGCGGCTACGGCTACGCCGCGACCGGCGACACGTCGCCTGCGGGGCTCAAGGCGGCGCTCGCCCGCGCCGCGGATTGGGCGCGCGCGAGCGCGCAGATCTCGCTCATCGACTCGCGATCGCTCCCGCGTCCCGCCGTCCGCGGCGAGTACGCGTCCCCCTCGCTCGCGACGCCGCTCCCAAGCCGCCGCGAGTGGTACGACATGCTGCAGGAAGCCTCGCGCGATGCCGCGATCGATCCCCGCATCGTCGACTGGGAAGCCATGGTGGACGTGCGCGCCGCGGTTCATCGACTCGTCACCAGTGCGGGTGGCGATATCGTCCAGCGTTACCGGTTCATCCTGCCCAACATCGAAGTCGTCGCACACGAGGACGGGGAGACGCAGCGCCGCTCGCTCAACGGCCCGCGGGGCGTGTGTCAGCAGGGCGGCATCGAGGTCCTCGCGCGCTTCGGATTCGAGGGCGGGGCGCGTCGCGTCGCGGAAGAAGCACTCGAGTTGCTCGCCGCGCCCAACTGCCCATCGGGTCGCATGGACGCCCTGCTCATGCCGGACCAGATGATCCTGCAGATCCACGAGTCGATCGGCCACCCGCTCGAGCTCGACCGCATCCTGGGCGACGAGCGCAACTTCGCGGGCACGAGCTTCGTCACACCCGACATGTTCGGCAGCTATCAGTACGGCTCGAAGCTCCTGAACGTGACCTTCGACCCGACGCGTCCCGAGGAGCTCGCAAGCTACGCCTTCGACGACGACGGCACGAAGGCCGAGAAAACCTACTTGATCCGCGACGGGATCCTCGAGCGCCCGCTCGGGGGCTCGATCTCGCAGGCACGCGCCGGACTTCCGGGCGTCGCGAACTCGCGCGCCGACGGCTGGAATCGACCGCCCATCGACCGGATGGCGAATCTCAACATCGAGCCCGGCGATGCGACCCTCGGTGAGATGATCGCCGGCATCGACCGCGGCGTCCTGATGGAAGCGAACTGCTCGTGGTCAATCGACGACTCGCGCAACAAGTTCCAGTTCGGCTGCGAGCGGGCGCAGGTGATCGAGAACGGGACGTTGAAGCACGTCGTCAAGAACCCGAACTATCGCGGCATCAGCGCCAACTTCTGGCGCAGCCTCGCGCGCGTCGGCGATGCGAGCACGTTCCAGGTGCTGGGCACGCCGTACTGCGGCAAGGGCGAGCCATCGCAGACGATTCGGGTCGGGCACGCCTCGCCCGCGTGCGTCTTCACCGACGTCGACGTCTTCGGCGGGGAGGGCTAGGCGCCATGACGACGATGGAAACGTACTTCAGCGAGCTCGCGGCGGTGTTGCGGCGCGAGCTTCAGGCAGGCGAGCGGTTCACGGTCTGGTTCGCCGCCGAGGACAGCGACTTCGTGCGGCTGAATCGCGGCAAGGTGCGCCAGCCCGGCTTCGTCGCGCAGCGCTATCTCCGCATTCGCCTCATCCGCGGCGCGCGCCACACCGAGCACACGATGTCGCTCACGGGCGATGTCATGCGCGACACGCCGGAGATCCGCGCAGCGCTTTCCGGTCTGCGCGCGGCGTTGCCCGAACTTGCCGACGATCCACACCTCATGCTCCCGGATGTCGTGGCGTCGTCGAGCGTCGAGCGCGCCGGCGGATTGCCGCCCTCGAGCGAGATCGTCGACCAGGTACTCGAGGGCGCGCGCGGCGAGGATCTGGTCGGCCTGCTCGCGGCGGGCCCCGTGTACCGCGGCTTCGCGAACTCGGAAGGCCAGACGAACTGGCACGTGGCGACGACCTTCAATCTGCAGTGGAGCCTGTATCACCGCGCGGACAAGGCGGTGAAGTCGAGCTACGCGGGATTCGACTGGGATCGCGCGACGCTCGATCACAAGATGGCCGACGCGCGCGAGCGCCTTGCGCTGATCAGCCGCGCGCCGAAATCACTCGAGCCGGGCCGGTTCCGGACCTATCTCACGCCGAGCGCAATGGAAGAGATCGCGCAGCTTTTGTGCTGGGGTGGATTCTCCGGGCGCGCCCTCGCGACCAAACAAAGCGCGTTGACGCGGATGCAGACCGGCGCGCGGCTCGACCCGCGTGTCAGCCTGAGCGAGGACACGAGTGCCGGCGTCGCGCCGGCGTTCCAGAGCGACGGGTTCACGCGACCGGCCCGGGTTCCGCTGATCGACTCTGGATCGCTCGTCGGGTCGCTGGTGTCGCCACGCACCGCGCGCGAATTTGGCCTGCCAACGAACGGCGCCAACGGCAGCGAAGCCCCCGAAGCGCTGTCGATGGCGCCCGGAACGCTGCCCGCGAAGGACGCGCTCGCAGCGCTCGGAACGGGCCTGTACGTCGGCAACCTGTGGTACCTCAACTATTCCGACCGCACGGCCTGTCGCATGACAGGCATGACGCGCTTCGCGACGTTCTGGGTGGAAGACGGGCGGATCGTCGCGCCGGTCAACGTGCTTCGCTTCGACGACACGCTCTACCGGATGCTGGGCGAAAACCTCGAAGCGCTCACCGATGAAACCGAGCTCCTGCTCGACTCGTCGAGCTACGGCTCGCGCGTGCTGTCGTCGGCCGCGCTGCCAGGCGCGCTCGTGAAGGAGATGGCGTTTACGCTGTAGAGACGGCGCGCACTTGCCGTCGCTTCACTGCGGGCGGCTTGCCTTGATGACGGTGCGCCCCGACGTCGTCACGAGCCGTTGGGCTCGATGGTGGCGCGCGCGGGGCGACGAGTGCCCCACGGTCCCTTGCCCGTAGGACGTCGATCGCGATCGCCATCCGATTCATTGCGCCCGACGGACGCGGCCCACCAGCTAGCACGGCGCTGACCCCCGAGGCAGGGGTCGGCGACGTTCAGTCCGCATGCCACCCTTTGGGGATGGACGCCAACAACTTCTGCGTATACGGCTGCTTCGGATGCCGGTAGATCTCGTCGGAATTCGCCATCTCGATGATCTGTCCTTCGTTCATCACCATCACCTGGTCGGAGATGTACTTGACGACGGCGAGGTCGTGCGAGATGAAGATGTAAGACAGTCCGTACTCGTCCTGCAAATCCTGCAGCAGATTCAGCACCTGCGCCTGCACCGAGACGTCGAGCGCGGAGACCGACTCGTCACAGATCAGGATGTCGGGCTTCATGGTGAGGCAGCGGGCGACCGCGATCCGCTGCCGTTGTCCACCCGAGAATTCGTGCGGATACTTGTAGAACGACACCTCGGGCAGTCCGACCTTCGAAAGCAGCTCGAACGCCATGTCGGTGCGCTCCTGCGCATTCGACCCGATCTCGTGAATCAACATGGGCTCGGTGAGGATCTGCCCGACCGTGAAGCGTGGATTGAGTGATGCGTACGGATTCTGGAAGATGATCTGGATGCGCCGCTTGTAGTCCATGAAGCGGCGCGGCGACATCGACAGGATGTCCTGGCCCTCGAAGAACGCTTCGCCGGTCGTCGCTTCGTGCAGGCGCATCAAGGTCAGGCCGACCGTCGTCTTGCCGGAACCTGACTCGCCGACGAGCCCGACGGTCTTGCCCTTGGGCAGCTTGAACGACACGTCCTTCACCGCCTTGAATTCGCGGCGTCCGACGAGCCCGTCGCGCGTGTAGAAGCTCTTGCCGAGGTTCTTGACGTCGAGAATGATGGGGTCGGAAGCCGACACGCCACGCGTGCGCTCTCGCATCATCAGGCGCAGGTTCTCCGAGTAGCCAGCCGGATGGTCCGCCGACGCGGAGTCGCCCATGTAATCGTCGATCACCGGGAGTCGGACCGGGCGGCGGTCGAGCTGCGGGCGGCAACGCAGCAATGCCTTGGTGTAGCTATCCTTCGGCCGTTCGAACACGTCGGCGGCAACGCCCTGCTCTCGGATCTCGCCGTTGCGCATGACGACGACGTAGTCAGCAATCTCACCCACGACCGCCAGGTCATGGGTGATGAACAACACCGACATGTGGTGACGCTTCTGGAGGTCCGCGATCAGGTCGAGGATCTGCTTCTGGATCGTGACGTCGAGGGCGGTGGTGGGCTCGTCGGCGATCAGGAGCTTGGGCTCGCAGGCGATGGCCATCGCGATCATCACGCGCTGCTGCTGCCCGCCGGACATCTGCGACGGATAGGCGTCGATGCGCCGCTCGGGTTCCGGAATACCAACCTCGCGCAGAAGATCGATCGCGCGCTTGCGCGCCTGCCGGCCCGTCAGCCCCATGTGCAGCTTCAGCACTTCCTCGAGCTGATACCCGCAGGTGAACACCGGGTTGAGCGAGGTCATCGGCTCCTGGAAGATCATCGAGATGTCCGCGCCGCGGAGCTGCCGGAGCTCGATCATCGGCAGGCCGATCAGGTTGCGGCCGTCGTAGCGGATCTCGCTTGCGGGATCGATGATCGAATTCTCGGGCGGCAGGAGCCCGAGGATGGCGAGCGAAGTGACCGACTTGCCCGACCCGGATTCGCCGACCAGCGCGACGGTACTGTTTTTCGCGATATCGAACGAGATACCCTTGACCGCCTCGAACTCGGTGTGGCGGTCGAGACGGAACTTGATCCGCAGGTTGCGGACGCTGACGAGCGGACCACCGGCGAGTTGCGTGCTCATGCGCCGGCCCTCCCTTTCAGCTTCGGATCGAGCGCGTCGCGCAACGCGTCGGTGAACAGGCTGAACGCCGTCACGAGAAGCGCCATCGCCGTACCGGCGGCGACGAGCTGCCACCACTTCCCGAGGATCAGCTCGTTCTGCGCTTCATTGAGCATCGAGCCCCACGACACGACGTCGACCGGCACGCCAAAGCCGAGGAACGACAGGATGACCTCGGACTTGATGAACGCCACGGTGAGGATCGACACCTGGACGAGCACGACGTGCGACACGTTCGGGAAGATGTGCACGAACATGCGCCGCGCGTTCGACGCGCCGATCGCATCGGCCGCCTGCACGTATTCGCGCGCCTTGTGCTTCAGGTATTCGGCGCGGATCAGGCGGAAGACCCCGGTCCAACCCGTCAATCCGAGGATGAGGACGATCGTCATGATTCCCTTTTGCTGCAGCACCGCCGCGACAGCGAGGATCAGGAGCAGATACGGAATCGAGCTGAAGATGCTGTAGAACCAGTTGAAGAAGTCGTCGATCCACTTCCCGTAGTAGCCGGAGATCGCGCCGAACAGCGTGCCGAGGAACGTGGCGACCAGCGCGGCCGCGATGCCGACGAAGATCGACGTCTCCGAGCCTTTGATCGTCTTCTTGAGAACATCGCGACCCCATTTGTCACCGCCCAGCGGCAGCGTTGCGCGACGTTCTTCTGCGGCGACTTCGCCCCTGCCCGTCTTCCCCGCGCGAATGTCGGCCATGACGTCCGCGAGCGGGTCAACGCTCTTCCCCTCGTCGGAAGTCGCAGGCGCGCCAGCGGTTGCCGGCTTCTGGCCTTTGAGCTCTGCGATCACGTCGCCGATCGGATCGACGACGCTCGACTTGTACTCCTCCGCCGGCGCCGCCGCGGTCGACGCAGCTTCCGACTTCTCCTTGGCGGCCGCCTTTTCGGCTTCGATGTCCGCCCCGAGAAACGTCGGCGGCGCATAGTTGACGCCGACTTCGCGCGACCAGTCCTTTGCGATCAACCCCGTCCCCGACAGAATCACCATCACCAGAAACGCGGCGACGATGCCGAGCGACACCATGCCGACGTAATCCGAGCGCAGGCGGCGCCAGGCGAGCACCCACAAGCTTGGCGATACGGTATGCGGAATCTCGCGCGGCGCAACGCGTGCGCCGGATTGCAGGGTGGCAAGGTCGGTGGCCATGTCGCGCTCCTACTTGAGTTGCACGCGCGGGTCCACGGCCTTGTAGGTCAGGTCCGCCAGCAGGTTGGTGGCAATCGTCGCGAACGCGACGTAGACGGTAATCGCCTTGATCACCGGGAAGTCCGAGCGCTCGACGGCGAGGATCACTTCACGGCCGATCCCCGGGATCGAAAAGAAGCGCTCGATCAGGAAGGAGCCGAGCAGAATCGCCGGCAGCCCCGCCATCAGGTACGTGATGATCGGGATCGCGGCGTTGCGCAGCACATGCACCCACATGATGCGGTTCTCGGATACGCCCTTCGCACGCGCCGTGCGCACGTAATCCTGGTTGATCTCGTCGAGCACGAACGTTCGGTAGAGGCGCAGGCTCGGCGCGATGCTGACGGCCAGCCCGATCAGGATTGGCAGCGACGCGTACTTGAACAGGTTCTCCCCGAATCCGTTGCCCCAGCCCTGCACCGGGAACCAGCCGAGCTTGTACGCGAAGAAGTACTGGAAGACGATAATGTAGACGAGAATCGAGATCGACAGACCGATCGTGCACACGATCATCACCATCCGATCGGTGAGCGAGCCGCGAACATAGGCGACCGCGAGCGCCAGCCCGATCGAGATCAGCGTCTCGAGGATGAGGAGCGGCACGAGCACGGTGAGCGACGGCGGCAGGCGCGTGACCAGGATGCTCGACACCCTCTCGTTGGTGCTCCAGCTCGCGCCGAAATCCGCGGTCACGATCTGCTTCAGGAAGATCCCGAGCTGCACGTAATACGGTTGATCGACGCCGAGCTGGCGCCGGATGTTGTCGATCTGCTCCTGATTCGAGATCTTGCCGGCGAGCACATACGCGGGGTCGCCGCCGACCCAGTTGAACAGGATGAAGACCAGCAGCACGACCCCGAGCATCGTCGGGAGCATCTGCCAGAGCCTGCGGATGATGTACGCGGTCATGATCGCTTCAACTCGCCTTCGCGCGGATCACGCGCGGCAAATTTCCTCTTCGATCGCCGCGGCAAGCTCAAGCCGGCCGAGCGACCTCCTGTTGCGCCCTCGAACGGGCTTGAGTCCCGGGTGGAGGACGGCATCCCGCTCGCGGCCTGGCTGCCGCGACCCGGGGTGCCGGGTCGGGCCGCTCGTCGTCTTGTTGTCTCCTCTGCTCCTGCCTCGCAGCTTGACTGCGTTACTGCCTTTCTCCTCCTGCTCCACGACCAAAAGTCGCCCCGGGCGACCTCCCGCGCAACATACTAGCTTTTGGGTAGGACGTCGATGAATTGCCACTCCGAGTGGACGATCGGGTGCTTCTTGTAGCCTAAGACGCGCGGCTGCACGAGCATGTTGCGATAGCGCGAGATATCGAGACGCCAGGGGGCGTAGACCTCGATGAGCCGCGTCATGTCGTGGTAGAGCCGGTTCCGTTCGGGCGAATCCGGGATCGCGATCGAGCGCTCGTAGAGGCGGTCGTACTCGGGGATATCCGCGCAGGCGTTGTTCTGCTGGCCGATGTTCTTGCTGTACAGGAGCTGCATGAAGTTGTCGGCGTCCGGGTAGTCGGCGATCCACGACGCCGTCCGCATCTGGAGCTTGCACTGGCGCTCCATCTTGAGCTGGTCGGAAAACTTCTCCTTCTTCACTTCCATCCGGACGCCGATCAAGTCGAAAGCCTTCTTCCACGCCTCGTCCTGTTGGCGACCCAGCGAGTCGGGGCGCGACGTGTAGTGCACGAGGAGCGGCTTGCCGTCGGGCAGCGTCCGCCAGCCATCGGCGCCCTTCTTGTAGCCGAAGTAGTCGAGGAGCGCATTGGCGAGCTTCGGGTCGTACTCGGTAACCGGTCGATACGCCGGATCGTGCCCGACCACACCCGGCGGAATCGGGTACTTCGCCTCGACGGCCTGGCCGTTGCGCACCACCTTCACTTCACCGGCGACGTCGTACGCCATCGCCATCGCGCGCCTCAGCGCGATCTTCTCCCGCGACATGCCGCCGACGACCGGGTCGCGCATGTTCCAGAAGTGGTAGCTGATCTCCGGGTCGACGAAGCGCGAGAGCTTCACACCCTTCTTCGCGAGGTCGGGACGAAGCTCGCCGCCGTTCAATACCTTCGGCGCGAGCGGTCCTTCCATGTTCATGATGTCGAGCTCGCCGTTTTCGAATGCGAGCAGGCGCGACTGGTCCTCCTCCATGATGCTGATCTCGACGCGGCCGACCTGCGGCATCCGCTTGCCCTTCATCTGGGCGATGAGCGGCTGATCGGCAGGATCGTCCGAAGTGAAATCCCAGGTGAAGCCGCGGTAATCGGGATTCGCTTCGAGCACGATCTTCGAGCTCCGCACCCATTCCTTCAGCAGGTACGGACCGGTTCCGACCGGGTTGTCCATGACCTTGCCGGCGACATCCGCGTAGGTCTCGACCACTTCGCGCGCGACCGCGGAGGTCGGCTCGTGTGCCAGCACGTACGCCAGGTTGAAATCCGTGGCCTTGAGACGGATCACCAGCGTGTAGCGATCCGGGGTTTCGAGGCCCGGGATCCTGGCGTCGTAATCGAACGTGCCGCTTTTCTTTGCCGCGGCGGTGAGCTCGTCGAGTCCGACGATCTTGCCTTCGAGCAGCCACGCATGCGGCGACTGGATCTTGGGGTCGACGAGGCGCTTCAGCGAATACGCGAAGTCGGCCGCAGTGAGCTCGCGCCGAACGCCCTTGAACGCGCGGTCGGGCGCGAAATAGACGCCCTTGCGCACCTTGAGCGTGTACGTCTTGCCGCCGTCGGTGACCACCGGAAGCGTCTCAGCCGCGAGCGGCACGAGCTTGGCGGGCCGCGCGAGATAGTCGTACGTGAGCAGCGTCTCGAAGATCGCCTGCTCGACCGTCCCCGAGTAGAGATCCTGCGCATACGCAGGGTCGAAGCCGGTTTCGGCCGCCGGAAACACATGGCGTACCACCTTGGTCGGATCGGCCGCAGCGCGCGTGCGGTCCGGAATGGCCCCCAGCGCAAGCGCAAGCACGGCGAGCGAGGCAACCCACAACCTGCCTCGCATCACTTCGACCGCCTGTCGATGTCCATGTAGAGGAATTCCGCCTGCAGAATCGGGTGTTTCTTGAAGCCCTTCACCCAGGGCCAGATCAGCTCGTTGCGCAACCGGGATACGCCAAATTGCCAGACACCGTCGACCTCGAGCTGCCGCGTCATCTCGAGATAGAGCCGGTTGCGCTCGGGGGAGTCGGGTATGAGGCGGGCCTTGTCGTAGAACGCGTCGAAGGCCTTCGACGCGTAGCAGCTGTAGTTGTTCTCGCCGATCGTCGGCCCATACGCGAGCTGCAGGAAGTCCTCGCCGTCGGGATAGTCCGCGATCCACGACTGGCCCCACATCATCAGCTTGCACGCACGCCCCGCCTTCACGTTGTCGGCGAATTTCGACGCATCGAACAGCGCCTTCACATGGATGCGATTTAGCGAGCGCTGCCAGACCTCGTCGAACTCGCGGTAATCGCTGCTCGTCTCGGTCGCGAGGTGCAGTACGAGTGGCTTGCCGTCGGGGAGCGTCCGCCAGCCGTCCGAGCCGATCTTGTAGCCGTAGTGATCGAGGAGCTTGTTCGCGAGGTCTGGATCGTACTGGTTGATGCTTTTGTAGGCCGGGTCGTGGCCAACGACGCCGGGCGGGATGGGCATCTCCGCCTTCACCGCGAGATTCTTCCGCACGACCTTGATCTCGCTGTCGCTGTCGTAGGCCATGATGATCGCGCGGCGGAGCGCGATCTTCTCCTTCGTGAAGCCGCCGATTGAGGGATCGCGGAAATTGAACGTGGTGTAGGTGAAATCCGGATCGACCGCGCGGTAGAGCTGGATGCCTTTGGCAGAGAGTCCAGGCACGAGCTTGTCGTCGGCGGTGAGTGCGCGGTCGCGGAGCGGTTGCGGTAGATTGATGTAATCGAGCTGACCCTGCTCGAATGCGAGGTAGCGCGACAGCGGCTCCTCGATGACGCTGATCTCGACGCGGCCGATCTGTGGCATCCGCTTGCCGCGCATGTCCTTGATCAGCGGGTCGTCCCACGCGGGGTCCGAGGCCGCGAAGTCCCAGATGAAGCCGCGATAGTCGGGATTCGCTTCGAGCACGATTTTCGACGCGCGCTGCCACTGCTTGAGGATGTACGGCCCGGTGCCGACCGGATGCGCCATCGTGTCATCGGCGTACGTCTCCATCACCTCGCGCGCCACGATGCCCATCGGAATGTGCGCAGCGATATAGAGGAAGGTGTAATCGGTCCGCTTGAGGCGAAACCGAACCGTGTAGCGATCGAGCGCCTGCAGGCCGGTGACGGTACGGCTGTAGTCGAACTGCCCGCTGCGCTTCGCGGCCGCCGCGACCTCGTCCAGTCCCTCGATCTTGTCCGTCAAAAACAACGCCCACGGCGAGCGAACCTTCGGATCGAGGAACCGCTTGTATGAATAGACGACATCCTCGGCGGTCAGCTCGCGCTTCTGACCCTTGAAGGCGGAGTCGGGCGCGAAGTAGACGCCTTTGCGCAATCGAAAGGTATACGTGCGGCCGTTATCGGTGATCTCCGGCATCGCCTCGGCGAGCATCGGCACGAGCTTCGCCGGACGCGCCAGATAGTCGTAAGTCAAAAGTCGCTCGAAGATCGCCTCGTTCACCTCGTTCGAGACGAGATCCGTGACCTTGGCGGGATCGAACCCGGTCTCGCCGGCGTTGATCACGATGTGCGCGACCTTGTTGGGATCCGCGGCAGCCGAGGCCTCGGGCGCGACGCTCAGGCACAACACCGCAAACGCGTACGCGACGGTCGCGACGCACGCGCACTGGCATCGATGCCGCGTCCCTTCAGCCGGCTTTAGGCGAGTTCCTCCTGCCGTTGGGGGCTTCAATTCGCTCCCCGCGCGCTCGGATCGATATCGAGATACGCCCACACCGAAGGCATCACCGGGTTGTACTTGTACCCCTTGACCCACGGGTAGACGAGCACGTTGCGGTAGCGCGAAACGCCGAACTTCCAGGGGCCGTCGACGTCGACCTGGCGCGTCATCGACACGAAGATGCGATTGCGTTCGGGCGAGTTCGGCATCACCCTGATGCGGTCGTACATCGCGTCGAAGTCTGCCGACTTGTAACAGCCACGGTTGCTTTCGTGGATGTTCGGACCGTAGAGGAGCTGCATGAAGTTTTCGCCGTCGGGGTAGTCGGCGCCCCATGCCGCACCCCAGAACTGCAGCTGGCATGCTTCGGCTGCCTTCAGGTTGTCGGAGAACGCGCTCTTGCGCGTATCGAAACGAATTCCGATCCCGTCGAGCGCCTTCTTCCACAGCTCGTCGTATTCGCGGCTGATCGCCTGCGGCTCCGAGGTGAGCACGATCGTGAAGGGCTTCCCCTTGGGATCGTTCCGGTAGCCGTCCGCACCCTTCTTGTAGCCGAAGTAATCGAGAAGCTTGTTTGCAAGCACGGGGTCGTACTGGTTGACGCTGCGATAGTCCGGTGCAAAGCCGACGACGTTGGGCGGGATGACGCCCTGGTTCTCGATCGCCTGGCCCTTGCGGATGACCCGGATCTCCTCGGCGGTGTCGTAGGACATGATGATCGCGCGGCGCAGCGCGATCTTCTCCTTCTCGAGGCCGCCGATCACCGGATCCTGCATGTTGAAGATATAAAACGTGATGTCGGGCTCGACGCTGCGATCCAGCGTGACGCCCTTGGCGGCGAGATCCGGGGCGACCTTGTTGTTGGGAATGGCGATCGGCGCGAAGGATCCGAAGCGGTCGATGAAGTCGATCTGGCGGCGCTGGAACGCGAGCCAGCGCGACTGCTCCTCCGCGATGACGCTGACCTCCACGCGCCCGATCTGCGGAATGCGCTTGCCCTTCATTGCCGCGACCGCGGCTTTGTCGCGCGGGTCGTCCGACCCTTCGAAGTCCCAGATCACCTCGCGGTAATCCGGATTGGCGTCGAGCACCATCTTCGCCTTGCGCACCCATGTCGTCAGCATGTAGGGACCGGTCCCGACCGGATGCGCGTTCGTGTCGTCGGCATAAGTTTCGATCACCTCGCGCGCGACGGCCGACATCGCGGGCATCGCGAGGATGTACGCGAAGTTGTAGTCGGTTTCGGTGAGCCGGATGCGCAGCGTGTAGCGATCGACGATTTCGAGTCCGGTCACCTTCGCGTCGTAATCGAACGGATGCCCGGGTCCCGCCTTCTTGGCGACATCGTCGAGTCCGACGACCTTGCCGCTTACCAGAAAGCGCCATGGCGACCGATTCGCGGGGTCGACGAAGCGCTTGATCGAGTACGCGAAGTCACCCGCGGTCAGCTCGCGCTGCTGTCCTTTGAACGCGGGGTCGCGCTGGAAGTAGATGCCCTTCCTGATATGGAACAGGTAGGTCTTGCCGTTGTCCGTGACCTCCGGCATCGCCTCCGCGGTCTGCGGCCGGAGCTTGAGCGGCCGTGCGAGGTACTCGTAATCGAGCAGCCGCTCGAAGACGACCTCCATGACCTGTGCCGAATAATTGTCCGTCGTCTTCGCGGGATCGAATCCGGTCTCCTCGATCTCGAACGCGACGTGCAGGACCTTCGCGGGGTCGGCGGCAAAGGCGGCGGTCGCGCACATGAGCACCATCAGCACGACTAGCGAACGCGACGCACGGACCATTCAAGACCTCGAACCCTGAAAAAAAGCGGCGTAATGTACCACTTTTGCGGGGCGTTTCGACGCCGCCGCACCCCACTCGCTTTCTTAGCCGTTCCTTAAGAAAATCGACGGGTTCATCCCGGCGATTTTCATCTGGCTAGGCTTCTCGAATGCCATGCAGCGTTGTGATTCTTCCGCCGGGTCGCGGGCCTTGCCTCGCGACCCTGCAAACTCGTTTACTCCCTGTAGGGAATCGACGGGTTTTACCCCGGCGATTTTCATCTCACCAGCTTCTCCACTAACATTCTGCGTTGTGATTTTGCCCGCGGCGATCGCAGCGGTTCGCTCGCGATTGCCGGAAGCTCGTCTACCCCCACACACATGAAACCGGATTACTGGGACGATGCGATCCGCACACTCCGCGAGCGCGATCCCGTGCTCGCGCGCATCATTGCGAGCCACCCCGCGGACATCCATCTCACCCGCCGCGGCGACCCGTTCACCACGCTTGCGCGCGCGATCGTCGGCCAGCAGTTGTCCGTGAAGGCGGCGCAGACGATCTGGGACCGCTTCGTCGCGAAGACCGGCGATGCGAAGGCAACGCCGCCGCTCGACCCGGCGCGCGTCGCAAAGGCCCGTCTTCCCGCACTGCGTTCCGTCGGGCTCTCGGAGCGCAAGGCGCTTTATCTCCGCGACCTCGCGCGACACTTCGTCGCCGGCCGACTGGATCCCAAAGTCTGGCCGGCGCAGGACGATGAGACCTTGATTGCTTCGCTCGTGGACGTGAAGGGTATCGGCCGTTGGACTGCCGAGATGTTTCTCATCTTCCACGAGCTTCGCGCCGACGTGTTTCCGGTGGACGACATCGGTCTGCAGAAGGCAATCGCGCTCCACTACTTCAACCGGAGGCGTCCGTCGGCGGCGAGGATGCAAAAGCTTGGCAAGACCTGGCGCCCCTACCGGAGCGTCGCGACGTGGTACCTGTGGCGGTCGATGGATCCTTTGCCCGTCGACTATTGATTGCTGCGGAGAGGAGTCGCGCGTTGGTGCTCCGGCCACCCAGTCGGTGGTGGGCAAGCGCCGGTGGCGCGAGGTCACGATCCGGTTGGAACGTCGCCGATGAAGGCCTTGCTTGAGCTTCGGATCAGCGCTGTGGCGCTCGGCGGGCCCATGACTCGCGACGTGAGTTATGCGTTTCGCCAGCACCACGCCAGCGACAACAACCGGTTGAAAGTTTGCCTGAGCTTTCGGGCGCGTGCGGGCGACGCTCAGCGGGCCATGACGCGCGGCCGACATTGCGCTTTGCCGACTTTCCATTGCTGAGCCTGCCGGAGGGACGTCAGCGAAGCACTCCATCCATCAGGTGCAGCGTCCGATCGGTCCGCGCCGCGAGGTCGGGATCGTGCGTCACGATGATGAGCGCCGTGCCGATGGTGCGGTTCAACTCCAGCATCAGGTCGAACACCGACGACGCATTGCGCCGATCGAGGTTGCCGGTCGGTTCGTCGGCGAGGACGCACCTCGGCTTGGTGACGAGCGCGCGGGCGAGCGCGACGCGCTGGCGCTCGCCGCCCGACAGCTCGCCCGGGAGGTGACGCACGCGCTCCTTCAAGCCGACACGCTCGAGCATCGCCGCCGCCTCTGCGTGCGCGTCGCCGGTCGTGAGCCGCCGGATCGCGAGCGGCATCGCAACATTCTCGAGCGCGCTGAATTCGGGCAGCAGGTGATGGAACTGATAGATGAAGCCGAGGGCGCGATTGCGCACGCGACCACGCTCCGCTTCCGAGAGCGTGGCAAAAGGACGCCCTTCGACGTCGACCTCGCCCGCGCTCGGCGCGTCGAGCCCGCCAAGAAGATGCAGGAGCGTGCTCTTCCCTGAGCCGGAAGCGCCAACGATCGCGACCCGCTCGCCGGACGCGATATCGAGATCCACGCCGAGCAGCACCGTCACGTCGAGTGGGCCGTTCCGATAGGTCTTCTTGAGACCTCGGCACGCGACCACCGACGCGGCAACGTCACTCATAGCGCAGGGCATCGGCGGGATTCACCCGCGCCGCCTTCCAGCTCGGATAGATGGTCGCGATCAGCGCGAGCCCGAGCGCGATGATGGCGATCGTCACGACGTCACCGCTTTGCAGATCGGACGGGAGATCGCTGATGTAATACACGCTCTTGTCCAGGAACTGGATATGGAACACGCGCTCGATCGCCGGCACGACGGTCTCCACATTGAGCGCGAGCAGCACGCCGCCGACCACGCCGATCAACGTCCCGATGAAGCCGATCAGCGCGCCCTGGATCATGAAGATCGACAGGATCGACGATGGCGACGCACCAAGAGTGCGCAGGATCGCGATGTCGGCCTGCTTGTCGGTGACCACCATCACCTGCGCCGACACGATGTTGAACGCCGCGACCGCAACGATCAGCGTCAGGATGATGAACATCACGCGCTTCTCGATCGCGACCGCGCGGAAGAAATTCTCGTGGTTGCGCGTCCAGTCGCGGACCTCGGCGGCTTCGGGCAGTACGCTCAAGAGGTCATACGCCACGCGCGGCGCGGCGAATATGTCGTCGAGCTTGAGGCGCACGCCGCTCGGTCCTTCGAGCCGGTACAGCTTCTCGGCATCGTCGATGTTCACGAGGGCGAGGCCGCTGTCGAACTCGAACATGCCGACCTCGAAGATGCCGGCGACGTGAAAGCTCTTGAGGCGCGGCAGCATTCCCGCCGGCGTCACCGTCCCTTGCGGGATGATCGCGACCACCGAATCGCCGATGCGCACGCCGAGCGCGCGTGCGAGCTCGCTCCCGAGCACGACATTGAAGCTTCCCGGCGTGAGGTCCGCGAGCGATCCGCGCCGTATGTGCTTCGCGAAGTCCGCGACGGTTTCCTCCTGCCGAGGATCGATGCCGCGGATGAGCGCGCCGCGATTGGCGTTGCCCCCCGATGACAACATCGCCTGGCCGACGACGTAGGGCGCCGTCGCGACGACATGCGGATTCTGGCGCGCCACCTGCGCCACGCGCCCGGGATCCTGAAGCGACGGCAGCCCGCGTATCTCGATGTGCGACGCGACTGACAGGATGCGGTTGCGCAGCTCCTGCTGAAAGCCGTTCATTACCGACAGCACGACGATCAGCGCCGCGACGCCGAGCGCAATGCCGGCCATCGAGATCAGTGCGATGAACGAGATGAACGTGTTGCGGCCGGAGCCCTTGCGCGCCCGCGTGTAGCGCAGGCCGACGGCCAGTTCGTAGGGCGACACGTGATCCGGTGCGAGGGTCCGGGCTTCAGGCTTCCCAATCGACGACGCGTCGTCCGGTGACGTACTGCGCGACGACCGTCTTCGCGGCGAGATGGAGCGGATCGGTCTGATACCGATCGAGCGCTGCCTTGTCGTCGAATTCGCTATAGAGGACGAGATCGTCGGCCTGCGCGTCGTAGCGGATGTCGACGCCCACCTCGATCGCGCGCAGCCCCGGGATCCTTCCGCGCAAGCCTTCGAGCGCGCGCTTCACCTCGGCCGCATGCGCGTCACGCTGCCGGGGATCCTTGAGCTTCCAGACGACGACGTGTTTCAGCATGGGTAAGACGCTCGACCGAAGCGTGGCCGCGATTATCGCATGCTAGAGTCGGCTGAGTTTTCTTGGACATGGGTCGATGCCGGTTGTTCTGGTCGTTCCGGGTTTGCTCGCGCACGCAAGGGACGCGCTCGAGCGCACGTCGCTCCCGGCGATCGTTCGCTCTGCCCGAACGTCGCACGTCGAAGGCGAAGGCATCGACGCCGCGGTGGGCATCGTTTCCGGTCTCGCGCGCGGGATCGGTGCTGCACCGCTTGCCGCGCTCGGCGCTGGTTGCGATCTTGCGAACCGCGCGATTGCGTATGCGGATCCGATCGTCCTTCGGGTCGGGCATGTCGATGTCACGCTCGCCGCGCGCGTGGACGACGTTGCCGACGCGGACGCCGCGGCGATCATCGCGGACCTGAATCGCCACTTTGCAAACGATGGGCTTGCTTTTGTCGTGCCGCGGCCGGACCGTTGGCTCGTACACGCGGGCGAGCTCCCGCCGCTCGATGCAGCCCCGCTGGAGCGAGCCCGTGGCCAAAATCTCCGTGAAGCGTTGCCGCGCGGGCCCGGCGGCGAGCGCTGGCTCAAGTGGCTGAACGAGGTCCAGATGCTGTTGCACGAACATCCGGTGAATCGGGCGCGCGAGGCGCAAGGCCTCCCTCCGGTGAACGGGATCTGGTTTTCGGGGACGGGACGACTGTCCGCCGCTTCGCGTCCCGCGATTGCCCGCGTGACGGCCACACCCGGACGCGACGGGGACGTCGCGCGGGGACTTGCACGCCTTGCCGGCATTCAGCCGGGTACCCTGCCGCGTCGCTGGATTGATTTCGACGGGACATCGCCCGGCGCCACGCTCATCGCTCTCCCCGATCAGCGCGCCGGCGACCTCGGCGCGATCGACTCACATTGGCTGCGACCCGCAATGGGCGCGCTCGAGGATCGCAGCCTCGACGAATTGATCGTGGTGAGCGACGGACACGGTGCGGCCGTGACGTGGCGGTGCTCCCGTCAAGGCGCGCTTCGGCGGACCATCGCGCGTTTCAAGTCCCTGGCTTTCGAAGTTCCCGCGGGGCCGGAGGTATGAGCATCGCCATCCGCCGCCGCGACGTCCCCGCCGCCGCGCAGACCCTGATCGATGCGGGCCTGCCGCCCGTGCTCGCGCGGATCTACGCAGCGCGCGGGATTACCGACGCGGCCGAGCTCGATCATTCGCTTGCCTCGTTGCCCCCGCCGACGTCATTGCGGAATATCGACGCGGCGACGGCCCGGCTGATACGAGCAATCGACGAGCGCGAACGGATCGCCATCGTCGCCGATTACGACGCCGACGGCGCGACGGCGTGTGCCGTCGGCGTGCGGGGGCTCCGCGGCTTCGGTGCCGATGTCGATTTCATCGTGCCCAACCGTTTCGAATACGGCTATGGCCTGACGCCCGAGATCGTCAGTGAGGCCGCGCGGAAAGCGCCGCGGTTGCTCATCACCGTCGACAACGGCATCGCGAGCCACGACGGCGTCGCGGCAGCCGCCGCACTCGGCATCGACGTCCTCGTCACCGACCATCATCTGCCCGCGGCCACGCTTCCGTCTCCCGCGATCATCGTCAATCCGAATCAGCCCGAGTGTGGATTTGCATCCAAGCACGTCGCTGGTGTCGGCGTCATGTTCTACGTGCTCGTCGCGCTGCGGTCTGCGTTGCGGGCGCGCGGTGCGTTCCGTTCGGCGCCCGAACCCAACCTCGGATCGCTGCTCGATCTTGTCGCGCTCGGGACGGTCGCCGATGTGGTGCGCCTCGACCATACCAATCGCGTGTTCGTCGAACAGGGGCTCGCGCGGATCCGGGCACAAAAGGCGGTCCCCGGCGTGCTCGCGCTGTTCGAAGTCGCGCGACGCGACTCGCGGCGGGCGACGGCCATGGATCTCGGCTTCACGGCCGGCCCGCGCCTGAACGCGGCCGGACGGATGGCCGACATGTCGATCGGCATCCGCTGTCTCCTGTCCGATTCGATGGACGAGGCGCGCGTCCTCGCCTCCGAGCTCGATCGCCTCAATCGCGAGCGGCGCGACGTCGAGGCGACGATGCAGGAGGAGGCGCAGGCGAAAGTCGACGAGAACGAGCTCGGCGATCCGGACGCGTACACGCTCACCTTATTTCGTCCGGGCTGGCACCAGGGCGTGGTCGGCATCGTTGCCTCCCGTCTCAAGGACCGATTTCATCGACCGACGATCGTGTTCGCGCAAGGTGCGTCCGACGAGCTGCGCGGCAGCGGTCGATCGATTACCGGGTTCCACCTGCGTGACGCGCTCGACCTTGTCGACAAGCGCGTGCCGGGCGCGATTCGGCGTTTCGGCGGGCACGCCTACGCGGCGGGTCTTTCGCTTGCGCCGGACGCGCTGGCGGCTTTCTCGTCGGCCTTCGAAGCCGTGGCGCGTGAGCAACTCACGCCGGCGCATCTCGCCCGGCAGCTCGAAAGCGACGGCTCGCTCGAAGCCGACGAGTTGAGTTTCGAGCTCGCACAAACGCTCCGCGACCGGGTTTGGGGCCAGGGGTTTCCGGCGCCGGCCTTCGACGATGTCTTCGAGGTCCTGGGACAGCGCGTGATCGGCGATAAGCATCTTCGCTTGTCGCTCGATCGCGGTGGCCGCCGCTTCGAGGCAGTGGTGTTCGGGGACGTCGGTCCGCTCCCCGCCCGCGTCCGCGCCGTCTTCCGACCCGAAGTGAGCGAGTACTTGGGACTGCTGGGGCTCGAGCTCGTCGTCGAGCACTGGGAGGCCGTCCCCTGAGCGTGCCGCGGCACGGATAGTTGCCGCGGCAAAACAACCAGCACCGCAGCGCAACGGTGGCATTCTTGCCACACTCGCGCCCTGCTGCGGCGCAGCGTCGCACATCAGATGCAACTTGATGATTATACGTGCGTTTTTTGACCCTAACGAATGGCGGGCGGCAGATATACCAGCCTCCATTAGCCTTGTGCAATGCAAAAGTTGCAGCTACATTGCAGTTCCATAAGCAGGGCCAAAAAAGCGGTATCACAACGAAAGGGAGGATCCCATGGAGCCACTTACATGCGTTTGACCGAGAAGGTCTCGATCATCACGGGTGCGGGACAGGGTATCGGGCGCGCCACGGCGCTCAAGTTCGCGTCGGAAGGCGCGCGCGTCGCGGTATGCGACATCAACCAGGCCGCGGTCGACGACACCGTCAAGGCGATCGAGGCGACCGGTGCCGACGCCGCGGGCTTTCGCGTCGACGTCACCGACAAGGAAAGCATCGCGCGCATGGTCAACGGCGTGATGGCGCGCTGGGGCCGCATCGACACGCTGGTCAACAACGCCGGGATCGTCCAGGACGCGCAATTCAAGAAGATGACCGACGAGCAGTTCGAGCGGGTCATCGACGTGAATCTCAAAGGCGTCTACAACTGCACCAAGGCCGTCGTCGACATCATGCTCGAGCAGAACTCGGGGGTGATTCTCAACGCCTCGTCGATCGTCGGCATCTACGGCAATTTCGGCCAGACGAACTACGCCGCGACCAAGTTCGGCGTCATCGGCATGGTGAAGACCTGGGCACGTGAGCTCGGACGGAAGGGCATCCGCGCCAACGCGATCTGCCCGGGCTTCATCGAAACGCCGATTCTCTCGTCGATCCCGGACAAGGTGATCCGGATGATGGAGGAGAAGGTGCCGATGGGCCGCCTCGGCAAGCCCGAGGAGATCGCGAATACCTACG
>Ga0306921_10001766_pt1 | contig 21268 bp, 17 predicted proteins | sample sta12Cox44000080_FD_203760 | JGI IMG/M metagenome (GOLD analysis project Ga0306921, IMG submission 203760) | Lab enrichment of tropical soil microbial communities from Luquillo Experimental Forest, Puerto Rico - statoxic.12C.oxic.44.000.080 (v2)... | ecosystem: Environmental > Terrestrial >...
GTAGCACTCTTGCCAGGCTCCCGGTCGGAGGCTGGCTGACAGGGCGGTGCTCTTGAACAGGTTCTTCAGTTCAGGGTTGTGATTGCGGTTAAGGCCGCGCACCGAGATCTGCTTGGGGCGACGCCGCAATTGTCCGTTCTTAAAATCGTGATCACTGCTAGTGCGTATCACTAGGCCCAGGCTGCTATAGGCCCACAGCAAGCGTTTCGTGCGGAAGCGATGCGGCGTTTGCAGGATGGCCATCAGCAGCGCCGCCCGCACCGGCCCGATACTCGGAATCTGTTCCAGCAGTTGGCGAGCTGCGTGTTTACGGCTCTCGGCGAGCAATTCACGCCTCGCTTGCTGCCGCACAGGCTGGATGAGATCCAACTGTTGATACAGTCGTTCGGCTCTTCGCCGCAGGCCCGGCACGGCTAACTGTTCCAGCCACTGCTGGCGGTAACGCGGGTGATACACCCTCTGGCCAGCACAGCGGATGGCCATGCTGCGATACACCGCTTTGATGCGGTTCAGGACCCGCGTGACATCCCGCGTCAGTACTACATAACTACGGGCCAGTTCCTTCAGGGTGCGAACCCCCCGGTTGCCATGGTAGACCTGCTTCAGTTGCCCACCCCGCAGCAACTCGGCCAGCTTGCGCGCATCGATGCGGTCATTCTTGTTGCCCGCCTTCAGCAGCGCATTTTTCCGTGGATCGCAAACCACGATCTTATCCACATCTGACTTCAGCACACCATAGAGCCATTCCGCCGCGACACCTTCCTCGAATGTGAGGTTGAGCTCGCCGCGAATTCCAGCGAGAAAGTCGCGTAGGGTCGAGGCGTGCGTCTCGAGAATCGATTCCATTAGCAACTTGCCGTTAGCATCCAACACCGCCGCTGCCGTCGTTGCTTGGTGAACATCCAGACCGATATACTTCGCGCTAGTCATGTAAAGGCGCTCCTTTGTGTAAGCTGAGTTGCGAGCTACAACTTACCCCATCGGGGCGCCCTTTCATAATGCGTGTAACGGGAATGTTACGCCAGAGATTCGACAATGCTAAGATTCTTGCAGCGCGGAGGTGAAAGTGATGTATCGGCCTCTCGTTGTTCCCCTCGCTGCCTTCGTCCTCATTTCAGTCCCTCAATTCCTCAGTGCCCAGAATTCCTGCGACAAACAGTTCGTTGTCTCGGAAGTGAGTCTGTCCCCGACGACCCACCTGCCAGCGAGCGAACAGGCAGCAATTCGGGCGCGGTTGATAGGTCGCTGTTTCGACAATCAGCAGCTTGGTGAACTTGCCAGCGCCGTCAGCGACGTGCTCCAGAGCTTCGGTTATCTCCAAGCTGCTGTCCCTGAGCCTTCCATAACCGCTTTTGACACAAGTCGCCATCCTCAGCCCGTTTCGCTCAATGTCGAAGTCAAAGAGGGTGAACGTTATAAAGTGCGGGAGATCCAGATACATGGGTACAAAGCGGTTTCGCCCGAGCAAATTATGGCCCTTTCACAAACTCAACTTGAAGACTTTTTCGACAGGAACAAGATGCGAGAGACGGCGCAAGCAGTGCGTAAACTTTATGCCGCGATCGGCTATCTCAATGCGTCGATTGTCCCCTCAGTTCAAGTCTTGGGCGGACGCGGGGTATGTGTGAGTTTCACAATCATCGAAGGGCCGCAATCGCCCTGACATTCCTGTCGTGGCTGGCGAAATCAGGCCGTTACACTCACAATCCTGCACCCCGCGATTGGTTGTGTAAAGGCAATCCAGTAACCGCTCGGATCTTGCGTTGCGGCCCGGCGTATCCCGCGTTCGCTATTTTGGGCCGAAGTTGGATCGAATGTCGTGCACAATCGGTGCGTGACCCATGCTGGAAGTAACGAAGTTGAGTGCGTCCTGATTCTGGGGTGACAAGGTGGCACGATACGGCTGTCGATCGTTGACAAACAGAATGTCGAGCACACGTACATGCAGGCGCTGCTGCATTGCCACGAATTCTGGAGTCGTCAGAGCAATATGTGTATGAGAGTCGATGGGTTCGAGCGCCACGATTTCGGTGAGCCTGAGCTTGTCCTGGTCATCGCTAGCGAACATGCGGCCGAACATATGCCGGGAACCGGACCAGCTCATAAAAGGATATTGTCTTGAGCCCCGGGCCGCGCGGGCCCAAACAGGAGAATGCCCAGGCAGGGCACCAGAAGGACAGCACACTTCGCGGTAGCGATCGCCAGTCTCGATTTCGCCCTCGCTTCCGTCACATCTGGTTACGGGCACTGGAGGCCAGAAAAGAGTCCCCTCGAGGAGAACTAGTACTGAATTGAGGCCGGCGACGAGGAGGCCGCATTTGAGAAGAGCGTGTCAGTCATAGCTGAGCAGATCAAGCTCGCGATCGCGTACTACACGATGTTGTTTTGCTGTGCTGGAGTATAGCGGAAGATTTCTAGGTCTTGAAACTATCTGGAGGTGTGAAGAGCCTTTGCGTAGGTGTCGTGGCACCGATGGGCTCACAACACAGGAAGGGTGAATGTGGCGCGATTCAGGCGCCTTCTGGCCGGTAAAGACACGGAAAAGAGACGCTTCGCGCTATTGGCCTGAGGAGCGCGCTTCGACGGTCGTAAGCCGGGCGGTAGGACCTTCGCTAAAGGTCCCGACGTAGGCGCTGCGGCGACCGTGGTTCGACCACTGCGAGTCTAGGCCTTCACCCTGGAATTCGTCGGTCAATGCGACAGCGGACATGGCGTGATCGACGTTCGTGAGCGGCGGATAGTAGTTGGTCTCGTTGCCGCAGATGTGGTCGTGATGGTTGAGCGGGCGGGTGACGATCGTGGCCAGGTGTCCGGCACGAAGAACCGCGTTACCGGTATGGAGATCGTCGGGGACGTCGAGCATGGTCGGGACGTAATCGACGCGCACGATGTTTTCGAGCAGGCGCCCGCCTTCATGCTGGGCGAGCGCGACGAGCGCTTCGCGCTGTGCGAGATTGGCGGCATCGTCGACCATCAGAACAGCTTGCGCCGGGTAAGGATCACCGTAGGGATCTCCCAAGGTCGCGCGTGCGCGCACGGCGGCGGCAACAGTGAGGCCGTCGAGTTTGACGCCGTCCCACGAGCCGCTTTGCACATGCCAGGCCATAAGCGCGTAGTTGCCGGTGAGTCCGACTTCGCCGTTGGCGAAACACTGCGCGACGTAGACGTCGGTGGAACGCGACTCGATGTAGTCTCCGCGGAGTTGCTGGGCTTGCAAAAGCGCGGCCGAGAACAATACGAAGCCCACGGACAGGATAACGGCTTTGCGCATGAGGATACTCCTTGCCCAGTTACTGTCCTTATTTTAGATGAGATCCAGGGTCCACTGGCTTCGTCGAAATTCGTACGAGCCCGGAGGTACTGACCTGATGGGAAAGGAGTATTCACCACTGAGGCACGGAGGACCCGAGGAAACTCATCGTTTGTCATCAGTACCGAAGACAGTCATCTTCGTTGCAGCTTGGGATTCGTCAGTTTGTGGAACTTGCTGCCAATTCGACATTCATGTGATCTGGTCTAGTAACGAAGTGTGTACTTAGCAATTGACACTTCGCCTTTTGTTCGCTCACAATTAGCCCAGGAGGCTGATGCGATTATGGCCCTAACCCGCCGCCAAAAACAGGTATATGACTTTCTCGCCCGGTTCGTCGAAGAGAAGGGCTATTCGCCATCGTTCGAAGAAATTGGCGAAGGACTTGGATTGAGCTCGCTGGCGACGGTGCACAAACACATCAGCAACCTCGAGCAAAAAGGACTGCTGAAGCGCGACTACAACCGTAGCCGCTCCATTGATTTGTTGAAACCGCGCGGACGCATGCGGCAAGTGCTCGCGGGACCGGCATCAACGGTCACGGGAGCGGGTCTCACGTTGCCGCTCATGGGACGCATCGCTGCCGGGCGTCCGGTGGAGGCGCTGGAAAATCCGGAGTCGATTTCGCTAACCGATTTCACGCGCTCGAGGGACGTTTACGTTCTGCAGGTTACGGGCGAAAGTATGCAGGACGAGCACATTGTGAACGGCGATTATGTGCTGGTGGAGAAAACGAAAATCGCGCGAGACGGCGAAATCGTGGTGGCGCTGGTCGATGGATCGGATGCGACGCTGAAGCGGATTTATACGGAGGGCGACAAGATACGGCTGCAGCCTTCGAATGCGACGATGCAACCGATTGTAGTGCCCGCAGCAGCGGTGCAGATCCAAGGCCGCGTGATTGGGGTGTTGCGGAAGTATTAGAGAAAGAGCGGTTAGTGGCCAGTGCATAGAAAAGCCGCAAATCGGGGGCACACCATCGTTACCCGCGACTGTCCTACGGCAAGGTCAAGGGTGTTCCGCTCGGGGACGACAACAACAAAAGGCGCGCATTGAAGTCGCGCCTTTTCAAAACTCTTCGAATTTCGTAGATCGCTAGAGGTTCTTCTCGATAGCCTTCTCAATCACATCACGGGAGACATAACCGACGATCTGCTCCTTCACCTGTCCGCCCTTGAAAATCAGCAAGGTCGGAATACCGCGGACGTTGTAGCGCTGCGGGGTGGCAATGTTCTTGTCGACATCCATTTTGCCAATCTTCACCCGGCCGTTGTAGCTATGGGCCACTTCATCAACGACCGGCGCCAAGGCGCGGCAAGGGCCACACCAAGCTGCCCAGAAATCGATCATTACCGGCTGGTCGGATTTGAGTACTTCCTGGTCGAAATTCGCGTCCGTCACTTCCATGATTGCCTTACTTGCGGTTGCATCACTTGCCATTCATCCTCCTGAAGGATCGCCGCTGACTGCACGGCACAAACACCGGCCGCAAGTTCCATCGTAACACCCATCGTCTTGCTGACCGGCATGGTCCATTTGATGCAATTGTGGGGGAGGAGATGCAGTGAGCGTCGGACGAGGCGCAGTCGTAGCTAGCTCGACTGCGCGTCAGCAGGTCTAAATCAATGACGAAAATGACCGTAAACGAAAAGCGCTCTGCGTAAGCGCAGAGCGCTAGAAGGCAGCCCTCCCCCAGAACTGCCCAACTACGCCTGCGATTGTGCCGTCAAAGAAAAGCGATGTAAATACGTCTTCCGTAACCAAAAAGTAATCAGAGGTAACCAAGCGCAGGTGACATAACCGGAAGAAAATATTGATCTTATAGCAGCGAGTTTTGAAAGGGTTTACAATTTGGCCCTTTTTGGCTAGTTACCGATCAATCTTGTAGTCACATCTACAGAGTACTACGTAGTACTTCGGTGGGATGCCGAGCAGCCCTTCCCATTCCGGCTAGCAGTTGTTCATGGCAGGAGGTACCGCTGGCGACAAGCACTCTCGCGGTGCCATCAGCCTCACACTGCCGTATTTGAGCAAACAGATCCTCGCCTACGGCCATACTGAGATCTTGTAGCCGAAGCTACCGGCCATACCACAGCACTCAACGCAGGAAGTGGCGACATCAAACCCAGAGGCGCGCAGGACCTCGATGGTTTGCGATGCAGCGTTGCAGGTACGTTGTTGGCAATGCGAGTGATAGAAGAGCTTCGTTCCCAAATGCGACTTGCGTGCGGGAAATATTTGAGCAAGGTTAATTCCCTGCTCTAGCGCAATGTCCCAGACGATCTCGAGCGGTTCGAAACTGTTCGCGAGGGCGGTGATGAGGTCGTGATCGTCGAGCAGATGCTTGCAGTCGAGTCGGAGCATGGCGAGCACGCTGGGCTCAACCACGGCGATCTTTCGACCGCCGTCTAAGTATGGCCGCAACATTTTCGCCAGCGCGCGCGCCTGTTGACCGGCTGTGTCAATCATGCCCTGCGACAGGGTGGCGCGGCCATCGGGAATGGACGGCGTGAGGACTACGTCGACTCCGATGGCGCGCAAGACCCGCACGGCAGCCATTCCACGCTCGGGGGAACCGTAGTTGGTGAAGGCATCGGCCAGCATGGCGACGCGGGTGTGGCGGTCGGGAGTGGTTGGAGGAATAGGCTCTTCGCGGAAGAGATGCTCCCGCGTCTTCTTGGGGAAAGGCGGCAGCTCGCGACGAGGATCGACGCCCAATACGTCTGCCATAACCCTGCGGGCTGCCGAGGTGTGGGCCGAATCATTCGCCAGCGATGCGAAGCGTGCGCTCCACTGGGAGAAGGTGTGATAGTTGGCGAAGAACTGCCTGGGTAGAGAAGCGGTTCTGTCATCAGGAGCTACCGGTTAAGCTTCCGAAAAGTGACTTGGAGAACGAAGCTCCGTCGGCCTGGTTCATGCGATGACGCAGGTTCTGATTGAGCCAGGGGATGTCGATGCGGACCGGACATTGCGGAAGGCAGCGCTGGCAACCCGTGCAGAGTTCGCTGAAGCGGGCGTTCATCAGCTTGCCGGTTCCAGCCTCCCAGGGGCCGCCGATCCCGCCGGAATAAGTTTCGCCGCCGAAGGCGTGTCCGTCGACGGTTTCGAAGTTGGCACATACGTTCAAACATGCGCTGCAGCGGATGCAGTAAAGCGCCTCGTGGAGTACGGGATCTTCGCGCATGGCGGAGCGTCCGTTATCGATCAGTACAAGATGGAACTCGCGCGGCCTGGCGCTCTTGCCCGGTGCGGCGAACGGCGGCGCGGGGAGCGGCGGCCGCAAGATGCTGACATAGGAAGTAAGCGGTTGTCCGGTTGCGCTGGCGGGAAGCAGCTCGATGAAGGGCTGGAAATCGGCGCGTGATGGTACGACTTTTTCAATTCCAGCGATGGCGATGTGCACGGGCGGAAGCAGCGTCGTCATGCGGATGTTGCCTTCGCTCTCAACGAGCATGAGCGATCCGTTGTCGGCGGCAATGAGGTTGGCACCGGAGATTCCGGCGTCGGCGGCGATGAATTGCCGGCGCAGGATTTCGCGGCCGAATCGGGTCAGCTCTTCGCCGGTGTCGAGGGGAAGGCCGGTTTGGAATTTGCGTTTGAAGAGCGCGGTGATGCGCTCGCGCGAGTAATGGAGAGCCGGAGCGATGAGGTGCGACGGTTGCTCGTCGGCCACCTGAAGGATGAATTCGGCGAGGTCGCTTTCGGCGACTTCGATTCCGACTTCTTCCAGGGAATGGTTGAGGCGGGTCTCGTCCGACGTGATGCTTTTGCCCTTCACCACGAGCTTCACGTCGTGCTTCAGAAACACGTCGCGGATGTAGTGGTTGGCATCGACGGCGGTTTTGGCCAGGAAGAAGTGTCCGCCATTGGCGCGAACGCTGGATTCGAGCTGGCGCAGCAGATCGGGAAGCTTGGCGATGGCGTTTTCTTTGATACGGCGAGCGCGGTCCTTCATCGCGTCGTAGTCGGCAATGCGGGCCACGGCGTTATAGCGATTGCGATTGAAGGTCTGGGTGTTGTGCCGGATGGCGGCGCTCTGCACGCCCAGCGTCATCCGAATGGCTTCGAGCAACGCCTTCTTGTCGCTCTTGTTGGCTACCTGACGGGGCTGGATATCACCGGATTAACTGTAGCTGCCATGCTTACCTCAGGGCTTCATCTGAGAACGATGACGTGCAAACGATGCGGGCCGTGAACTCCGCGGACCAGCGGGCCCATGTCGGCGGTGGCGCTTGGGCCGGTGATGAAGACAAAACTGCGCTGTAGCCCTTTGCCGGCGAGGAGGTTTTCGCGAAAAAGATCGCGTGGCTGAGGAACGATGGTCTCGGCTGCGACAACAGCGATGTGCAGTGGCGCAAGCAGGCTCGCCATCCCGGTATGCTGGTAGCCGACGTCGACACATACGGAGCCGGTACGGGCGACTCCGGCGAAGGCTTCGGTAACGCCAGCGGGCGAGTTCACCAGTTCTTCGGCGGTGGGTTCGGCGATCACGCGCGGATCGCGGGCGAAATCCGCGAACAGCCCGGCAGGAAGATCCTGCGGCGAAGCGAAGAGGATTCGGTTGGCGTCGCCGGCGACACGAAGGATGGCGTCGCGCAGGCCTACGGGTGTGCGGTCAATCATTTCGACGGTCGGCACGGCGGCTTTCGCTGCAGCTTCGAACTGATCGACCAGTGTCTGGCTTGCAGTTATGGTTGCCATGAACCGTCCTGCTCACAAGATGGCGGAAATATTAGCACTTATGGGCGGCGCGGCTTGTGATTCGCCGCACCATTCGAGGAGCTCACGCATCACATATCCGGAACGGTTTCTTTTACAATCGGGCTACGATGGCTCGGTTATTCGGCAACAGGTCGGTTTCATCATGGCAGTACCAACCCGGCGGGAACCCCAGGTTAACCGCCTGAATCGGCTGCTTGTTACCCCTTCGCTGATGCTGGCTCTGTGCTTTTGGGGAATGCCAGCCCGGGCGCAATCCGACGTAAGTTCAGAAACTGCGCCACCCGGGCAACAAACAGAGGGCATGGCTGGCATGGACATGGCGGAGCACCATCAAATGGCCGACAGCCTGGCGGCTACCGAGGTGTTTTTTATGGGCGAGTCGTCGGGGACGGCGGTGCAGCCGTCAGCCTGGCCGATGCCGATGGTAATGACGGGTGTGGGACGGTGGAGCCTGATGTGGATGGGACAGGCTTTCCTGGTCGATACGCAACAGACCGGCCCGCTGGGGACGGACAAGCTGTATTCCACCAACTGGGGCATGCTGGGCGCGACCCATCGGCTTGGAAGCGGCGCGGTCTTATTACGGACCATGCTGAGCCTGGAGCCGGCGACGGTCACGGATCGACGCTATTCACTGCTGTTTCAGACGGGCGAGACGGCCTTCGGGGAACCCATTACGAATGCACAGCATCCGCATGATTTGGTGATGGAGCTAAGCGTGCAGTACTCCCACAATGTAGGAGAGCGTACCACGGCGGCGTTGTATTACGGAGTGGTGGGTGATCCGGCGCTGGGGCCAGTAGCGTATCCGCATCGCGCTTCGGCGATGGAGATTCCGCAGGCCACGCTGGGCCACCATTGGGAGGACTCGACGCATATTGCGAACAACGTGGTGACCGGGGTTTTCGAGTTTCCGTGGATTCGCTTTGAGGCTTCGGGATTTCATGGCGCGGAGCCCGACGAGAACCGGTGGAACTTCGATTTTGGGCCAATGGACTCCTATTCCGGACGAATTACGTTTACGCCGACGCCACGCTGGGCCGCGCAGGTATCGGCTGGGCATCTGACCAAGCCCGAAGCGCTGGAGCCGGGCGACGTCGTACGCACCACCGCATCGGTGGAGTACGTGGTGCCGCGGCCGCACGACAACTGGTGGGCGACGAGTTTGATCTGGGGGAGGAACTGGAAGACGGCTCCGAAATATGGATCGAATGCGGTGCTCGCAGAGACGGTGGTACCTTTTCGCGATAAGAACTTCATTACCGCACGCTATGAATGGTCGCAGCGTGACGAGCTGTTTGCCGACAACCCGGCTCTCGAGGAGCAGCTTCTGGCATCGACAGGAGCGCGATGGTTCGATGTCAATGCCTACACCATCGGCTATACGCGTGATCTGTTTACCTTCCGCGGCGCGGAGACGGGATTAGGTGCAAACCTGTCGCTCTATGGCATTCCCGACGCCATCAAGCCGTATTACGGGAACCACCCGATGGGTGTGAATGTGTACTTGCGGGTGCGGCTAAGGTAGAAGTCCAGGGCTTGCATCGTGGCGATTTAAGCAACCCTTCATCAACCCTGCATTACCTATGGTATGAATTCTCCAATCGCCGCACATAGCAAAAGGGGAACCTGGCAAGTCGATGCGTGTACTCATTGTTGAAGATGAACAAAGGCTGGCGGAAAACATCGCCCGCAGCCTGCGCGAAAGCGCAAGCTATGCCGTTGATGTGGCGCTTGACGGAGAAGATGGGCTCTACATGGCGCAATCGAATCCGTACGATCTGGTGGTCCTGGACCTGATGCTGCCCAAGGTTGACGGACTGACCCTGCTGAAACGCTTGCGGACGGGCGGCGCGGAAACGCCCGCCCTCATTCTGACAGCTCGGGACGACAAAGAATCCGTTGTCACGCTGCTCAATGCCGGGGCTGATGATTACGTGGCAAAACCGTTCGATTTGGGCGAGCTTCTAGCGCGAGCCAAGGCGCTGATACGGCGTGGCAAGGGGCAGAGCGCCGCGGTTCTTAAAGTCGGCGACATCGAGATCAATACTGCCAATCTCAGCGTGCGCCGCAAGGGCGAACTGGTCACGCTGACGGCGATGGAGTACCGTGTACTCGAATATCTGGCGCACCGTCCGGGTGCAGTTGTGTCGAAGACGGAAATGCTCGAGCACTTGTATGACTTCAACTGGGAGCGCTTTAGTAATGTTATTGAGGTGTACATCTCCGGCTTGAGAAGAAAGCTCGAAGACAACGGCGAGACCAAGCTGATCCATACGCTTCGTGGCCAGGGGTACATGCTGCGGGCCTGATATGCCGAGGACTTCCATCCAACGGCGGCTGATCGCCGTCATCGTCATCTCGCAGCTGGTGCTTGCTATCGGGCTGATCGATGTAGCGGTTTTCGTCACTCGCGGGCAACTGCGACGCGGTTTCGACGTGGCGTTGCAGGGGCGCGCCATGAGCATCGCAGCGTTGGTGCGTTATACAGAGGACGAACCGCACAAACTAGAGTTCGAATCTGAACTTGTGCCGCCTCCTCTCGAGCCGGGCGCTCGAGACATGTACGAAGTTTTCGCCAATGACCATACCTTAATTGCGAGGTCTTCCAACTGGGCTCAAAAAACGGGGATACTGCCGCCCAAGGTCGACCGCTGGATCGCGACCTACGTCATCAACGGAACTGCATATCGGGCCGTCCGTCTTGAGCACATACCAGTGCTCGACCGGGAAGGAGATGTTGCGCCCACCGATACCCTGACTGTTACATACGCATCGCCGGTCGCGCCCATTATGCGAGCGGTGAGCGATGTTTTGGTATATATCGCGATTGGCAGCGTCCTGCTGCTGCTTGTGAGTGGGGCGTTTTCGCTTTGGGCACTGCGGCGCAGTCTGCGTCCCCTTGCTGACCTTGCCGACAACGCGCGCGCCATTTCACCCTCTAACTGGAAGCTCAATCCGCCGGAACTGGTCCACGACACGCTTGAACTCGAGCCACTGACCACTGCGATGACGTCGATGCTCGACGGTCTGCACCGCGCCTTCACGCAGCAGCGGGAATTTTTGGCAAATGCGGCGCACGAGCTCAAAACACCGGTGGCCATTTTGAAGTCGACACTGCAATCGCTGTTGCAGCGGCCGCGAAGTTCCGACGAGTACCGTCTTGGTGTGGAAGAAGCATTAGAGGACATGGCGCGGCTGGAAAAATTGCTGCATTCCATGCTGCGGCTGGCACGTGCCGAGCAATGGGCAGCAGGCAATCTAAGTCGCGATCTTGCGCCGGTGGATGTCGCGATGACCTGTCAGGTGGCCATCGAAAGGGTGCTGCCGGTAGCGCACCAACGCAACGTGACTATCGACTTCACTGCCCACGACGCAATGCGCCTGCCGGCCGATCCCGACGACCTCGAACTGGTGTGGTCGAACCTCCTGGAAAACGCCATCCGATTCAGTCCCAGCGGCGGGACCGTGCAAATGCGCCTGCACGCAAACAATGGAAACGGCTATGTGGAAGTTGCCGACAAGGGACCAGGGATTCCTTTGTCCGAGCTCCCTCGCATCTTCGAGAGGTTCCATCGGGGAGACTCTTCCCGGGCACGGAACACCGGCGGATACGGTCTGGGCCTAGCTATTTCTAAAGCGCTGATCGAAGCCTACGGCGGCAACATCGAACCTTACAGCCGGCCGGGCGAAGGCACTCGCATGGTTGTCTGCCTTCCGGTATAGTGCTCGAGCCGCGCGGCACGTGATTCGCCCGTCGTAACGATTCAGCTTGTATTAAGGCGTCCGTTAGCATTCTGGTGGGAGAGAAGCATTTGTGATTCGCATACTTGCAGTGACGACCATCTCCTCGATTGCGTTTGGAGCGACCTATGCCCAGACACCCTCTGCCGCTCCAGCCGCGACGCAACCGCCGGCCACGATCGTGTTGACTCTGGCCGATGCGCTAGCGCGCGCCAAGGAAAATAGCCCGCAATTCCAGGCTGCCGTTACTGAACTCGGGCTGGCGCGGGAAGATCGCTACCAGTCGCGGGCCGCGCTTTTGCCAGGCGTCAACTACAACAACAGCTTCATCTACACCCAGGGCAATGGGACAGCAAGCGGCCGCTACATCGCCAACAACGGCGTGCATGAATACATCAGTCAAGGCGCAGCGCACGAGCAAATGGGAGCGGCGGAGGTGCTGGACTATCAGCGAGCCGCCGCCGCGCATGCTCTGGCAAAAGCACGCGCAGAGATCGCGTCTCGTGGACTGACAGTGACGGTAGTTCAGGACTTTTATGGCCTCTTGGCAGGGCAGGCGCGAACGATCAACGCAGAGCGCGCCAACAACGAAGGCCAGCACTTCCTTGACCTGAGCCGCAAGCTCGAACAGGGCGGCGAAGTGGCGCGCGCCGACACCATCAAGGCACAGATCCAAGCCAATGATCTGAAGCGCGCCTGGGATGACGCGAAACTCGCAGAGCAGAACGCCCGGCTGACGCTGGCGGTGCTGCTGTTTCCGAATTTCTTTCAGGATTTCACGTTGGTGAACGATCTGGAGGCTGCGCCTGCGCTTCCTCCGATGAACGAGGTACAACAGATGGCGGCGAAAAACAACTCGGAGTTGCAGGCGGCTTTTGCCGCACTGGCAGTCGCCAACAAACAGGTTGGAGTGGCAAAAGCGGGATACTTGCCGTCTCTTTCAGTGGATATGCTGTATGGCATCGACGCCAACCAGTTTGCCAAGCGGGCCCCGAATGGAACCGAGAATTTGGGCTACGGGGGAATTGCGACACTAAACATTCCCGTATGGAATTGGGGCACAACGCAAAGCAAAGTGCGACAGGCGGAATTTCTGCGTCACCAGGCACAAGTTGAATTAAGCGCAGCGCAGCGCCAGGCCATCGCGGACTTGCAGTCGTTCTATGGCGAGGCTCAGCTTTCCTACGAACATCTGCAAGTGCTGAAGCAGTCGACGGAGTTGGCCGAACAAAGTTTGCACCTGACGAATTTGCGCTATGAAGCAGGGGAAGCCAGCGCACTCGAAGTGGTGGATGCACAGAACACTCTCACCTCCGCCGGCAACAGTTATCATGACGGAGAGTTACGTTATCACCTGGCGATCGCAAATCTGCAGACGCTGACGGGGGCGTTCTAGATGATTGTTCCCAGGAAAGCACCGAGCATCGCTTTGTCTCTCATTGCGGGAGTCGTATTTCCCCTGTTGATTTCTTGTTCCCGGAGTGAAAAGGAGCCTGAGCCAGAGGTAGCCGTAGAGGCGGCCAAGGCAGAAAAGCAGCTGATCCGGCAGGTGATCCGGACTGACGCTGTCTTGTTCCCTAAGAACCAGGCGGCGATTACCCCGAAAATCGTCGCCCCGGTAAAGACGTTCTATGTAAATCGCGGTAGCCGCGTGCATGCGGGGCAACTGCTGGCGGTGCTGGAGAATCGGGACTTAGCGGCTGCCGAAGTTGAAAGCAAGGGTTCGTATCAACAGGCCGAAGCTAACTTCGGCATCGAGACCACGTCGGCGCTGCCTGAAGAATGGCAGAAAGCCGAGTACGACTTCGAGGCCGCCAAACAAACCTACGACGCCGAGCAGAAGGTTTACGACAGCCGCAAGAAGCTCTATCAAGAGGGAGCGCTGCCGCGCAAAGATTACGATCAGTCGCTCGTGTCACTGACACAGGCAAAGTCGCAGTATGAGGTTGCATCGATGCACATGGCGGCATTGCAAGCAGCCGGCAAGAAGCAGCAGTTGAAGTCGGCCGAAGGGCAGCTTACCTCCGCGAAAGGCAAGTATGAAGGTGCAGCCGCTCAGCTTGCCTACTCGGAGGTCCGCAGCCCTATTGATGGCATAGTGACTGACCGGCCGTCTTATCAGGGTGAGACACCCCCACCGGGGACGCCGTTGTTGACGGTGATGGACACATCGTCGGTCATCGCCAAGGCGCACATCCCGCAAGACCAGGCTGCGCGGTTGAAGATCGGTAATGGGGCGACGATCCAGACGCCTGGCAACGAAGACGTTGCGGGTAAGGTGACGCTGGTCAGTCCGGCACTCGACCCCAACAGCACGACAGTTGAAGTGTGGGTGGAGGCGCCGAATCGGGATGGGCGGTTGCGCCCCGGATCGTCGGTCGCGTTGGAAATGGTGGCTAATACCGTGAACGATGCCGTCGTGGTTCCCTCGTCCGCTGTGCTCAAGACGCCGGAAGGCACAACCGTGGTGATGATCGTCAAGGAAGGTCATGCGCAAGCGGTGGAGGTGGAGACAGGGGTTCACGAGGCCGATCGTGTGCAGATCACCAAGGGGCTTAGCGGCGGCGAAACAGTGATCGTGCGGGGCTCGTACGGGCTGCCGGACAAAACCAAAGTCAAGATCGCCGAATCGCAGAGTAACGGACCGGAAAAGCCCAGCGCCGGTAAAGACAAGGACTAATGCGCGAGCGACTTACAACCCTGCTGGACCGCATGCGCACGCCTGCCGAAGACGGGCAGCGCTATTGGTTTACGCGGTTTTCAAAATCGATCGTGTTCCTGATCCTAATTCTGGTGGCGGCCGGAGCATATATCGCCTTTACCATTCCGATCTCGGTCTTCCCTACCACCAACTTTCCGCGCGTACTCATTGCTGTGGACAACGGCGTCACCCCAATCGATCAGATGATGGTGACCATCACGCGGCCGATCGAGGAATCGGTGAACAGCGTGCCGGGGCTGAAGCAGGTTCGTTCCATCACGAGCCGCGGATCGGCAGAGATCGATCTGTTTTTCGACTGGCACGTTGACATGGTGACAACGCTGCAGCTTGTTGATGCGGCCCTCTCCAACGTGCGCACTTCGTTGCCGCCCACGGCAGTCATCCAAACGCATCGGCTTACGTTTGCCAGCTTTCCCATCATTGGATATAGCCTTACGTCTGACACCGTGCCGCAAACGCAGCTATGGACCCTAGCGACGTACGATTTGAAGCCGCGACTCAACCGACTTGATGGTGTCGCTACGGTTTTGGTGCAGGGCGGACAGGAGCCCGAGTTCCACATCACTCCTGATCCTGCGAAGTTGCTGGCTGCCGGCGTTACGGTTAACGACATTCTCGATGCCGTAAAGCGCACGAACCTGATCGACTCGCCGGGGCTGATTGAACAGAATCACCAGCTTTTTCTCGGATTGGTCGATGCGCAGGTGCACGACCCGGCGCAACTGGGACAGATCGTCGTGAAGTACACACCGGCCGGGGTTCCGGTGAAGGTTGCTGACGTAGCGGCGGTCGCGCCTGGAGTGAAGCCCGTATATACGGTAGTGACGGCCAACGGCAAGCCTGCTGTTTTGCTGAGCGTGAACCGCCAGCCCGACAGCAACACGGTGGCTGTCGCCGATGAAGTGCACGCGGAGATTGAGCGCATCCGGCAAACGCTGCCGCCGGGACTTCATCTGGAGCCGTTCTATGACCAGTCGGGCGTGGTCGTCGACTCGATCCACAGCGTACGGGATGCCATCCTGATCGGCATCATTCTGGCGTCACTAATCATGGTGCTGTTTTTGCGTGATTGGGGGGCGTCGATCGTTGCAGTGTTGGTGATACCTGCGACGGTACTCATTACGTTCATCGCACTCAAGGTGCTGGACCAGAGTTTTAACCTCATGACGCTCGGCGGGCTGGCCGCGGCGGTGGGACTGATCATTGACGATGCTATCGTCGTGGTCGAGAACGTCGCGCTGCATCGCGATGCAGGGCAAGGCCGGCTGCAAGCCATACAGAGTGCGCTGCGAGAGATCACGGTGCCTTTGGTCGGCTCGACCATCACACCGATCGTCGTCTTTTTACCGCTGATTGCGATCACGGGAGTAACGGGAGTGTTCTTCCGGGCGCTGGCGATCACCGTGGGCGCATCGCTGCTGACGTCGCTTGCCTTGGCGCTGACGTGGACTCCAACGCTCAGCCAGTATTTCATTCGCGGAAGGCATGACGACGCCAAGGGGGATACCGACCTCGACGATAACGAAAAGCTAATGGCAGCGGAAGAGGCTTCAATTACCGGGGGCTTCCGCCGAGTTGTCGATTTCTACGAGCGCTGGCTGCGTTTTGCCCTGGAACGTCCTACGTGGATAGCGATTTTTGCGGGCGTCGTAATTGTGGTTTCCATTGCTGCGTTTCTGTCCTTGGGAAGCGATCTCCTCCCCGAGATGGATGAGGGCGGGTTCATCGTCGACTATTTCTCTCCGGCGGGGAGTTCGCTCGAGGAAACGAATCGCATGGTCAGTCACGTCGAGCAGATGCTGCGCGAGATCCCGGAGGTCGAGAGTTCTTCGCGTCGCACAGGCCTGGAATTGGGTCTCGCCGTCGTTACCGAAGCCAATCGGGGCGACATCGCCGTGAAGCTCAAACGCAAACGTGATCGCAGCGTCGACGAAGTCATTTCTGATCTGCGGGCGAAGGTAGAACAGCAAGAGCCGGGGCTGGAAGTTGAGTATGTACAGGTACTGCAAGACATGATCGGCGACCTGTCGAATGCGCCTGAGCCGGTGCAGATCAAGCTGTTCTCACCGGATCCCGCGCTGCTGGCTGAATGGGCGCCTAAAGTCGGTGATGCCATTCACAATGTGAAGGGCGTTGTCGACGTACTGAACGGGATCGAGAATACGATCAGCGGTCCGGCAACTGTGTTCCGTGTCGACCCGACGGTAGCGGCGCGCGCGGGCTTTACTCCTGAAGAAGTGGCGGTCGACGCCAGCGCGGTCCTCGAGGGCGAGCCGGCAGCGACACCTGTGATTGCGCAAGACATCCCGTACACGATTCGCGTACGCTACCCCGGCGGAAATCGCGCCGCTCTTGCGGCAATGAGTAATACGTTGCTGAACAGCGCCACGGGACACACGGCGACTCTCGGGGCGCTGGCCGACATCACGGAATTGCCAGGGCAAACAGAAATCCGGCGCGAGAACCTGCAGCGCGATGCCGTCGTGACAGCCCGTCTCGAAGGACGCGACCTTGGCAGCTCGATTAAAGCGGTACAAAAGGTTGTGAACGACCTGCACATTCCATCATCGATTCGCGTCGTGTACGGCGGGACCTACGAGGAACAGCAACAATCGTTCCGCGACCTAATGCTGGTGTTAGTGCTGGCGATCTTGCTGGTATTCGTTGTGCTGCTCTTTGAGTTTCGAACATTGGCGGCGCCGCTGGCGATTCTTTCCTCGGCAATTCTGTCAACCTCGGGCGTGTTTCTCGGCCTTCTGATCACTCGCACGACGTTCAACATCGCGTCGTTCATGGGACTCATTATGGTGATCGGCATCGTTGCCAAGAACGGAATCCTGCTGATCGATGCCGACCAGAAGTTCCGCGCTATGGGATATTCGCCACGTGATGCCATGATTCAGGCGGGACGCCGTCGCTTGCGACCGATTCTGATGACTGCTCTCGCCGCGGCGGCCGGCATGCTGCCGCTCGCGCTGGCGCTCGGAGCGGGTGCGCGGATGTTACAACCGCTCGCGATTGCCGTGATTGGCGGAATCACACTTTCGATGGTGCTGTCGCTGATTATCACACCGGCCGTTCACTATTACCTCAGTCACGCCGAAGCCAGACTGCAATAAAAAAGGAGTAGTCATGAAGCGAATTCTTGCTCTAATCGTTACGCTCTGCGTCATCGCGGCAATACCGGCCGTCGCGCAGAAGTCGTACAAACTCGCCGACCGAGTGAAGCTGGGCGGCGAAGGAGGATGGGATTACCTCACCTACGATCCGGACGGCAGCCGCGTGTTCGTCACACGCGGCAATCATGTCATGGTGGTTGATGCAAAAACGCTCAAGCCGACGGGCGACATTACTGATCTTTCGGGGACGCATGGTGTAGCGCTGGCCCCAACACTCGGTCGCGGCTATATCACCAGTGGCGGCGACGACATGCTGGTCGTGTTTGATCTTAAGACGCTCAAAGTACTCGATAAGATAAAAGTCGGCAAGCGGCCGGACGCGGTTTTGTATGATGTCTCGTCCAAGCGCGTCTACACATTCAACGCGCAGTCGCAAGACAGCACTGTGGTTGACGCCGCAGCGGGAAAGGTCATCGGCAGTGTTCCCCTCGGCGGCAAGCCTGAAACCGGCGTGGCTGACGGCAAAGGCAACGTTTACGTGAACATCGAAGACCGCAGCGAGATCGTGCGTATCGACACCGCTAAGCTCACTGTGGCCGAGCACTATCCGATGGCGGGATGCGACGAGCCCAGCGCGTTGGCAATGGATGTCGCGCATCGGCGGCTGTTCGCCGGGTGTGCCAGCAAGATCCTGGCGGTGGTCGACGCGGATGCAGGCAAGCTGGTCACAACGGTCGACATCGGCGGGGGAGTCGACGCCGGCGCATTTAATCCCAAGACGCAGCAGATCTTCATGTCGTGCGGCGAAGGAGTGCTGACGGTGATTCACCAGGATTCCCCCGACAAGTATTCGGTGGTACAGAATGTGCCGACGGTTCGCGGGGCGCGCACCATGGCACTGGATGCTCGGTCGAACACGGTGTATTCCGCTACCGCGCAATTTGATCCCACTCCTCCGCCCCCGGGGCAAAGGCGGAAGATGATTCCGGATACGTTTGAGTTGCTGGTGATTCGACCCGAGTAGACGGCCCAAATTAGCCATGGAGGCACGGAAGACACGGAGGTAATTTCTGGTTTCTCTGCGTCTGGGGTGCCTCTGTGGCGAGGAAGAGCTCTAGCTGGCGCGTCCCTGCAGGTGGCGCCACAATTGGGCCGGTGCACGGCATACACAGCATCAATCTGCGATTGAAGGCGGAGGAGGCTCCTGACGTCCGGGTCGCAGAGCAACGTCGAGGCCATAAGCCAGGAATCCTGCGAGGAGCAGTAGCGAACCGAAGATCAGGCTGCTCATTCCGAGAATTTCCTCGTGATCGCTGCGGAAGATGGAAAAGCCCAGGAGCAGAGTCGGAAACACGCCCGCGAAGACAGCGCCGAAGACTCCGCCCGGGACTTTGAAGGGTCGCGGCAGGTTGGGCTCCTGAATTCGCAAAGCTACCAGGGCAATGAATTCCAGCACCAAGCTCGATCCGTAGACGAGGATGTCGATGGTGACGAGCCGCTCAAAACCCAGGCCAAGGCACAACGCCCACCCTGCCGCGAGCACGAGAATCGCCACCCACGGAGCGCCTGATCGCCGTGTCACTTTGGCGAACACACCGGGAAGCATGCCATCTTGGGCCATGGCCAACGGGAGGCGCGAGTAGCTCATCACCAGAGCGTTAAACATCCCGAAAGCGCTCATCATCCCGCCGAGGACCAGGGCTATTCGAAGCAGGGGGCCGCCGACAAAACCCGCGACATCGGCCCATGAACCTGTCTCCCACGCTGAGGGACTTAGCTTGGTGAATGAAATCGCAGCAACTGGAAGAATGTAGGTCAGCGCCACCAGTGCGACGGTCGCCATCATGGCGCGGGGGTAAGTCTTTTGCGGCTGATCCACTTCCGTGGCGATAGTGGAGGCGTTGTCCCAGCCCATGTAATTCCACATCGCGACAAGCAGACCGCCGATGATGTCCACATGCAACGTTGTAGGAGTGGTGACGGCATTCGCGAGCGATCCGTACTTGAACGGGGCGAGCACAACGATCGCGGCGAATGGAGCAGAGAGCAAGACAAAAAGCCACACGGAAGTCGCACCTACAACGCGAACACCTGCGATGTTCAACACAACGCAAACGGTGATCATCGCCAACCCGACGGTGATCCCGCGACCGTTCACGCTAAACCAAGGAAAAAGGTGCGAGAGGTATAGGACGAAGAGCGTGGGGTAGATGGCCATATCAAAGACACTGGCTACAAGCGAGAGCCACGCTTCCTGGAAGCCCCAGAAGTCCCCCATTGCGCGGCGCACCCACGCATAGAAGCCGCCTTCCTCAGGGAGAGCGCTTGCCAGCTCTCCGATCATGTAGGTGGTGGGCAGGCTCCAGAGGATGGGAGTGAGCAGCAGGATCAGGATCGCACGGCCATACCCGGCGCCATGGACCACATCTTCAATTCCATAGGCGCCGCCGGAAACCATGAAGAATGTAGCGGCGATCAACGGCCACAAGGTCAGTCGGGCCGCTCCATCAGTGGGCGATTGGGGCACCGATCTTAATTAGCCTTTTTTGCTCCAAAGGTAAAGCCCAGGCCGGTGGTCAATATCACGTTGTTCTTCTTGTTGCCGGGTACCGGCTGGCTCACATACTGATCGAGGAAATTTGCGTTCGCCGTCATCCAACCGTTGAGCTTGGTCGCGATACCGGCGGTGAAATTCACGCGGTAATTGTCGGGGTGACTTTGGCCAGGGCCGGGGATGTAAACCGGCTGATTTAACGAAGGAAGGTAATACAGATTCTGCGTGAACGTCGTCGTCTTGGTAATTTTGTAAACCAACTCGTCGCCCAGCGTAGCGGTCGCCAGGTTGTTGACGGTTCCGTTGTAATAGCTCTCACGCGTATAGCCGATGCCACCCAGCAGGTCGAGTGTTGTCCTCTCGGTTGCTATAGCGTGAAAACCCAGCCCGGCAGCGGGCAGGAAGCGATAGTTTAGCTGTTGCAACACGTCGTACATGCCCGAGAAAACGCCAAAGACAAACCAGCGTTTGCTGATATTCCGCTCGTAGCGGATCAGGCCGAGGAACGAGTTTGCCGTGGTGGCATTCAGCTTGTTGTCCTCTGAGTACAACTGGACTGCATTAATCGTCCAAGTGTCGTTGGTGGTCTTTCGGACAGCATTGAAGTCCAAGGCAAGGTTGGTGGTCTCGCTATTGCCGCGTGCTACAGCGAACCCGAGACTTCCGCCACCAGCCCATCCTTCCAGCATTCCGGGATGCAGCGATTTTTCGTAAGCCGCCTGATCGGCGGGCGAACGCATGGCGGCGACATCCGTTCGCAGCACGCGCTGCGCACCCTGTGCCGTCACCACCACGATGTCGGAACCCTCCGACGTGACGGTGCCGGATACCAGTTGCTTGTCGACTTTGGTTATCACGAGTGTGTCCTTATCGGAGGAAAACTGGCTTACTTCCGACCAATCGATAGGGACCTCTCCGGCATAGCTGGTCTTGAGCACAAGCTTCTTGACGTCCATGCTGACAATCGATCCGGTCAAGTGGTCACCATTCTTCAATGACACTTGCTCCGCCTGTGCGGCAACACAACTGTAAACGAGCACCACAGACAATGCTGACCGAACGAGTTTCGACACTGGAAACCTCTTTCCTCGAAATTA